>Ga0307379_10003609_pt1 | contig 22404 bp, 17 predicted proteins | sample UN2MG_FD_202237 | JGI IMG/M metagenome (GOLD analysis project Ga0307379, IMG submission 202237) | Soil microbial communities from Risofladan, Vaasa, Finland - UN-2 | ecosystem: Environmental > Terrestrial > Soil > Coastal area > Acid sulfate soil | place: Finland: Risofladan, Vaasa | collected... | reverse complement strand
CACTACAATTAAAATTCAGGTCTTTTAAAATACTAAGTGAATTAATATAACGATTTATAAATTTTGTAATGATTAAAATAATCGAAATTTAACTCTATTTAATGCGATTTTGGTGAAGTTGGGTTAATCAAGAATGTGGTTTGTCCACATTAGGTCTCGATGAATAAACTGTTTTTCTGGAGTTTAGCGCGTCAGAAACTAAGGGTGGATACCGGTGATCCCTCGCCGCTTTACAGGCTTACAAAAGCTAAAAGGAGCCTCTGCTATAATAAAAAGAGGTTGAGAGGGACACAGGCGGCCTCTGTATTACCAGCCGTCCTCCATATCGTCCTCGTCTCTGTTCTCCTCCTGGTAGACATCTGTTATCGCACGCAACTCGTCTAAGTAGACGTAGTAGACACCGTAGCTCTCTTCCGGATCGGTTCTGATGCTGAGACCCGCGAAGCTCACGCCGCGCCAGTTCACCCAGTGATACTCCTCCTGCTCTATCATCACCGGAATAGGAATGGATACCTTCTTCCATCCTGCAAAATCCAGAAGACCCATATCAACGATCATCTCGGATCCCTTGTAATCGATGAGGTGGCAGTAGAGTCTGTGCTTGAAGCTCCTTCCGCATACCCATACAGATATCGCCTTTGTGATCCCTGGTATCTTGATAGGCCTCGGCGGCCTCATGGAGAAATATGCGTAAGCCCTCTGGTTGAACGCAACCTTGACGCCGAGCACGAACTCGTTCTCGTTTCCGTCATTGGGATCGGTATCGGGCATCTCGAAAGGCTTACCCCTTCTTCGCATCGACAGTATGATACCCAGGTCCACAGGCATATGGCTCTGCCATGTATCTGCGTCCTCAAAATGGGTTATCGGGACATCTGCCAGAATCTGCTTGGAGGTCGTTATTCCGACACGCAGGTCCTCAACTTCCTGCTCCTGGGCCGATACCAGGACCGGAACCAGTGCAAGTATAAAAACTGCAACTATATAGGATATCGCTCTATTCATTTTTCGCCTGCTCCTTTTACTGTGAAGTCCAGATTTCATCAGTCATATCGGCGAGCACATCACCATCAAACCGCTGCTTGTACATATCGGTCAGCACCTTCAGATGATCGAAGTATATGATGTAATCGTCCACCCGTTCCGTGGGCTCTGTCCATATCTCAAACCGTACAAGGGAGAGAGGCTTCTCTATGGGAAGGTAGCGAACGGTTTGCGGTATCTGCTTCGGGATATCCACACTCATGTTTCTCCATCCCATGAAATGGAGCGGTCCAAGGGGAAGCTTGTGCACGATACCCCTATAATCCCTGAGATGTGCATAAAGTGAGTAGTAGTAATTTGCCCCCCACACCCATACATCGAGCTTCTTGGCATGACCGGGGATAACAATCTCCTCCTCCGGGTATACCCAGATCCTATTGTATCCTTTCCTCGTGAACGCTGACCGCACACCCATAACATACTTGTTTCCCTCTCCCGTAACTGACCCGGATAACGCTATGGGTGCGGTTTCAACTCCAAACTTCACTATGGGGTAGTCTTCGTCGGTGAACCTCGATGAAGAGGCCTGCCAGTTGTTGTCGTTGTTCTCGAAATCCTCGAGTACGACAGACCGAATATCCTCCATCTGGAAGTTCAGTCCAAGGTTGAAGTATTGTGCAAAGGAAAGGGAGGGTATAACGAGCGTAAGTCCGACTACTACTATTAAAACAGCCCTGAGCTTCATTACACTACTCCTTTAATTAGATGAAGGTTAGAATATAGTAAACTCCTTATTTTATATCGACCACCTGGCTTTAATTGTTTAACGTTATTTCGTTCATTCATCCCTGGCGACCGACTCTTCCTCCTAAAGCGTTTTACAAACTTTTTTCATCGGCAGCCGGATATAAAATGAACATATCAGGCCCGACAACCCCCTAGGCGCTCCTACATCCCACCTGTTTTATTCGGGTACAGCTCATCGGTAGACTATTAACAGTATAGAACAGTTCGTCAGGGTGTGTCAATACCAATTCCGGCACCCTACCCCTTAAGCAGAGCGTATCCCTCGTGAGCCATGTAGGAGCTTCTCACGTATGGACCGGACGCAACATAGCGAAAACCGATCCTCTTGGCTTCTTTTTCGTAGAGTTCGAAAGTTTCCGGAGCAATGTACTCCGCGACCGGAATATTGGCCTTGCCCGGTCTGAGATACTGGCCTATTGTGACGGCGTCACATCCGGATTCCCTGAGGTCGGACAGCAGCCTCAGCACCTCCTCCTTCGTCTCGCCGAGCCCGATCATAAAACCGGACTTGAGAAAAATAGCGGGATAGTGGTCCTTTATATACCGAAGAAAGCCTATGGACCTCCGATATGAGGCCTGCGATCTCACCCTGCTGTACAGTCTCGGAACGGTTTCCACGTTGTGATTAAAGACATCAGGGGCCGCCACTGCAACAGCATCGATGGAATCATGCCTGCCCAGGAAATCAGGAGTGAGCACTTCAATGCGTGTGCCGCTGTCGTACTCTCTGACTTTTTCTATCGTCCGCGCGAACTGTCCTGCACCCCCGTCTGGAAGGTCGTCTCTCGTAACGGATGTTATCACCACATACTTGAGCCCGAGGAGCTTTACCGCTTCAGCCACTCTCCGGGGCTCATCGTCGTCAAATGAGAGCTGCTCATCGGATTTCGCCTTCTCAACAGAGCAGAACGTACAGTTCCTCGTACATGCGCTGCCCAGTATCATAAAAGTCGCCCTATGGTGAGAGTAACACTCAGAGAGATTCGGACAGCGTGCATGACTGCACACGGTGTTCAGGCCCAGCCCCCCGAGAATGCCCTTCACGGCGTGCCGTTCTCCGCTATACGTTATCTTCTTTCTGAGCCAATCGGGCTTCCTCAGCTCTTCGGTCTTCTGCTTCATCTGTCCGTTCCGGATTATTACATTGTTACAGAATAGTACTTAAAATTATGGTCTTCGTCAAGCCCGTGAGTATTGGTCCCTGTCAGCATGAGGATGGAATGGCGATTACGAACGCTTTTTCACGATGAAAGGATCCTTGAGGTTGTACTTGCGCTTCATGGCGGTCATCGTATTAGTTGCGACCCCCTTGGATTCAAACGGCCCGACCCGTACCCTGTAGAACATCTTTTCCTCTATCTTAGCCTTCTCGATAACCACCTTATAGAGCCTTTTTTCCAGGTCTTCGGCAAGAGATTGGGCGTTTTCCTCCTTTACAAAGGAGGCCACCTGTATATAGTAATCTCCCCTCGCTACGTAGCTCTTTTTCGACGCGGCAGGAGCCTTTGTGACAACGGTCTCTTCTTTTCTTGGAGCGCTTACCTCCCGGGTCACCTTTGGCGAGACCTTTTGCACCTCCACCTTCGGCCCGGCAGTCTGGGCTTCCGCCTTCTCTATCTCCTGTACCGGAGCCTGTATATCCTCGATCTCGATATAGCGGCTCTCCTCTTCGAGGTCTTCCTCTATCAGTCTGAGAAGCGGACTCTCCTCAGGGGCCTTTTCCATGGAACGATCGAGTGTGATCTTCTTCCCGAAAAGTTTCGAACTGTCGAATCCGAAGAGCTTCTGCCCGTCCTTGTCTCTACCGAGGTAGAGTCCGAAGAAAAATATGCCTATCACGACTATACCCAGGATAAATACTATCCAGAATATCCTTCCTGTATCGAGGTTCACCTGGTAGTATTCTTTTGTCTTCTTTTTATCGTCTTCCATGTTTTATCCCTTTTACGGTCTGCCTCAACCTCTTTCGGAACTCCCCGACAGTTGTGTTGTTTTCAATAACCTTATCGACATATTGTAATTTCTCCTTTAAAGGGATCTGCGATCCTATCCTGAGCTTCGCCTCATCTCTCGAGAGCCCATCCCTTTTCATACCCCTTTGAAGCGCAATCTCTTCATCGACCTGTACACCGAGGACGAAATCGCAGAGGAGGTGGAGACCCATCTCCACGAGAAGCGCCGCATTGATCACTACATCATGTTCTTTTCCCACGATCCTTTTTACCCTCTCGATCATGAGGGGATGTAGGATCGATTCGAGCATCCTTCTTTTATTACGGTCCCTGAACACGAGGTCCCCGAGTGCCCCCCGGTCGATTTTCCCTCCGAGGAGGATCTTTTTTCCAAAACTCCTTACGACCTCCTCCTTTTTATCATCGAGCACGTCGTGCCCGATGCGGTCCACGTCAATATGCACGAATCCCGACTCTTCAATGATCGAGCACACGATACTCTTTCCGGAGCAGTACCCCCCTGTTACACCGACGACCATACTAATGGGCCTCCTCCCAGTTGCTGCCTGTGGATGTGTTGACCTTCAGGGGAATGGAAAATTTCAGTGCATTCTCCATCTGTTCGCGAACTATCTCTTCAATAGTATTCGTTTCCTCAACCGGAGCCTCAAACACGAGCTCGTCATGAACCTGTATCAGCATCCTGCTTTTGAGCGCGTGCTGTGTGAATTCCCGGTCGATACCGACCATCGCCTTCTTTATCAGATCTGCGGCGGTTCCCTGAATCGGAGTATTTATCGCGGCTCGTCTCGCTGCTTCGAAGATATTGCGGTTCTGGGAGCGGATCTCAGGGACCGGTCTCATCCTCCCGAGCATGGTCTTCACAAAACCGTCCTTTTTGGCCTTTTCCACAACCACGTCGAAGAAGGATTTGACGCCGCTGTACTTTTCGAAGTACATCTCTATGAACCTGCCCGCCTCTTTTCTCGATATTCCGAGCCTCTTGGAAAGACCGAAGGGGCTCATCCCGTAGATGATACTGAAATTGATCGTCTTCGCTATCTGTCGCTGCTGATCTGAAACCTCCCCCGGCGGAAGTCCGAAGAGAATCGATGCGGTCTCTGCATGTACATCCCCGTCGTTCCTGAAGGTCTCGATCATTGCGCTGTCCCCGGAGAGTGAGGCGAGTATGCGAAGCTCTATCTGCGAGTAATCGGCGGAGACGAGAATCCAGTTTTCCTCCGGAATGAACGCCTTTCTGATCGCCCTCCCCTCCTTCTCCCGTATCGGAATGTTCTGGAGGTTTGGACGTGCCGAAGAGAGCCTCCCTGTCGTGGTGATCGTCTGGTTGAATGAGGTATGTATCCTCCCTGTCTTGGGGTTGATCATGGCGGGAAGAGAATCCACATAAGTCGACTTCAGCTTTGTCAGTGTCCGGTGGCGCAGCAGGTGGCTCGCAATCTCATAGTTACGCGCAAGCTCCACGAGGACCGACTCGTCGGTGGATATTCCTGTCTTTGTACGCTTTATGACGGGCAGGTTCATTCCTCCGAAGAGAACCTCCTGGAGCTGTTTCGTTGATCTGATGTTGAACCGATTGCCCGCGATCTCGTATATCTCTTCCTCTAACCCGGCAATCTCCTTCCCGAACTCCTCGCTCATTCTTCCCAGGTAGCCGGAGTCGACCCTCACACCCACGTTCTCCATCTTCCCGAGCACGGACACGAGCGGAACCTCGATGTCCCTGTACAGAGGCAGGAGGTTCGCGTTTTCCAGCCGGGGCTCGAGCAGGTTGTGAAGCCTCAGAGTGATGTCCGAATCCTCACATGCATAGGAAACGACCTCTTCGATAGGGTAGTCGAGCAGGGTATGCTCCTTCTGTTTCACGACATCCGTATACCTGATGGTATCGTAGTCCAGCCACCTTTTTGCAAGGTCATCTAGGTTGAGCCTCTGCCGCTGGGGGTTGAGCAGATATGCTGCCACCATGGTGTCTCCGGAGACTCCTTTCATCGATATACCGTACTTTTTCAGTGCAACGAGGTCGTACTTCAGGTTCTGGCCGATCTTTCCGATACTCTCATCCTCCAGAATTCCCCGAAGCGTCGAAACGAGGAACTCCTTTCCAAGAGCAGGGCCCTCTTTTGAGAGGATAGGAATATAGTATCCCTCCTCCTCCTCCACCGAGATCGAAACCCCTATTATCTCAGCGTCGATAGGGTCGACACCAGTCGATTCCGTATCAAAGGAGATCATTTTTTTCTCTGCAATTTTCTCTGCGAGCAGCTCGAAATCCTCTCTGCTCTCGATGAGATGGTAGCTCCCCCTCTTCTGGTACTTCGGTTTTGACAAGGGGGCTCTAGTAAGCTCGTCGACGATCGTATCCAGCTCCTTATCGAGGAGTATGGAGATGCCTTCCTCCTTCGGAAAACCTTCCAGCGAGTACTCCTCCATAGAGAACTCGATCGGTGCATCTCTACGGATTGTCAAAAGCTTCCTGCTCAGAAACGCGTCCTCTTTTGCCTCCTCGAGCAGACGCCTCGTCCTTTGTTCCTTCACCATGTCCAGATTTTCGTAGATCTCCCCGAACCCACCGAACTCCCGGATGAGCTTCAATGCACCGCTTTTGCCTATCCCCCGCACACCGGGTATGTTGTCGGACTGATCCCCCATGAGAGCAAGCATGTCTACAATGAGCCTGGGCGGTACGCCCCACAAATCGGTCACCCTCTTTTCGTCGAGGAGCTCAGTCTCCGAATTACCTTTCTTGCTCGCATATACATCTATTCTCTCGTCCACCAGCTGAAGCACATCCTTGTCGCTGGACACGATAGAGCACCTCATCCCCATATCGACCGCCTTCTGCGATATGGTTCCTATGAGGTCATCCGCCTCATATCCGGGCAGTTCGACAGATGCAATACCGAGCCCGCGGGTGAGCTTCTTTATCACCTCCACCTGGGGGTGGAGGTCTTCAGGTGCCTTCAGCCTCTTTGCCTTGTAAGGGGGATACAGCTCGTTTCGGAATGTCGGTCCCTTTGAGTCATAGACACAGACGAGATACGCGGGGTGCCGCTCGTTTATCAGCCGGAGGATCATCCTCATATACCCGAAAACAGCAGAGGTGTTTTCCCCCTTGGCCGTGACGAGCGGCCTGTGTATGAATGCGTAGTAGGCGCGGTAGATGAGACCGTGCCCATCGACAATATAAAGAATCTTATCCATAGATATTCACCACCCAGCACTATAATACAGGCTGAAGGATGAATTGGCAAGACGGTATTGCAGGTAAAAGAAGGAAGGATATCAGGCCCTGATGTTTACAACCCTCGGGGCTGCACAGCTGCTTCTTTTCGGCAGATGGCCGAGGTTCCCCAGCTTTCTTTTCGTGTCTCGGATACGAAGTTCGAGATTCTTCCGCAGCTGAAGGCTCTTTCTGACCAGCACATGCTGGAGCTTGTCGAGCTCTGAGAGGAGCCTTTGTACATCCTCTTCCGCCTTGAGCCACACGAGGTCGGGGACTATGCACTTCATGCTGCTGTTGATATCCTCGACGAGGGTTCGCTCATCACATGAGAGCTCATGGAGCGAGCGGTACTCATTGCCCTCGTAGGCTTCGTCTTCAAGCTGCTTGAGCACGATGAGCTTGAGGTAGGTCTTCTTCATGGTTTCCAGAATCTGCAGAACCTGCTTTTTTCTATCCAGCAACATCAATTCCGCCCTCTTTTTTCATATCTTCTATAGGCGTGATTGAGCCCTTGTTCGCGATCTTGTTCCATGATTCCCTCAGATCACAAACCATCTTCCTCACAAAGAGGATCGGCTCCGCCTGTTTTTGCACATTACCCTCTATGAGCTTCATGTTGAGAAAGGAGTATATGCTGAGAAGCTTTTCGCTGATCTCCCCCGCTTCCATGTTGAGAGCCATGGAGAGCTCTGAAATGATGTCCTGAGCCTTTATGATATTGTTGTTTACGACATCGTACTTTTTCTCGGGGAGACTCTCCAGAGCAAGATCAAGAAACCTCAGCAGGCCGTCGTAGAGAATGACGACAAGCTTTCCCTTGGAAGCCGTCTTGATCTGTGTTTCCCTGTAATGGGCGATTTTATCTTCCTGCATCGAACGATCCTCTGGTGGTATAAAAGGCTCTTTCCCTTATATCGGATACCTCTATTTCAAACTTAATGCCTATAGAGGCTACTTACGCCCCTTTTCTTCTCTTTTTTCCCACACCTCCAGACATCGATCGAGCTCCCGCATCACAAAACCGGCATCTTCGGAGGGAGATCTCCTGCCGGGGTTCCAGGTTTTTCCGTACACGAGCCTGCACCGCTTTAGAGAGTCCTTCTGTTTAAAGACCATCTCTCTCGCGTCTCGAAGCTCTGCGAGCACACGGCCTGCATCCATCCGCTTTGAGCATGATTCCAGGACCATGTCGATTTTTGGGGCTGCTGCTAGCCCGTAATCGCCCCTCGCTTCAAGGGACATCGCTTCGAGGGCCGCAGTTTTTATCCCCTCGACCCTGAGCCCGTTGTTGAGCCGCACGATATCATCCCCCACGACCTCCCTCTCAAACCAGCTTTTATAGAGGGAGAGCTTGTGCGAGGTGTAGAGCCTTTCTCCGTCCTGCCCTCCTGCGCTCATGTACCCTTCATTCAGGAGTCTTCTGAAAGTTTCTGTCTCCCAGGTGGTGAAGCGAGACACGCCGGTCAGATGGACTGTGTCGAATCCCGCCCCGCGGTGATGATCAAGCAGTCCCTTGAAAGCAAAATCGTATCCTGCGAGGAAGATTTTATCGAACCCCATGATCCTCGCAAGAAGAATCATCACGAGAGCGCTCGTGCCCTGCATCGGAATCGATATGACTTCTGACCTGATAAACTCGAACAGCGATTCAAAATCGAGGCAATGAGAAAAGAGGTATATCCTGCCTTCCCAGCGCCTCGTTACTCCGGGGTCGCATGAAAAGGTGGTCACAAGCGGGACTCCGCATCCGCCTCGGATTGCACCCGCAGAGACAGCTCTGTACCGGTTCCAGAACCCCGCATCCGTTGAGAGCACGAGGTCCGGCTCGATCCCGTGTGCAAGAAGAAAAGGCAGGGAGGGGAGGAGAGTGAGGACCGGGATCTTTTTTTTGTACCGTTTTATCCGTTCGACGATCTCCTCAAGCCAGGGGCCCGACGCTATCAGCAGCGCGGGGCCCGAGAACTTCCCTGCGCAACTTTTTCCGAGAAGCCGTCCTTTGCCTTCGAAACCCAAGAGGCAGAGGTTCTTCATCACATTCTTAACCCAAAGCCTCTGTGATTGGGAGACCGTGATATCGGAGGCTTTCTGCTCCTGTCTGCTCTTGTGTATGGCATCCTCTATCACACCGTAGTACGCCGATGAGATGCGTGCCTCTACAGGATGCGGTACTGCTTTCATTCCTGCGAGGCCCAGCTTTTGGATTTTTGCTATGGCCTCTTCTTTCGGAAGGTCGATCCAGAAGGTCAGCCTGCGGAGGATACCGGTGTCGAGAACGTAGAGCGCCGCCCTGAACAGCTCGAGGTCTTTTTCTATGAGAACCCCTGTACCGCCCCCGCCCAACAGTTTGTTTATGTGGTAGCCGAGCCCGCATCCCAGAAAGATGTAGGTTTTTTGCACTGACACAGCGCACTCTGTTCCAGAGTGCGCTGTGAGAATTCTCCTCGCGTGGCGGAGGGCATTTCGCTCGGGAGAGAATCTCGATTCCAGATACCGCGTCCCGATCCTCATGGTGAGCCCGCCGTCTTGGGCCTCTACGAGCCGGTCGTCCCCCCCGGCATGCCGCACCCTTTCGAAGAGGACCGGGTTCTCTTCGGCAATACACGAGATATTCTCGAGAAACCGGTCGGTGTATGTTTTGGAGATAAGTTGCAAGATGCTGTTACCTGAACTAGTAGATCAAGGTCATAAGCTCATGAAGGCGTCCCCGATCCTTCTCATAAGGTATCGCCTTGAGGGAGATGGTAAGCTTCTGCAGGCCCTCTCTCTTTACGATCTTTGAAAACCGCTCTCGTATGCGGCCGATAATCCCGTCGACCCTTTCAGATCCGAAATCATGGATGAAGATAACGATCCTCTTCCAGGAAACCATCCTTACCGATCCATCCTCGGCGACGATCTCTCTGCACGACCTGTATAACCGTTCGTATGCCGCCCTGTACCTCGCGTATTTCTCGCTGTCCATCCTCTTATCGATGTTTCTCACCGTACAGGTTACCAGTGTGATCAGTCCGCCCCTGCGCTCGGACTCCCGTAAAGTACTTTCTATATCGAACTCGAGGCTCTCGAACGGATCGATCTCCATGAGCTTGTCGTAGAGGAGGTAGGAGACGAAGAACCTGGCGGTGTGCGAAAGCTCTGCCTTTGTCCTCTTCGAAATCCTCATTCGGCCGCCTTTCATATCGAGCACGATGAGAGTTGCGAGTGTGTTTCCGTGGAAGACCACCGGAACGACGATGTAGGTTCGAAACTCCCTTTCAAGCTCTTTGGCGAGAAGAGAGAGCCTCTTTCCCGCATCCTTTGGCACCTTTGGCTCTCCTTTGCTCACGATACCGGCTATCTCCCTGTCGCCCCGAGTGATCTTGAATTTTCTCCTCTCGTCGTCGGTAATACCGATCCCGCAGGGTATGTCCAGAGATCCTTTTCTCTCATATCCTGTCACCAGCAGCGCGGTATCTATGTGAAACATGTCCGAGCAGCGGTCGAGCGCGTCCTTGATTCTGCCCTTTCTCTCATCCGAGTAGTCGTACAGGCCCAGGACCCTGTCCTTTTCCTCTTTCATGACGAAAAGCTTCTCCTCCAATGACCGGATATCCTCCCGCAGGGCGTAATCGTTCACGAACAGCGCGGAGAGATATGACAGAAACAGGAGGTCCTGCGGCTCTACCTTCGCCCTCTTCGGCCTGTCGCCGACAATGAAAAAGCCTGTAAGCCTCGGGCCGGCGAATATCGGAACCGCCACCCACGGTTCTATCGCTTTAATAGGCTCCTTCACGATGAGAGAGGATTGAACCAGCTTCGATTCGGCCTTATTGAGAAGTTTAACGAGCTCCGAACCCTTCCTGTAGCTCTGCCGTCCCACTCCCTTTTTCTGTTTCCCCTTGACGTGGGCGGCTATCACACTGTATTTCTCACCCTTGAGGGCGAAGAGCATCCCGGACCTGCCCTTACCGAGCTCACAAGCGGTTCGGAGGATATGACTTAAGAGCCCTTCGTACCCCTCTTCTTCGATAATGCGGGAAAATAGCTCGGCCGCGCCGAAGAGATCCCTCTCTGTCACCCGCGCCTGCAGATCTCGCCCTTCATACTTCTCAGTCACTTCAAGCTCTGTCAGCTTGTCAGCTGTCAGCTTGTCAGCCGTTAGCTTTGCTGCCGCAGGCTCTTTTCGCGTCGGCTTTTCGGCCGATGGCTTTTTAGCCGCCGGTTTTTTTCGCGACGGTTTCTCCCCGCGCTTCTTCTGTTCTATCGCTCTCTCAAGAAGACCTGCCCTCGGAAAGCCTTCTTCCTCCACTACCGTCACCTTTTCCAGAAGGCCTTCCTCTCTCTTTTCAACTGCTTCAGCCTTTTCGAGAAGGCCCCCTTCGATAGGCTCCTTCTTTTCAGTGAGAGCCCGAGCCTTCTGTAAAAGGCCTTGCGTTTCTCCCTCTTCTGCCTCGGATTCCTCGGACTGCAGAAGTTTTTCCGCCCTTTCGAGCAGCCCAGTCCTTGTTCTTGATTCAGAGAGAAGCGAGGACTTTTCCATCAACCCTTCATGTTTTCCCTTCTCCTCTTTTTCACTCATCGTCGCGGCCTTGCTGAGTAAACCCATCTTATTCTCCCATCGTGATATCGTTCTTTCAGAACAAGTATCCGGTTACGTGTGAACCCGCTCTCCTAAAGAACCGGGTACTTTCCCGGTGCACCCTCTCAAGGAAGATCACCGATCCTTGGATCGATGATCTTTAGATCGATGATCTTCAGATCGAAATCTCCTGGGTCTATTATCGGTATCTTCTCCAGGTGCTCGAACCCTTTTTTGGGTATCGAGTCTGAAACGGTTCGTGGTTTGAAACAGTGGAGCCTGGAATCAAATCAGGACGGTCAGCGGAGCTCCCAGCCGTGTTTTCTTATACTTCCGGCGATCTTTTCGTGGACCTTGTTTGCCTCATCCTCTGTGAGGGTCCTGTCCTCTTTGCGGTAGTACAGGTTGAAGGCGAGGCTCTTCTTTCCCTCAGAAAGGGGCTTTCCCCGGTAGATGTCGAACAACTCGACATTCTTCAACAGTTCCGATCGATAGGAGCGGATGAAGTTCTCGACCTCCTTCACGTGGACATCTTCGTCGACAACGCATGCGAGGGCGAGTACGACTTCGGGGAATCTTGGAATAGCCTCATACTTCTTCGAGCTCTCCATCTTCACGAGCTCTCCGAAGAGCGAGAGGTCGAGCTCAAAGACCGCAATCCTGTGGGTATGGAAATCAACACCGGCTGTCTTCAGAAGCCTGGGATTGAGCTCAGCGATGAGGCCGAAGCAGATTCCTCCAGAGACAAGCAGGGAAGATCTCCCCGGATGATAGCTGTCATGGTCTCCCGCGCCCGCTATGTCGAAGGACCGGTCATTTCCTTTTCGCCTATCAAAAGGAACAAACGCAACATCATTCAAGCCGAGCTTTGAAAAAAGCCTTTCGAGTCTTCCCTTTGCGTGAAAGAATACCGGGCGGGCTCCCTGTTCTCTCAAGATGAGAGCCGCCGCCGTCTTTCGCTCGGCCGGCAGGCCTTCGCTCCCCCTTTTGGGACCGTATACAGAGCCGATCTCGAACAGGGAAAACGCGGCTCTGAAAGTAAAGTTTTTCTCGACGAACGAAAAGAGTCCGGGTATGAGGCTCCTCCTCATTTTCGAGAGGGTCGAGCTTATCGGATTACGCAGGCTCACAAATTCTTGTTTGCCTTTATAGAAGAGATCGAGTACCGCATCTTCCTGAAAAGAGTAGGAGAATACCTCGGTGAGCCCGAGCTCGTTTGAGAGAAGCGTCTTCAACCGTCTTATGAGGAACAACCGCTCGTTTCTGTGTACCGGTGAACTCTCTATCGGGGGGAGGACAGGATCGATGTTGTTGTACCCGTATATCCTACCCACCTCCTCCACAAGATCGTGAGGTATCCCCACGTCCTTCGTTGCCCTGAAGCTGGGGACCGCTACCCGCAGGTTTCCCCCGTCCTGCTCTTCCACATCGAATTCCAGCCTTCTCAGTATGTCCGATGCAGCTTCCCCGGTGACCTCAGTGCCGAGAAGCTTTGAAACCCATTCCGTGTTCAGGGATATCACAACCTTCTTTCTTCTGGCTTTGAATACATCAGCGAGCTTCGAACAGATAGTAAGAGAGGGAAGAAGTTTTTCGAAATAGTTGACGCAGCCGGCGATCCCGGTCACTGTAAGTTCGGGGTCTATGCTCTTCTCGAAACGGTTCGAGGCCTCGGTGCGCAATCCGAGCATGGCTGCTGTTCTCCGAACGCTCACAGGGTCGAAATTCGCGGATTCAATAACGATCCGCTCGGTCAGCTCACCTATCTCCGAATTCTGTCCTCCCATAACGCCCGCCACCGCAACAGCCTTTTGGGGATCTGCGATGAGGAGCGCCTCCTCTGACACCTCTCTCACCGCGCCGTCCAGAGTGGTGCATGTCTCGCCCTTTTTCGCTCTCCGTACGACGATAGTGTTCCGCTCGAGCTTCGATGCATCGAAAGCATGGAGCGGCTGTCCGGCCTCGAGCATCACGAGGTTGGTAACATCCACTATGTTGTTGATAGGCCGCACATCGAGGGTCAAAAGCATTCTTCTGAGCCAGTACGGCGAGCGCCGCACCTCGACCCCCTCGAGCATCAGAGCCGTGTACCTACCGCAGAGGTCGGTGTCATGCACCTCCACATTCAGAGGCATCGTCCCGTCCGCCTTATAGATGCTGGCGTATATCTTCGGAGAGTAGAGCGGTTTGAGCTGCCTCCTGTACACGGCGCCGAGCTCCCGCGCGAACCCGTAGTGCCCCCAGAGGTCAGGCCTGTTTGTAATGCTCTTGTTGTCTATCTCCATTATGTAATCTTTCGTCGGAAAGAGCGTGGGCAGCGGCATACCTGGAACGAGTTTACTGTCATCGACTCCGTCACCGTCGAGAACCCAGAGCCCAGTGTGATCGTCACTCGCTCCAACCTCCTTCTCGGAGCAGACGATCCCGAAAGATTCGATACCCCTGAGCTTCGCCTTTTTTACCTTTGTGCCTCCTGGGAGTCTTGCGCCGACGAGCGCAACCGGGACGGACACTCCCTTTTTCGTGTTCGGTGCGCCGCTCACGATATCGAGGATTTCACTCCCCACGTCTATCTTCGTGAGGAAAAGGTGGTCCGAATCGGGGTGACTCGTCACTTCGAGGATCTTTCCTATCACGACTCCATCGAGGTCGTCCCCCACCTCCTGCACTTCTTCAATCTCCGCCGTTGCCATTGTGAGACGCAAGGCGACATCGTCAGGGTCGATATCGTGCAGATCGACTAATTTCGAGAGACAGTTGTACGAAAGCTTCATTTGTAACACCGAATATCGAATTTATTGACACAAAATCTATATCATTACAATAGCACAATCAAGTAGTTTTACCCTACAGTATTACCAAAGGCGGGACCGCTGCCTTCTCATGAGATGAAATAACAGCACTCTCCTGCAGGACGGCTCCCGTAAGACCTTGTCTTATCGAGATATCGAAGAACATCTGCCAAACTTTTAAGGCGGGAGATCCCCGGCCGCAAGGCTGCCATCATCTGTAACGCTTTTTGTAATATGAGCAAAACAGTCTATCGTCGGGAGCAAGAAAGAGTGGGTACCTGTCGATCTCTCATTCCAGCACATCCCCCGGGTTTAAAACACCCTCGGGATCAACGGCCTTTTTGATCGTCCGCATCTCCTCTATCTCTTCTCCGGTGTACTGCACAGACAGGTACTGCCGCTTGAGCTTTCCGATCCCGTGCTCCGCGGACACGCTGCCCCCCCACTCTACAGCTCTTTTCGCAAAGATCTCATAGAGCCGCTTTGCCCGCACGAGCTCATCGCTGTCTTTCGGGATGAGGTTCACGTGCAGGTGATTGTTCCCTATATGACCGAAAATCACGTGCCGAATGCTTTCTCTCTCAAGAACTTCCCGATAGAAGGCCACCATATCAGAAAGGTGCTCGTCAGGTACAGCCATATCGGTTCCGACCTTGTGTATGCCGGGATCGCGCTTCTTCATCTCGGATATCGTGCTGTTTACGGTCTCGGGGAGGGCATGCCTGAAACTCTTCAGCCGCACGAGATCTCGCTTGTTCACCGCACCCCAGGCGATACCCGTATCACCGCCGGCCGATTCTATGAGCTTCCTGTAATCTACCGCGCATCTCTCGAGGTCCTCCGCACCTTCTAACACGCTCTCGAAGTACACAGCGTAGGTCCCGTTCCCTCCTTCAGGTATATCAGGGATCTCCGATGTCGGCCCCTGTCTTCGCCTCGTCTCCTCCAGCAGCAGGAGGGATGAAGAGTCGAAGTACTCGAGGGCGAGCGGACCCTTTTTCATCCTCCTCGCAGACGTGACGAACCTCAGTGCACGGGCCTCGTCCCCGAAAAATCCGATTCCTGCGAAGTATCCGAGAGGTTCCTGAAGCAGACGAACCGTCACAGAGGCGATGATCCCAAGGATGCCCTCGCTCCCGATGAAAAGGTCTATAAGGTCCATCCCGGGTTTTGAATAGATACCCGCCGAGTGTTTCGTGGACGGAATCAGGTACTGCGGAGAAGGAACCTTCAGAGGCGGACCGAGCTTCCTGCCTACCGTGAACCAGCCGTCCTTTTCCGCAACATCCCCTCTCCTTATGACAAGAAGCTCGCCTGTCGGAAGAACGAGACTGATACCTGTAACGTAGCGCCTCGTCGGCCCGTAGAAGAAGGTCCTCGCTCCGGAGGCGTTCGTTGCTACGGTCCCCCCTATCGTTGCCGTCGTTTCCGTAGGGTCAGGAGGATAGAAGTAAGGCCGTTTGGCACGGGCAAACTCTGCGCCAGCATCGCTGATGACAGCGGCACTGTCTGAAACCAGCCTTCTGGACCTCGCGAACACGCCGAGCTCGCTGAGCCTCATACCGCTCTCCACCTCGATCTCGAACCCGTCGCCGCTCTTATAAATCCCTTTCACCCGGTTCATCCGCTCCAGGCTGAGCATCCACCCTCCTTCGGGTACTGAGCCGCCGCATATACCTGTCCTTCCTCCCGATATTGTGAGTTTCTCTCCCCGTCTCAGCGCTTCGCGCACGACCCAGAGGAGGTTTTCTTCGGTCCGCGGGAAGAAGAGCCTGCTGGCACCTGTACCGTGCATGTTCGATTCGTCTCTGAGGTAATCGGGGTAGTCCCGCTCGATGTGCTCTTGGCCCTCGATTATCCTCATTCCACTGTCTTCAGCTTCAGCCGTGTATATACCTGTATGCCTGTGAGTCAATCTACTCCATCCTCTCGATTATCTTCGGGATCACCTCATAAAGGTCACCCACGATCCCGTAATCGGCCACTTCGAAAACCGGTGCTTCCGGGTCCTCATTGATCGCGATTATCGTCTCAGAGCCCTTCATCCCGGCGAGGTGCTGCACCGCGCCCGAGATTCCGCACGCAACGTACAGTATCGGTGTCACCGTATGGCCAGTCTGTCCGACCTGGTGTGCGGCACCTATCCACCCAAGATCAACTGCACCTCTCGATGCCCCCACGACTCCTCCGAGCTTTCCGGCAAGCCTTTCGAGGATGGAGAACCCCTCCTTCCTCCCGAGACCCCTCCCTCCCGCCACTATGACCTTTGCCCCCGTGATATCGAACATCTCCTCTTCGACGATCTTTTCTATTATACGGAAAGGCTGTTGTATCCTGGAGGGGTAGCGTTTCTCCGTCACCTGCGCCGCTTGTGAGGTTTTTTCTTTCTTCATACGGAATACATGCGGGCGCACGGTTGCCATCTGAGGCCTCGTTTGTGCGCATTCTATCGTTGCCAGTACATTGCCTCCGAATGCGGGACGGGTCTGGAGAAGAATCCCTCTTTCAGGGTCGATCTCGAGCTCGGTGCAGTCCGCGGTGAGCCCGGTACGGAGCTTTACGGCAGCGAGCGGCATGATAGTTCTTCCTATTGCAGTCGCACCTGCAAGGAGAATAGAGGGCCTGCACTCCTGCAGCACGGAGACGAGAAGATGGGCCTTGCCTATATACGTTCCTGAACCTCCTTCGCTTCCCAGAAGGGAAATCACCCTCCCTGCACCGTATGCTCCGAGCTTTTTCCGCTCGTCGGGGGTAACTTTCCCGAAAACAACGGCAACGAGGTTTTCACGGTCCCCACCGAGTTTTTTATCCGGACGACCGCCGCATGTGAGGAGCTCCCGGCCCTTAGTGAGGAGCTCGTATGTTACAGAGTGTATCTCTCCATGCCATCGCTCGGCAAAGACCCAGAGCTCTTTTTCACCTCTCACCGTCACAACCCCTTTCTTTTGACGATATCGACAAATCCTGAAGCCTTCTCCTCAACGCTCCCCTCGAGGTAGGTCACGGTGGATTCAGACGAAGGCGAGAAAATTTTTTTCACTCTCGTGGGAGAACCCTTGAGCCCGCACCGCTCCCTATCAGCCCCGATGTCCTCAGGGCCCAGCTTTACTACTTCCCTTCCAAAAGATGATATGATACCATCCATCGTGGGAATTCGGAGCCTTCTGTCCGCCTTGACCACGGTGAGTACTACGGGAAATCCGGTTTCTACGACCTCCCGCCCCCCGTCTACCGCCCGCTCTACAACGATATTTTCCTCGCCTATCTCCCGTACGTCTACAACAAATGTAATGACAGGTATACCGAGCTCCCCTGCGACTTCCGGACCTACCTGGGCCGTGTCCCCGTCGATGGCCTGTTTGCCGAAAAGCAGTATGTCGAACCTCCCAACAGCGTTTATCGCCCTGCTTATCGCGTAGGAAGTGGCCAGAGTGTCCGCTCCTGCGAAATCGCTCCCTGTCACAAGAAAGCCCCGGTCCGCTCCGAGGGTCAGCGCATCCATCAGGATACACGCTGAATCCGGTATTCCCATCGTAAGAGCAGTCACAGTACCGCCGGCCTTCTCTCGCATTCCGAGCGCAAGCTCGAGCGCACTTTCGTCGAACGGATTCGTGATGCTGGGAACTCCCTTTCTGACAAGAGTACCCCTCTCGCGGTCGATTTTCACCTTCTGGGTATCGGGAACCTGCTTCATGCAGACGAGAATATCTATTCCCACCACAAGCCTCCTCCTGCCGGAACCTATTCCTGCCGGAACCTACTCCTGTTTTCCATTCAATAGTGTAAGATAATCAGTCCTTTGTTAATAATAAAATATTTCGGAACCCTTAGTGCGGTTTTCTCACAAATTGCATATTAACGGAGCTTAGTGATGATATGATAGTAGTTTATATTTTTATGTAAAAAATAGAGTTTACAGTGAGAAAAGCGCCAAAAGCCCCGTTACTTACAGTTTGCTGTTGATCATGAGAAACGGGGATTAAACCCCCTATGTCCAAATATTTACAAAGTTTTGTGAGAAATGGGGGTTAGAACCTCTCATAATAACTGTAACCAGTATAACTGTAAACAGCGCAACTGTAACAGTCAGCACAGGATTACACTTAAATAGGCCGAAAGCCTCGGTTTGGATCTTTTATCTGCTGTTCTTTGCGGGCCGAAGTAATGGCTCTACGCAGTTCGCCTCCATATCAATAGAAACGTTATTTTTCCGGCAGAGTCACATATCTGCTTCGATCTGTAAGAAACGGGAGTGAGGTGCCTTCGCAAAGTAGTAAATCGATACCGAATCTCCTGCGGTTACCTGTTAAAATCGGATAAAATAGTTTGTCCTTTAGCTCGCTGTAGTATAATATAAGTTCGCCGGCAGATGCTACTGAAGTTAACAGGAAAACAGTTATGGAAGAGAAGAGCACAGCGGATCGTGTCAGGGGTCTCATCGAAGAGAAGGACAGGCTCATAGAGCTGTTCGGCATGCAGGTCATAGAGTGCAGAGCAGGCTGCTCAGCCGTCCGCATGAAAGTAGAAAAAAACCACCTCAATGCGGCCGATATCTGTCACGGCGGGACGATATTCGCTCTCTCTGATGTCGCTTTCGCACTCGCCTCCAACAGCCACGGCAGAATAGCCCTCGCACTCGACATGAGCATCAGCTATCTTCGTCCGGTAAATGCAGGGGAAACAATCACTGCCCGCTGCAGAGAGCGGCAGCGGAGCAAAAGAATAGCGACATATATCATCGAGGTCAGCGACTCTTCCGATGAGCTCGTTGCGCTGCTCAAGGCGACATCATTTATAAAGGTCTCCCTCCACTTCAAGGAGTAACAACCCCTAATGTCAGCAACAATCGGATCGATACTTCTTATATAAGCTGCTTCTTTTAGGATGCAGATCACAATATATTCTGTTTTTGAACCGACAGGCGAAATACCCTCGGCTCGTAAAGCGGCGGGTCCCCTGTTGTAAAAATTATCAACCCGGGGGAAGAAAAGACCTCAGGTTGCCTGCTCTATAAATGGGACCGATGTCGAGTTTCAAAAAGGATAAGTTACTTACACCTCGGCGGTTTAAACCGCCGATACGGCGTCTTTTAATAACATTTTCGTCCTGATTCATTCCTGCGTTGATTGAAGAAGCAGAAGCGAAAGGGGTATTTTTTTATAAATACTGTTTTAAGGAAGGCTCAGGCTTGAATTCCGAGAAGACCATCATGATAATAGGCGCAGGAATACTCCAGGCTCCCGCGATAAAAACGGCAAGGGAGATGGGGCTTTTGACCCTCGTCACCGACTTGAACAGGAACGCGTACGGCATGAGGTTCGCCGACTTTCCGATCGTCATGTCAACACGCGATGTCGACGGTACTGTTCGAGTTGCAAAAGAGTTCTCGAAAAAACGGAGCATCAATGGGGTCATAACTGTGGGGACGGATGCGTCCCTCACAGTCGCAGCGGTACAGCACGCACTCGATCTTCCGGGTAACCGCATCGATGTTGCGGAAGCAACGACCAACAAGATCAAAATGAGGAAAAGGCTCGCAGAAAATAGGACACCGCAGCCGGAGTTCTATTCCTGCTGGAGTTATGATGACGTGGTCGACAGTTCCAAAAGGCTCGGATTCCCCTTCGTGATAAAGCCGGCGGACAACATGGGTGCACGCGGTGTCATGAGAGTGAACAAGCCGGAGGTTGTCAGATTTGCCTATGAGCGCGCAAAGAACGCCTCGCCGCGCGGCGAGATCATCACAGAGTCGTTCATGGACGGGCCTGAACTGAGCATAGATGCCCTCGTGTGGGAAGAGGAGATACACATCACAGGCATTGCCGACCGTATAATAGAGTTTCCCCCCTATTTCGTGGAGACGGGGCACATCATGCCGACCTCCCTTCCCGAACCCCAGGTGGAGGACGCGATCAAGGTCTTTAGGAGAGGCGTGCTTGCCCTCGGCATCGAAACCGGCGCCGCGAAAGGCGACATCAAGATCACCTCAGACGGGGCGAAGGTAGGAGAGATCGCTTCCCGCCTCTCCGGAGGATTCATGTCCGCGTACACCTATCCCTATTCGACGGGTGTAAACCTCATCCGGGCTGCAATCAACATCGCAATGGGTCAGCCGCCCGGTGACCTCACCGAGACACACCACCGTGTCGCAGTCGAGAGAGCCATAATACCTGGAAGCGGGACGGTCCGCGAGATAAAGGGGATTACAGAGTCCCTTTCTCTGGAGAATGTAAAGAACGTCTTTGTGACCTGTGAAAAGGGAGACACCGTACATATCCCCACTAACAATGTCGAGAAGTGCGGTAACATCATCGCCGTAGCTGAAACCCGGGAGGAAGCGCTCGGTGACGCCAACCGCGGTGTCAAGCTCGTTAAGATTATTCTGGGCGACGAGGGCGAGCTCAATGAAGGCCTCCTCAAAAAAGAGGCCCTCGGAAAGCTCGGGGGCGTCTGCTCGGTGTGCAGACGGTGCGACGGAAGAGAGTGCACGGGGTGGCTCCCAGGGATCGGTTCAGTGGGAGCAGGCTACGGTTTCCAGAGAAACATAAAGGCGCTCGAACGTCTTGCCATCCTGCCCGACCTTCTGCAGAGGATAGACAATACGAACACGGGCAGCGATATATTCGGCATACCTCTCGACCTCCCTGTACTCCCTGCACCGATATCGAACATAAGGCGTAACCTCAACGGTATCCTCGAGGAGGACGGGTACAACAGCATACTGCTGAAAGGATCAAAAAAATCGGGGACCATAGGCTGTATCGCGCAGAAGGAATACGAGGACGCCGGGGAAGACGCAGCCTATCTGACGGGACCTCTCAACGAGGTTTACGGTCACGGCATTCCGTTCTTCAACCCGTACCACGGCAAGCGTACGACCCTGAAGCTCATCGAGGAGGTGTTCTCAGCGGGGGTAAAAGCCTGCGGGCTCTCAGTCGACCTCAGGGACAGTTACGGCCCTGCCCTTGTCGACGGGCGATGGCTCACCGAGATCGTAAAGAGGGCGCCTGTCCCGATCATCCTGAAGGGCATACTCTCCCCGCGAAATGTGCAAACCGCCGTTGACGCAGGGGTAAAGGGAGTCGTATTGTCCAATCGAGGCGGAAGGATACTCGAAAGTCTTCCTTCAGGGCTGGATGTGGTCGAGGAGGTCCGCGAATCTTTTGGAGACCAGCTGCTCATCATAGTCGACGGTGGTATACGAAGCGGCGAGGACGTATTCAAAGCCGTCTCCAGGGGGGCAGATCTCGTGATGATAGGGAGACCTGTGCTCATAGCACTTGCAGGAGGAAACCAGAACGGAGTTTCCTTCTATATCAACAGGATAAAGAACGAGTTCAGGGCCGCCATGGTGGTGGCCGGCGCGAAGACCACGAAGGATATTACGAGAGATATGACGCTGCGCAGCCCCTCCTCATGAGGCATGAGGCCTCATACCAGAAAGATTGACAAAATCCCCCCAAAAAAACTATATTAGTTTCAGCCTTCATTCTTTCCGGACAGTGGAGCAGACTTCAGTCCGCAGATAAGACTCAAAGGACACTGTTTGGCTCCCCTGTTGAGGCAGATTCAGGGGTGCAATTTACCGAACCTTTTGATTGCAGACGACGATGCCGGTCTTTTGAACGGACAGAGGATTCGACGCCGATGCCGCAAGCCCTTAAGGGTCACGGATCCTCAAAGAGATGTTACCAGATATCATCCTGGGTGTCCTGATGACAGGAAGGCTCGACATAGAGGTGAGGAAAAACTCGATTCCGGATGATGTTCCCATCCTCGCGAGGATCAGAGCGGCTTTCACAAAACCTGCACCTCTTGACGAAAGGCTTTACAAAGAGGGAGAAATGGTTCGGGAGGAACCAGTAAGATGGATGAATCGATGAAAATCATCGTAATCGACGACGAAGAGGGCATGAGAGAGGGTATCAGACGAATCCTCACCAAGCGCCACTTCCAGGTCGACACCGCCGAGGACGGCGAATCTGCAATCGAGCTCTTAAAAAAAAGCCCCTACGACATCGCATTTGTCGATCTCAAGATGCCGGGAATAGATGGGTTCAAGGT
>Ga0307379_10003608_pt1 | contig 22407 bp, 20 predicted proteins | sample UN2MG_FD_202237 | JGI IMG/M metagenome (GOLD analysis project Ga0307379, IMG submission 202237) | Soil microbial communities from Risofladan, Vaasa, Finland - UN-2 | ecosystem: Environmental > Terrestrial > Soil > Coastal area > Acid sulfate soil | place: Finland: Risofladan, Vaasa | collected... | reverse complement strand
GGCGAGGAATCCCATGGTCTCGCGCCAGCGCACCATGCCGGTCACCTGCTCCACGAGGCGCGCTCTGATCGCCTCGGGCTCGGAGATCGGCGCGGCCAGCACATTGGCGATGAGCGGCACCACGGGCGGCTTAATCTCGACACCGGCAAGCGCCTCGCGCATGGCCTCGGCGGCCGGCTGCATCAGGGCACAATGGAATGGCGCGCTTACCGGCAGAAGCACGGCACGCCTGGCGCCAAATTTCGGGGCAAGAGCTACGGCCCGCTCGATTGCCGTCCGGGCACCCGAGATGACCACTTGGCCCGGCGCGTTGTCGTTGGCCGCTTCGCATACCTCGCCCTCGCTCGCCGCCCGGGCAAGCGCCTGGGCCTGGGCGAGATCGGCCCCGAGCAGGGCCGCCATGGCGCCCTCGCCGACAGGCACGGCCGCCTGCATGGCGCGGCCGCGGATCTTCAGGAGCCGCGCCGTGTCGGCCAGACTGATGGCGCCGGCCGCGGCAAGGGCCGAATATTCGCCCAGCGAATGGCCTGCCACATAGGCCACCCGGCCTGCGAGCGGCACGCCTTTGGTCTCGCTCAGAACCCGCATGGCCGCCAAGGACACGGCCATCAGCGCGGGCTGGGCATTCTCCGTGAGCGTCAGATCCGCCTCGGGCCCGTCCCACATCAACTTGGAGAGATCCTGGCCAAGCGCCTCGTCCACTTCGGAAAACACGGATTGGGCCGCGGGATACGCCTTTGCCAGCTCGGCCCCCATGCCGACGGCTTGGCTTCCTTGGCCAGGGAAAATGAAAGCAATGGTCATGGGCTGGAAGGTTTCGGCGTTGACAGAAGGAGGCCAGAGACACTGTTTCAATCTTGCCTGTCAAGCCGGGCCCCATTTCCGGCCATTATGCCGCCGGCGTCAGCCCTTGGTCCCCTTGCGGATAGCCTTGCAAAGCCTGTGCGAAACTCTATAAAGCGCCCACCAGCAATCGCTCCGGTCGGAGGCTGAACGGAGGACCGCTATGTCAGCGGCAGGCTTAATCGCCGCCCTCCCGTGTCTCCGCTCTCAAGGGCTTTCTCTTGGGCCTTTCCTTCTAAAGCGCCCATGTGAGGCTTCGCGCCGGAGCAAAGAAGAAGGAAAGGCACTTCATGCCTCTCTACGAGCACGTGTTCTTGGCGCGCCAGGACATTTCGCAGCAGCAGGTCGAAGGTCTGCTGCAGACCTTCCGCACGCTCCTTGAGGAGAATGGCGGCAAGGTCGGCAAGACCGAGTATTGGGGGCTCAAGTCCCTCACCTACCGCATTAAGAAGAACCGCAAGGCCCACTACACGCTCATGGACATCGACGCGCCCCACGAGGCTGTGGCCGAGATGGAGCGTCAGATGGGCCTGTCGACCGATGTCATCCGCTTTATGACCGTCAAGGTCAAAGAGCATGAGGAAGGGCCGTCAGCGATGATGCGCCGATCCGACCGGGACGATCGGGGTGACCGTGGCGATCGGGGCGACCGTGACGGTCGCCGGGGCCCGCGGCGCGATCGCGACCATGCGCCCCGCCCCGAGTTCTCTGACAGCGACACCAAGCCCGCGGCCGAGGCCAAGTCCGGCGGTGAGGAGACATCAGAATGAGCATGACCCAAACACAGGCCCGCCGCCCCTTCTATCGCCGGCGCAAGAGCTGTCCGTTCACCGGCGATAAAGCGCCGAAGATTGACTACAAGGATGTGAAGCTGCTCCTGCGCTACGTGTCCGAACGCGGCAAGATGGTACCGAGCCGCATCACGGCGGTGTCAGCCAAGAAGCAGCGCGAGCTCGCACGCGCCATCAAGCGCGCGCGCTTTCTCGGACTGCTGCCTTATCTTATTCAGTAGGTGAAGATCCGAGCCTGAAGGGCTCGAATTTGGGCTTGTGACAGAAAGTTGGGGTGGGCTTTTCGGCCCACCTCTAACCGCTCCGACCAAGGAGCCGGGACAGCGAAACCGATGCCGACACATCTCATCATTGGTGCAGGCGCAGGCCTGGTAGCAGCGGCGCTTTTCGCGTCAGCCGCCTCCGCCGCCGCGCTCGCCGGCGTCCTGTTCTACCTTTCGCCTTTGCCGCTTTGCCTCGCCGGTCTCGGCTGGGGCCGTTCAGCGGTTCTGCTCGCGGGCCTGACCGGAACGGTGGTCATCGCCGCAAGCCTTGGGCCGGCCGCGGCGGCGGCCTTCGGGCTGACCATTGCCGGGCCGATCGTCGTGCTCGTTCATTTGGTGCTTCTATCGCGTCCGTCGGCCCCGGATGCCCCCGCTGCCAGCCTCGAATGGTATCCGATAGGGCGGCTTGTGGGGTGGGCCGCGCTAATGGCCGGCCTGCTGGCCGGTCTGCTCGTCCTCGTGCTGGGCTACGATCAGGAAAGCTACCAGCAGTCGATCCGCGAAATCCTCAACCACAGCGCGCTGAAGGAGCTCGACCCCGACGGCACCGTCTTCACCAAGGAGACGGTCGAGGGTCTCGCAGTCGTCCTCGCCAAGGCGCTGCCCGCGGCGTTCGCCATCGTCTGGCTCACCATCATGCTGTTCAACCTGTGGCTCGGCGGCATCATCGTCGCAGCCTCGGGCCGCAGCTTGCGCCCCTGGCCGCATCTGCAGGACCTCGAACTGCCCAACGTCTTCGTACTGGTCTTCGCGCTCGCCATGCTGGCGTCCTTCGTGCCGGGACTTTTCGGCCTTCTCCTCACCGGTCTCGCCGGCGCGATGCTGTTCGCCTATGTGCTGCAAGGCCTGGCGGTGATCCATGTCTATAGCCGCGGCAGCCCGTTCCGCGGCCTTTTGCTTGCGGTGGTCTATCTCGGAATTCTGCTTCTGGGCTGGGTCGCCATTCTCGTCGCCATTCTCGGACTAGGCGAGCCGATGTTCGGCTTGCGCGCGCGCAGTACCTGGAGCGGCCAACCCCCAAAAGACAACAAACCGGACTGACAACGAATAGGAGTATTGAACATGCAAGTCATTCTGCTCGAGCGCATTGGACGGCTCGGCCAAATGGGCGACCTGGTCACCGTCAAAGACGGCTTCGCCCGCAACTATTTGCTGCCTCACGGCAAGGCGCTGCGCGCCACGGACGCCAACCGCAAACGCTTCGAAGGCGAGCGCGCCCAGCTCGAGGCGCGCGATCTGGAGCTCAAGAGCGAAGCCGAAGGCGTCGCCGGCAAGCTCAACGGCGAGAGCTTCATCGTCATCCGCCAGGCCGGCGACAACGGTCAGCTCTACGGGTCGGTCTCGACCCGTGACATTGCCACCGCCGTGAGCGAAGGCGGCTTCTCCGTGGAGCGGCGGCAGGTGTTGCTTGACCGCCCGATCAAGGCCCTCGGTCTCCACGATGTCCGCATCTCCCTCCATGGCGAGGTGGTGCCGGTGGTTGTCGTGAATGTTGCGCGCTCCGCCGACGAGGCGACCCGCCAAGCCCGCGGCGAGGATGTCACCAAGTCCCTGACCGAGGCAGAAGAGGACGCGGAGGCGGCGCGCGTTCTTGCCGAGGCCCTATTCGAGGCGGGTGACGCCGAGGATGGCGAAGGTGAGGATGAGGGTGAGGCCGAAGACGAGGCCGTCACGGAGACTGAAGGCGGCAAAGACGAGACCTCCTAGGGCCAGTCTTCCAAGGAACGCAGGACGGCGGGCTGTTCTCGCCGCCTTGCGTTCCGGCCGTTAGGGCCGGCCGCGCGTTCCACGTTGTGGGTTTGATTAGATCTCCCCGATGTTCACAGACCTGACATCTACCAGGCCCGACTCTTTTCGGTACTGTGGGGTCATGAGCAACGCAGCGATTCTCCCCAGAGCCGTCCCGGAAACACCCGTTTTCCGCCAGGCCCCGCATAATTTGGAAGCCGAGCAGGCCCTGCTCGGCGCCATCCTCGTCAACAACGAAGCCGTGGACCGGGTCTCGAGCTTCCTCAAGTCCTCGCATTTCTTCGATCCGCTCCACGGCCGCATCTTCGAGGCGGCCTCCAAGCTGATCATGGGGGGCAAGCGCGCGACGCCGATCACGCTCAAGACCTATTTCCAGAACGACGAGCCCGTGGGCGAGTTGTCCGTCCCGCAATATCTCGGACGGCTCGCGGCCAATGCCACCACCATCATCAACGCCGAGGATTACGGCCGCACCGTGTACGACCTCGCCGTGCGCCGTCAGCTGATCGAAATCGGCGAGACGATGGTGAACACGGCCTTCGACTCGCCCATCGACGCGCCGCCCGCGACCCAGATCGAAGGCGCCGAGCAGCAGCTCTACGAGCTGGCTGAGACCGGAAAATACGGCACTGGCTTCGAGCCCTTCTCCTCGGCGCTGACCGACGCCATCGACATGGCGGCCAATGCCTATCGGCGCGACGGCGGGCTGTCGGGACTGGCCACCGGTTTCGCCGATCTCGACCAGCGCATGGGCGGGCTGCAGGCTTCCGACCTCATCATCATCGCCGGCCGCCCATCCATGGGGAAGACGGCGCTCGCCACCAACATCGCCTATCACGTGGCCAAGGCCTATACGGCCGATCCCGACGGCGACAAGCCGCTCGACGGCGCGGTGGTGGGTTTCTTCTCGCTTGAGATGTCGGCGGAGCAGCTCGCCACCCGTATCATCGCCGAACAGTCCTACATTCCGTCCGAGCGCATCCGCCGCGGCCGCATCGACTCCGACGAATTCGACCGCATCGTCGAGGTCTCCCAAGAGCTGCAGAACCTGCCGCTCTTCATCGACCAGACCGGCGGCATCTCCGTGGCCCAGCTGGCCGCCCGCGCCCGGCGTCTGAAGCGCCAGCGAGGGTTGGGCTTCGTGATCGTCGATTATCTCCAGTTGCTGTCGGGCTCGTCCCGGCGCGCCCAAGAGGGCCGCGTGCAGGAAGTCACGGAAATCACCACGGGTCTCAAGGCCCTTGCCAAGGAACTGCAGGTGCCCATCCTGGCCCTGTCCCAGCTCTCCCGCCAAGTGGAGAACCGAGAGGATAAACGGCCGCAATTGGCGGATTTGCGTGAATCGGGCTCCATCGAACAGGACGCCGATGTGGTAATGTTCGTGTTCCGCGAGGAATATTATCTCGAGCGTAGCCAGCCCCGCGAGAACACCGAAGAGCACAGGCAGTGGCAAATGGACATGGAGGCGGTCACCGGCAAGGCCGACGTGATCATCGGCAAGCAGCGGCACGGCCCGACCGGCACGGTGACGCTGCAGTTCACGCCGGAGTTCACCCGGTTCTCCAATCTCGCCGCGTCGCAACGCCTGCCGGAGCGGATGGAGTGACGGGCGCAAGCCCGCGCGACGTCACGCAGAACCAGCACCAAGCGGACACCGACGAGACCGCAATTCTCACCATCGATCTCGGCGCGCTGGCCGCCAACTATCAGCGCCTATGCACACTCGCCGCGCCCGCCGAATGCGCCGCCGTAGTCAAAGCCGACGCCTATGGGCTCGGCATGGCGCAAGCCGCTCCGGCCCTGTGGCGGGCCGGCTGCAAGACCTTCTTCGTGGCCACTCTGGGCGAGGCGGAGAACTTACGCGCGCTCCTGCCCGAGGCAACCATCTATGTGTTCGCCGGGCTCATGCCCGATACGGCGGCTTCGTTTCGTGCCGCGCGTCTTACGCCGGCACTGAACAGCGCCGACGAGATCCACGAATGGGCCGCCTTCTGCAAAAGCGTAGGCGAGCGGCTGCCTTGCGCCATCCATATCGACAGCGGCATGAACCGGCTCGGCCTGTCGGAGGCCGAGGTCGACGCAGTCGCCGGGGCGAGCGAACTCTGGTCGGCCCTGTCGCTATCCTTGGTGATGAGCCATCTCGCCTGTGCCGACGATCCGTCCCATGGCAAAAATGCCGAGCAGCGGCGGCGCTTTGAGACGCTGCGCGCCCGCCTGCCCCAGGCGCCCACGAGCCTCGCCAATTCCGCCGGTGTCCTGCTTGGCACCGACTACGCTTATGATCTGGTCCGCCCCGGCATCGCGCTTTACGGCGGCCATCCGCAGCGCCATGGCGACAACCCGTTCCAAAGTGTGGCCCACCTCAAGGGCCGCATCCTCCAGGTACGTGCGGTCGCCGCCGGCGAGACCGTCGGCTATGGCGCCACGCGCACGCTACAGCGGCCCTCACGGGTGGCCGTGGTCTCTGTGGGTTACGCGGACGGGATCTTCCGGGCGCTCTCCACCAAGGACGGCGAGGACGGACTCGTGGTCTATCTCGGACCCCACGCCGCCCCCCTTATCGGCCGGGTCTCCATGGACCTCGTTACCGTGGACGTGACCGGCTTGCCGCAAAGTCATGCCAAGCGCGGGGAATGGGTCGAGTTCATTGGACCGAATGTCAGCGCCCATGTCTTTGCCGCCCATGCCGGCACCATCGACTATGAGGTTCTCACCAATCTCGGCCGGCGTGCTGTCCGGCGCTATATCGGCGGATAGGAACGCCTCGACCCATGGCCAAAATCTCGAAAGCCTATGTGTGCCAGTCCTGCGGTGCGGCAACCGCGCGCTGGTCCGGCAAATGCCCCACCTGCGGGGAATGGAACTCGATGATCGAGGAGGCGACGACGGCCACGGCCTCGCCGGCCCTCGTCGCCATCAAGGGCGGCAAAGGACGCCTCGCCGCGTTCGAGACACTGGCCGCTGAGACGGTTGACGCCCCGCGTCACCAGACCGGCATTGCCGAGTTCGATCGCGTGCTTGGCGGCGGACTGGTGCCAGGCTCCGCCGTGCTGGTTGGCGGCGATCCCGGCATCGGCAAGTCGACGCTCCTGCTCCAGGCCGCGGCCGAGCTCGCTCAGGACGGCGCCCGCGTCGTCTATCTCTCGGGCGAGGAAGCCACCGCCCAGGTCCGCATGCGGGCGGCACGCCTCGGCCTCAGCGAAGCCCCGGTGGCGCTCGGTACCGAGACCAATATCGCCAGTATCATCGCCACGCTCGGCAGCGCCCCAGCGCCGGCTTTGGTGATCATCGATTCGGTGCAGACGCTGTGGTCGGAGGGCATCGACACCGCGCCCGGCACCATCTCGCAATTGCGCGGCTGTGCCTCGGCACTGATCAGCTACGCCAAGACCAGTGGCTCGACGCTCGTACTCGTCGGCCATGTCACCAAGGACGGTCAAATCGCCGGTCCCAAAGTGATTGAGCACATGGTCGACACCGTTCTTTATTTCGAGAGCCTGAGCGGCCACCAGTTCCGCATCTTGCGTGCGGTAAAAAACCGATTCGGACCGACCGACGAGATCGGCGTGTTCGAGATGCGGTTGGAGGGACTGAAAGAGGTGGAGAATCCCTCCGCCCTGTTCCTCAACGACGCAGATCGTGGCTCGCCCGGGACGGCCGTACTCGCCGGCATGGAGGGCACGCGGCCGATCCTCGTGGAGATCCAGGCCCTGGTCGCGCCCTCGTCTCTGGGCACGCCGCGCCGCGCCGTGGTCGGCTGGGACCCCAATCGCCTTTCGATGCTGCTTGCCGTGCTCGAAGCACGCTGCGGTGTGCGGCTCGGCAGCCACGACGTCTATCTCAATGTCGCCGGCGGGTTGCGCCTCACCGAGCCCGCCGCCGACTTGGCCGCCGCCGCAGCCCTGCTGTCGTCCTTCGCCGGGCGGCCTGCGCCAGAGGACACCGTGTATTTCGGCGAGGTCAGCCTGACCGGGGCTGTGCGCGCCGTGGGGCATACCGATCAGAGGCTGAAAGAGGCGGCCAAGCTCGGCTTTGCCCGCGCCGTCGTGCCTACCACCGTTGCCGGAGACGGCGCGACCGAAGGCATCGCGCTCAACCCGATTACGCAGTTGGACGAGCTTGTCGCGTGGTTCGCTTTGCCGCGGAACTGAGCCCTGCCCTGCGACAATGCGCCGGGAAACACGCTTCGATCATTGCTCGCCGGGGCCATTTGTGCTTCATCCCGGGGAATCGTGATAGTCTTTAACGACCGGCCCGAGGGAACGACGCGACATGCCAATTTCCTGGCTAGACATCATTTTGATCGTCATCATGCTCATCTCGGGCTTCTTGGCGATGGTTCGTGGCTTCACCCGCGAAGTCCTCTCGATCTTCTCCTGGGCCATGGCCGCAGTCGCAGCCCTGTATTTCACACCGCGTTATTCGGAAGTGCTGGCGCCTTACATCGATAATCCGAGCGTTGCTCAGATCGTCTTCGCCGCCGGTGTCTTTATCGTCACCTTGATTATCGTAAGCCTAATCACCTTCCGCATCTCCGACAAGGTGCTGGACAGCCGAGTCGGCGCGCTTGACCGGACCCTCGGCTTTATTTTTGGGCTGGCGCGCGGATTTCTCCTCGTCGCCATCGTCTTTATCCTCTTTACCGCGCTTGCCCGCGACCAGCCGGAATGGGTCCGCAATGCGAGCTCTTATCCCCTTCTTCAGCGGACGCAGGTGGCCATCGAGTCCCTATTGCCGATGAATCCAGAGCAGTACCTGCCTAAGAAGGATGACGACCAGCCCGAAGGCCAACCCGGAACCCCTGGGGACGGCGTGCCGGCACAGCCGGATCCGCCGCTGTAAGCGAGCGCGTAAAGTTAAAGAGTATCGGAAGAGTTGCGTGGCATTGAAGCCCTTGCCAGGGCGCCTATTTATTGAGAGGAGGCCCATGCCCGTGACTGACGACGCTGAGGCTAGCAAACCCAACCTGACCTGGCTCGAGGAAGACCGGCTGCACGAGGAGTGCGGAGTCTTCGGGATTTTCAATCATCCCGACGCCGCCGCACTGACCGCGCTTGGCCTACATGCGCTTCAACATCGCGGGCAGGAAGCCGCCGGCATCGTCAGCTTCGATGGCGAGCATTTTCACACCGAACGCCGCCTTGGGCTCGTTGGCGACCATTTCACTTCCCGCCCCGTAATTGACCGCCTGAGAGGCGACATGGCCGTGGGCCACGTCCGCTACTCCACCTGCGGCGATGCGGTCTTGCGCAACGTCCAGCCGCTTTTCGTCGATCTGGAATCCGGCGGCTTCGCCCTCTGCCACAACGGCAATCTCACCAACGCCCTCACCTTGCGCGAGTCGCTCATCAAGAAGGGCGCCATCTGTCAGTCCACCACCGACACCGAGGTGATCCTCCATCTCGTGGCCCGCAGCGAGAAGCGCCAGTTCGTGGAGAAATACATCGAGGCCCTGCTTCAGGTCGAAGGCGCCTATGCGCTGGTGGGTATGACCAATAAGAAGCTCGTCGGCGCCCGCGATCCGCATGGCATCCGCCCGTTGGTCCTTGGCCGTCTGGGTGATGCCTGGGTGCTGGCATCGGAGACCTGCGCTCTTGACATTATCGGCGCCGATTTCGTGCGCGAAGTGGAGAACGGCGAAGTCGTGGTCGCTACGCGCGACGGTCTCGAGAGCCACAGATTCGTCCCCAAATATCCCGCCCGGCCGTGCATTTTCGAATATATCTATTTCGCCCGTCCCGACTCGATCATCGGCGGCCGCTCCGTCTACGACGTGCGCAAGGAGATGGGCAGGCAATTGGCGCGCGAAGCGCCGGCCGACGCCGACATGGTCGTTCCGATCCCCGATTCAGGCGTGCCCGCGGCCATCGGTTACGCGCAAGAATCCGGGCTGCCCTTCGAATTCGGGATCATTCGAAACCACTATGTGGGGCGCACCTTCATCGAGCCCGAGCAGCGCATTCGCCAGCTCGGCGTGAAGCTGAAGCACAGCGCCAACGAACTCCAGGTCAAGGGCAAGAGCATCGTGCTCCTCGACGACAGCGTCGTGCGCGGCACCACATCCGTAAAGATCGTGCAGATGATGCGCGAGGCCGGCGCCAAGAAGGTGCATATGCGCATCTCGAGCCCGCCGATCACCCATCCCGATTTCTACGGCATCGATACGCCCGACCAGGACAAGCTGCTCGCCGCGCACCGCACGCTGGAAGAAATGCGCGCCTTTATCGGCGCCGACTCGCTGGCCTTCATCTCCGTCGACGGCATCTACAAGGCGATGGGCTATGAGGGCCGCGACGACGACCATCCGCAGTTCACCGACCACTGCTTCACCGGCGAATATCCGACCAGGCTCCGCGACCGCGAAGGCCCGCCCCAGCAGAAGCAGCTTTCCTTCCTCGCCGAGGTCGGTTGAGCGCCCAAATTCTGAAAGACCGCATCGCGCTGATCACCGGAGCCTCCCGCGGCATCGGACGCGCCACCGCGCTTCTTTTCGCCCGCGAAGGTGCCCATGTGCTGCTCCTGGCGCGCACCAAAAAATCCCTCGAGCCCGTCGACGACGAGATCAAGGCGCTCGGCGGCACGGCCTCCCTCATCCCGCTCGACCTCGCCGACGGCAAGAAGATCGACCCGCTCGGGCCGGCCCTGTATGAGCGCTTCGGCCGGCTCGACATTTTGGTCGGCAACGCGGCGCTGCTCGGCGGGTTGCGCCCGCTGACGCATATCGCCTCGGAAACCTGGGACCGCGTGCTCGCCGTCAACGTCACCGCCAACTGGCGCCTGATCCGGACCCTCGACCCCTTGCTCCGCCGGTCCGACGCCGGCCGCGTGATCTTCGTCACATCCTCCAACGTGGCCCATTCCGCCCGCCCCTATTGGGCCCCCTACTCCGTGTCCAAAGCAGCGCTGGAGACGTTGGCCAAGACCTATGCCAACGAGACCGCCGACAGCCCCATCAAGGTGAACATCGTCGATCCGGGCGCCACGGCCACGGGCATGCGCGCCGAGGCCTATCCCGGCGAGGATCAGGCTACATTGCAGACGCCCGAGGAGGCGGCCGATGCCATTATCCGGCTCGCCCTCCCCAGCTACGCACAGACGGGGCAGATCGTCGGGGTCAAAGGCAGCTAGGGCGCGATCAGCACCATGCCGTCATAGGCGGGCTCGACGCCTTGCGGCAACTGCTCTGACAGCGCCACGTAATCGAGATCCACATGCATATGGGTGAGCACCGCGCGCTTAGGCTTGAGCCGCTCGATCCAGCCAAGCGTCTGTGCCACCGAGAAATGGCTCGGATGTTCGGTATAGCGCAGCGCGTCCACGATCCACACATCGAGATCCGCAAGAGAGGATAGCGACTCTTCCGGCAGGTCGCTCACGTCCGGCGAATAGGCGAGATCGCCGAAGCGAAAGCCGAGCGTTTCCCCGCCCCCATGAAGCTGGCGGAACGGCAGCACCTCGATCACCCCGCCCGCCCCTTCGATCGGGATCATCTGACCGTGGCGGATCTCATGGCCGCTGAGAACGGCGGGATATTCGCTGCCCGGCGGCGTCGCGAAGCAATAGGTGAAGCGTTGGCGCAAGGAGTCCCCCGTCGCCGCATCGAAATAAACGTCGACCCGCCGCTTGCCGTTATAGGCGACCATGCGCAGATCATCGATGCCGTGGGCATGGTCGGCATGGTCATGGGTGTAGAGCACGCCGTCGAGCAGCCCGACCCCCGCGTCGATCAACTGCTCGCGCAGGTCTGGCGGCGTGTCCACCAGCACCCGCGTGATGCCGTCCGCCCCCTCCCGCTCGACCAGCAGCGCGCAGCGCCGCCGCCGGTTTTTCGGATTGTCCGGATCGCACGCGCCCCATTCATTGCCGATACGGGGCACGCCGCCGGATGTTCCGCAGCCGAGGATGGTGACTTTCAGGCTCATGCGGCGCTTAAAGGCGCTTTCGCCGCCGGCCGCGGCACCTTTTGGAACAAGCGGAAGAAATTGTCCGTGGTGACGCGCGCCACCTCCGCTTCGTTGATGCCGCGCAGATCCGCTAGCCGTGCCGCAGTGCATGCCACGAAAGACGGCTCATTGGTCTGGCCACGGTGCGGCTCCGGCGCCAGATAGGGCGCGTCGGTCTCCACCAGGATCCGGTCGTACGGCACCGCAAGCGCGATATCGCGCAACGCCTCCGCCTTCTTGAACGTGAGCACGCCGGAGAAGGAGATATAGCCGCCAAGCGCCAACCCGCGATGGGCGAGGTCCGGCCCGCTGGTGAAGCAATGGAGCACGAAGGGGAACGCACCTTCCGCCGTCTCCTCCTCGAGAATCCGGGCCACATCGGCGTCCGCCTCGCGCGCGTGGATGACGAGCGGCAGCCCCGTCTCGCGCGCCGCGGCGATATGGGTGCGGAAGCTCTTCTTCTGCATGTCGCGCGGGCTATGGTCGTAGTGGTAATCGAGCCCCGTCTCGCCGATCGCCACCACTTTGGGATGGCGGGCAATCTCCACCAACTCCTCGACCGTGATGTCCGACTCCTCCGCCGCATTGTGGGGGTGCGTGCCGATCGAGCAGTAGACATTGTCGTGGGCCTCGACGATCGCTTTCAGTTCGGCGAACCGGGCGACACGCGTCGAGATGGTCACCATCAGGCCGACACCGGCATCGCGCGCCCGCGCCAGCACGGCGTCGAGCTCCGCATTGAGCTCGGGGAAATCCAGATGGCAGTGGCTATCGACAATCATCACGGAAAATTGGACTACCCAGGTTGTTCAGGCTGCTATACTGAGACGTGGCAAAATGAGCGCTCGGCCCCGTATGTGCAGCATATAGGCTGGCGAGACAACATTCGCCATCCGTCGGATTGACGTGGTGACCAAACGGCAGACCAATGAATCGCTTCACCGTCATCGCCGCGATTGCGGCTTTGTTGCTCTGCCTTGCCGCCAGGCCCGCCGAGGCTGGGTGCAACAAGAGCGTCGTCCTCTACAACGCGTCGTGGTGCCCCTATTGCCAGCAGGTCAGGGCCATTCTTGGACGCAACCATATCCGCTATATCGTGATGGATGCGACGACCGCAAAAGTCCGCGCGTCCATGATCAGACAGTTCGGGGATACGGCCGTCCCACGCACGCTTGTCGGCGGCGTGCTGGTCGAAGGTGTCGACGAAGCGCGGATCAAGCAACTCTGCCGCTGACTAAGACGCCGCGGCCTCGTTATCAGCCTCGACATGGCGGGGGAACACCGCTTGCGGCGCCGGGAGCGCGGTGCCGGGCTTGAGCCGCCCCTTTGGCCCCAGATGGGAGAAGTCGCGCGCGTCTTCGGCCACGCCGAGCAGGTCGAGCAGCTTGCCGCCGCTCTCCGGCATCACCGCCTGCACCAGGATCGCGATCTGACGAGTCACTTCCGCCGTGACGTAAAGGATAGTGCCCATGCGCTCGGGATTCGTCTTCTTATGCGCCCAAGGCTCCTCGCCGGCGAAATAGCGGTTGGTGTCGCCGATCACCGCCCAGACCGCCTCCAAGGCCCGGTGAATGGCGAAGGCATCCATGGCCTCCTCCACGGGCGGGAGCACGCCGTCCGCCGCGGCAAGGATCGTCTCGTCGGCCTCTGTCAGCGCACCAGGCTTCGGTACCGCGCCGCCGCAATTCTTGGCAATCATCGACAATGAGCGCTGGGCGAGATTGCCGAGATCGTTGGCGAGGTCGGCGTTTATGCGCTGGACGATGGCGTCGCGGCTGTAATTGCCGTCCTGACCGAACGGCACCTCGCGCAGCAGGAAGTAGCGGATTTGATCGACGCCGTAATCCACCGCGAGCGCGAAGGGATCGACCACGTTGCCAATCGACTTCGACATCTTCTCCCCGCGATTATACAGGAAGCCGTGGCCGAACACCTGCTTCGGCAGCGCCACCCCCGCCGACATCAGAAAAGCGGGCCAATAGACGGTGTGGAAGCGGATGATGTCCTTGCCGATGATATGGACATCGGCTGGCCAATAGCGCTTGAAGCTGTCGGACTCCTCATCGGGAAAGCCGACACCGGTGATGTAATTGGTCAGCGCGTCCACCCACACATACATGATGTGCTTAGGATCGCCCGGCACCGGCACGCCCCAATCAAATGTGGTGCGCGACACGGAAAGATCCTGCAAGCCGCCGCGCACGAAGCTCTTCACTTCGTTGGCGCGCGTCTCCGGCCCGATGAATTCCGGATGCGCGTCGTAATGGGCAAGCAAGCGATCCTGAAACGCCGACAGCCGGAAGAAATAGCTCTCCTCCTCGACCCATTCGACCGGCGTGCCTTGCGGCGACAGCTTGGTCCCGTCGGCGGCGTCCTTCAGCTCGCTCTCGTCGTAATAGGCTTCGTCGCGCACCGAATACCACCCGGCATATTTGCCGAGATAGATGTCGCCGGCCTCCTGCATGCGCCGCCACAGCTCTTGCGTCGAGCGCGTGTGACGCGGCTCGCGCGTGGTGATGAAATCATCGTTCGAGCAGTTGAGCACACGCACCATGTCGCGGAATTTGGGCGTGTTGCGGTCGGCGAGCTCGGCCGCACTGATGCCTTGGGCCCGTGCCGTCTGCAGCATCTTGATGCCGTGCTCGTCGGTGCCGGTCAGGAAATAGACATCCATCCCCTGCAAGCGCCGGAACCGGGCGAGCGCATCCGTGGCGACCGCCTCGTAGGCATGGCCGATATGGGGCGCATCGTTCGGATAAGAGATGGCAGTGGTGATGTAATAGGGCCGCTTTTCAGCCATGGCGAGAGACATAGCCTTGAGCGCCGCGCCGGGCAAGCATGCATGCCCGATGCCCTAAATAGGATGCTCCCGCACGAGCTGCTGCAGCCGGAACCACGTGTCCAGTAGCAGAAGACTGCGGTCCAGGTTGAGCGCGAAGGCCTCGGCGCGGGCTTCCGAAAGCGCCTCCCAGGCTTCCGCCCACGCGGAAAGATTCTGCTTTGAAACCAAGCGCTTGGCGAGCGCCGCCTCCTGATCCAAAGCGCCCTCGCCCGTGGCGCCGCAGCGGATCAGCCGTTCGATCAAGCCAAGCAGCAGGGACAGATAAAGCTCGAGCCGCTCCGTGTCGCCGGCGCCCGCGAGCTTCTCCACCTGTTTATGCAAGCGCCCGCCGTCGAGCTCGGGCAGGCCCGCGAAGGTCGCCATGATGTCCTTGTAAAGCCCAATGCCCTCGCCGGAGACAAGTTCGAGCGCGCGGCGCACACTGCCTTGGCTCAGGGCCAGCGCCAGCTTCCGCGTCTTGGCATCGGCGGTTTGGCCGTCGCGCGCCAGCGCCGCGCTGACAGCACGCTCCAAATCGTCGGCGCCGAGTGCCGGGACACGAAGCGTGCGCGCCCGCGACCGGATGGTGACCGGCAGACGGCCCTCGGCACTTGAGATCAGGAGAAACAGCGTCTGCGGCGGCGGCTCCTCGAGCGCCTTGAGCAGCGCGTTGGCCGCGTTCTGATTGAGCTCGTCGGCGCGATCGACGATTACCACCCGCCAGCCGCCCTCGCCCGCGGTGCTGCCGAGAAACGCGCGCAAGCGCCGCACCTCGTCGACGCCGATCCACTGCGAATAGCGCTTGGTCTTCTCGATCCACGAGCGCCGGATGAGGAGAAGATTGGGATGTTGAAGGCCCGCGACTTTGCGAAACACGGCATGGTCCGCATGGACGGCGGCGCCGTCTCCCGCTTCACCATGGGCCAGCACTGAGCGGGCGAAATGATAGGCGAGCGTCGCCTTGCCGACCCCCTCGGGGCCGACCAGAAGCCAAGCGTGATGCATGTGGCCGCTGCGCAACGCGCTGGCCAATTCGCCAAGCGCATTGTCATGACCGAACACCCGGTCCACTTCGCGTGGGCTCGCGAACCCCGCCAGCCGGTCGGGCTCGGCGACCGGCGCGCGGGCTCGGTCGGCGGCGGCGCTCATGGTTTCACATGGCTCATGGATTCAAACGATGCAGCACCGCTTCCCAGACGTCCTCGGCCACCATGGCCTCGGGCTGGCTGGCATCGACCACGACGCACCGGGCTGGCTCTTCCTCGGCGATGTCGAGAAAGGCGCGGCGCACCCGCTCATGCAGCATGAGCTCCTGACCCTCGAAGCGGTCGAGTTCGGCGCCCTCGGCCCGCTCTTGCGCGCGCGCCAGGCCGTCCTCGGCGGGGATATCGAGAATGAAGGTGATGTCCGGCGATAAGGCACCGACGGTCAGACGCTCCAGCGCGCTGATCAAACTGCGCGGCACGCCGGCCGTCACCCCCTGATAGGCGCGCGTGGAATCGATGAAGCGGTCGCACACCACCCACCGGCCCTGCTGCAGCGCGTCCTTGATCGCGTAATCGATGTGATCGGCCCGCGCCACGGAGAACATGATCGCCTCGGCCAACGGCCCGAATTGCCACACCTTGCCTGAGAGCAGCGCCTCGCGAATTTCCTCCGCCGCCGGCGATCCGCCCGGTTCCCGCGTGGCGAAGACGGGGCGCCCGGCGCGCGACAGCCGATTGGCGAGGATGCCGGCCTGGGTGGATTTGCCCGAGCCCTCGCCACCCTCGAAGGTAATGAACCTGCCGATTTCGACGCCGTGTTGCATGTTGGTAATTACAGGAGCCAGCCGAAAGCCAGGACGAGCAAAGAGTCGATCCCGCGCATGGCAAAGTTGCTTTGGCCGATATCCTCGCCCGCATAGAGCGGGATGTCATTCGTGGCCGAGGACTCGGCCGCGCTCACGCGAAGTGTCGCCACTTGATCGCCTTTGCGGATCGGCGCCTTGAGCGGCCCCTCATAGAGGATGGACGCCGACACGGCGCCGGTCGACGTCACCGGCAGAAGAAGATCGATCTCGCCGTCGCCGACGAGCGGCACATAATGCTTTTCACCACCCCAGACCAGCGCATCGCTCACCGTCTCGCCCGCGTTGAACAGTCGGAACGGCTTGAAACTTTTGAAGCCCCATTCCAGAAGCCGGCGCGCTTCCGACTCCCGGTCATTCTTCGATTCGAGGCCGGTGACCACGAGGATCAGGCGCTGATCGCCGCGCTTCGCGCTCGCCACCAGCCCATAGCCGGACTCCTTGAGGTAGCCGGTCTTCAAGCCGTCCACGCCAATGTCGGCCCACACCAGCGGATTACGGTTGCGGAAGGTGAACTTGTCCCGATAGCGGAACTCCTTCTGACCGAAGTAGTGATAATATTCTGGGTAGGTATCGATGAGATATTTGGCCAGCGTCGCCAGGTCGCGCGTCGACATCACATGACCTTCTGCCGGAAGCCCGTTCGAATTGGCAAAGCTCGACTGAGTGAGCCCGATCTCCTTGGCGTAATCGTTCATCATCTTCACGAAGCCCGGCTCCGTGCCGCCGATGCCCTCGGCCAAGATGATGCAGGCATCGTTCCCCGACTGAACAGTGATGCCTTGGATGAGATCGTTGACGGTGATGGGATCGCCGAGCGGCGCGAACATCGCCGCGGTGCCGGACGGCGCGCCGCCGGTGCGCCACGCATGCTCCGAGACGACGAACTCGTCGTCGAGCTTGATGCGGCCAGCCTTGAGCTCGCGAAACACCACGGCCAGGGTCATGAGCTTGCTCATGCTCGCCGGCACGATCTGCGTGTCCGCGTCCTTTTCGAAGAGCCCGAGGTTGGCGCCGGAATCCAAGATGATGGCGTGCGTCGCCTTAGTCTCGAAGGCATCCGGGGCATTGGAGGCAGCGCCCACAGCGCCCGCGATGGCGCTAACGCCAAGGGCGAGGACGGCGCCGGCCACGACGATGTTCATCAATCTACGCGGAGCGCACACGGGCAATTCGGTTCAAATAGAGGGGTCAAACGCCGCCGATCGACCGCGACAGGCCTTTAACCACTATCGAACGCCAACGCCGAAAAATCAACCGGCACGGGCCCAAGGTTCAGTTCCGCATCACGATTCTGGCGCCATGATAGCCGGCTTGGGTCACCTGCGGGAGCGCAGCCGCGGCGTCGCTCGCATCGCCGAAGGGCCCCACTCGGACGCGGAAATACACTTCGCCGCCGACCTCGATCTCGGCCACGTCCACCGGCGCAATGGCCGACAGCGTCGCCCGGGCCCGCTCGGCATTGTCTCGATTCCTGAAGGACCCCGCCTGGATCGTGGGACCGTCAGCCGGCGCCACAAGGCGCGGCCGTGCCGCAGCCAGGGGGGCGATGGACCCGGTCGATTCCGGCGAGGCTCGCAACGCCGCCCGCCAGCCAGGCGCGCTAACCGCCTGTTCCGTCGGCGTCTTGGACACTGTTCCGGTCGAGGCAGGCAACACGGCAACCGCGAACGGCCGCTCGACCCGATCGGGCAGCGGCGGCATCTTGCCGGGAAGACTGGCCATCGCGATGGGATCTTGCGCGGTGCCAGAGGTAGCCGAACCAGCACGCGGTTTGGCGGCGGCATACTGGCCCAAGCCCCGGCTTGCGAGATATTTCCGTTCGTAACTATCGTCGCCGTTCAGCGGTGCGCGCCGCAGATATTGAACCCTGACGGTGGCGGTGCCGTTACGGCGGAAGCCGAGTGCGTCCGCCGAGCGCCGCGACAGATCGATGATCCGGTCATTGGCGAACGGCCCCCGGTCATTGACGCGGACAACAATGGAGCGGTTGTTGGTGAGATTGGTGACTTGCACATAGACCGGCAATGGCAGGGTCGGATGCGCGGCGGACAACCGGTCCATGTCGTAGATTTCGCCATTCGCCGTCCGGCGGCCGTGGAACAGCTCGCCGTACCAGGAGGCCTTGCCCACCTGATTATAGCGCGGCTCTTCGCGCGGCCGGTACCAGACCCCGGCAACTTGATAAGGCTCGCCCACGGTGTAGCGCCCGCCGCCCTTCGGCACCGGCTGGCCGAGAGGAATGACGCGCTCGCCGAGGCTCGCGCTCTTGTCGCGGCCGCAGGCGGAAATTGCCAAGGTTAGACTTGCAATGAGTACGGCGGCCAACGCCACGCGCGCCGGGGCGCAAACGCCCACGAAACTCACGTCCCCGCCCGCACCATGTGCCGGCGTGAGTTGACCCACCCCACGCAACTGTCCCGACCCCCGGAAGGGTTACTTAAAGGATGCGCCGGAGGGACCTCGAACGCAAAACCAAGCGGGTCCCTCCTTGAGCGCGAACACACTGTCGACCACAGCGCGTTAGCAAAGGGTGAATGACGACCGTGTTGTTAAGCCTTTGCCGAGATGCACGCCAAGCACGCCGTAGCGACTGCGTCGATGCCCACGCTCGCATCGACACGAGCGAAGCCGACCGCACCGAGATCGTATTGCGCTTGTTCGCCGACCACCGACGGGGTCGCATCGGACACGTCCCCTTGCCGCATCGCGACGCGCGCGCGCAGCACATCCACCGGCGCCTCCAGCCAAAGTCCCGTAAAGTCGGCGCCATGCGCCGCCGCCAATGCCGCCACCGCGTCACGCTCCTCGGGCTTGGCGTGAACGGCATCGACAATCGCCGACCGCCCGGCTTGAAGCGTCCAGGCGGCGCGCTTGCGGCACCCGGCGTAAACCAGCGGCGAGACCCGCGCATCATAAGCCCGCGCCGGCAATGTCTCGTCCGGCGGCACCCCGAACAGCCGCTTGCGCTCCACGTCGCTGCGCACATGCACCGCACCCGGAAACGGCCCGATATCAGGCGCGATAGCCCGCGCCACGGCCGACTTGCCGCTACCGGACAACCCACCGATTGCGACGAGATGCGGGCGCGCCGGCAAGAGCACGCTGCCAGCGAGATCGAAATAGCCGCGCGCCACATCCCGCGCGCTATCCCGCGCATCGCGCGCCAAACCGCGCGCGCGCAACAGCTCGACCTTCGCCCGGATCATCGCCCGCAGCGACAGGAAGAACGGCAAGGCCGCAAGCCCGATGAGATTGCCCGACCTGCCGCCGCCGAGATAAGCGTTGAGGACGGCATTGGCGTGGACGGAAAGCCCGCGCTTGCCGAGATCCATCAAGAGAAACGCAAGGTCGTAGAGAACGTCGATGGTGGCGAGGCTGTCGTCGAACTCGAGCGCGTCGAACAGCACGGGCGCCCCATCGATTTCCACAATGTTCCGCAAATGCAGATCGCCATGGCAATGGCGCACATAGCCGTCTCTCGCGCGCGCCTTGAGCAAGTCTCTTACCGCCACGAACGTCTCGCGGGTCCGGCGCGCAAAGTCGACCGCCGCATCCGCGCCGAACACGTCCGACCGTTCGACCAGCACCGCTTCGTGATCGGCGATGACGCCTTCAAACGGCCGCACGGCTTGATCGGCCGTCAGGGTCCGGTCGGCCGATTCGTGTAAGGCGGCGATGACGGCGGCGAGCCTCCCCATGGCGGCAACCGGCAATCGCTTTTGCGCCGCCAACCGGTCATAGAGGCCGTCTTGGTCGAATCGGCGCATGACCAACGCCCACTCCACCACCGTCCCGGAGCCGCGAAGCTGTAAACTCCCGTCCGGTTCGATACTTATTGGCACCACCTCGAGATAAAGCTGAGGCGCCGTCCGGGTATTGAGGCGGAGCTCGTTGAGGCAGGCGGCATGGCGCTTGTCGAGGGTCGAAAAGTCGAGAAACGGGTATCGCACCGCCCGCTTCACCTTGTAGGCGAAGTCCCCGGCCAAGAAAACGAAGGAGGCGTGGGTCTCGATACACTCCAAGGTTGCGGGCTGCGGGCGATACGCCGCTGCCCGCCTCATGAATTCCAACACCTTTGCCTGGTCCAAACTAGCCGCCCCCTCACATTAACCATAGCATGACAATCCCGTGCCCCTGGGGCCACAGACACCTTGAAAACACTCGCAAAACGCGAACCGCTACTTGCTGCCCAAAGGTTAACTGGCTAACTTTTTCGCGCATGGGCGGATTTTGCGGGATCAACCGCAACGCTCCTCGGAAAGGCCGAGCGGAACATGAGGGTATGGGCAAAACTGGCAATCGCCGTCGCGGTTGCCTGTCTCGTTGTGTGCGAGACTGTGCCTTCCTTCGCCGCGGAGGCCGGCCTGGAGTCGCGCCGCGAGACGCTGCTGCGGGAAATGCTCGCCCGCCCGAACGATCTCGACCTCGCATTTGAATATGCCAAGCTCTCCTCGGAGGCCGGCGACTATGAAGGCGCCATCTCCACTATGGAGCGCATGCTGATCTATGCGCCCAACACGCCCCGCATTCAGCTCGAGCTCGGCATCCTCTATTACCGCCTCGGCGCTTACGACGTGGCGCGCAGCTATTTCGAGCAAGTCTACGCCAACCCCAGCGTGCCGCCTGACATTGCCGAGCAGGTTCGCCTCTACATCCAGCAACTTTCGCTCGCCGCTGATCCGCCGGCCTTCTCCGCCTCGATCTTCAGCGCCATCCGCTACGAGACCAACGCCACGGCTGGTCCCGGCACCAACAACGTTACACTGAACGGCATCAACTTCACCCTCGACGATCAGGCGGTCGGCAAGCCGGGCTGGAGCGCGCTGAACATCGGCACCCTGCATTACGCCTATGATTTGAAACAGCAGGGCGACCGCATCGAGTTCGACTTCCTCGCTTATTCGACGGCCTATTTCGACAACGACCTGAGCGACATCGATCTCGACTTCTTCGAGGTCACGCTCGGCCCCTCCTTCAACCTGAAGCGCTGGGGCATGAATAGCAGCCGCCTGTATATCTATGCGATCGGCGACCTCGCTTATCTCGGCTACGACAACTATTTCAATGCGCCTGGCGCCGGCATCCGCTTATTGAGCTTCGCCGCGGAGCGCAGCGTCCTCGACGCGCGGCTCGAGACCCGCTACCGCGAATTCAACGACTCGAGCGAGCTTCCCACCAACTCCTTGCGCGACGGCCCGCAGACCCGGCTCGGCGCCACCTATTCCTATTACTTCACCCCCGGCTTCGTCGGCACCGTGCAGGGCTATGCCCAGCGTGAGGATGTCGACGCGGATTTCTATTCAGATTGGGAAGTGGCCTTCTCCGGCGGCTTCGCCTGGACCTTCTCCAATCCCCTGTGGCAGGGCAAATATCCCTGGACCTGGCAGGCTGGTGCCGGGCTGATTCAAAGGGACTATGACGATCCCGACCCGACCATCGACTTCACCCAGACCGAAAGGGACGATATCTGGTGGGCGCGCACGGCGCTGGTGCTGCCGGTGGCCGAAACCTGGGCTTTGGTGCCACAGGTTGAGTATCGCGATCAGCGTTCTAATTATGATATAAGACAGTACGACGATCTGACCACTCTTCTCGGGGTGCAGAAGAGATTCTGAGGGATGACAACACCATACTCGTCGATTGATATGTTCGGCATGCGGGCAACGCGCATGGCCGGGCTTGTGCTTGGCTTGTCGCTCGGCATTGCCGGCTTTATGGGCGCGGCCCAAGCCGAGAAGGTCGGCGTCGCCGCCGCCGTCAATCCCGACGCCTTCTCCAGCCTGAGCGGCACGCCGAACAAGCAGCTCAGCATCGGCAAGAACATCTTCTACAGCGAGCGCATCAACACCACGGCCAGCGGCCTGGTGCAGGTGCTGCTGCTGGACGGCTCGACCTTCACGGTTGGCCCGAACTCGGATCTCGTCATCGACAAATTCGTCTACGACCCGAAGAAGAAGACCGGCGAGATGATCGCCACCTTCTCCAAGGGCACGATGCGCTTCATCGGCGGCAAGCTCTCCAAGAATGACGGCGGCGTCACGGTGAAGACGCCCTCCGGCGCGCTCGCCATCCGCGGCGGCATGTTCCAGGGCAGCACGTCGCGCGGCATCTATTCATTTCTCTACGGCCACTCGCTGACCTTCAA
>Ga0307379_10003607_pt1 | contig 22409 bp, 14 predicted proteins | sample UN2MG_FD_202237 | JGI IMG/M metagenome (GOLD analysis project Ga0307379, IMG submission 202237) | Soil microbial communities from Risofladan, Vaasa, Finland - UN-2 | ecosystem: Environmental > Terrestrial > Soil > Coastal area > Acid sulfate soil | place: Finland: Risofladan, Vaasa | collected... | reverse complement strand
CGGGACAATTTGCTCTTTGGCACGTTTTTTGCATATATGGGCTAAGAGGTATGAATTTATTTCGAAAGGAATATGACTATGGGTAAAATAATTGGAATAGACCTGGGAACGACAAATTCTGTGGTAGCCGTAATGGAAGGCTCCGATCCGAAGGTGCTGATTAATTCTTCCGGATCCCGGCTGACCCCTTCGGTGGTCGGTTTTACAGATAAGGGTGAAAGACTTGTCGGGCAGATTGCAAAGCATCAGCAGGTCACAAATCCGGAAAACACCGTGTTTTCCATCAAGCGTTTTATGGGCCGGCGTCACAATGAGGTCTCGTCGGAAGAGAAGATTGTGCCTTATAAAATAACCGGGGCTTCGGATGAACTGGTGAAGGTCGATGTTCGGGGCAAGGAATATACGCCGCCTGAGATTTCGGCAATGATTCTGCAGGACCTGAAGAAGACGGCCGAGGATTATCTGGGCGAAACAGTTACAAACGCCGTGATTACCGTTCCGGCTTACTTCAACGATTCACAGCGCCAGGCCACCAAGGACGCCGGCAAAATCGCGGGGCTCGAAGTTGATCGTATAATTAATGAGCCGACCGCAGCGGCACTTGCCTATGGGCTTGAGAAGAAAAAGAACGAAAAGGTCGCCGTCTTCGATTTTGGCGGCGGAACATTCGACGTTTCGGTACTCGATATCGGCGATAATGTCTTTGAGGTGCTCAGCACGAACGGCGATACGCATCTTGGTGGTGACGATCTGGACGCCGTGCTGATAAATTTCCTGGCTGAAGAATTCAAAAAGACCGAGGGTATCGACCTGCGGGGCGATGCAATGGCCCATCAGCGTCTTAAAGAAGCCGCCGAAAAAGCAAAGTGCGAATTGAGTTCGCAGCTCGAGAGCACGGTCAATCTGCCGTTTATCACCGCCGACGCCTCCGGGCCAAAACACCTGCAGATTACAATCAGCCGCAGCAAGTTCGAATCGCTTGTTGAACCTATTTTTGAACGGCTTAAGACTCCATGCCGCAAAGCGATCGACGACGCAAAGCTCAAGGCCGGCGATATCGCAGAGGTGCTGCTCGTCGGCGGTTCGACAAGGATTCCGAAAGTCCAGCAGATCGTCAAAAACATCTTCGAAAAGGAGCCGAACAGGAGCATCAATCCGGATGAGGTTGTTGCGGTCGGTGCAGCCATTCAGGGCGCAGTGCTTGCCGGTGACGTGGGCGTTAAGGATATTCTGCTTTTGGACGTTACGCCGCTTTCGCTGGGTGTTGAGACCCTGGGTGGAGTTTTGACCAGATTAATCGAGCGCAACACTACGATTCCGACCAGCAAGAAAGAGACATTCTCGACGGCCGCCGACAGCCAGACGACCGTTGATATCCACGTTCTGCAGGGCGAGCGGGAATTCGCCAGGGACAACCGTTCGCTTGGCAGGTTCCAGCTTGCCGACCTGCCGCCGGCACCGCGGGGCATTCCTCAGATTGAGGTGGCTTTTGATATTGACGCCAACGGTATTTTGAACGTTTCGGCCAAGGACCTCGGGACCGGCAAGCTACAGTCGATTGAGATTAAATCCAGCTCCGGCCTAAGCGACGAGGATGTTGAGAAGATGACCAAGGAAGCCGAGTCCCATGCCGAGGATGATAAGAAGAAGAGGCAAGTGGTGGACCTGAAGAACCAGGCGGACCAGTTGATTTATTCGACGGAAAAAACGCTCAAGGAGCACGGCGATAAAGTCTCGGCAGAGACCCGCGGAAATATCGAGAATGCGGCCAATAATCTCAAGGAAGCAATCAAGGGCGAGGACGCCGACGCCATAAAGAAGGCGATTGAAAAACTGGGTACGGCCGGCCAGGAATTGGGCAAGGTGCTTTATGAAGAGGCAGCCAAAAAGCAGGCCGCTTCGGCACCGACCGGTAACGCCTCGCATGCGGCACCGCCTCCCGAAGAAGAAGTTCAAAGGAAAAAGCCCGATGACGTCATCGACGCTGAATTCGAGGCGAAGGATAGCTAATTGAAATCTAAAAACTGAATGCTAAGAAGTTTTTGACTCTTCCACCGGCTCCCAGACAGGCCGGATGGAAAATAAAACGTGCAAAAAAAGCCGGAGCGCAGGTTCAAAATTAAGCAACCTGCCCCGGCTTGTTTGCCTATACAGGAGCTTTGAATTTCGAATTTGCCTTTCTCTAACGAGGTTGCCCCAGGGCGTTCAGCGGCCCTTTGACAATCAGCTTTTCGCCCAGTGTCGCGGCCAGATCGGGAAGGTCGTATGTCGTCAATGCCCCTTGCACAACATTGACCTGTTGATTATAAGAGCGGCCCGACTCTATCACATTCGACCATGAGCTGAGCAAACCCGTTAACCTCACCGAGCCGAAGAGTTCCGGTTCGAGCGCCGTGGCGTGAAGCGCGGGGATGGTGACGTTGCCGGCGGCAATCAAATCGACGGGACCTGCTTGTTCTTGCTTGAGGAAACGCGCGCAAACCAGCACGTCCTCGGCTCGCATGCCGACGTAGGAGCGCCCGAGCAGGTAGGCCGTGAAAACATCCTTCCAATCCAGCCCGGCGGCTCCGCTTAATTGTCCCTGTTTGCGCTGCTGTGTTTCGCCCGTTCCACGCACATCGACGGCCAGCACGCGTTTACCGGCTTTGACCATCGCCTCGATCGGCCCGCCCGGAGCGGCAACGGCACTTTTGCCTTCCTCGTGAATATACAAGACGGCGGCCTGTTCTGCGTCCGTGCCGGGGACGAACATCAGTGCCGGCAGATAGATACCATCCTCCGGCGTCAAAATCATCTTCTTAACCTGATAGCCGTCCCGCTCAACGGTTCCGGAGCTTGTGACTTTTGGTTCGGGCAGATCCGCGAGCTTGCGTATGCCGGCGATCCTGCGTACTTCGTCCAGCAGCTCGGCACGGCCTTTATTTGCCCACTGCTTTTTACGCCGGCCGGTAAGGTCTTTTTCAAAGTCGCGGTTCAGGTCATACGTTGACCTTGCGCCATCCAGGTTCATCACCTGGCCGCCCGGAGCGCACCGAACCTCCTCGTCGCTGAGCAATTTGATTTCCGGTTCGGTAATCGGCAGATCTTTATCGAGCAGCCATCGTGACATCCACCGCACGACACCCTGTCGCTGGAGCCGATTGTAATTGTGCCCGGCGTCGTTTTCAAGCAGGTCGATACGTTCGGCGAACTCCATGCGCGTGTAGAGCCTTTTGGCATAGCGGAACGAATTCCACACCCCTGTGATGTCGAAGAAATCTTCCGTGGCGGCACAGATCAATATCGGCATCGGAGCCCGCATCATCAGGTAGTCGGCGTGATCCATCCCGAACGCGAGCTGGCCATAGATGTTCTGCTCGGCGTCCTGCGGGCCGATTGTATCCAGCAGACGCTCGAAGCCGGTGATATAGCAGCTCGGCGCCGCGGCGACGATACGCTCGTCCAGTGACATCAGGTGCGACGTCTGCGTGCCTCCGCCGCTGTTGCCGGTGCAGCCGATGCGTTTGGGATCGACCTCGGGGCGCGATTGCAGGTAATCTATGGCTCGCATACCGTCCCAAATCTCGAATCGCGCGGTGTTGCGGCCGAGCAGAATGCTGCCGACGCCGAGCATCGTATGTGCCCTTGTACCGGCAAGTCTCGGCAATTGCGAAAGCATCTGGCTTCGCTCGCCCTGGTCGACAGGATCGAAAACCAGCCCGGCCATTCCGTTGAGGGCCAGAAATGCCCCCATGGTCTGATAGGACTCATAGGCCTTGCCGTTGTCGCTGTGGCCGCAAGGTACCAGCACGCCAGGATAGGGGGGCTTGTATTTACCGGCATCGGGCAAAAACAATAAGGCGCTGACATGATGTTTCGGCTGGCTTTCGAAGATGACTTTCTCAACCCGGTAGCCGTCGCGCGAAATGATGCCGGTGACTTGTGGATTCAGCGGCGTGCGCTCGGGCAGGCCGCCGATGGCCTCGATGAACTTCTCTCGAAGATGTTTTTGATATTCGGCTATCTGTTCCGGCGTTTTACGCTGTTCGTACTGTTGCTTCCAGTCCTCGAACTTCTGTCCGGCGAGCCGGCGCAGGTAATGACTCATCATGTCGCCCGGCGCCACGTTATTGGTCTTTTCAGACAAGACACGCAAGTCGTCCTGGCTAAAAACCGAAGCGCTTAGCATCAGACCCAGACACACAACCATGGCAATCAATCTTTGTCGATTCATATCTAATCCTGCTCTAAATGAATAAAAAGGTTTCGCCGTTAGTCATACACAGATATTGATTATAGCAAAATCAAGGGAACAAATAAAGAAGTTCAAAAATCAAAAAATTTCGTATTTTAAGACTTATAGTCTGTCAAACATGAATTTGTAAATTGTCTACCTGTGATTGGGTGGCAGCCTCAAAGCCGAAGGCTTTGGGGATGGTCAATACGCCAGAAGCCATCCCCAAGCTTCGCTTGAGGCTGCCACCCTTCCAGACTATTAAATCAACTTTGACAGACTACTCACTTGCCGACACAAAACCGGCTGAATATCTGTCCTAATATCTGCTCTTCGATATGTGCGGCACCGGGCTGTTCGATATCGCTGACCGCCTGCCAGGCGGCGCGCAGCATCATTGCGGCGACCTCGTCATTGCCGGCGTTCAATTCGTCGACCGATTCGCGGATCTGCCCGATCGCTTCGGTGACGGCCTTTCTGTGCCGGGTCGTCAGGGCGACACCGCCGGCGCGAGGAACGTCGAATTTCTCGGTCAATTTGCGGTTGATTGTTTGTCGAAGCAGCTCTATTCCATCGCCGGACTTCGCGGAAGTGGGCAGAAAATCAGTACTGAAGAATTCGTTCAACGCGGCAAGACGGTCAAACAGAATCTGTTCCGAGGGCAAATCGCACTTTGTCGCAACCGGAACGAGAAATTTCGGCTCGATAAGTTTTCGGATAGCGGCATCCTCGGACCATTCGGTTTTTGATATGTCGACACAGAAGATAACTACGGAGCTGTTTCGCAGCGCCTCAATGGCCGCCTGTTGTGCAAGTTCATCGAGGATATCCTCGGCTTCCATCAGAAGGCCTGCGCAATCGAACAGCACACACCTGCAATGCGGCAAGGTGCAGGGGCCGCTCAGGACGTCACGGGTGGTTTTATGCCGGTGTGAGACGATGCTTCGTTCTTTGCCGAGCAGCTTATTGAGCAGACTGCTTTTACCGGCGTTCGGAGCACCGGCAATCCCCACCGCCGGCAAGTCGATCACCGATTCATAACGGATACTGCCCGAAAGCAACTGTTCGAGCTGGTCCTTTATCGCGGCGAGCCTCTTAACCGCTTCGTCTCGGGCGATAAATTCGATATCTTCGCCGCTGAAATCCAGTCCTGCCTCGATGAGGCTGAGCAAATCCATCAGGCCGGCGAGCAGCTTTGCGGTCGTTTCGCCCAATCGCCCGCTCAGCAGTTTTTCGGCGGCGGCGAGTTGATATTCGTTGGAGCTGACAATAATCTCGTTGACGGCCTCGGCCTGGGCCAGATCGAGCTTGCCGTTCAGATATGCCCTGGCGGTGAATTCGCCCGGCCCGGCGATTCGAAGGCCTCTTTCCAGCAGATTGCTCACCAGGGCCTCGGTTACGGCAGCATTCGTATAAGCGTGGATCTCGGCGACGTCATCGCCGGTATAAGAATGCGGTGCCGGGAACAAGTACAATTGGGCATCGATTTTCAGTTCGTTATCAATAGTTAAAGAGCCGGATAGCAGGCTGGGACTTGCCCCACCATGGGGGCTTCGCGATTCGATTGGTGGGCTGAATATCTGCCTGCATACTTCGATTGTGTCCGGCCCAGTAATGCGAACGATTACTCTTCGATCTGAAGTCGGAGAACTGACAGCCACAATGGTGTCATGTAGTTCGTACATTCGGCGCTTCGGCATCGTCTTTGCGGGAGCATTACATATTTTTGAAGAATGGCTTGGGTTTCTTCTTTTTGACTTTTCCGCCGGTTTTGCTCGTCGCGGCGACCAGTCCCTGAGACTCGTCCTGTTCTTTTTCCCGGATGTGCTTGCGAATTACGTACTGCTCGATTACGCCGGCAAAAGTGCTTGCCATAATATACAGGTTCACGCCGGACGGGGCCGTATATAGCATCAGCGGGAACAACAACGGCATCATGATTTTCATCATTTTCTGCTGCTGGGCCATTTGCGGATTCGTCGAGGCATTTGCCTGGGACGGCATAAGCTGTTGTTGCAGGTAAAACGCTACGCCCATCAAAAGCGGCAGAAGGTTCAGCGATTCTATCTTCCAGCCTAACAGGGGCACGGTTAACGTTGAGAATCTAACGAGAGCATCCGGCATCGAAAGGTCGGTAATCCAAAACGGCAGAAACGCGGCGCCTCGCAAATCGATGCTGGCATATACTGCGCTCCACAGAGCGATCCAAATGGGCATCTGTACCATCATCGGCAGAAAGCCCATAATCGGCGATGCTCCCTGCTCTCGGTAGAGCGCCATCATTTGTTTGTTCATCTCGGCTTTGTTATTGGCGTACTTTTTCTTTATCTCTTCGGCCTTCGGTGCCAGCGTGCCCATCTTGCTCATTGAGATCTGGCTCTTTTTGGTAATGGGATGCATGACGAGCCGCATCAGGAAAACCAGGATGATGATGACCACGCCGTAGTTGCCGATAAAGCCGTACATCCATTTCATCAGCGCCAGAATCCCAAACGCCAGCGGGCTGATAATCCTTGTCGGGCAGCAGCAGCCCATAAAGTCTATCGTCTGGAGAAAGCGGAGCCTTCGATACATTTCGTTTTTATCGAAAAGACTCTTATCCTTGGGTCCTATGTAGAGTTGGAAGTTATATGTCTTCGAACTGTCGGCCTGACCGGTTGCCGCCAAAGCGCTTGTCGCAACTGTTAAATCCATGCCTAACATTTCGTCGCCGGTGTCGGCTTTAATATCCCCATCAGGATTGTAAAACCGGCCTGATTTGTCCGTTATCCAGTCGCAATAGTCTTTGCCCTCGTCCGGAACCGGCACTAAGATTGCCGCGAAATACTTATTTACGGCGGCAATCCAGAGGAAATTACCGCCCGGTTTTTTAAGCTGTCTTTTATCGAGGCTTTTGGCCTTGGAGAGCTCCTTCTTATCGAGTTTTACGCTGTTAATTTGGTCCTTCGAATCTCTAAAGGCGGCAACGATCTTTCTCATGTCGGTCCTGAAGGCCTCTCTGCCAAGACCGCCTGGACCGGCCATATTCAAGCGTACTTTTTGCTCGGTATTTTCCAGATTTTCAACGGTAACATCGCAATCAAGGAGATAGCTGCCCGGGCTGATTTTATAAATCTTGGTAAGCTTGAGAGCGGGCTCGCCTGTATCTTCACGTTTAATAATCGTTTCGAAACGGGCGGTCTGCGAGCCGTCATCTTCGGTTTCGGCATCGAAGCTCTTCCAATCGAGCCTGTTTAAGGGCAGCTGTAAATGTTGCTTGACAAAAACAAAGTTCGTATTAGCCATTGCCAGGACTTCGCTGCCGTCCCTTTCCGGGATGGGCGATATAATGACCAATGGCTGAGGATTCTTATAATCGCGGTTATCGAATCCGCTATCCCTGCCTCGGCTATCGGGTCCATTACTAAAAACAGCTTTCCTTATTGCCGCACCTTTCGAACTCAATTCCAACTGAAACTTGAAACCGGTATCGGCGTTCTCGGTATTAGGGTCCGTTGCACCAAGTATGACGGTCTTTGCCGGTGCGTTGTCGGCGCCGAAGGTAATTGAATCGGCCGCTTCCAATTGTTCGCTGTTCGATTCGGTCACATTCGGTATTTCTGTCTCTTCATCCGCAGCTACATTCTGCAGGAGGATAACGCCGGGTCTGGTTTGCGACGAATCATCGAAAAATCCGGACTCAACGACCAGCCAGCCGCAAAGTAGAACAAAAGCTATCACAAAAGAAGTTAAAGCGATTTTCATAATATTATATCTCGTATTCAAAAGAAAGATCATCTGTAGGGTGTGCACTGCACACCTTCAACGCCAATAAATGGTGTGTGGTGCACACCCTACCAGCTATTTTGTTGTCATTTTCCGGGCACCTGCTTTTTCTAAGAATGAATGACAAAAAGAAAAGTCACACAAACTATCTTCCGCTCTGTAGTCGCTCTGCATGAAAGTTATCTAATTCTTTGATTGCCAGTATTTTTTTCATTGTGGATTCGAAATCGTATTCGAGCCGTACAAAATGCACTTCGTTTTCTTTTACATACACATAGCTTGCCCGGTTGTCCTTATCTCTTGGCTGTCCGGCAGAGCCGATATTAATAATTGCCTTCTCGGTATCGATAATCGGATAGACGTTACTAAGCTCAGCCGGGAGGTAGAAGTCCGGCTCATCAAGAAAGACGCCGGGCATATGAGTATGGCCTACAAAGCAGATGTGCTTGACACGCTCGAACAGCAGCCGAACCTTTAGCGGATTGGTGTAAACATCGTCAGGAAAGATATATTCGTTGATCGGTCTTCTTGGCGAGGCGTGAACAAAATCTATTGTTGCCGAGCTTGTTCCAGCTTTACTTTTAAGGGTTCGTCTCATCGGCAGCTTGCCTAAAAAGCTCCAGCGTTTGTCTCGATCCTGCTTTTCTTCTTCCGACTCAAGAACCTCCCGGGTCCAGAAGCTTGCCTGTTCTGCCCCGTAATTGAAATTTGTCGGCTCATAAAAGACCGCATAATCGTGGTTGCCAAGAACGCACCACTTGGTCTTCTCGATAATGAGATCGAGGCATTCCTTGGGATTTGGCCCGTAGCCGACCACATCGCCGAGGCAATAAATCGTCTTTATACCCCTCTTCTCAATATCAGCCAGAACCGTAGTTAAAGCTTCGAGATTTGAATGTATATCGCTTAGTATCGCAAACATACCGTACCTAACTAAATAAAAATAACTCTTTTTTATAAGAGAAACTATTTAATAGCAGAAAAATGACAAAAATGCCAGAATAATTATTAGCTTTTCTCGTATTCGGCCCTGAGGTTCACGAGATGTGTTATTTGTTTGCTTTAGCGGTTTGTATTGTTATAATTCCGAAGTGCGATATTTTATATGAGATAAGTAAATGGCAGACATGACTCTTTTTGAAACTTGCGGGCTGGTAAAGAAATATTCCGGTAGGATCGTTGTTAACGAAGTATCGATTACGATTGAACGGCAGAGTATTGTCGGGCTTTTAGGCCGGAACGGAGCCGGCAAAACCACCTCTTTTAGAATGATTATGGGGATGGTTGCCCCGAACAGCGGCTCGGTGCTCTTTGAGGGCCGGGATATAACGAAGTTGCCGATGTACAAACGCGCCCGCCTGGGGATCGGATATCTTTCCCAGGAGCCGAGTATCTTTCAGCGCCTTAGCGTTCGTGATAATCTCCTTGCGATTCTGGAAACGATGTCTATCGGCAGGGCCGAGCGCCATAAGAGGGCGAATATGCTTATCGAGCGTTTTTCGCTGACGGAGGTCGCCCGCAGCCAGGGCCGATTCCTTTCCGGCGGGGAGCGCAGAAAGCTTGAAATCGCCCGGGCTATGGTAACCAATCCTTCGCTGATTCTGCTGGATGAGCCATTTAGCGGCGTCGATCCTATCGCCGTGCAGGACTTGCAGGAGGAAATCCGGCAGCTCGTCGCTTCAGGCGTGAGCATCCTCGTTACAGACCATAATGTCGAAAGGACGCTTGAGGTCGTCGATAAGGCCTACATCATCGACCACGGCAGAGTCATAGGAGCAGGCCCGCCCGCTGAGATCATCAAAAACGAAGTTGTCATAAAGTCTTATCTCGGCAATACATTCGAAGGCGACGAATTCGACGATATATAGCGTAAGGCAGGAACTGTGAATATAATTGCCAACTACAAGCTGCGAAACTACAAAAGGCCGCTTATGTCTGGCTGATGCGGGATAGGGGAAATGATAGATTTTGATAAATGTCGGATTACACATTACCCGGCCGGTGTTTTGGGTGGGCGGGCCGCCCCGGTCGAAGAAATCAATGACGATATCCTTCGCCTGGTGGATAAGATGATCGATATCATGCTTGAAAACAAGGGCGTCGGTCTGGCTGCTCCGCAGGCGGGCGTCTCGCTGCGGCTGTTTATTATCTCTCTGGACGGCAGCAGAGAAAATGTAAAAGCGTACGTGAATCCGACAATAAACCCGATCGGCGAACTCGAAGGGATTGACGAAGGCTGCCTTTCGGTGCCGGGTATCTATACGAAGATTCGAAGATACAAGAAATGCGAAGTGACCGCGACCGACCTCGACGGCAACGAATTCACCGACCAGGCCGAAGGACTCTACGCCAGGGCACTGCAGCACGAGTACGACCATCTTGAAGGAATCACCATCGTCAATCGTATGGCTCAGACCGCCAGAATCATGCATCGAAGGCAACTTAAGAAGCTCGAAGAGACCAAAAAGAAATTGCAGAACGGCGACTAAAACACCGACGTGATTTTCGGTTTTCGGTTTTCGATTTTCGATCCCACGACTTCGCTCAGGACAGGTTTGAAAATCGGCATTCGGCATTCGGCAATCGAAAATCCCAGGCGGCAATCTGCAGACATAAGATCACAAATGAAAGACTGGTTTCATGAAAATAGTATATCTCGGCAGCGGTGAATTCGGCGTTGAATGCCTGGATGCTCTGAGCATCTCGGAGCATGATCTGCGATTTATCGTCACACAGCTGCCCAATCCGGCCGGCCGAGGCAGAAAGCCCCACCCTACGCCGGTCGCCCGCTGGGCGTTTGCGCATTCGATACCTTTTATCGAGATAGCCGATGTAAACACCGCCGAGATCGTCGAAAAAATAGCAGGTTATGAGCCGGATCTGATCGTGGTAATTGCGTTTGGCCAAAAGATCGGTAACGTACTGAACAACCTGCCGCCCAAAGGGGCTATCAATGTCCACTCCTCTTTGCTTCCGAAATACCGCGGCGCCGCACCGATAAACTGGGCGATAATTAACGGCGAGACCACGACCGGCATCAGCATAATCACATTGTCCGAAAAAATGGACGCCGGCCAAATCCTGGCTCAATCGCAGACCGATATCGCAGCCGATGAAACAGCCGGCCAATTGCATGACAGGCTGGCAAAAATAGCGGCACCTCTGTTGCTAAAGACCATCGAGAAGATTGCCGACGGAACCGCAGTCTATATCGAGCAGGACCACGATAAAGCAACCTGCGCCCCGAAGCTGAAAAAATCCGACGGTTTTCTGGACTTCGATCAGCCGGCGGAAGTTCTGGCAAGGAAAATCCGCGGCTTCTGGCCCTGGCCCGGCGCTTCGGCCAATTACATCTCCCAGAAAACCGGCAAGTCGATAAGAGTAACTATTGCCGGAGCAGAGGTTGTAGGGGCAACCCTGTGTGGTTGCCCAGGGCAGGCACACGGGCCTGCCCCTACCAAATCCCCCTTAATATTGCCCGGAACGCTTGACGAGAATCTAAACGTAATCTGCGGCATCGGCTCGTTGGAGATAAAGAAAGTCAAGCCGGCCGGCTCGGCACTGATGGACTTCAAAGACTTCGTTAACGGCCGGCAAACCCAGCCCGGCGACCGATTTTCGTCGCTCGGGTCACAGGACACGGGTCACGTTTAATGTCTGATCAAAAATTCAAATCCGCTCGTGCTGTCGCAGTTGAGGTCCTGAACCGTTGCGACCCGAAGAAAAATTATGCCGGCACGATATTGGACAAAGTTCGGCATGAAACTGACCAAAGGCAGCGGGCGACGGACCTTGTTTTTGGGACGCTGAGGAATCGCAGGGCTATCGACGCGGTAATAGCAGCGTTCTCCGGCCGGCCTGTCGAAAGGATACAGGGCAGGCTGCTCAATATCATTCGCGTCGGGACCTATGAGCTGATCTACTGCCCTTCGACCGAGCTGTATGCCATCGTCAACGAGGCGGTCCTGAACTGTAGGGGCGGTTCGCGAACCGACCGTACTTCCAAACAGGCAGGATTTGTGAATGCGGTTCTTCGGCAGATCACAAGGCATATAAGCAATCGCTCATCAAACTTAAAACTTAAAACTAAAAACTTAAAATTCGATGATGCTGTCCTGGGGACTCCGCCGGAAGGCGTGCCTGTCGGTACTTACGGAGAACGCACGCTTTTAGTAGACGCTGCGACCGGCTGTCAATTCGATACATCTTTCCTGCCGGACCTTGAAACTTGCCCGGCCGAATATCTGAGCACCGTTTTTTCGCTGCCCGAATGGCTTGTTGCCGGCTGGCTTGCCGAATTCGGCGAAGAATCCACCGGCTTCATTTGCCTCGCATCCAATCGCAGGCCGGGGCTCTATATCAGGCCGAACCCGCTCAGAACTACGATAGAAGCTTTGACGGAAAAATTCACCGACGCTGAGATTGGTTTTGAGATTGCCGCGATAGACGATGGACGATGGACCTCGCACGATGGAAGATGTTCGATGATACGAATCAAAAGGCCTCGCGATGTGACACAGCTTCCCGGCTTTGCCGACGGCGAGTTTACCGTCCAGGACATCACAGCCTCGAAGCCGGTCAGATTGCTGAATCCGCAGACGGGTTGGACGATTCTCGATCTCTGTGCCGCTCCGGGCACCAAGACGACACAGTTGGCCGAAGCGACCGCCGATTCGGCAAAAATTATCGCCACCGATATCGACAGCAGGCGGCTCGAAATGGTCAAAGAAAATATCGCCAGGCTCGGCATTAACAGCGTCGATGTTGTGCCGTACGAGCAGCTACCTTCCAGGTTCATGGTTCCGGGTTCACAGTTCAAAGTTGGTGGAATAATCCCGTTTTTAACCTTGAACCCTGAACTTTTCAACCGTGAACTGTTAAATATTTTCGATTGCCGAATGCCGAATGCCGATTTTCAAATCGAAAATCGAAAATCGAAAACCGAAAATCACGTCGATTGCGTTCTGCTCGATGTCCCGTGCTCGAATACGGGTGTTTTAGCAAAACGTATCGAGGTTCGTTATCGAATCAATCCGGAGGCGATTAGAGAACTGGCCGGCCGGCAGGCCGAGCTGCTCAGATACGCCGCGGAGATAGTTAAAACGGGTGGAAAAATCTGCTACAGCACTTGCAGTATTCAAAGGTGCGAGAACAGCGAAATCGTCGAAAACTTCCTGAAGAAAAACAAAAACTTCACGCTCGAATCGCAGCAGTTAACGCTGCCGGAAGCCGAAGGCTTAGACCACGACGGCGGATACGCCGCTATACTCGTTAAACACCAAACTAAAGACTAAACACTCAAAGCTCAAAACTAATCCCAATCCGGCCCTTCAGCGTCGATTTCGGCGTGGAGTTTCGCGAGAGTCTTCTTCATCGCTTCAAGACGTTGAGGCTGGCTGTCTGCAAGATTGTGCTGTTCGGCAAGATCTTTTCGCAGGTTGTACAGCTCGAACTTCGTCATTTCATTGTCGGCGAGAATTTTCCAGTCGCCCTGTCGCATCGCCACAGTGAAGGGCTTGCTAAGCGCGCTATTGTATCGCCAGTACAGCGGCACTTTGCGTTTGAGTTTGCCGCCCTGTAAGATCGGCAGAAAGCTGGTGCCGTCAATCGGCCTGTCGGCGGGTACTTCGACGCCGGCCATCTCGCACAGGCTCGGCAGAATATCCGTCCCGTTAACAGGCTCTTCAGATACCGACCCTGGCCTGGTCCTGCCGGGCCAACGGATAATTCCCGGCACGCGAATCCCACCTTCGTACATGTGCAGCTTCATCCCTCGCAGCGGCCCCGGCGAGCCGAACGAGCGGTTCGAGCCGCGATAACGGTTCAGCGTCTCCGGGCCGTTGTCGCTGGTGAACATTACGAACGTTTTGTCTCGCAGCTCCATCTCATCCAGCGTTTTCATCAGCCCACCGAACTCATGATCCATCTGCGTAACGTTGCCGTAATAGATGGCCTCTTTTTTGCCCTCGTACATTTTCATGAACTCCGGCGCGGTTGCAATCGGCTCATGTGGAGCGTGAAACCACACAAAAAGGCAGAAGGGCTTTGCGCGGTCCCACTTTGTGCCGAGCCAGTCGATGGCTTCCCGCACGATTAGCTCCGAGGAGTATCCCTCCAATGGGCCGACCGGCTCGCCGTTACGTACGAAATTCTTCGGATTGTGGTGCGTCGGGCCGGCGTTGTTTTGCGTGGAGAACCAGTGCTCGAAACCGTGGTCGTCCGGCTGGGGCTGCTCGGGCGAATTGAATTTGCCGTTGCAATGCCACTTGCCCGAGTGGCATGTTGCGTAACCGCCGTCTCTTAAAAGCGAGGCTACCGTCTGCTCCTGTCTCCTAAGATGCATCGGACTGTTGGCGGGGATCCAGTCATATATTCCGCAGCGGTAGGGCGTACGGCCGGTGAGCATTCCCGCCCGGGCCGGCGAGCAGACTGGAGCCGCTGCGTAGCAATCGGTCAGCCTCATGCCCTCGATGGCAAGCTTGTCCAGGTTTGGAGTCTTGATATGCGGATGACCATAGCAGTTCAGATCCCCGTAACCCAGGTCGTCGCATAACACGATTAAAATGTTGGGTCTGTTCCCGGAAATCTCCGGCACAGACTGCCCGGATGTAATCGAACATCCGGATAAAGCCATCGAGGCGGCGCTTAATCCCATCATTTTTAGAAAATCACGTCGGTTCGTTAGACTCATTGTTAGCCTCCTTAACATTATTACAGCCATGTTTTGGCTCTTGCGTATTCTGAATAAAATAGGACATACGAGAGAGAAAGTAAAAATAAAAAACCATTCCTTTTGCGCTCACAAGCTGTTATATTGGATTAATTCAAGAATTTTTACAAAAGGTTTTATAATTGCCGCTAATGGGCTGCACATTGGTTTGAATTTGTCAGTAGTAATCAATTTAGAGAGTCTTTGATGAGCAAATTTCTTAATCATATAAATAGTCCTGCCGACGTAAAGCGCCTGTCGGTTCCTGAGTTAAATGAGCTGGCCGGCGAGATCCGTCAGTTTATTCTCGAATCTGTCAGTAAGACGGGCGGTCATCTTGCGAGCAATCTGGGCGTAGTTGAATTGACGCTTGCACTGCACTGCGTGTTCGATTTTAAGACAGACAAGCTTCTGTGGGATGTCGGGCATCAGTGCTATACGCATAAGATCATTACCGGAAGAAAAGAAAAATTCAGGCGTCTGAGGCATGTTGACGGTATCAGCGGCTTTCCCAATCCGGCCGAAAGCGAGTATGACCAGTTCGCCGTGGGGCACGCGGGCACGTCAATCGCCACCGCGATCGGATTGGCTCTTGCCGAACAGCTCAAAACAATTGACGATTGCCAATTGCCGAATGCCGATTTCAAAGTCGAAAGTCGAAAGTCGAAAATCGAAAATAAGATCGTGGTGATGATCGGCGATGCCAGCATCGTTAACGGCACATCCTTCGAGGCGCTTAATAATCTCGGGCTGGTCAAGAGGCAACTGCTCATCGTGCTTAACGATAACTCAATGGCGATCGATGCGACGGTAGGGGCTATGGCGAAATACTTCTCCAGAGTCCGGCTGAGCCAGACCTATGAGGGTTTGCGTAAGACGACCAGCAATATCCTGGAACACATGCCGGTTATCGGAAAAAGTGTCGAAGAGACACTTGAGAGGATTAAGAAAGGTATCAGGATGGTTCTGCCGGCCAGCCAGATGTTCGAGAGCCTGCATATTCCGTACTTCGGCCCTGTCGCCGGCCACGATATCGGTTCGCTGATAGAATTATTCGAGGCGATGGGCGAGCTGAATCACCCGGCGATTCTGCACGTTTACACGAGGAAGGGCAAAGGTTTTCGTCCGGCCGAATGGATACCAAACACGGAAGATGACGTTTGTGAATCCAATCAGGGTACCAGCAAATTTCATTCGACCGGTCCGTTCAAAATTAACGGAGACAGGGTAGAAAAAGCTCCCGGTCCGAGCGGGAAGAGCTTTACGAGGGCCTTCGGCGAACATCTTACGGAACTTGCACAGCACGATGAAAAAATTGTCGCTATCACATCGGCGATGTGCGACGGCACGGGTCTAATGGAATTCCGCAAAAAGTTTCCCGACCGCTTCTATGACGTTGGGATTGCTGAAAGTGCGGCCGTCGATGTCGCGGCCGGTATGGCCAGGAACGGATTGAAGCCTGTGGTCTGTATTTATTCGACTTTCCTGCAGCGAAGTTTCGACCATATATTTCAGGAAGTGGCCCTGCAGAATCTGCCGGTCATTTTCTGTATCGACAGGGCCGGCTTCGTTGGCTCGGATGGACCGACGCATCACGGATTGATGGACATCGGTTTTTTACGAATGATGCCGAATATGGTGCTGACGGCTCCGGCTAATGATATCGAAATGAAGCTGGCTCTGGAATTTGCTCTCAGTGAAGGTAAGCCTGTGGTAATCAGGTATCCGAAAGACATTGTCCCGCCGAAGGAGTTTGTCAGGGCCGCCTGTGCCAAGCCGTTCAAATTAGGAAAGAGCGTTACAGTCAAAAGGTCGAAACATTCAGCCGTTGCGGTTGTCAGTTACGGCAACGTATTAACGGAAGCATTAAAGGCCGCGTCGCTGCTCGCTGAAGAAAAAATCGCGATTGATGTTGTCAATGGTCGGTTTGCCGCCCCCGTCGATGAAAAGATTATCTCGCTGCTGGAACAGGGAAAGAGTATCGTGACGGTGGAGGATCACGCTGTTGCGTGCGGCTTCGGCTCGGCAGTGCTCGAATTGGCTGCCGAGAAGGGCTATTCGACAGAATCTATACGATTGCTTGGTGCGCCAAGACGATTTATAGGACATAATTCTCGCGATGTACAACTTATGGAGGCGGGAACAAATGCCGATAAAATAGCAGAAGCGGTAAGGAAAATCTTGAAAGCATAAACGGCGATATCAGAGATGAAATCTCTACCTAAATTGGTGATTTTCGGGGACCTTGAGAAGCGGGGTGTCAGTGAAGCTATTGATGAATTCCTCGGCTTTGCTAAGGGTAAAGCGGAAATCGTGGCAAGTTACGGCATCGAGGACTTAAAACAGACCTGCACGACAGCCTTGCCGCCCGAAGATGCCAGGGTCCTGAACAAATGCGATTTTGCTATTGTTTTCGGCGGTGACGGCAGCATTATCTCGACGGCAAGAAATGTCAGTAAGGCATCTTTGCCTGTGATCGGCGTGAATGTCGGCAAGCTTGGTTTCCTGGCGGAATTCAGCGTGGCTGAGCTGCAAGATTTTTTTCCTCAGTTAAAGAAGGGTACGGCCCCGGTAGATAAGCGCATGATGCTGAATTGCAGGGTTTTCAGCGATGGCCAGGGCAAAGACCGGGACGAGAAGTTTTGCTCGGCCGCGATTAATGACATTTATATCACGGCCGGACCGCCCTTTAGAATGATCGAACTTAAAATATTGGTGGATGGTCAATCGCTGGCCGGCTGCGTAACTGACGGTTTGATAATTTCCACGCCGACCGGTTCTACGGCCTATAATCTTTCTGCGGGGGGGCCGATTTTATCGCCTAAAATCGAGGCCATGGTGATAACGCCGATATGTCCTCACTCGCTGAGCTTCAGACCGATTGTTATCAATGCCGACAGTATAATCGAGGTTTTTGGCGTAAAAGTCAATGAAGGGACCACTATCTCTATTGATGGGCAGGTTTCACTGAACCTGTCGATTAATGATGTGGTGAGGGTCGAGAGGGAAGATAGTGATTTTTTGATTGTGAATAATCCGCTTCGAAGCAAATGGGATACTTTAGCTACTAAACTCAGTTGGGCGGAACAGCCGAAGTACAAGCAATACCCGAACGTATAGAAACGTCGGGTTGTTGCCGGTTGCCCGATTGGGTCGTTGTAAGGTATTTGGTATTATGAAGTATCGGATTTTCATGATCGCAGTAGTATTGTCGGTTTTGCTTTGTTGGCCGACAAGCTGGTCGGTAGAAAATCCGGGGATCGGCAATCCGATTGGCCCCAGCACAGTACCTCCGAGCACTTTCCGCAGTTCTCTGGTAGACAATCCTTCTCCGATAGATACGAGTGGAAATTTGTTAATTACCGGCAATGTGCGTCGCGGCAGGCACTTCCGCGGCAATGTGCCGTACCAATCGCCTACAAGCTTCGGTTCGAGCCTCGGTTCATCGGCGCTTAGTTCTTTTTTAAGAGATACAGCCGGCTCGGAAGATTTGAAGACGTATTCCAACAAATACGGAACTCAGCCTTATTATTCTCCGACCGAAACTGTCACGACTATGACCCCGGGCCGGTCCGAGATTTTCATGCCGGAACGTACAATGGCCAGCGCCCGTGCGCAGCAGAACACCCGCTTCGAGGGAACCGGTGTATTTGGTTCGGAGTCCATGCAGCAGGAACAGGCTTTGTTCGGCCAGGGTGCCGCAGCCGCTGATTCGGGTTTGCAGGGACCTGCAACTCAATATGGCCCGTTGGCTCAGTCACGGTTAATGCTGGAAAGCAAATTCCCGACAAGTATGTCACAGAGTCCTCAGGGCACCGAACGACTTACGCCGGCTCAAATCGGCATACGTCAGCAAGGCCAAACGTCGGCTGCTGAACTGTTCAAGGAGCAGGTTCAAGACATAAGGGACAGAACGCAGTCCACAGGATGGCCAGGCACGGACTCAACAACAGTTCCGAATCTGGAACGCCAGTGGGAAAAGAACGAGACTTTTAAATTCCCGCGTCAAGAGACAAACGTCGAGAATCTCAGGCCAGGGTTTGAGATGCAGACGCCCCCGCAAAATCGGGATGGGGATGGAAAACAAATCGCTTTCGCCCATCAAGGGATTTCCGCTTTGGAGCAATCGACGCCCTCGATGGATTCCACATCGCGGAAGAATCTTTTTATGCAAAAGGACACAAATTGGTCCGCCGCGAGCAGAGAGTTTCAAACGGGTCAGGGGCAAACTGCCGCCGGTACTTTCGGGACACTTGAGAGGGCAAGAGGCGATACTTCCGGCCTAACAGGAGCCGGGCAGGATCGGGAACAAGGCGACGTTCTTGAGCGGATGAGGCAGCAGCTCGAAGATTTGACGAAGTCACTCGATGCAACTATACAGAGACGTGATGCATATAAGGATATGAGCACTGAGCCGGTTGCAAAACGCGAGCAGACGCCTCTGGGATATCAGCAATACGTGCCTGATTCCCGCCAGGCCGCCGGCCGGCAGCGGATTAATTCGAGCGGCGCTTTGAACTATTACCAGCGGCAGGGAACTGAACTCGACTTCAACGGAGAGGAGCTTGCCCCGGCAGCAGGGGGGGAACTTAATCGAACCGATGTCGGCAGGCAAACCGGTTTGGAGTTTACAGGAATACCGAACTATGAAAAGCCTCAAAAGAATAGTTCTCCATTGGATGAGCTGAATAAACTTTCACAAGCCGACATTTCCGCCGAAGCGAACCGCATTATGGGCCGGCATAAGAGTCTTGATTCTCTGTCGGAGTCCAGGTTTAATCAGCATATGCGCGATGCCGAAGAGCATTTGAATGCGGGCAGGTACTATCGTGCAGCGAGCTGCTTCTCTCTGGCGTCTGTGTATCAGGCGGACAATCCTCTGGCCCTTGCGGGTCGGGGGCATGCATTATTTGCCGCCGGTGAATACGTCAGCAGCGCATTGTTTCTCTCCAGGGCACTGGCGATTAGTCCCGAATATCTGCAGATGAGAGTCGATCTTGTGGCCATGCTTGGTGGCGGGAACAAACTCGCCGGCAGGATTGCCGATATTGAGCAATGGCTGGCACGCAGCGGTTCGAGCCAGTTGCAATTTCTGCTTGGTTATGTTTATTACCGAACGGGCCAACTTCTCCGGGCGAAACAGGCGATCGATGCCGCCTATGAGAAGACGCCGGAGTCACCGGCTGTGCAGGTGATGAAAATTACTATTGACAATATGACGATGCGGCGGTGACAAGCGCAAGCCCCTGGGTGCTATCCCGGAGACAACTCATATATCATAGCCTGTGCTTAGCGTGAGATATCTTTTTCAAGCTGGGCAAGCACGGTTCTGGCTTTTGATATCTTGTTGCCTTCCGGTCCTTTCCAGTGAAGCTCGGCATTTTGCTGTATCATCCCTTCGATTTTTTTGCAGGCTAAAAGGACGGTGGCGTGATTTTTATTACCCATCACCCGGCCGATCTCGGATGAGGACATCTTCGTGTGCTTTCTCGTCAGGTACATGCTGAAATGGCGGGCCAAAGCCACGGTCCTGTTTTTCTTGGAAGAGTGTATGCTCGTCGGCGTGATCCCGAAAAAAGTCGCCGTCGCTGATTCGATATCCGATACGTGCACAATCGGGTCGCATCTTTCCAGATGTTCGGTCAGAACAGCTTTGGCCATTGCAGTTGTGATATTTTCATTTTTCAGTGCCGTAAACGCAATTAATTTCAGCAGGGCACCTTCCAGCTCCCGCACGTTGGTACGCATATTTTCAGCGATGTATCTTATGACACTCTCGGGAACAAGTTTATTAGCGTTTGCTTTTGTATAAGCGTTTTGCGAACCGCCCCTGTGAATATTATTTGCATATTGTCTGCATATCTGGCAGCGAGTCTCCATGTCGGGGATGTCAATTTTGACGACCATTCCCGAGACGAACCGGTTCACCAGCTTTTCGGACAGTTTGCCGATCATCTTCGGATGTGCATCGGAAGCAAGGACCACCTGCTTACCGGCCAGACTGATAGTATTGAATGTATGCAGAAATTCTTCCTGCATCGAAGGCTTACTGGCCAGGAAATGGATATCGTCTATTGCCAACAAGTCCGTTTGACGCATACGCTGCCTGAAAGTTTCAAGTTTTTTTGTCTTCAGGGCAAGGATAAACTGGTTGGCGAAATCCTCTGCCGAAAGATACATCCAATTTGTTTGAGGCCGCTTCTCACATACTGAATTGCATATCCCCTGCAGGAGATGTGTTTTACCGACGCCATATCCCCCGTGAACAAAAAGCGGATTGAATGGGCTTTGTTGCTCATTGACTATGACCCTGGCGGCGTTATAGGCCAGCTCATTTGACGAACCGACGACAAACGTATCCAGGCTGAGCTTTAGCCTTTTCTTTTGTTGTCTACCCGCGGCGGATCTTTTGGCCCCTCGGTCTGTTACGAAACGGGATTGGTGCCAGTCCTTTTTTGCCGTCGTTGAAGAAGTGGCTTCCGAACCAGCCCTGCGACCGGAAAGCTCCGGATCGATGGTGAATGTAACTTTTGTGTTCTTGCCGGTAGCCGCCCGAACAGCCTGGCTGATTTCATTGAGAAAGTGATTTTCAATCCAGTTCGCGATGAAAAGGTTTGGCACGCCGACTTTCAGGTATCCGCCGGCGAGAGTCAGTTTCGCTGAGTTCTTGAACCAGATGCGATATTTCTGCTGTCCCAATTTATTGGCAAGAGCTTCGTTGATTGCCCGTATTTGGGATTCCGCCTCGCTCCGGCAGGCTCCGTCCTTCTGACTCGCACTAAGACTCTCATCCGTGACTGTGCTTTGCATCGTTCAATCCCTGGTTCGTAATTCGTTGGTCGTTTTCTATATTATTAAGCAATGAAAGTGCAAATCAATTGTGTTTTGTGAAATTTCTTTTCCACTTATCGGAGGTTGCTGTCGGCATTGACTTTGCGCGCGAAAAAAAAATGTTTTTAACAGGTTTTACACATTGTAAAGTTAGATTGTGGAAAAGTTGTGAATTGAGTTTGTAGCGTTAATTGCCCGTAAACGGCCTCTGTATCGAAGAAAATCGCTTAAAGTCAGCTATATCAGTACTGAAAAACCCGATTCCATTCATATTACGTAACGTGGCATCGTTAATCGAACAACATTGCTCTTTTTGTCCGTTTAGGAGCGGCTTTCTAACCGCTCCTAAACGTCTTGTGTTTCGCCAGATGCCTGCAAATCGCAATACTGGTGGATTCGCGAAGTGCCCTTATCCGTCGGCTTGTTCGTTCGAGGTCTGTGCCGGTCGCATGTCTGCTTTGGAATGCCGTACCATTGCGATGGTTCCTGTTCTGGCCAGGCTTTTGATGCCGTACGGCTTGCACACGTTGATGAAGGCCTCGATTTTGTCCTCGGGCCCGCTGACTTCGACCATGACGAACTTCTGGCCGATGTCCACTACTTTACCCCTGAACATTTCGATCAGCGAGAGAATCTCGGAGCGTTTATCCGGCGGCGCGGAAATGGCTATAAGCATCAAATCGCGCGCGACTACCGGCTGGCCGACAAAATCCTGAACCTTAACAACCGGAACAACCTTGGCCAATTGCTTTCGGACCTGCTCAAGGACTCTGTCGTTACCGATAACGACGATGGTCATCCGACTCAACGCAGGGTCCTCGGTTCGGCCGACAACCAGCGAATCAATATTGAACGCCCGGGCTGCAAACATACCCGCGACATGGGCCAGAA
>Ga0307379_10003606_pt1 | contig 22410 bp, 23 predicted proteins | sample UN2MG_FD_202237 | JGI IMG/M metagenome (GOLD analysis project Ga0307379, IMG submission 202237) | Soil microbial communities from Risofladan, Vaasa, Finland - UN-2 | ecosystem: Environmental > Terrestrial > Soil > Coastal area > Acid sulfate soil | place: Finland: Risofladan, Vaasa | collected... | reverse complement strand
CGAGGTAGATATCGGTTACGTTAGTTGTGGAAGTGTAGCCAATGTACGGGGAAACGATAATCTTAAGTGGGCCGAATGGGAACTGCGCCGGAACACTTGTGTAAGTGGACGCAATCTCGGCTGGTGCGGAAACTGCCCAAGGCTGATTAATGAAGCCACCGCCCTTCCACTGAGGAGCATTACCAACAGAACCCTGCAGACTCTGCCACAGTGGGCCACCATTAGCGAACCCGAAGGCACGCATAACAGGGTCACGGGCAAAAATCAGCCAGCCCATTGGGTGCATCAGTAGAGCGTTTGGCTGCCAACCAGCATTTGCAGCAGCTGCCCACATTGTTAGAAGGTCGTCAAGAGTGAAGGTAGCATTACCTGCACCACTCTGTGCGCGACCAGTTGTTGCAGTACCAGAAGTGTTATTGAAGTCTTCGGTAGCGTTCGCGGAAATCATAGCCGCAACCTTCTTCTCCTTGTGACGAATAAGGGCGCGACCAGCTGCCGTTAGGTGCATAGCCATAACGTCCCACTGGCTGTAGCGAAGCATTTCGTCAGTAAATTTTACCGCGAGACCGCTCTTGCCGATGGTAGCTGTGACCTCTCCTCCGAACTCAATCTTCCTTTCTGGATACTCAGTACCTTCCGCAATATCTGCGGCATGGAAGCCGGACATCGCAGGGAAAGTAATGTGTGTTCCACCAGAATAATTGATTCTCTGGAGAAGACCTGTTAGAACGATACGGGGCTCAATAGCCTCCTTTACGAATTGTGCAACTACCCGTGGAATGAGAAGTGGCTGATCCGTAGAGAACTGTGTGTCTGCCATAACCTCGGCTGCCTGCTCAGCATCATAACGAGTAAAGTCATCAACGCTGTACTTGCGACCGCTGGTTGGGTGAACACCACAATTTTCCCAGATTCTCTTCATCGTCTTCGCCTTCGCATCGTGCTGCATACGGAGGCGGTCCGACTTGGTAAGCCCTAGGAACTCATCTTCAACGAGCCCCTCTTCGGCCATTCTGTCCTTGATGCCCTTTTCTGCTTCTTCGCGAGCTTCATCCTTTGCGTCCTTGACGAGCTGGAGAAGTACAGTTTTTTGTTCGGCATCGAAGACTTTATCAAGAAGCTCTTCGCTTATCTTTGACATTTCTTATCTCCGTGCCGTTAGCGGCAGTCCACCGACAGAACAATTGCCTTCCACGCAGAACTACGAGCACAAGCTCCTAGTGTCCAACCTGGAAGTCCCTGGGTACCAGAACCCTGTAGTCCGAGACCTGGGGGTGTTTGAACCTTACCAAGATCATCAAGATTAATTGGGCTCGAAACGTTAGATGCAGTAAGACCAGCCGCTAGGGTCTGGCCAGCACTGCCCGCAGTCTGGGTAGCTAGAGTAATAACCTCTAGGCAACGTCCAACGATAAACTCAGGCGAATCACCGGACTCATAAGGTTTCAGTGTAGCAACCGTGTTTGTTGAAAGATCGGTAGGAAGCCAGGTGGCCTTCGCATGATCGTTGTCCTGAATAACCACAAGGTCGCCAGGCTGAATGGCACATTCCTCTGTGGTACGCATTGGGAGCATTACATTATAGCCCCAACAGAGGATACCAGACATAGACTGACGCTCGTAGTTTTTGTATCGTAGAGAGAAGTAGCTTGGATAGAGGTCCTGGAAGGTAATACCAATTGGCTTTACCTGCTCGATAGCTAGTGTAGTAGCACCAGTTGCTGCAACGGCTGTTGACCAGTTGTCAGCATCTGGAACCTCGTAATCAATATCATACTGGCTATTAGTAAGCGTATATGTACCAGTGTTCATGGATGCAGGAACTAGATAGTTCCGACGCCACGCAGCCGCTACAGCCGTGTATGCAGCATTGTGGTCCGTGGTATTAATACGCCCAACAAAGAAACCAGCAGGAATGATTACTGGATCATCGTGGACATTCTCTATAAACGCAGCAGGGAGCCAAGGCGCTGGAAGTAGGTTTGTCCCATCTTCACTAAGAGAGGGACGCTTTCCTTCCGAAAGCTCCATGTACTGCGTCTGGGTCCTAGCATATCCTCTTGGGATACGCACATCTGCCATTGTATTTCTCCCTAACCAAGGTCTTCGTGAAGACCCTCGGCTCCAGCAGTTTCCTTATCAGGGCTGTTAAGCTTACCTGACTTAAAACCTAACTGTAACTTCTTGATAGAAGTTTTCTTTTTGGCTTCATCAGTATTGGTTTTATCTACTGCGCGAATTACCTTGGAGTCTTCAAACTTACCTTTTTCGGGTGTCAAAATTGGTTTGTTGATTCTTAGTCCGTCTCGTATTGCAAGGTCGAGTTCGGGTAGAAGGTCATTAATTGCATCGCGTAGGGATTCGCCTGAGCGAACTCCATACTCTAGCACCTTAACATTCCAATCTTCCGAAGAATCAATAGAAAGCATGTCGCGCTTTCCAAGGATTGCGCGGATCGTTACAAGATGACCCGCTAGGTCCTTTGTTAATATTGATTCTGCGGTTGCAAGAGAAGTGGTTAAGGTTCTAATGTCTTCATCCCTCTCTACTATGGTCCTCCGGGCCTTATCCAGCTCAGCAGTTAACTGAGTGATTTCAGCCTGCGCCCCGTCTGTGCAGTCTTGCTTTGGTTCCTCAATCTTCTGTGGCTCCGGGACTACCTCATCCTTACTAGCGCCGCCACCACAACCCAAGCTATTGGCCTTTCGGTTGACACAGGCTTTTACCCGCGCTTTCGCCTCGGGTGAGCCCTTCCATCGACCTACTAGCCTTCGCGCGGCTGTGACGTGTGCGCAGTCAGGAACAGGGAAGCTTCGGTTTGGCCCACAGAAAGTCGATGAGCTTAGCTTCTTGCGCTGTTCTGTTGAAATCTTCGCATCCTCTTCGTTCTCTTCAATCTTACCCAGTTCATCAACGATGGTTTGGAGATCGTTAAATTCGGGGATTTCTGAAGCATCAACAGCAGACAGAGTAAAGACGTGACTGTGGTCTGGACCGCTTGAGGCAGAGCGAGTAGTTCCAGCAATAGCTCCGTCAGCCTTCATCTCCCAAATATGGAAGTGATCTGACTTTTCGACCTTGATGGTATAACCATAGGCAACACCATCAACAATTTCAACAAACATCTCATGGGAGTGTTCATCAAAACCTTCGCCAATAGCCTTATCTGTTGAACCAGAATAAAGCCGCTTTGCTAGTTCCTCGCTCGTTTCCTCACTAAGACCACCTGCATCCTTCTGAGACAACGAACGTGCTACGTTAGCAAGGGCAAGTTTTTCGTCATCCCACGCGGCCACTTCAGCTTCTTCTTCTAGTTCTTCAGGTTGCTTGGCGGGCGGGTTATCCTGAATAACCTCGGAATCTACTGGTGTGTCCGGATTTGGTTCAGAAACCTCCAAGACCTCATCTGGTTCGATGTCATCATTCGTGATGGCATCTGGAACCGCGACAATAGTCTTTTTGGGTTCTTTTTCTTTACCCTTTGGCATTTCTTCGTTTCCTTTAATTAACTCTGTTTGTCCGTCCCTATCACAAAGAACGGCACTGACAATTTCAGCTTTATCATCATTAGTTGTTAAATGATAACAGTTTTCGTCATCTTTTTCAAGACCAAAAACTTTAGTTATTTGTGCTTCTGGTCTCGCGGGAATATTAACAAAGGAAATTTCTCGATATGTTAGTTTATCCGTGATTGCATAACACATCACGGGTACTTCTTCGTCAATGCTCTCAATGTAAACATTATATGTGTTTCCGAGAGCATGCTCACACCCATTATCCATAAAATCAGCGCCGCAAATATTGCACTTGATACTCGGGGAGGTTTGCGCGCTTGAGACGGTAGCATATCTACCATCTAGGATTTTCTGAATAGCATCTGGGTCCTTTATATCAGCTGTTAAAGTGATATAACCAGACCCCATACCAGACAGGGCAGGACGTTTCCAGTCTGACGCAAGAGTCTCATCATCTACTAATTGCGTGTATCCAGCAGAAACAACTCTACCCAGCGGGTCTTCTACATCGCTGCCAAAAAAACCCCCGCCATATGCCCTGTGGTGCCTATGCACCGGAGCATCATAAGCACTTGTGCCTCCGTGGGCCTCACTAACCCAACTCCCAACAGAATCTCGCACCTTCATACCAGGATAAACTCGGTAATTGGTTAATACACCAGAGTGCGTTGCACGAATTCCAACACGCAGACTTGTAGGACCTTCACGAACAGAGTGCATGAACTTGTCAATTGCATCATCAGCAAGTTGAGGCACAATGAACGCCAGGTTATCTACTAAAAGAACCTCGCGTTGCTTAGGCATTTAACATCTCCGGAAGTCTTGCCAAATCTCTTACATTGGCTTTTGTTAGATCGATTTCGTTTTCACCTAACTTTAGTTTGGTTTGTCCGTTTAGTTTCGCTGCTTCTACGGCACCAAAACTAAATGCCATTCTACCCAACATATCTAAATTTGTTAATGCTATTGGCTCAATGGCTGACATAGCATTCATAAGTGTAATTTCTTTTGAAATATCACTTATTGATAATTTAATACGTTGGAAGAGTTTACGCAACTCCTTTTTGGCAATTTTCTTAAGAAAATCTGATTTTATTTCAAAATTTACCCCAGATGACCCAGAAATAGTACTTGAACCGTTATCAATAGCTTCATTTAGGTAGGGGGTAAGCATAATTAGAAGTTGTCGGGAAGAATTACCTAATACTTCTTTCAGCCGTTCTTCATCATTAAGATCTATACTGGCTATGCTTACTTTTAAGTTATTGAATATAACTCGGAACATATTTAGCATGTCGTTCTTTGGAGTCCTTGGTTTTGCCTTGGAGCCACTCTGGTTTGTGGGCTTAGCGCGACTTTTTGCGGTTCCCTTCGCTCCAGAGCTACTTTTATTATCAGCCTTTTTAGCTTTAGCTAGTGGAAGCTCTACGAGCTTGAGGTAGGTTTCACTCCTCTGAGTATCCGAAATGGGGTCCTTACCTAGTGACTGACGAGCTTCTGTTTCTGTAATTATATGTCCCTGGTATAGGGTCATAAGATGATTTTCTTGGGCTCTTGCTTCATCCCTATCTACGGCTGGGAACCGTAAGAAAACCTTATTTTCTTCATTGAGGTCAAAACCCTCTTCTAATACAATTTCATTTAGAAGATAGGTAGTCACACCATCGGAAATTACTGTCTGGTAATCCTTTACAGCTTCTGCTAGGTTCTTCGATATAGTAGTAGCAGTTCCTCGGTTTGATGTACCACCCCTTCCAAGGTCAATACCAGAAAGGCGTAACCCACCAAGCATTCTTTGCTCGAAATGTTCTAGGTAGGGAGACAAGTCTATCGCTTGCCCTTCCGCACCTATGACTGTAAGGTTATGGCGTTCTGAAGTAACGATTGCTCCTTCTGTCGGTAACCCCTCTATTTCGGCGCGTACGATATCGACTTCACTAAGCATCCCATCTACGCCGTCTGACATTTCTATGGCGGGGGAATTCTCCGTCCCTACCTGATAGTGGTATAGAGGAAATGCGTGCTTACTTGTAATAACGTCAATTAATTCTTCTAATCTACGAAGAGCAATAATGTCATCTAGAACGGGGAGACAATATGGAGTACCAAAAATGAATCCGGTTTTTTTATCCATAGTGACGACAAGAACTTCTGTTGGGTCGAATTCTACTTCCTGCCCCTGTTCTGGTACATGCTGACGCCAAATAATAATTCTGCCAGATTTGTTTTGCTTGGCTTCCATCGTTGAGGGGTCAATTGGTTCAAGGGCAGCAATAGGCTCCCTTTCCTTTCCGAACATCCTAGTTCTTGCACCAGTAGAGCGATTAGCATCCCTTCTCATATATAGGAAGGCAGTATGGAACTTAATTAAATTGGTTGCTAATTCCCTAATAATAGATTCAAAACTACGTCCAGATTGTAATTCAATTTCATTTATCCTTCTCTGGACACGGCGAATTACCCTAACGTTTTTACTTTCTAGATAAAAGCCTTCCTTTAGTAATAGTTCGCGGTGCTTTCTAAAGGAGACAGAAAGCGCGGATTCTATATCGGCTACCCTGGAAATTTCTGCTAAATCATAAATGCAAGTTTGCCACCCAGCAGCAGAACCACGCCCCCATCTATTCCTTTGATAGGGAATGGTTTTGGGGCGAACTCTGTGTGTGTGTTTTACATTCTTCTCAAAACCAGCTTCTGTCGTTGATGGCGTTCCTTCTTTAGCCTTGAAGTCGTTGATGGTTTTTCCCATTAATCAGACCCCGAAAGTTTTTCTTTTAATAAATCCCAGTCTCCAAGAGTTCGGCACATATCAATCAATTCATTAATTGGAGTTGGAAGACTATTGTCTTCACCAACATCATATTTATTTGTTGATTGTTCTATAACGGGTATCATGGAGTGGATGTCATCTTCTGAAACATCTTCGCCATCTCCCATATTATCTTTAAACGATATCATTTCATCAAGAGCCACAAGAAGCTGTTTTGCTCTTTTAATGCCATAAACTGTTTCCCATCCAACAGATGCAGTCTTGAAATAAGCATCAATATCCTTTCCGATGGACCTGACTAGCTCGTGATACCAGTTACGCAGATATTCTATAGTACTTAATACAGACTCGACCATTTCGGAAACTGGAGTACAAACCTTTAATATTGCCATAACATCATTATCAAAGTCAAGTACATCTAGTACCTTTCCTATTACTTTATCAAATAATGCGTCTAAACCACGAAGAATTTTTTCAGAAATAATATTCCATGGGCTACTTGTAGCGTTTAGGTACCAGGAAAAAGCTTCCGATGCCTGCTTTTCAAGTATGGCTATTGCCGTAGCAATAATAGACCTAATAATATCTAATACGCTAACATCAATAGCAGCAACAAACCGAAGCAAACAACAGGAATCCTTAGTATCAAAAACCCCACTTAAACCAGATTTTGTTTTTGACATTAGGTTTTCAGAAGAATTATTTCTATTTTCTAGTTGCGTTCTCCTTTCTTCTGGAAGGCTGATTTGCCCATCTGTATATGGAGACCCTAATTCCTCTACCCGTAGATTATCTTCGTGCGCATTTCTCGTTGTTAGATAACCAATCCAAGTTTCAAACCCATCGCCAACATGCTTAACCATATAGTCGGTGGAGTAGTTCTTAATAGTGGAGTAATCATTTGTTGCCATTGAGTGGCGGAATGCAGTAAAACCATCGCTCTCTGGTGGTGATGAATTAATAGCCTGGTCGATCATGCTGTCTATATCAATACCAGAACTACTTATCCCATCGCTATTTAGAGATGTTAGCTCCCCCAAGGACTTATCAGAAAGTCCTTGCATAAACTTCGCCATAATAAGTCCTTGTAATATCTGCCGGAAGATACCACCAACCTCTGTCCCCGGGGGATATTTGCCAGAAGTTACTTCGGAGTGGTCAGTAGAATGAAAGGAACCAATTAACTGATTAAGCGCCCAGAGAATTATAGACTGCATTCCGTATTTACTTAATTCCTTGAGTGTATCAGATAACCCATCTCCATTAGAGTGCCTTTGGAAACTGGACTGGTGATATTTTGCTGCGTCTGCTGTGGTGCCTATTCCAGAGTATTCATGAGCAACTAAATCAATCTTGTTCTTTGATTGGTCATCTATTGCATCTCTAAACTGGGCGAACGTAATCTCAACTCCGTTTCCGCCTATTCTTAAGCTAGCGGCGCGTACGTCGCTGGCGTCTTCTTCAATTGGGAGAACGTAATTTTCAGCGTGTTTTCCTATAACATCAACAAGTTTGCCAAGCTCACGATTTATTCTTGAAAGCTCCTGATATTCCGCAATTTCTATTTCTTCTATAGGTTCTGGAAGCTCTATAACCAATGAAGGAACTACCGTAATAGTTCTTGGCTTCTTGTATCTTAAATCTGGGCGATTTATTTGCGCCATTTACATACTCCTTCGCCTTGGGTCTCGTCTAAAGGGGACGCGACCTCCTCTTTTGATTTCTCTCAGTATTTTAGCTCTATCGCTAACGTTCCTTGTAACAGATGAATAAGATGTTCTCCCTAATCTTGGGCTTACATCTATTCCTCGTGGTACAGCTACTCTTCTTGTCCCTTCTTTACCCTTGTTAGGGTCTCTTTGTTTAGTTTTAGAATTACCAAACTCACCTTCATACATGGCAACCTTGGTAGTAAAGTTCTTGAAGGAAAGAGCACCATATTCTTCCATGAATCCATAAATTGCCAACATCCAGGCAGTCAGTGTATGCTCATAACCCTGAGAATATATAGGCTGCCCGCTTTGTGAAACTCTAGCTACAACAAAACCTCTCATCTGTTGCACTACACCCATACTGGGTTGGTCTACCACATCTGGCTCAATAATAACTTCTGTATCTTCTTCTTTCGGGAAAATAATTCTTCCGTCTTCTACTTGTCTCTGGCAAAGCTCTACTATAAACTGCTTTGTACCCTTTTTAACTTCTCTTCCGGTGTAAGGGTCATTCATTATAACCTTTCCGCCCATTTTTACACCAACTACTTTCTTGTGTAGCTTAGTTTCTGGAAATTTAACACCAGTTTCTTTAAGAAGTTCGATTTGTACGCTACCGTCTCCATGATCTACATAAATACCCTTGCAATTCCAGTCTATATCTAGGTCTATTATCTTCTTGACTGCTGCAAGTTGAGTAAATTCCTGTTTTCTAATAACAACCTTTTTAGCTAATCTATAGTGTGTTCCAGTCCATCCAAGTATTACAATATGAACACCAGCGTGGGTATTCCAATCTACCCCCATAATATATTGGGTTCCAGGAACTGGTTTTTCATCTCGCAGGTTGTAATCAACAAGACAGGCATCAACTAAATCGGATCGGAAAACACCAAAAGCTTCTTCCCCGAACTCTGCGAGATACTCGTGCATGAAACCGAGTTCTCCGTGAAGAGCAATAAGAAGCTCTTCCGCTTCATCTGTCCAGGAAGGGGATTCATGAGATATATAATGAAATTCTTTAAATCGCAGATTTTTATTATTTACTAATTGCCAGAACTTCTTCCTCCAGCCCTTGGGAGTAGAAGAAGCCATAATTTGTACTTCTGGGTGAGAAGCAATGATAGCCAGAATGACTTCCATATCATAATCATTCTGGAAGTCCATTTCATCTAGAATAATAACGTGGGCGTCCTGACCTCGGATTTGGTTTGCTTGCTTCCCTCCCGAGTTAGCACCTGATGCAAAACCACGAATTACACTACCATTATTAAATGATAGCTGCATAGGTGGGGACATTCTTATTCGAATGGAGTTTTTAAAATCCTCATTTTCATCAATAATCTTTAAGGCTTCTTCAAAGTATCGGGCGACCTGTGACTGGAAAGGAGCAATAACAAGAACTACACAATTCTTATGCGTAGCTGCATAATGCAAACCGGCAATAGTTAATCCTGCTGTCTTTCCAAGTCGCCGACCGGCCCTAATAACCTTTCTGGCACTTGAACAGCAGATGATTTCTTCTTGATACCAGCGCGGCTTCCAGTTGAAATAAACTTCTGCCCAGGACAAAGGGTCATGGACGGTTTTAGCTAAAAGGTATTCCTCGTCTGTTTCTAATCCAAGTTCTTCTTTAGGAGGGAATAATAAACGGGTATCCCCATAACATATAGGCATAAACTTATCTATTGTTATATTCTTATCATATAGATTCTTATAGTAATACTTGCAGGCTTTACAGAAATGCTCTTTTCTGGGGCCAAACGGACGCCATTTATTTTTGGCGTAGTCATCCTGCGGTATATATTTAGTTATTCCTTTCTCTTGTGTAGCTTCTTCTTGCACGTAGGGCACTCCCAAAAATCGCCTTTATTCAAAAACTTCCTTGTCTTCAAACATTCGCTACAATAATGAAAACAGCATTCATGTCTTCCCAGGTCGTGGTTCTCGCACCCACCGCAGTTCTCTTTCAACATGGTGGCCCAGGGTAAGGCGATAAGTTGTTAACCTACATGTGTGCATAACTTGCTTCCTGACCTAACGCTGACCGCGTAGATAGCTGAGATTGATGAATGGCTTGTAGTGCGCGGGCTCGCTGTGTGTATGCGGCCCTGGGTAGTATGTATTGGTTAGCGTTCATTAGCTCTATATCTACATCCGGCATTTTCTGAGCCATACCGGGAATAAGACCAGAAGCTAATTCAGCGCCTATGCCTATGTTAAGTGCTCCCCAATAAAACCTTTCGGCATTGTTAAACAGGGACATATTACGTGCCATAGAAGAAAGGGCTTGTGCGGAACCTGGGTATTTTGCTGCCGCTGCTTTTAATGCGGCGGAACCCGAACCTGCTAGTCCTCTTTTCCCCATAGCTGCGCCAAGCAACCCAGCACCATACTTTCTCTTGAACATTGTAGTGGCTCCTTCTTTAAGAAGCCGCTTCTCGTTCATTAGGCCCATCTTTACGAACTCTTTTGCCATAGAGCCCATATAGTATTTCTTGCCTGCCCATCCAGCAATAAGGCCACCAAACATCTTAAAGAATTCACCAATCATTACATTACCCTATTGCTAGACCTGTTATGCCTATGTAGCGCTAGTGTTAATCCAGCTGTATTCATTGGATCGCTAGCCATACCGCCTCTACCTGGGGGCATATAATTTATACCACCAGGGAAATATCCTGCTGTTGCATTTCCTGAATGAATTGCGGTTTTTAATCCACCCCAACCAAGACCTATTCCAGTACCAAGAGCAAACGTAGCCCAGTAGGGGTTCTTCATTCTACCTAGGGTTTTGGCAGCGTCAAATGGACGCCCACGAACTAATCGCCCATATGATTTAAAAACTTTGGGAATTTGAGTAACGCCCTTGCCGTATCCTTTAAGGGCCCATGGAGTAGCAAGAGTTGCACCTACCGCTATGGGAACACCCATTGGGCCAACACCGGCTAAGCCAGCACCCATCCCTAATGCAGAAGCACCTACAATTCTCTTGAATGGACCCTTACCTAATCCACCGCTAATCCCACCAGCTAAGCCAGCACCAATGCCAACAGGAAGATATCCCCAGTTGCCAGTTCCTATACTGGCACCAAGACCTGCAGCAGTAAATCCACCAGCAGTATATAAGAAACGCTTATTATTCCAAAGCTTAGCAACAGAAGATCCAGCGGCCTTAGCGCTCTTAGCAAGGGCTGCTCCACCTTCCCCAGATATCTTTGGGCCTACGAAACCAGCCACTTTTTTTAGAAATTCACCAAACATTTATATTAACCCCACCATTCTTGCTCCAAATGCAGTTGCTAAACCACGCCCAACCCATTTAGTAGCTGGTAATGCCGCTTTTCCGAATTTCCCAAACGCTGCTGCTTTTCCAATACTAAAAGCGCCATATCCAAGTCCGAATTCCATCCCTCTGTTAGCAATACGTGTGGTTGTAGCATCTGGGTCTAGGAGATTAAGACCAGCCCAGGCAGCAGCACCACCAAAAACGCCCTTTCTTATATTACTTATCCTAGCTACATTCTCTGCTGATCCTCTAGCTAACCATTTTCCAGGAAAACTTTCTCCACCAAGTCTAGAAGTTAATCTTTTACCAGCAAAGTATTCTTTAAAGGAGTTCTTTAAACCCCCGCTACTTTTATTATTTACCATACCCCACAAAGATTTAGTAACACCGCCTAGGTTCTTGAACATATTATCTCCACCAAGCTTCTTCAACTGTTGCATAGTCGAAGCAGCTAGCGGGTTAAGCGCTCTTAGAAATGTTCCTCTCATGAAGTAATACTCCCAGTATTATAACCCATTAAATCGGTATATCTACTTTTATAAATGCCAGGAAATAAATGGGCGTTTTGACCATAAGGGTCTCTCATAGCGTGTTTTTGTGCCGGAGTCATTAATGCCCATAAACCAGCACTATATACTGCCATATTCCTGGGTTTTTCAGAAAGGCTTTTAATCTTGTTTATCTGTGCTAGACCTACTTCTCCTACTTGCTCATTTCCTTGGCGAACCCCAAAGTAAAATGGGCTTTGCCAAATTCCCGCTTCTTTACTTTGAGCAGTATATTCAGCGGCCATATAGGCGCGGCTTCCCATAGCCCCGCCCTGCTCTACAATCTCTCGGTTAAGGTCGCGGGTTCCACTCTTGAAAGTTCCAACATACCTACCGAAAGTAGATTGACTTAAGTCAATATCTACTGTAGTAGCTTCACTTAATATACTTCTTGCTATATCAAGTGATTCTTCAGCAAATGGCTGGCTTCCTAAAGTAGTAGTTTTTTCACCAAGCTCAGGTGCGTCAATTCCCTTTAAACGAACCTGGAAACCGCCCATCATTTTATCTGCTAGTTTTTTAGGAAGAATATTCATTATCCCTTGCTGAAGACTGCCCATTGCTGGACCAATAACCGGCATATTCCTACTAATCCATGCTCGTTGAAGGGTGACTGTGTCCGCGTCCTCCATGAACATAACGTAATCAGCAAGCTCTAATTGCTGATTTCTTAATTCGCTATCTGTGGGTTTATATATACTAGGAATAGCGGTCATTTTTGAGCCATATTCAGCTGCCCTTTGAACATCAGGCGTATATCTCATCTGCGCGGCCCATAAGCCGGGGTGGAATCTTACTCCTCCATAACCACCCTGTTCAAGTACCCTACTAACATCGCGCCCAGAAGAAAAGTCGCTTACGTTCCCTGGGCTCGGGCGAATGCCAGGAATCGTGTCCCATTGAGTAATAGGTTTGCGAATTCCTTCTATATAACCCCTTATCTGCTCTCCAAATTGTTTATAGGGATTTGGTTTAAATTTATCGCCGATTTTAGAGGCAAGCAGGAGCCCCCCGCCGAGAGCGAGAAGGGGAAGAGGAGAGGAGCGAGGAGAAATGCGGGAAGCCCCTGCCTGCAAAACTTCCATTGAAAATCTTGCGCTTACTGGCTGTGTGCCTGTTTTCACTAACTTTTCTGCGGCAACAGACGCCAGTCGTTGGTTTGCTACGAATTCATAATAAGGATCAGATAATAGTGTGCGCCCTAAGTCTGTGCGTCCCTTAAATCCTGTTGTAAGTTCAGCTGCTGTACTAATATCCGCAAGAGCGTGGTGCTGTCGTTCATCAAGGATGCCAAGTACGCTCGCTAATTGTTCTTGTTTTTGTCCTGCAACCTTTTCAAATGTTGGGAATGTCAGGTGTTGTTCTAGTTCTACGTTACGTATTTCAAGCGACTTCTTCCTGTAGTGTGCGGCTAATTCCCTTTCTAACCAGGGTTCGGTAGAAGCTTTTCTTTGAAGAGCTAAAATTCCCTCTTCTGTTCTTACCTTGGAAAGTTCTTCAAGAGCCCGACCCCCCATCCCTGCATATATCTTCTTGGGATCAGCGCCCATCGCTACTTTCTTTACATCATGAACCATATCATATAGAGAATAATATGGCTTCATTACCTCCATACCGACTTTCTTCTCGCCTGCAAAGATAGCCGCCTCAATCTCTTTTGCGCCCACGTACTTAGGAACTAGCGATGTATCTTCCCACATCGCCTTAATCATTGATAAATAAGCGCCTTGTTCTACGGAACCTATCTCAAGCCCAGAACGTAGGAGTGTATTTAGTCGCCCAAGTCTGGCTTGTTTTTGCGGACTATCCTTAGCTGCCCCAAGAGAAGAGTAGATAAGGTTGATATCAAAGCCTCGGGATTTTGCTAACAACTCAACAGAATTACCTTTGTTGATATGGCCTTCTGTCCAGTTCATCAATAGGTCAATCTGGTCCATCGCACCGGGTAATGTTTGACCACTATTTACATAAGCAATTGTTTTCTGTAAATGATACCTAAGTTGTTTATTTAAAAATCCGCCTTCTTTGAAGGCAGACCACCCATACATACCAGTGCTTGCTAATTCTTCCCAAAAACCCCTAGGTATTTTTTGAACAGACTTAATCTTGTATTTCTTGACTAATTCAACAAGGATATCAGTAAAACCCTCGTTTTTACCTCCTCCGATAATAACATCGCCAATTTTGCCTTCTGGGGTAAGCTCGGCAAGGGCAAACTGACTAATTGCCGGGGGCTTCGAGCTAACCCTAGTCCAACCTTGTAGGTCGGTAGCTTCTAGGTCAAATATCCCGGTAATTTTCGCCATTAGGGTCTTTCTTCAAACTCCGCTTCTATAATATCTTCGTTTGTTACTCGTGCTTCCCTCTTATGACGCTCGATAACGCTATTAATCCTAGACATTAAATCAGCCGCCTTTTTAGAAACATCCTCACTATGTCCAAGCGCAGCAACCTTAGACCTTCTAGTTGCAATTAGCTCCTGTTGAATTTTACTCTTAACTCTACCAAGTTTTTCAATAAGTAAAACTCTTGGGTTCAATTGCAGCTTTTCTATTGGATCCCCATCAGGGGTAAAGCCACAGGCGCTAGTAATACCAATTCCTGGCTCATTGCTCATCTCTTCAAGGGCTCGTTTTTCAAGTATAGTAATAGTAGCTAGGTCATCAATCATCCTTTTATCAAAACCATCAGTATATTCATTGGAAAGGTCCATTCCCAAAGACCGCGCTAGTTCATCTACTGTTTTTCTATGAATAGCACCTTCTACGGGACACGCCTTGCCAACCAGGTTAGTCATATCAGCACCTGTCCCCTTTATAGGACATTTCGACTTAAAAGGACATGCCTCATCCTTGCATATCATTGGAGCAGCAACAAGACCAACACCCATATCAATTCTTTTCATATACTGCTTAATTTGGGCTAATTGGTTATCATTAAAATGAACTTTATCGCCTATCTCTTCTAATAAAAACTCATTATGCTCTATTTGTACCGGAGGCAAGGTTTCCCGTACCTCCGGTAAAGTAGATTCTTCGTAAGTCGGCTCTACTTCCTCCACCAATAGATTTTTAAATGGATTCGGCATTTAACCTCTCCTTCTATTTAATCCCAAACGCCACTATTGAGCGATTTCTCAAAACCTTCTGGGTCTCGCTCTATTTCCATAGCCCAGATAGCACGTAAGGCTGCCTGGGTTAAATTACAGCTTAATCCCCCGCTAATAAGATATTTTTCATAGAAACTTAATGCAGTAGCATAGTGCTTCTTAAAATGCTCACGGCATTCGGGCCTTTCAAGCTCTTTATGCAACTTACTTGGTTGGAACTCCATCTGTTTCTCTCCAAATATCCACACTAGGCTTTGGATTCGGATTTACGTATGTAACTTTTCCAGTAAGCGGCTTTGGTTCCTCTGTTAGAGTGATTGTATATGGACGAACTGCTATTAAGTAAGCAGTAATTCTACTTAGGGGTACAAAGAATGACATAGTTGGCAGTATCTGTGGAGAACCGCCCATTGGAGAAGGATTACTAATCATCGCGATTCTGGAAGTAATCCCTATGAGCTTATTCCTATAATAGATACCTCCACCTGAGTTCCCCGGATGGGTAGCAATAGTGCAGTAGTCAAATTTTCTTTCTTTGCTCCCGCAGTAAATACCACTATTACACCAAAATAGAATAGTGCTCAATTTATTACCAAGCGAATAGATAACCGAACCCCTCTCTGGCATAGCCTCCGCCATTCGAATCGCCGGGATAAATTCATCTACCCAGATAAGCCCAAGGTCATCTGTTTCAGAAACATTAAAGAAAATACCTTTTAGAATCTTCCCGTCAAAGTTGATTACTGAGTACTCAAACCCTTCAACATAGCAGTGTCCTGCAGTTAGGATAACAGAGTGATTATCCTTATTCAGAACACAAACTCCTGAACCCAGGGACCTCCCAAGTATCTTACCTGTAGCATCGCGTTGTTCTGCAACAATAACAACAGCACTAGGTCCCACTTTTTGATACAACTCCACTCCTTCATTAATCTCCGAAATGGAGGAAGCTGGTTCCTGAATTATTACCGGGGCGGAAGCACAACTGATTAGAAACACAAAAAGTAGTAAGCCAATTTTTTTGACTCCCATTTTATCCTCCGGGACCAAAAATTGTTTTCATCTTCCCACCCCACCTCGGGGTTCCTCTGTGGATGATTTGTTAAAGAGCTAACTCACTACTGCTTATAAACATACAACATAAACGGCGATTTTACTAAACAAAAAACTTTTTTATTCAAATGTAGATTCTTCTGTAGATTCCGTCAAGCGCTCGGTTCTTCGGCCTGCGAAAAACGCCCTTATATCATCAATATCTGTTTCATCCATCGGATTAAGTTCATCATCCTCCGCCGCATTATGGTAAAGGCAGGTTCCAAGCTTATCTATAAGCAACCACTCCATAAAGTCATGGAAACAGTAATGACATAGTTCTACTACCCACCTATCCCCAGCATGGATGGTTTCATTAAAAGCCGCCACAATTTGCGCTCTTTCAAAACCTTCATGTGTATCAGCTTTAGTAGATTTCCCACAAATATCACACTTAACATCTATCATTACTTCTACTTTCTGAAGAGTTTGTTGGAAAATTCTGGGCATTTTTCTAACCCTCTTTCTACTTGTATAAAGCTTTAATAAGTCTTAGAAGCGTTTTATGGTCGCACTTCGTATGCATAATCTTATTCCACTCCCTCTCTTCCAGCTCCTCTACCAAGTCCTCTTGCTCACCATACGGGTCATAAACCCAATGTAAGCACTCGTGAACAAGGGTCTTAAGTTGCATCTCTAGATTAGGACTCTTGGCGATAGAGATAACCCCTTTATCCATATTAAGCTCGCCCCATAATTTGCTTTCTTTAAAAGTAACCAGCTTAACAACTACATTATCCAAAGCCTCAATCCAGCTTGGTTCCACACTTTTCTTAGCCATATTAAAATCCTCAGGTAGTTTTGTTAGAAACCAAGTCTCTGTACTTTCGTAAATTTCCCTCCTGAAAATTGACTGTTTCAAGGTCAAGAATCCATGCAGCTCTACTTCCATGATAGTCTGTGTAAGGCCCTAATTGTTCATGCCTAAGGCCTATCCTTCTCAATAAAGCAATAAACCGCTTGTCCATACCACCCAACATATACCTATAACCACACTCAACCATATACAGATAACAAGCAAAAACCAGGCTAAAAAAGATAATAGAGGTAGCAGAAAGCCCCTCTTCATTATGTTTTTTGGCAATAATGCGGGAAATTTCGCAGGATTTACTTCTTTCAAGGTCAGAAAGCGCGCGATCTATTTTACAAAAGCACTCACAGGGGAACATATTAGAAGAGGGATGAACGAGTCGGCAACAGCCGACAACGTTACCGTCCTCCTCAAATAAGTAATGATCTGATATGGGGTCCCAGCTATCTAGCGCGTAGAGCTTATCTTTATAAGATGCGGGATCTTCGTACCTGTAGTCCTCACAGTATGATTTATAGATAAATGCGCGGATTTTGAGTAGGTCGGCAGGCGAGTCCGTCTTTCTAACTGCCATGGCCAACTACTCCTTATAGAGTTGTTTTTATACTACAAAAATAATATAGCAAACCAGGATAAACTTTTAAAGCAAAATATTTTACGGCAACAATAATTTTAACGAACAGAGTCTTTATAGGATGAAATTTTTCGATATCAATTCTATGGACCTATGAGGGTATATATGTATATGCCCCACTTTTTGTTTCACGCCCCCGGGTGTTCCGAGGGCAATCTCTCTTGAAAGGAGAGACTAATGTCCTTCAGAATCCGTCGTTTGGGAAGGAAGATCCACGTCCAACTGAGGATTCGGAGTCGGTTCCTCAGTGTTAAGGTGTGGGTCTTCGGTTGCCAGATGTACTCGTTCTCGGACGAGTACTATCTGGGCGACTAAGCCGAAACCCCCTGCTGGGCCCTGTCGAGAGACAGTGCAAGAAGCAGTGGGTCTGTTCGGGGTGGTGCCCGGGCACTGATGATGGCAGCCAACCTCTAGTGGGCACCGCGTGCCCGCGCACAGTGTTTTCTCTCTTGAAAGGAGAGAACGATGAAGTGGGCAGCCTTTGTCCTAGTCACGGTCGTTACCGTGGCGCTTTGCGTGGGGTTTAGTACCAAGCCCAACGACGACAGCCGACGCCTTTACGGGCGCGGCGTTGCCGTTGCCGGCAAGTGGTACTACCTTGAGGTGTGGGAGAACGGTAGCCTTGAGCTGACCGTGACCCCTCGCTCCCAGTGGGGGCGCGGCACCGACAGGTAACCCTTACAAGCCGAAACCCCCTGTCGTGAGACAGTGGGTCTGCCCAGGGTGGTGCTTGGGCACTGACGATGGCAGCCAACCTCTAGTGGGCACCGCGTGCCCGCGCACAGTGTTTTCTCTCTTGAAAGGAGAGAACATGCCTAACTCTCCAGAGTTCCGGTTTCTCTGGGAGGAGTATGGTACTGAGGTCTACTGCGGCTCGGGCGGTGTAGTCACCTGGATTGCCATAAATGGCAAGCCTATTGACCTCACCAACCCCGAGGCGTGGGAGGCCCTGTACTGGCTCCTCGATACCAAGCTCCTCTACGACATGGGTGATGAGGGCCTGTGTGTAGGGACAGTTTGGGACTGGAGCCGGCGTCCCAAGGATGATGTCGAGCTTATGGCTCGGCTCTCCTAGCCGAAATCCCCCTGTCGTGAGACAGTGGGATAATCGTGCCTTGAGCAAGCACGGTCTGATGATGGCAGCTCAAAGAAAGGAGGAGTATGGACTATAAGACGTACCTCAAGCTGAAGGAGGAGATCCGTGTGGCACGGGCCTCCATCAGGGAGGGGAAGGAGAAGGCCTTGAAGATGTGGGCTGATATCCTGCGTGAAACCAGGAAGCCCATGGGAAAGGAGTAGTGATGGACGCGGAGTGCCAGTTGAGGTGCTCCCACTGCTTGCGGCAGTGGGATTGCTGGTCGGAGGTGAGGAGAGACGTATCCCTGTGCCCGGAGTGCAGGGAGAAGCTGCTCGCCGAGCACCACTCCTACGTGCTCGACAAGCCCGAGGCCTGGACGCGCCTCGCCGAAATCCCCGTGGTGGTGGGGAAGTACTGGCTGGCCAGGCTGTACGGGGAGAACCTCCTCCCCATCAACAAGTTGGCCTACTTCGTGAACTGGGACTTCCTGTACAACAGCCCGGATGGTGACCTGAAGGGCCTGTACCTGTATATGCACGACTTCACCTTCTACCTCATGCGAAAGGAGGAACAGTACCAGGACGGTGGTGAGGGCATGGCGCGGGAGGAGATCGGCTGCTCCTGCGAGGGCGAGGGCTGCAAGGCCTGCGAGGGTTAGTAAACCAGTCCTGGGCATGACTATAAACTGCCCAGAGAGGAGGGCCAATAGACATGGAGGCGCTGCGTAGGGCTATGCTACCGTGTGGGCGTTGGCATATCAGCCCAAAACCTGTCACTTACGTGAAACGCGTAGGTGGGGAAAGGGTATTCAAGCCTTGTGGGCTGTGGTACGGGATCGGCGACTCGTGGCTGGAGTGGATGGAAAGCGAAATGCCAGACTGGTTGCCTGATCCAGGTCATTTCCTGGTAGAGATCGGCATCTCTGACGAGGTGCTGGTTATCGACAACGACAGGCGATTCGCGGGCTTCAGAAGGCGGTTCGAGATGCGTGGGCTTATAGACTGGGTAAGTGTAGCGCGGGAGTATTCTGGTATTGAAATCAGTCCGTACTTTTGGGAGTATAGGATGCTCACGTGGTACTATCCCTGGGACTGTGCATCTGGTGTCATCTGGAGGCCCAGTGGCGGGAAGGTTCTGTCTTGCCGTAGGATGGATGAGCTTTATTCCACTTGATATGGGCAATACTGCCCAGAGAGGAAAAGGAAATGAGAGAGTTCTTCGAGCAGTTCAGGCAGAACAAGGCGTTCGTCGTGGCGCTGTTGGTGGTGTTCATCATCGCGCTTTTCTGTGGGTTGGTGTCGTAGAGAGGAGATGCATTATGTCACGCAGATGCAGTTGTTATGATGATCTCGCCCCGATGTTGCCGTGTGTTCTACTCGATGATCGCGATTGCGAGGAGTGTTCGTACTACGTGGAGTACTGCGAGGACGAGGGCGACAACAGCAAGTGCTCCTGTGGTGGGAGTGGTTGCGAGTACTGCCGTTAATATACCGAGGGCATGGGGTCAGCAATGGCCCCATGTAAGGCCTTGATAGAGCGTGTGCCTCTATCAATTAGGTCCCAAGTCCTAAACAACATAAGAGATAGTGGGGTGGTCCCACTATATCCTCTGCTCACTCTCTATGAAAGGAGACGACAGTGAGCATTATGCAGGACCTCCGTACCCTCATCGATGAGTTGAGGGCCAGCATGGCTGATGGCCTTGGGCGGTTCAAGGCTCCGGCTGGCTACTTCACTCACACCTCTAACGAGGAATTCGATGAGGCCGTGTCCTCCTATACCGAGGAGGAGGATGGTGAGGATGATAGCCAGAATGAGGATCTGGCTCCCACCGTCCTTGGTGACCAGGCTTTCCACCTGGGCACTACGGTAATGCGCTGGAGGTTCAACGACCTTGCGTCCCAGATGCTTGGGAATGTGAGGGTTGTCCCCACGCGTAGGCTCTTGGACATTCTCAGGGAGAACCACGAGAGTGGCCGGGAGCTGATTCAGACCGTGAAGGATGAGAAGATTACCACTCACCCGATCACGGTCAAGGAGTTTGCCGAAATGGTCGCTCTCAAGATCGTTCTCGGCATCGAGCACGAGGTCCCTGGTGGCATCATGATTGAGGTCATCGGTGGGCGTCGTACTGCTCCTTGTGATGTCGGGGAGACCTGGCATCACGAAATCAACAAGCACCACGGCTACGAGAGGAGCATCGAGGGTGGCTATCCCGGCCCCGTCGAGCTTCATCTCGATGACGTGGCCATCAACAACAGACCTCGAAATGAGGTCAAGGTCAAGGCTGCTCGTCAAGTGGTCATGGCCAGCGGCGAGACGCTCTTCGAGGAGGCTGGGACCAGGATTGTGGATCTGTCCCCGGTCTGCCAGGAGATCGGATCCCTCATTCCGTATCTGGGGAAGCGTTCGGGCTTCGTCTTCTCCAATGTTGTGCTGGACCTGGACAAGGACACCTACACTGGTCCCCATCTCGTTGAGGTGGTGGTTGGCGAGGATGGACGCTCCAAGGTCCCGAACAAGTTCCGGCTCTTCAAGAAGCACATTTGGGGACTGGAGAAGGTTCGTCGCTGCGCTCGTTGCAAGCGGACCTTCACCGGATGCAAGTGCGGGGATAAACTCCCTCGCAAGGTCGTTGAGATCACCAGTCTCATGAGCGGCCCCTTCTTGGACTTCATGGGTGATCGCGTTCAGAGGAGAGACTTCGTGTTTCCCCCGATCATCAGGGTCAGGAGGAGGCGCTCCAAGGGAGACTATAACGGGAAGAAATTGTTCTTCACGGCAACGGTCTTCCTACCCATCCCTCGTGGGGTTCTCACCAAGCTCGCGGATCCCACGTTCAAGCCCAATGCACTGGCTGTCAGAGTTGAGCCGGTGTGGAATGACGACCTCATCTGGGACTACTGCTGGGAGAACACTCAGCACTGGTACCGGATGGTGGGCGACTCGCTCGTGAAGTTCCACAAGGTGTAGTATTTCTGTTGGGGGGAGGGTCTAGTAATATACTGGGCCCTCCCCAGAAAGGAAGTGATGGCACACGAATGGCAACCTTCAGAGTCGGAGTTTCTGTTCGAGGAACTGGTCCAGAACAGCGGTGTCTATTGCTACGGGTGCGGTAAGCCTGTGGCAAAGGCCGAGGTGAGTCATAACGATGTTCGCATTGAGGAATGGGGTGGTTATTGGGTGATGATTGTGGGATCATGTAAGAAGTGCGCTGGGAAGGCATAATGGTGCCGCCCCCTAACATTCCCAAACAACCGCCTCTTCGCCAACACACACCCCTGCGAATACAACGCACACTGAGTCCCTTCTCTTGTAGTATTCTCTCTTCTGAAACTGGAGGAAAAATGCGCATTCTCATCCGTGGACACCGAAAGCTCCGGAATCGCTACCTGAACCCGTTCGAGCCCACCACGACCTGGGCTTACGTCCAGACCCAACTCCGCCTTGCCTTGGTCAAGGCACAGGACAAGTACAAGGACCTCCTCCTGATTCATGGGGGAGCCATCGGGACGGACATGGCTGCGGCTTGGGAAGCGGGGAAGTTGGGAATACCCCAGTTGTGGGTTTGTCCCTGTCGTACGCTCAAGGAGCAGGCATCCATGTGGCCTGGGCACATCAAGACGTTCATGGCTCAGGAGATCATTCCCAAGGCCACCATCGAGTACCCTCAGGACTACGTGTATATCATGACCAAGAGGGAGCGTTTCCTTCACAGGAACAAAGTCATGATCGATAAGCTGGAGGCGGGAGATATGGACATCTCCGTGTGGGATGGGAGGAAAATGGGCGGAACTTGGGCTGGCAATACCTACGCCTTCTCACGCAGGGAGCCCTCTCTTCTCGCTTCAC
>Ga0307379_10003603_pt1 | contig 22427 bp, 23 predicted proteins | sample UN2MG_FD_202237 | JGI IMG/M metagenome (GOLD analysis project Ga0307379, IMG submission 202237) | Soil microbial communities from Risofladan, Vaasa, Finland - UN-2 | ecosystem: Environmental > Terrestrial > Soil > Coastal area > Acid sulfate soil | place: Finland: Risofladan, Vaasa | collected... | reverse complement strand
CCGGCGAAGGTGTCGAGAATGTGCGGAGGCGAGCCGTGAATCTCGATGAAGCCGCCGGTCGACTCGCGGGTGTCGAAGTACGCAGCGTCGACTCCGTCGGCGAACAAGCGGGTCGCGCAGCTGAACCCGAGTGACTCGAGTCGCTCGAACTCTGCTTCGAAGTCGTCGACGAGGACACCGCTGTGATGGAAGCCGAACTGACCTGGCTCGTACATGTCGCGGTAGATCGACAGCGAATCATCGTGTTGCACGATGAACTGAATCATCGTGTCGCCGAGATAGCCGAACGCGTACGAAACATCGGCTTGTTGGTCGGTGCCTCGATAGTCGAACGAGTCGGTCCGATGATGCGCTGCGACCACGAACGGACCGGCACCGAAGACCCGATTCCATTCGATGATCGCCACCTCGAGATCAGCGACGAAGAAGGCTTGCTGAAAGAACTCGTGCCGGACGATCGCCATGCCGAAGTGTGGCTGGCGGCTGCGCCGTCAATCGAGTTCGGGCGTTTGGGCTTCCCACGCAACGCGCGGGGCGTCCATGTACAGCCGTTCGATCTCGTAGAACTCGCGCACCGAGTCGAGGAACACGTGGACGACGACGTCGCCGTAGTCGATCAAGGTCCACTGCTGCTCACGGACCCCCTCGGTTCGAACCGGCGATCGTTGCAGTTCAGCTTTGACCTTGACCTCGATGTCGTCGACCACGGCGCGCACCTGGCGCGGGTTCGATGCGCTGGCGATCACGAAGTAGCCGGTGATCGACAACAGTGTTCCAACGTCGAGAACGAGCACGTCGGTCGCCTTCAGGTCGGACGCTGCTCGAGCCGCGCACAGCGCCAGCGATTGGCTCGCATCGACGTCGATCGTTTCGTCGGCCTCAGGCATCTGGGTCATCCATCGGCAGGGACCGTAGCGGGCGCATCGCTCGACGAGGGCGCCGTCTCCGACGGTGCGGAGTTGTCAGCCGCGGTATCGGGAACGGATTCATCCGGCGCGACGTCGGAGGCCCGTCCGACTTCGTGCTCCAGATACGACATGCCGAGGATGATCTCTGCGTCGACGCCCTCCAAGACGGTGTCGGCAACCCGCGCATCGACCTCGCCGAGCAGCGAACCGACCGCATCGATCGTCGCTTGGAGTTGCCGTTCGTCGGCAACCTGGATCGTGGTGACCAGCGGAACTCCTGACGGCGCAGAGTCGACGGAGACGACGTTGGCGGACAGAAACAGGAGCCGGCCGATCAGCTCGAACACGAGATCCGACGTCGAGTCGTAGAGACCACTGGCACTCGCCAGGTCGTCCGGGCTGTAGTTCGCGACGATGCGTACCTTCAATCCCAAGTTGGCGGTCGACACGAGTCCCGGCGAGACCTGAGCGAACACCAGCGTTGAATCCCGACGATCGATCAAGACCACATCGGCCTGGGTGGGGTTCTCGCCCTCGAGAACGGGAATCACGAGGAGGTCCCGAACTTCGATCTCTCCCTGCCAGAGCCGCGTGACGAGTTCGTCGACACTGGTCGGCGCAATCGGGCGGCCGAGGTCGTCCATCGGTACCGGCTCGGGTGGAACCGCCACTGGTGCAGTCCGTGCCAACGACTCCCACACGGCCACGTCGTTCGGATGCGACAGGTCGCTCTCAGCGTCGTCGTCGATGGCCGCGAGAATGTCGGCCATCTCGGTGAGCGTGAACGTCTGGGGCCCGGCCGTCGCGATGACACCACCACCGCCGTCGGTATCGATCACATCGTTCGGCAGCTCCAGCTGCAGCGCATCGATCTCCGGGAGCGCCGCGACGAGCCCGGCTGCGTCGACCACCGCTGCGCTCTGGATCGTGATCGACAGCATCTCCTCGACCAGCGGGACGAACCCGGCGAGATCGACCGTGCTGAACGCAACTTCGACCGATCGTCGCTCCGGCCCGAAGCCTGCGGTGACGTCGGCGTTGACGGGAACGGTGACAATGCTGCCTCCCTGTCCTTCAGGCAGCAGCGTCATCACGACGACCGAAGCAAGCTGGCCTGATTCGTCGGCGACCACGAGCAACGCGTTGGGTGTCACCGGGAACTGCACCCTCGGTCGTGGGTCCACCCCGACCGCCTCACCCTCCTGCGAGTTGGACAGCGTGATCACGCCGACAACGAACATCGCCGCCGCTCCGACCAACAGCAGCACCGCCATCGTCGCCCCGACAATCGTGCGACGAGTTCGGCGCGCGGCGATCGCTGTCACGCCGTCGCCCCGTAGAGCCCTCGAGCCCGAATCACATCCAGCACCGGCTCCGTGAGGAGATAGTCGAGCGGTCGGCCGTCGGTGAATCTGGCACGCAGATCGGTACTCGACACTTCGAGTCGGGGCACCTCGACACGTATCCACTCGATGTCGTCGGCGAGCTCGACCGCCTCACCCGGACGATCGACGACCACCAGTTGCGACCGGTCGACAACCTCTTGCCATTGCGTCCATGTACGCAGTCCGGCCGCGGCATCGTCGCCGATGATGGTGAAGAACTCGGCGTGCGGATGCTCGTCTGCCAACACCGCCAGGGTGTCGGCGGTGTAGCTCGGCCCGCCGTGATCGATCTCCTGGCGACCGGGCACGAGTCCGGGGACGTCGCGCACTGCGGCTTGGACCATGGCCAGGCGGTCCGGCGCCGGTGTGATGGCCCGGCTGCCTTCTTTCTGCCACGGGACATTGGCCACCATCAGCACCACCACATCGAGATCGAGCGCATGCCGGACGTTCACTGCGGTCACCAGATGGCCCACGTGCGGCGGGTCGAACGTGCCCCCGAAGAGCCCGACGCGACGCAACGATGGATCGGTTTCGGGCACGATGTCCCAACTTTATGGGCTCATGACGAAAATCGGACGCAACCGACCCGACAGGGGGTTGACACACCTGTTACTGTGAATCGCTCCCCCATATACCCCCGAGTACACGGTTTACGACGGCTTCCCCCGGGAAGTCTTTCGTTATCGGCGTCTGCCGCTCTTCGATCACCTCGCTGGAACCGCACGAATACGTGCAGATCCGCCGACACCTCGATCCGCATGGCCGATGCAGTGTGTCCAATGACACAGCCTGGCCCCGGAATCATCACGAACACGAACGGTTGTAGGAAACATCATGAACGACTCCATTGGTCTTTACCTGAATGACATCGGCAAGGTCCCGCTGTTGACCGCCGAAGACGAGCGTGAGCTCTCGCGCATCATCGAAACCGGCCGCGAAGCACAAGAGCAGCTCGACGCCGGCAAGCGTGGCGTGGCCCTCAAGCGCCAGGTCCGCGAAGCAGCCAAAGCCAAGGATCGGTTCATCCGCTCGAACCTGCGCCTCGTGGTTTCGATCGCGCGTCGCTACCCGCTGCCGCAGGGCATGGATCTGCTCGACCTCATCCAGGAGGGCAACCTGGGCCTCGAGCACGCCGTCGACAAGTTCGACTGGCGCCGCGGCTTCAAGTTCTCCACCTACGCCACGTTCTGGATCCGCCAGGCCATCGGCCGTGCGCTCGACCAGAAGGCCAGCCTCATCCGCATCCCCGGCGACCGTTCCGCCAGCCTGCGCGCCGCGTTGCGTCAGGCGTCCGGCGACGGCGAGACCCTCGACCAGACCAACGCCGAACTGCACCGCCTCACCACGCCGGTCAGCCTCGACAAGACAGTCGGCGACGACGGCGACGCCACGCTCGGCGACCTGATGGCCAACGGTGACGGCACGCCGGAAGATCACGTGATGACGCTCGTCGACAGCGAACTGCTCGACGAACTGCTCGGCACGCTCGACTCTCGGGCCCGTTTCGCCGTCGAGTCCCGTTTCGGTCTCGTCGATGGTGAGCGAAAGAGCTTCCGCGAAGTCGGCGAGCAGCTCGGCGTCACCGCCGAAGCGGCCCGGCGCCTGGTGTCTCGTGCGGTCGCGGGCCTCCGCGACGACGCCGAACGCATCCTGGCGGTCTGAGCTTCCGACTGGCTGCGTCGTCGCCCGACGCCGTGCCACTCGACACGTCACATCCGCGAGAACGAAGATGTTGATTCGGAGCGGTCGGAGAAATCCGACCGCTCCGGTCGTTTTCGGCGCCGGTAGCCTTGCTGCATGCCCGACGCCCGTGGGACCTGGTCCCCCTCTTCCTGGCACGACCATCCGGTCGGACAGCAACCCGACTGGCCCGATTCCGGCGCGCTCGAGCAGGCACTCAAGCAGATCTCCTCGATGCCGCCGCTCGTGTTCGCCGGTGAGGCCCGCTCACTGCAGTCCGAACTGGCCCGAGTAGCTGCCGGACGCGCTTTCCTCTTGCAGGCGGGCGACTGCGCCGAGAGCTTCGAAGAGTTCTCCGCCGACAACATCCGAGAGAAGCTGCGCGTCATCCTCCAGATGGCGGTCGTGCTGACGTACTCCGTCGGCGTTCCCATCGTCAAGGTCGGACGCATCGCCGGACAGTTCGCCAAGCCGCGGTCCTCGCCCATGGAGACCGTCGGCGAGCTCGAGTTGCCATCGTTCCGAGGCCACATCGTCAACGACGTCAACCCCTCGGAAGCCGCCCGGGTCCCCAACCCGGAGCGACTCGTTCAGGCCTACCACCAGTCGGCCTCGACACTGAACCTGCTGCGGGCGTTCACCAAGGGTGGCTTCGCCGACCTGTCACGCGTTCACGCCTGGACTCAGGAGTTCGTGGCATCGAGCCCGGAGGGTCAGCGCTACGAGAACGTCGCCGCCGAGATCGAGCGGGCGCTCGCATTCATGCGCGCGTGCGGCATCGACACCGAGTCGAACCCGAACCTCGCGCAGGTCGACGTGTACACCTCGCACGAGGCGCTGATCCTCGGCTACGAGGAAGCACTCACGCGCCAGGATTCGTTGACCGGCGGATGGTTCGACTGTTCCGCGCACATGCTCTGGATCGGCGAGCGCACGCGCGAACTCGACGGCGCGCACGTCGAGTTCCTGCGCGGCGTGGGCAACCCGATCGGCTGCAAGGTCGGCCCGTCCACCAGCGCCGAGTACGTGCTCGAGTTGTGCGAGGTCTTGAACCCGTCGCGAATCCCGGGACGCCTGACACTCATCGTGCGAATGGGCGCCGACAAGGTCGAGTCCTCGCTTCGCCCACTGCTGCGAGCCGTTGCCGACGCCGGACATCCCGTCGTGTGGGCATGCGACCCGATGCACGCCAACACCTACACCGCCGCGAACGGCCTCAAGACCCGCCACTTCGACGACGTCGTTGCCGAGATCGGCGGCTTCGTCCGCGCCCACCGGTCCGAAGGCACATGGCCGGGCGGCATCCACATCGAGCTCACCGGCGAGAACGTCACCGAGTGTCTCGGGGGCGGTGACGCACTGTCCGACACCGACCTCGACCATCGCTACGAAACGATGTGTGACCCGAGGTTGAATGCTCGCCAGAGCGTCGACCTCTCGTTCCGGGTCGCAGAGCTGCTGCGCCAGTTCACCTGAGCGAGTCGGGGTCGACCGCCATGGCAGCTCTCGACCTCATTGCCAACTGGCCGGTCCCCCACGTCTCTGCCGCGGTCCTGCGCTCCGGCACGGTCGTCGCGACAGCCGGCGAGGTCGGACGTGTTCAGCGGTTGGCCTCGATCTCCAAGCCCATGGCGGCGTGGGCGATGTTCGTCGCGGTCGAAGAAGGCGTTGTCGAACTCGACCAACCGGTCGGCCAGCCGGGCTGCACGTTGCGCCATCTGCTGGCCCACGCAGGCGGGTACGGCTTCGATGGCGGCGAACCGATCGCACGCCCGGAAGCCACTCGGATGTACTCCAACATTGGCATCATGCTCGCCGCGCAGGCCGTGGAAGCAGCGACGGGCATCGCCTTCGCCGACTATCTGCACGAAGCGGTGTTCGTTCCACTCGGGATGGACTCGAGCATCCTGCGTGGCTCCCCAGCGCATGGTGTGGACTCGAATCTCGGCGACACGTGCCGGTTCGTCGCCGAGGTCATGCGCCCGACACTGATCGATGCCAGCACGGCTGCGGAGGCCGAACGCATCCACTACCCCACGCTCGCAGGTATCGTTCCCGGTGTGGGTCGCTACGAGCAGTGCCCTTGGGGGCTGGGGTTCGAGGTGCGTGGCACCAAGGAGCCGCACTGGACTGGGACGCTCAACTCACCGCGGACATTCGGCCACTTCGGCGGATCGGGCACGATGTTCTGGATCGACCCCGAGCGCGATCTCGGTCTGATCGCGCTCGCCGATCGCGACTTCGACCAATGGGCTCGTGACGCACTGGCGATGTGGCCGGAGCTGTCCGACGCCGTGATCACCGAGTACGCCGACGAGCCTGGAGTGCCCGGGTGACGAGGTTCAACCACGGCGATCGGATCCGTTACGCCACAACCGGCGAAGACGGCCTGCCGTTGGTTCGTTATGGCTTCATCGGCGGCGTCAGCGGCGACAACGGCCCCATCGTGGTGATGCTCGACGGCGAACTCGGCGGCGACGTGGTCGATGCCGAACACGTCGAGCCGGTCCACATCTGCAACGTCACACTCACACTCGGCGGCTCCGACCTCCTCGACGACCCGTCGCTGCGCCAAGGCCTCGTCAACCTTTGGGCTGCCGAAGCCGAGAGCGCTGGGCTGCAGCTCGCCGCGCTGCATTCCATCGGCACCGGCGTGCGCGATTCGAGCGAGGGCTACGCGCTCGCCGAACTGTCGAGCGGAGGCGAGCAATACGTGCTCCGGGCCACCCGCTGCATCAAGCAGTACGACGCCATCGTCGTACACGCCGACCGTCCGAATCGCTGGGAAGTCCTGTAACCGAGCGTCGGTGGCTCGTTCAGTACTCGATGCGGAATGCTCGCTCGGCGGCCGGCACCTCGTCGCTGACCGACATGCCGGTCACGCTTGCACGCGGTGGGCCCTGGCGGCACCAGGTCAACAGTTCCTCGACGCGCTCCCTCGGCCCCTCGGCCACGACCTCCACGGAGCCATCGGCCCGATTCCGAACCGATCCGCGTACGCCGAGGCGCGTCGCTTCGCGCCGGCAGCTGTCGCGATAGAAGACCCCCTGCACCCGACCCGCCACGACGACACGAACTCTGACGACGCTCATCGCTGCCGTCTGGCGTTGGGCCTGCGAGCGTTCGCCGAGGCGCGGGTCGTCACCCCATTCGTGGGGCTCAATCGAGTCATGGGTTGATCATGCAACGCGGACGCAGCGCGCGCCAGGGCCGTCATCTCCAGGAACTGCGCACAGCCCCGGAGGGATAGGTTCCAGCCCATGGGACAGGTGGTCGCGGTCATGGACGTCGGAGGCACGTCGATCAAGACCGGCGCCGTCCGCTTCGACGACGGTGGCGACGACCCTCGCATCGAGGTTGGACCCGTCCTCGCGACCAACTCCAACGAGGCCGCCGACGTCGTACTCGACTCGCTCGCCGCGGGCGCCGACGCGGCCCTCACCGTCGCTGGGCGTGACGTGTCGGGACTCGCGATCGCCATTTGTGGACCGTTCGACATCGATGCCGGAGTATCCCGTATGCGCGGTGTCCACAAGTTTGAGGACATCTACGGCATCGATGTCCGTGCGGCGCTGCGAGCGCGCTCGACCGCATCGGGACTCCCGATCCGGTTCACCCGCGACGCAGAGTCTGCCGGCGCCGGCGAATCGCTCGCGGGCGCAGGAGCCGGAGTCGATCGAGTGCTGACCGTGACCATCGGGACCGGGCTCGGTACCTGCCTGACCGACGAGGCCCAGCCGGTCGAGTTCGTCGATGGCTTCGGTGTCGAGCATCTCGGAATGCGAGACACCCCGTGGAGCGGACGGGCCGACGACGTGCTCTCGGCGCACGGTCTCGCGAACCGCCTCGGCGTCGAGATGGCCGATCTTCGCCGGGCCGTCGACGACCCGGCGAACGCCGACATCGTGCGCGATCACGGCGCTCGGCTCGGCATGTTCCTCGCACCGGTGGTCGCCGAGCTCGACGCGCACGTCGTCGTCATCGGAGGCGGGTTCTCCGCCGCCTTCGACCGGTTCGGGCGGGCTCTGCAGTCGGCCATCGGCCCGGTCCCCGTCCGGCCCGCGTCGCTCGGTCCGGCCGGCCCCCTCCTCGGCGCTGCCCACCTCGCCTTCCGCGCCTCCCGCGCCTGACCCGACCACACCCCCAGCCAGCAGCAGCGATGAGCCAACCCACCGCATACGGCCACCCCGCTCATCGCGGGTCCAGGTCACGCCCCACCGTTGAGCCAACTCACCACATACGGCCACTCCGCTCATCGCGACCGGATGACGGTTGGGCTCAGCGCGTGTCGCAGACGCGGAAGAGTTCCGCGCTGTGGCCTTCGGGGAGGCCATGCTCGACGGCGAGCTGGCGGAACCTGGCGCCGACGCGTTCCATCATCGCGTCCGGGTCGACGTGTTGGCTCACGTGGCAGCGCAACGCAAGGAACTTGCGGTCGACCTGGTCGGTGATGTCGATGACGGCGAGGTCAGCCTCGCCGCCCATCGGGCCCGCCTGGATCCACACCTCCTGCACCTTCCAGTCCTCGACCTCGGCACACGGAAGCCCCGGGAACGCGAACGGGTTGCGGGCGTCGGGGTAGACGGCGCACATCGTCGCCTCGCCGGTCGCCGTGTGGTCCGGATGAGAACCGTAGGTCGAGCCGAGATTGCGGAGCGGCGACTGCGTGATCACGACCTGCGGCCGCACTTGACGGATGATCAAGCTGATGTCGTGGCGCAACTCCATCGTGACCTCGACCGTGCCGTCCATGAACCCGAGGAACCGGAGGTCGGTGACGCCGACCTCGGCGGCCGCCTTCGTCTGCTCCTCGCGGCGGATCGACGCCATTTCCTTGCGCGGGATGGAATGGTCGAATCCGCCGGCCTGGCCATCGGTCACCAGGCAGTAGGTGACCTCGACGCCGGCATCGGTGAGCGCGGCGACGGTGCCGGCAGCGCCGAAGTCGACGTCGTCGGGATGGGCGGTGACGACCAGGACACGCTCGATCTCGGAGAACTGCAGCATCGGCCCAGTCAACGCCGGAATGCGCCGGTTCTCAACTCGGGGCCAAGATCGGTCGAGTGCTCCACGGCCAACGGTGCTCCCGTACAGTCGGCGCCATGACGACCACTGCGCCGTACGACGAGGTCACGCTCAACGAGTTCGATCTCTCGGATCCCGAGTTCTGGCTTGCACCCCGAAGCTTCCGGGAGGGAGCGTTCAAGACGCTTCGAGACACCCCGGGGATGGTGCACTTCGACGAGCGCGAGTACCCCGATGTCCCGTTCCCTCCGGGCGCCGGCTATTGGGCGGTCACGCGTCACGACGACATCTGGCACGTCAGCCGCAATCCGAAGCTGTTCTGCTCGGGCCAGGGTGGCTCCAGCATCGGCGACCTCCCGCAGGAGATGGCCGAGTTCTTCGGCTCGATGATCAGCATGGACGACCCGAAACACTTCCGGCTCCGCTCGATCGTGTCCCGAGGATTCACCCCGAAAGAGATCACCGCCGTCGAGGATGTCGTCAAGGTCAAGGCGAACCAGATCATCGACCGTCTCCTCTCCGACTTCCCCGACAAGACCTGCGACTTCGTCGAACACGTCGCAGCGGCGTTGCCGCTCGAGATCATCTGCGACATGATGGGCATTCCGCCGGAGGACTATGGGCGGATTCTCACGTGGACCAACACGATCCTGGGCGGCGGTGACCCCGACATGTCGACGTCGTACGAGTCGTTCATGGCACAGGTCCTCGAGATGTTCATGTACGCACAAGCCCTCGGCGAGGCCCGCAAGGCGGATCCCCAAGACGACATCACGAGCGTGATGATGGCCGCCGAGGTCGACGGCGAACGGCTCACCGCTCAGGAGTTCGGATCGTTCTTCATTCTCCTCGTGGTCGCCGGCAACGAGACCACTCGCAACGCGATCAGCCACGGGATGAAGGCCTTCACCGAGTTCCCGAACCAACAGGCGATCTGGTTCGACGACTTCGATGCACACTCGAAGACCGCCGTCGAGGAGATCGTCCGTTGGGCCACTCCGGTGATCCACTTCCGCCGGACGGTCACCGAGGACACCGAGGTCGGCGGCCAAGCGGTCGCGGCCGGCGACAAGGTCGTGATGTGGTACAGCTCGGGCAACCGCGACGAGCGCGTCTTCGAGCACCCCTACACGTTCGACGTCCTGCGCCCGCCGAACCCGGCCCAGATCGGTTTCGGCGCCGGCGGCCCGCACTTCTGCCTCGGCGCCAACCTCGCCCGACGCGAGATCACCGTGATGTTCGACGCACTCCGCACTCGGCTCCCGTCGCTGCGGATCACCGGCGAGCCCGCCTATCTCCAGAGCGGGTTCATCAACGGCGTCAAGCGGATGCAGTGTGCCTGGGACTGAGCTGACGCCAGAGCGTCGGGTCGACCTCGTCCGCAACCTCACGATCGCCGGCTGGCTGCTGCTGGGCGGACCGGTCGGATTCGTCGCGTTCCAGTTCGACCGGGTTCGACGGATCGGTGACCAGCCGTTCGCCAGCGTGTGGGATCAGCGGATCGAGGTGCTCAGCTTCCTGATGCTGCCGCCGAATCAGGTGGTGCTCGCACCGATGATCTTCGTGGCCGCCGCGGCACTCTGGTTGGCGGGGCCCGACCGCGATGTGTGGTTGAGCACGCTGGTCCGCCTGAGTGCGGCGATCGCGATCACGTTCGTCGTGATCGGGGTGATCTCGATCGTGAGCATCCTCGCTCGCGACGACGCCGGAACGTTCGACACCGACAGCGTGTTCCTGCGTTTCGGCGGCATCGCCATGGCGGTCGGCTTCGCCCTGATCTGCCGCACCGCCGACCGCGTCACTCGCTGACGGCTCGACGCTCGGTTCCCCGAGCCCGGGCCTCCGGGAACCACGATCGCCGGGGCTCGCAACCCCGTGACAGCCCTTCGGCAAGCTGTCGGCAACGGCCGAGAGGCGATCGAGACGCTCGGCCAGCACCACATCGACATCGTGCTGACCGACATCGAGATGCCCGAGATGAACGGCTACGGCCTGCTCGAACACCGCGCCGGCGACGACCGCCTGAAGGCGATCCCGTTCATCGTGATCTCCGGCGTCGACGAGATGGCGTCGATCATCACGTGCATCAAGCTCGGCGCCGAGGACTACCTCCCCAAACCATTCGACCCGGTGCTGCTTCACGCCCGGCTCGGCGCCTGCCTCGACAAGAGGCGGATGACCGACGAGCTCCAACAGCTCAACGAGCACCTCGTGGAGCGCGTCGACGAGGTGGTCGCCGAAGTCGAGGGGCTGAACGGTCTGCGGCGCTTCGTCAGCCCGCAGCTCGCCGAGGCATTGGCTGTCGACGGTGAGGGGGTCCTGGCGAGCCACCGCCGCGAGATCACCGCATTCTTCTGCGACCTTCGCGGCTTCACCGCCTTCTCCGAGACCGCCGAGCCCGAGGACGTGATGGACGTCCTGCGCGAGTTCCATCACGCCGTCGGCCCGATGATCTTCGAGCACGACGGCACCATCGCCCAGTTCACCGGCGACGGCCTGCTGGTCTTCTTCAACGACCCGGTCAGGCTCGACGACCCTGCGTGGAACGCTGTCGCGCTCGCCGTGGCAATGCGCGACCGCACCACAGAGCTCTCAGCCGAGTGGAAGCGGCGAGGCCACGATCTCGACGTGGGCATCGCGATCGCCGTGGGCTACGCGACGTGCGGCGAGATCGGCTTCGACGGCCGCACCGAGTACACGGCGATCGGCACGGTCGTGAACCTGTCGGCGCGGGTGTGCGCGATCGCCGAAGGCGGCCAGATCCTCGTGACCAACAAGGTGTTCCTCGCCGTCGACAGCCGGGTCGAGTCGACCCCGCTTGGCAACACCGAGTTCAAGGGCCTCAGCCGTCCCGTGCCGATCCACGAGATCACTGCCCTTCGCACGCCGTAGTCCCCTGCATTCCTGGTTCCCCGAGGCCCGGGCTCGGGGAACCAGGCCGTCGGGCTGGGGCTCAGGCGCCGAGGTCGCCGCGGAGGAAGTGTGCCCGGCAGAGCAGTTCGTATCGAACCATGTCGCCGAAGAGCGGCGACTCGTTCGGGTTCGTGTCGCCGACCATCACGGTGTCGCCCTCGTACACGACGTCACCGTTGACGACGCGAGCGTTGTGCGTGGCCCGGGCCCCGCACCAGCAACGAGCCTCGACCTGCAGTGGAATGTGCTCGTCGGCGATCTCCAACATGCGCGTTGTCCCCTCGAACAAGCGGCCGCGGAAGTCGGTGAGCAGCCCGAACGCATAGACGTCGACATCGAGCTCATCGACGACCCGAGCGAGCTGATCACATTGCGCCTCCGTGTAGAACTGGACCTCGTCACAGATCAGGTAGTGGATCGGCCAGTAGCGCACGGCAAGCGCATGGAGATCGAGGTCGGGCGCCACCTCGATCGCCGGCGCGGCAACACCGAGTCGGCTCGTGACCTGGCGACCTTCGCGGTCAAGCGTGGTCAACAGCAGCCCGTAGAGCTCACGGTTGGACAGGTTGTGGTGGATCTGCAGCGCCACGGTGCTCTTGCCCGAGCCCATGGTGCCGAAGCTGAAACGAAGCGACGCCATGTGAGCGGCCGACCCTATCCGCCGACGGTGACGGGCGGCGCAGACGGATCGGTGCTGAACGGATCGAAGGACGGATCGACGACCGCTGGCCCGTTGATCCCCCCGATCGACGGTGGTTCTTCGTCGGTCCCGCCCGAGCCGCTGCATGCCGTCACGACCAGCGCCGGGAGTATCGGGATCAACATCGCCCTCGGCCACCTCACGTCGTGGCCCCCATCGTGCGTCGCCCGTACAGGATGAGCTCGTCGCCCTCCTGGAGATCGATGTCGGCCGGAGGCTCGCCGACGAACTGCTGCCCCTGGCGGACGGCCAACACGGTCACCCCTGGCAGAGCGTGCGCAAGTCCCCGCAGACTCCGCGCTTCTTCAACCGGCGCCGAGAGTCGAACGGACTGGATCGCGAAGTCGTCCGACAGCACCAGGAGTTCCTCACGATCCGTCCCGAGCGCCGGGGCGAGGTGGCGCTGGATGTAGCGGTGCCCAACGGCGGACAGCCATCGCTGCACGGGCTTGTTCACGATCGCCATCAGGATCAGGAACAACCCCGACACGGTGACCAGTACGCGTTCGGTGGTCGAACCGGGACCTGGGGCGATCAGGCCGACCAACACGGTCACGACGAGGGTCGGCGTGCCGAGGCTGCCGACCAACATCGTGGTGCCGATGATCTTGCGGCGTACAGGCTGGTTGACCACGTTCTCCGCCTCGGTGGTGGTGAAGCCCGCACCGCTGAACGCCGAGCGAGCCTGGAACGCAGCGAGTTCCGGTGGCATCCCGGTCGCCATGAGCGCTCCGGTCGCCAGTTTCGTGAACGCGACGGTGATCACTGCGACGACCAGAAAGGTGGTGACGGCATACATCACCCGATCTTCGCGCACCGGTTGTCACATCGCGGGTCTGCCCCTGAAGTCATCGGGCGGGACGATGGTCACTTTCGTCGCGCCGTCCCGCTCGCGACGGACGTCGGCCACTACGGTGTGTCCTCGACAGGCCCGGCAACGGAGCCGGGGCGCTGACAGCTCCCGGGGGAGACAACATGACGGACACGATCGACCGGCCGCCGGCCGACGATGACCACGTCCTCGACCACCTGATCATCCGCTTCGCCGGCGACTCCGGCGACGGGATGCAGCTCACCGGTGACCGCTTCACCTCGGTGAGCGCGTCCTTCGGAAATGATCTCTCCACGCTGCCTGACTTCCCCGCCGAGATCCGGGCACCGGCCGGCACCGTCAATGGCGTCTCGGCCTTCCAGGTCAACATCGCCGACCACAAGATCACGACACCCGGCGACGAGCCGAACGTCCTCGTCGCAATGAACCCGGCGGCGCTGATGGCCGACCTGCATCGTTTGGAGCCCGGCGGCACCGTGATCGTCAACGAGGACGCGTTCGAGGAGCGCAACCTCGACAAGGCCGGCTACAAGACCAACCCGCTCGACGACGACACCCTGGCGAACTATCGCGTGCTGCGCGTTCCGATGACCAGCCTCACCAAGGAGATCTGCGCTCCACTCGGGGTCAAGCCCCGCGATGCCGAACGCTCGAAGAACTTCTTCGCGCTCGGTCTGGTGTCGTTCATGTACACCCGTCCGATCGAGCCCACGCTCGACTGGATTGCCGAGAAGTTCGGCGGCAACGAACTGGTCCAAGCCGCAAACAAGGCGTCGTTCCTGGCCGGCTTCAACTTCGGTGAAACCACCGAAGCGGTGGGCCACCGCTACGAAGTCAAGCCGGCCAAGCTACCCACCGGCGAGTACACCAGCGTCACGGGCAACACGGCGCTCGCATGGGGCATCGTCGCCGCAGGCCAGCTCGCCAAGCTGCCGATCACACTGGGCTCCTATCCCATCACGCCGGCGTCCGACATCCTCCACGAGCTGTCGAAGCACAAGCACTTCGGCATCCGCACCGTGCAGGCCGAAGACGAGATCGCGGCCATCGGCATTGCGCTCGGCGCTGCGTTCGCCGGACACCTCGGCGTCACCACGACCAGCGGGCCTGGTGTAGCGCTCAAGAGCGAGACCACGTCGCTCGCGGTCTCGATCGAGCTGCCCCTGCTGCTCGTCGACATCCAGCGCGGCGGGCCATCAACCGGACTGCCGACCAAGACCGAGGCGTCCGACCTCAACATCGCGCTCTACGGTCGCCACGGCGAGGCGCCACTTCCGGTCATCGCCGCCTACACCCCCGCACAGTGCTTCCATGCCGCCATCGAGGCGGTCCGCATCGCCCTCAAGTACCGCACGCCGGTGATCCTGCTCTCCGACGGCTACCTCGCCAACGGCTCCGAACCGTGGAACCTGCCATCGGTCGACTCGCTGCCCGACATCTCGGTGCCGTTCACCACCGAGCCGAACCACGTCGACGAAGACGGCAACGACGTCTTCTGGCCGTACGTCCGTGACGAGACCACGCTCGCCAGGCCCTGGGCGATCCCCGGCACGCCAGGATTGATGCACCGCGTCGGTGGCCTCGAGAAGAACGACGGCAGCGGCAACATCGACTACACCCCGGACAATCACGAGCGCATGGTCCATCTGCGCGCCGCGAAGATCGCCGCGATCGCCGCCGACATCCCACCGACGGAGATCAACGGCGATCCCGATGCCGAGGTCCTGGTGCTCGGCTGGGGATCCACCTGGGCTGCAATCGATGCGTCGATCCAACGCAGCCGCCGTGCCGGCAAGAGCGTCGCATCGGCGCACATCATGCACCTCAACCCACTTCCGCCCGACCTCGGCGACATCCTTCGCAGATTCAAACGCGTGATCGTGCCCGAGCTGAACATGGGCCAGCTGACCACGCTGATCCGGGGCAGGTACCTCGTCGATGCACACTGCCTCAGCAAGGTGCAGGGCATGCCCTTCAAGTCCCGCGAGATCGAAGCCGCCATCGACGAGGCGCTCGCCTCGATCGCCAACTCGAACGGAGCAACGCCATGAGCACCGCCCAGGTCGCCGTGACGACGAAGAAGGACTGGACCAGCGACCAGGAGGTCCGCTGGTGCCCCGGCTGCGGCGACTACGGCATCCTGCTCGCCGTGCAGACCCTGATGCCCGATCTCGGCATCGCTCCCGAGAACACCGTGTTCATCTCCGGCATCGGGTGTTCGAGCCGGTTCCCGTACTACATGAACACCTACGGCATGCACTCGATCCATGGGCGCGCACCGGCCATCGCCACCGGTGTGGCGGTCGCGCGGCCCGACCTCGACGTGTGGGTGATCACCGGCGACGGTGATGGTCTGTCGATCGGCGGCAACCACCTGATCCACGCGCTGCGCCGCAACGTCAACCTCAACATCCTGCTGTTCAACAACCGGATCTACGGACTCACCAAGGGCCAGTTCTCGCCGACGTCGCCGGTCGGCAAGGTCACCAAGTCGACCCCGATGGGCTCGATCGACCCGCCGTTCAATCCACTCGCGGTTGCGCTCGGAGCCGAGGCCAGCTTCGTGGCCCGCACGCACGACCTCGACCGTCAGCACATGATCGAGACGTTCCGCGCTGCTCACTCTCACCACGGCGCCTCGTTCGTCGAGATCTACCAGAACTGCAACGTGTTCAACGACGGGCAGTTCGACGAGGTGACCAAGAAGCAGGCCCGTGACGAGATGATGATCAACCTCGTGCACGGTGAGCCCATCACGTTCGGCGCCGAGCAGCAGCGCGCTGTCGCGATGGGCGTCGACGGCCAACTCCGCCTCGTCGAACGCGCCGACGTCGCCGCCGACGACATCCTGATCCACGACGCCCACCGCCACGACCCGTCGCTCGCGTTCGCGCTCGCCCGGCTGAGTCACGATGACCACTCCCCCACGCCGTTCGGGGTGTTCCGCAACATCGAGCGCCCGGAGTACAGCCACGCCGTCGCCGATCAGGTCATGGCGGCCAGCGAACGCAAGGGTCCAGGAGACCTCGAGGCGCTCCTGCGGTCGAACGGCACCTGGACCGTCGACTGACGCTCAGTCCGATCCACCCGCCTGCCACCCGATCGTTCGGTCGTCGGAGCGATCGAACACGACGTGGTGGTGGATCCGGAGCCTGACTTGGCTTCCGACGTCCGGGAACCGGCCCGTCGGCACCGCGACGACGGTTCGAACACCGGCGACCGAACACCGGATGCCGGCCGCTCCGAGCTGCGCAGTCGACTCGACGGTCGCAGGGATCGTTCCGTCGGCGACGATTTCAGCGTCCTCTGGCCGCACGCCCACCGTCACGGTCGTTCCGACGTGGCCGGCCAGGTCGGGAGACCACGAGCGGATCCGGATCAGTTCGCCGCCCGCCGGATCCTCTCGCACGAGCCAGAATCCCCGTTGCTCGGCCACCACGGTCATCTCGATCAGCGACATCGCTCCCGTGGCAACCGCCGCCGACAGACCGGAGGGCATACGCCGCACGACGTCGCGCTCACCGAACTGCACGAGGCGACCGGCCTCGAGCACCGCAACCAGACCGGCGAGCGCTTCGACGTCGGCACTGTCGTTCGTCGCCATCAGCGTCGTGACGCCATAGCCCGACTGCAACATCGCGAATTCCGCCCGCATCCGGCGCCGGAGCTGATCATCGAGTGATGCAAACGGTTCGTCGAGCAACAACACCGCGGGAACCCGGACGAGCGCCCGTGCAATCTGGACCATCTGCTGCTCGCCCACCGACAGCGTCGACGGTGCACGGTCCATCAACTCCTCGATGCGCAGCGCCCGCATCTCGGCGTCGACGCGCTGGCGGATCTCCTCGGACCCAACCCGTCGCACGTCGAGCGGGAACGACACGTTGCGTCGTGCGGAGAGGTGACTGATCAGCGCTGGGGACTGGAAGACCATGCCCACATCACGGTCTCCCGGCGTTGCCCGGGTGACATCGCGGCCGTCGAAGCGGACCCGGCCGCGGTCGATTCGGTCGAGTCCGGCAATCGCGCGGAGCAACGACGTCTTCCCGCTGCCCGAGCCTCCGACGACGGCAACAAGCGCGCCGTCGTCGATCGTCATCGACACATCGCCCAGCCGGGCGGAGCGGTCGACACGGACGGTGACTTGCTCGAGATCGATGGCGGCCATCAGAGCACCACGCCCAACACCCAACCCTCCTCGGCGACAACGGCCGCGGCCACCTCCGGGGCCAGCCGCGGCGAGAACCACTCACCGAGCTCGCCCGAGGCATCCGCCTCGGCCAGCCACCGGGCCGTCGCTCGAACCTGGGATGCGTCGCGAATCAACGCATCGACCCCAGCGGATGGAAGCATCGAGGGCCACACCTCGGCCACCGTCGCGGTCCCTTCGCCGAGCGTCGGCATCGTCACACCTGTCGTGAACGGCCAGATCTGAAGTCGCTCGCCGACGCGTTGATGCAGGCCATGCAACCGGGCAATGCCGAGCAAGCTCTGGCTGCCGACCGCTCCAGCACCAAAGAGCTGCCATGACGAGAAGGGACGAAGCCCCTGCGAGCGAAGGGTCGCCTCGACCGCTCGGAACTCGGGGATCGCCGCTGTGTCGCCTGGTTTCGTGCTCGTCAGGTGATCGGATCGGGCGGACGCCGGGCAACCCCAGAACGGTGCCGCCGCCCCCGTGAACCGCTCGTTGAGCTCCGCGGCGACGGCGAATCGATTGTTGGCATTGCGGTCGTCATCGACGATGCGGTCGGCGAGCAGCTGCCACATCGCGGCCCACTCGTCGCCGACCAGTCCGAGACCAGCGGCGGTGCCAACCGGGTATCCGAGCGAGAAGTCGACGCCGATGAGCGTCGTGGCGGTCGGGTCGGATTCGACGAGGCCGACCAGAAATCCCATCGCTGCCGCTCTGGTCGGGAGGTTCGTGATCGCCGCGTCGCCGCGATCGTCATGCACGGCGATCCAGATCGAGTCGCGACCGAGCTTCGGGGTCGAGTTCGCGCTCCAATCCACCACGACGACACGGTCGAACACGGCGGTCCGTTCCGTTCCTAGGCGAGAACGTCAGCCACGGCTACGAAGTGCAGGGCGGCGGCCACCACGGTCAAGAGGTGCCACACTTCGTGATATCCGAAGGTGGACGGCCACGGGTTCGGCCGACGCGTGATCAGCACCGGGAACCCGATGGTGTAGGCGACGCCGCCGGCGATGATCAGCGCGAGTTGAGTGCCCGTCAGGCTGGTCACCAGTACCGGTGTCGCGACAAGCGCAACCCAACCCATCACGATGTACAAGGAGTACGAGACGTACCTGGCCCCGTGGAAGAAGGCCAGCTTCAACAACATCCCGACCGCGGCGAGACTGCCGACGATCGCGAGCATCGGGATGCCCCACGCCGGCGGCAACGCCACCAGGCACAACGGCACGTACGTACCGGCGATGAGCAGATAGATCATCGAGTGGTCGAGCCGTTGCATGATCGAGCGTGCCCGTTCGGATTGCGCCAGCCGGTGGTACGCAGCCGAGGTTCCGAAGAGCAGCAACAACGTCACCGAATAGATCGCGGCACCGACCGTGGCGGCAGCTCCCTGCGCAATGGCGATCAGCGCAATACCGGCGGGAATCGACGCGAAGAACGCCCACGAGTGCATCCTGCCGCGCCACTCCGGCCTTGCCATCGCAAGATACGGAGTGGGTACGGCGCTCATTGCCTTCACCGTACCGCCATCGCGGCTGCCAACTTCCGCGGAGCCGGGAGGAACCACGGTCAGGTCTGACGTTGCATCAAGGCGATGACCGCGTCTCCGTACCGCTCGAGCTTGGCCGGGCCGACGCCGGAGATCCTCCCGAGGTCACGCAGGGTGGTCGGTGCCTGGCGGGCAATCGCCACGAGCGTCTTGTTGTCGAACACGACGTACGCGGGCTTGCCGTCGCGCAACTCGTTGCGGAGGTCTCGGAGGGCGGAGAAGCGTTGCTGGCCGGCTGCGTCGAGGTCGGCAGCCGGGTCGCCCGAACCCGAACGGGACGTGCTGGGCGCACGAGCTGCCACCGGCTCGGGCCGATGTGACGACACGACACGGGCCGGCGACGGTTCGGTCGTGAGCTCGGCCACGAACGGGCTCGGATGTGCTCCGGTGACGACGGTGGCGTGACGACTGGCACGGGTGATCGCGACATGAAAGAGCCGGCGCTCCTCCTCGACGTCGTCGGCGAGGCGGTGTGGGTACTGCTCGGCGTCGGCGAGATGCACGACGACGAACGGCCACTCCTGGCCCTTCACCCGGTGCACTGTCGACAGCAACACGCCGCCCGGGGCTCGCTTGACCGCGAGTTGGCTGCGCATCCACCGTTCGAACGTCGCCGGATCGTCGTGCAGCGCCGCCAGGTGCGTGACCGCAGTCAGGTCGTCGCCCTGGGCCGAGCGATTCATGCCGCGTCGGTTCGCATCGAGCGACGCAACCGAACCCGCCAAGCCGATGTCGTCGATCAGCGCCAGGACGACGTCGGACGTCGTCGCACCCGAGGTGACCAGCTTCTGCATCTGCTGCACATCAGCGGCGAAGTCGACGACGCGCTCGGCGTCACGATCGTTGGTGAGGCGAGCGGCGAGCTTGTTGAGGTCGACGACCGACGACTGCTCGCTGACCCAGTCGGTGATCCGCGGGTGAAACGACCGTGACGGACGCCGCAGCGCTTCTCGGATGTCGGCGGGGGCGAACGAGCCACCGCGACCAGCCGTTGCCAGCCGGAGCCACGCGAGCACGGTCCGCACGGCCGTGCGGTCGGCGAACTCGAGTCCCACACCGCCCGCAATCGGGACACCGGCCACGACGAGCGCCACCTGAACGGGCGCCAGAAGGGCGTTCACGCGCGCGAGGACGGCGACGTCGGAACTCGTGGCACCGTTCGACAGGGCCGCTTCGACCGCACGCACCGAGGCGGCCACTGCGTCGACGTTCGTGTCGACCGACCACCCGCCCGGGTCGTCGGACGCGGAACGGATCGTCTTCGCGACTCGACGCTGGTTGTGGCGCAGGAGCCGATCGACGACCTCGACCACACCAGCCGGGCATCGATAGTTCACTTCGAGCGGGTGCTCCCCCGAGCCGGGGAACAGGTCGCCGAAGTCGATCAGCCAGGCCGGATCGGCGCCGTTGTAGCCGTAGATCGTCTGGTCGTCGTCGCCCACGCCGAACACCGCGCCACCCGGTGCTGCCAGCAGCCGAATCAGCAGCAGGTGCGCCGGGGTGAGGTCCTGGAACTCGTCGACGAGCATCACGCGACTCGCCTGCTGCGCCGCACGACGAGCGGTCGGGTCGCGCAGCAACACCAACAGCGCCCGATAGATCTGATCGTCGAAGTCGACCACCCCACGTCGTTCGAGCATCTTGCGGTACGCCGGCCAGGTGGCCGCGAGCCCGTCGACGTCGCCGTCGTAGCGACTCTCGGCCTCGTCCGGGTCGACGAGCCCGAGGCGGATGACCGTGAGCGCTTCGATCCACGGGCCGATCGGGTCGCTGTTGCGACGCCGCGGAAAGTCGACGAGGTCGCCGATGATGCGCCGCACATCGGGTTCGTCGATCGTGCGCCACGACTGCGGCTGCGGGGCGAATGGCGGCGTGCCGTTGGCGATCGCCAGGGCAATCGCATTGAGCGTGCGGACCTGGAGGCCGGGAAGGTCACGGGTGCGCTCGACCATCTCCTCCTGAGCACGCTTGTTGAACGCCACGAGGCTGACCGCACTCGGCGGAAGGTTCCACGTGGTGAGGAGATGTCGGGCCCGTTCGGTGAGCACTCGGGTCTTGCCCGACCCCGCCGGGGCGATGATTCGCGCTCCACCGCCCGTGTGCGTGACGGCGGCGAGCTGGTCAGGGGCCAGGTCGGCGGACGAAACGTTCGTTGACGGAACCGCCATCGAACGGTGCTCGACGGCGACCGCATGGATGACCACCACGTCATCGATCGGGTCGACATGGCGGACCGGGCCACCGTCGAGCCACGCCGTGGTGCCGTTGGGCAGCCTGATGTCGCCCGCTGCGTCGGCTTCGACCGCGACCGCTCCGACAGCGAACGCAAGGTCGAGGCCGAGCCACACGGGGCGGTCGGGGTCGCGAGCATCGACGGTGTTCGCCCACACGAGGTGATGAAGCTCCTCGAGTTCGAACTGGAACGTCGGCCCGAGTTCGTACGGCGCTGCCTCGGTCATCAGCATCGGCTCGCGCTCGAACGCGGCGGCGAGTTCGATCACCAAGCGGGTCGCCGAGTGATGGGCCAGCCGCAATCGACCGAGGGCATGCCCGGGAGCGAGCAGCGCGGTCTCGTCGATCACGAGGCGATCGCACCCGGTCCATGGCGCCGGGATGCTTCCACCCGGCTCGATCAGTACGTGACGCCCGAGCTGGTCCGGTCCGGCGCCGGCCACGGCAACACCCCGCTCGACCGGTGCGGAGACCTGGCGCGCAGCGCGGCGAGGGGCGGGCGCACGCTCGGTGCTGGCCGGCGGATCGGAGTCGAACAGCGAGTCGGACGGATCGGGAACGGGGGTGTCGGCCAACGCGATCTCCTGGCGGCCGCCGTCGTTCCAGCACTGGCGCACCTGGGCCGGGGTGTCATGCTCCCCGCTGCAGTACGCACACGCAATCGCCATGGGGCGACCTTATCGAAGCGCTCCGCGCATCGCACACATGTTCGATCGGGTCGGCGTCACCAGGCGATTTCGGGGAGGCCGTAGGTGACGCACAGCCCCGCTCCGTTCACCACCACGAGCGACACGATGATGGCCGCCACAATGATCCGACGTGTCCGCGTCCGGCGTACCGGGCCGCTGATCGGCATGTACCACGCGGGCAGCAGGCCGGCGTCGGGCGCACCGCCGAACGGTTCGGCATCGGCAGCGAACGGCGCGTCGGGATCGGCTGCGAGCGCCTCGGCCTCGAGTTCCTCGTCGGTGATCTCGACCACCCGTGCAACCTACCGGCACACCA
>Ga0307379_10003599_pt1 | contig 22437 bp, 29 predicted proteins | sample UN2MG_FD_202237 | JGI IMG/M metagenome (GOLD analysis project Ga0307379, IMG submission 202237) | Soil microbial communities from Risofladan, Vaasa, Finland - UN-2 | ecosystem: Environmental > Terrestrial > Soil > Coastal area > Acid sulfate soil | place: Finland: Risofladan, Vaasa | collected... | reverse complement strand
TGTCGCTACGCGTCGTGTGGAACGGAGGGGTTCGATTCCCCTCGAAAAGTGGAGCTGGGGGGAATCGAACTCTAGCTGCGTTGGGCTCGCGAAAGTCCTTGTATTGATGTGACTGTCCCTCGATCGTCGGTGGGGCGGTCACGTAGCGTGGCCTCGGGAGGGATCCCGGCAGTGACGTGAAAGTCCTGAGCTTCGGGCTCGTTGAGCTGATCGTCGCCGGGGTCCGTCTTCCGAGCAGACCCGGTTGAGGAAATTGGTGGGGCCATGGAGACCAGCGGTCGAGGCCTGATGCACCGAATGAATCACATGGCTGGGTGGGCTGTGGCCGGCCCGGTGGTGGATGGGGTGGTGTCGGAAGAACGCCTTGTCAGGGTGGTGAGCGTGCCCGAGGGCTCTCCCGACAATCCGTGTTCCGGTGAGCGGCCAGGCCCGACGATGGTTTGCTGGCCTCGAGAGGGTCTGGCTGCTCTCCACATCTTGAAGGGAGAGCCCTCGAATGACAGTGCTTGAGCGTAACGAACAACAACCGGTGACGGTCGGGATCGACGCGGCGGTGGTCGCGGATCATCAGATCGCGATCCGTGGGCCCGGGATCCGTGAGGATTTCCGGGCGTCACCGACTTTGGCTGGGATGGCCCGGCTGACCGAACGGCTGGCGCCCCATGCGGGGTCGTTGGTGGTGGTGGAGCCGACCGCGGGGACGTGGTTGCCGTTGACGATGGCGGTCACCGATGCTGGGTGCCGGATCGGGTTCGTGCAGAACCGGGACTCGGCGCAGCTCCGCAAGGCCATCACCGGACGCACGAAGACCGACGTGGTCGACGCCGACATGTTGGCCCGCTGCGAGACCGTGTTGAACATCGAGGACGCCCCGATCCCGCCAGCTGGCCAGATCGGGTTGCGGCGGGCGTTGTCCCGCCGGCATCGCATGACCGTCGACGCCCACCGGGCCGAGTGCCGGTTGTGGGCGCTGGCGATCTGGGCGATGCCCGACGTGTGGCGTTCCGCCGGCGGCCACGCCGTGGCCCAGCCGTTGCTGGGCCGTTGGCCCGATCTCCGAGCGATCGGCCGGGCACGACTGGCGTCGATCACCGAGATTGTCGCCGCCCACAGCCGCGACAAGAACCCGGAACGGCGGGCCGAGCGGATCCGAACCGCGGCGCAGGGCTGGCACGAGTTCTGGCTCGGCCGACTCGACCTCGACGACCTGGCCTGGGAGATCGCTGAGATGTGCGACGACATCGACATCGCCGACGCCCGTCAACGCGAAGCCACCACCCACGCCCTGGACCGTTGGAAGCGTTACTGGCCCGACGACGTGCTCACGTCGGTGCTCGGTGTCGGTCCGATCTGCGCTGCGACAACCAGAGCATGGTGGGGAGACGGGCAGCACCTCCGCTCCGCGAAGGCAGCTGGCGCGTTCATCGGGCTGAACCCATCGAACTGGGAGTCAGGCCTGTCGGTGTCGCCGTCACGGTCGATCACCAAGGAAGGCCCCGCGGTGATGCGCCTCGCCTACTACCAGGCCGCCAACGTCGCCCGCCGCCGTGACCCCCAACTCGCCGCCCACTACCGCAAGCTCATGTGTGAACGCGGCCACACCCACATCCAGGCCAACTGCGCCGTCGCCAGAAAGCTCGCCGCCCGCACCTGGGCCGTGCTCCAGACCGGCCAGCCCTACGAACCCCGCGACCTCGACGGCAACCCCATCAACGAAGCAACGGCCGTCCGACTGGCTCTCGAGCTCGAAGTCCCCGCCGATGCCCGCCGCCGCAACCGGGCCACCAACCCGCGGCGAGGACGACTCGACCAGCACTGACCTCGAGCGGCGACCAGCAACGCCGACCACCGACCAACAAGCGCTCGCACCACCACCGGCTGCACCACCCGCAGCCGAACATCGCCGCGCTCACGCAGCGTCACGATCGACCCTTGACAGACCCTTAGGAAATCAGGTCACAGCGTTTTCGAGTCGACGAATCCGGCTGGTGGGAGTTACCGCGGGAGTAACCGCACTCGACGTGTACCGGGGCGTGCGCGCGATGTAGGCCACGGACGGCAGTGGACTTCCATGGACGGCGGTGGACGGACCCGCGAATGGGCGCGTGATATGGCGGTGTCCATGGACGTCCGCAGACGTCCAGATCACTGACGCGGTGGTCGCGTGCGGGATCACGCCCACGGCCGCTCATGGCGGGACTCGGATCGCTCGATCTCGCCGAGGCATGCATGGAGGGAACGAGCTGGCAGCGACGAGAGATCTCAGCCGAATGTCATCGTCGGTCGGGGCCATCGGTTGCTCGCGGGATCGCGGGACGTCCACAGGAATACCGCGGCGGAGATGGCCGTGACCACGAGCCATCGAGTGGCCGTGCCGGCGGTGCCGGGACTTCGCGGCATCGGACTCCATGAGGGCAGGGGTGCCAGTGTGAGTCCGTAGACGATCATGGTCGCTGTGGCTCCGGCGAGCCCGTCTCGCTCGGCCAGACCCGCCCCTGCAGCGACGGCCGCGACCGCCAGCGCGACCGAGACGAGCCCGATCAGTTGGATGCTCAGGGCGCGGACCGGCAACGGGCCGAACCGGGCATGGGCTGTTGCCACGAGGATGGTCCACCAGGCGGCAAGCGCGACCACCGCGACGAGCACCCGACTCATGCGGCGCGCGAGTAGCGACGGGGGAGTGGAGGCGACGGTGATCGCGGCCGGGTCGTCGATCACGAACGCGCTCATGGCGGCGACGGCGGCGGCGGATGCAGCGAGTCGGTCGGATGCGCCGACCTTCGAGCCCAACCAGGCGTAGAGCGAGCCGACGACCATCGCGATCGCCAGCGGACGCCATCTCGTCACGCGGATCGAGGCGACGATCGCGTCTGGGGTCACGCGCAGTCCGTGCGTGACGGCATCTGCGTGGCCGATGCCGGCGCGGTCAGGCCGAACTCGGATGCCAACATCTTCGTGGTGGTCGCCGGGTCGGTCCATCGGTCCCAGTTGTCGGCGAGCACGTCGCGCACGTCGCCGGGAGCGAGGCCGAGCATGTCGACCGCGAGGCCGGCATCGGCGACTGCGTAGTCGACGCCCCATGTCGGCGGACTGTCCCAATCGGCGAAGGTGATGAGGGGGAAGCCCTGGGATCCGTCGTTGGTGACGTCGCGCAGGGTTCGCTCGCCATCAGGACTGGCGACGGCCGCGGCCCAGAGCGCAATGACCGATCGGGCCTGACCCGACGCGACGCAGCGCACGTTTGCGCCGTGTGGGGCCGGTGGCAGGCCGACGGCCCAGGCGCCGGTCTGGACGGCCAGGAAGAAGCCAAAAGCGTCGCGGCTCGAGCACGGGAAGTGGTCGCTGCCGAAGGGTGGGTGCACGTCGCCATCGGCCGGCCACAAGTCGTCGACGGCGATGCGCGAGGCGATGGCCGACGTGAGCGTCGTCAGGTACCCCTCGGGCGAACAGTCCGAGTCGCTGATGACGATGGCCGGACGCTGGCGCACCTCGAGCGGTGGTCGGCTGTCCCTGGCTTCGGTGGGCAGCGCGGCCAACGTTGCTCCCACTCGATCGATCCAATCGGGCACGTCGACGAGGAAGTCTTGGTAGGCGCAGTAGGTCACGTCGTCGACCTGCTGGCACACCTGGTGCTCATCGGGGTCGAGGAGGAACGACACCCGAGCCGCCACCTGTGCCTCCGACATCGGGCGGGTCTGGATCCACCCTGCGACCAGCGTGATGGCCAGCGCACCGCCGATCAGGATGCGGACGTTTCGGCGCAGGCCATCACGGGCCAGGGCCAGGCCACCCATCAAGACCGAGAGCGCGGCCAGGTAGACGAGATGCCAGGCAGCCGGTCGGAACTCGAGGAAGTTCGCGCCGGAGTTGGTTCCCTCGGCGAGGAAGCCGATGAAGCGCATCGGGTCGCCCTGGGAACGATTCCACGGCCAGGTGGTGACGTCGAGGAAACGAGCCTGGAGGAAGATCACCACGAAGACCGAAGCGATTCCCCAGCCGCCGCCGGGTAGCCACCGCGCCACCGCCACGCCCACGGTCACCGCGCCGGCGACGATCAGTATCCCGGCCAAGGTCTCGAGGGGCTCGATGGACCCGCTGAGCACCGTCGTGCCCCGCCCGACCAGCACCAGCGCCGCCACGGCGAACACCGCCGAGATGACCGTAGGGCCGACGACGGTCGCCAGCATCGCTCCCGTTCGGGTCGACTGCGGGGCCGGGAGCGCCGCCAACAACTCTTCAGTGCCAGAGCGACTTGGCCGGAGTGCAACGAGGTTGCTCGCAATGATCGTCATCCAACCGAGTGGCACCAACCCGAGTGCGACACCGCCCGACACAGCTCGCCAGGACTCCGGGTCAGAAGTAGCGGCGACCAGCATGAGCGGTGTGAGGAGCACGCCGACGATGAACGCCGGGTGCAGCAGCACCCGCCTTGTCTCGGCGCGAGCAAGCGGTACCACGACGCCCCACTCGGTGGTCGGACTCGACGCGACCGGACCGACGATGCTCGCCGGGTCGATCGAACCGTGTCGAGGGCGCAGCCTCCACGAGGCCAACCCGAAGACCGCAATCAGCAGGATGATCTCCACTACTGCCGCCTCCATCGGCTCGGCGACGGGCTCACCGGTTCGGCGTTTGCGGCCTTGCCGACGAGCAGCAGGTACGCATCTTCCATCGCTGGCTCAGCCAGTTCGGACCCAGAAGGAGGGTCGCCGATGAGGCGGTGCTGCCCGGATCCGGTGCGCCACGACACCTGGGCTGCCGGGTCGGGCTTGTCGGACACCCACACCCGGCCCCGCGCTGTCTCGACCAGAGCGTCCGGGGTCCCCTCGCTCAGCACCTGGCCGCCGTTCATCACCACGACGTGTTGGCAGAGAGCTGCGACGTCTTCGGTCATGTGCGTCGAGAGCAGCACGGTGTGGCGCTCGGCGATCGCCGAGACCGTCTCGCGGAACCGGAGACGTTGCTCGGGGTCGAGGCCAGCCGCGGGTTCGTCGAGCACCAGAAGATCGGGGTCGCCTAGCAACGCTTGAGCCACGATGACCCGTCGCTTCATGCCGCCAGAGAGCGCCTTGATGCGCTTGTGCGCCACGTCGGCGAGGCCCACCTCCGAAAGCACCCGCCGCACCTCGTCGTGGCGGACCCGCCGATCGGTCATCTCCTTGAGCACCGCGAGGTAGTCCACGAAATCGAACGCAGAGAGGCTCGCGTAGTAGCCGGGCTCTTGGGGGAAGTAGCCGAGGCGACGACGGATCGACAAACGTCCCTCGCTCTCGGTGGGATCTTCGCCGAGCACCCGCACCTCGCCCGAGTCGGCAGCGAGCACGGTGGCGACGATGCGCAGCAAAGTGGTCTTGCCGGCACCGTTCGGTCCGAGGAGGCCGGTGACGCCCGTCCCGAGCTGCAGCGAGACTCCCTGTAGGGCGCGGGTCGACCCATAGGTCTTGATCACCTGGCGCAGGTCGACGGTGGCGGTGGTCGTGGTCATGCAGTTCTCCCGAGATCGAGAAAGTCGAACGAGTCGCGGCGCCGGGCCACGAAGATGGCTGCAACGAGTGAGACGAGCAGAAGGACCAGCTGGCCGGCGGGCTGGAACGCGGCGAAGCTGCCGACGAGATCGGTGCGGGGCGCGCCCCTCGTGGCGATCGAGGCCGCCACGACCCAACCGCTCCCGAGCATCCAGGTGACGGCGCGCAGCGGGAAGACGGTTCCGAGCGCGAGCGCGGTCGACGTCAGGCAGAACGACGGAAGGAGCCACAGGCTCGGCTGCACCCCGAGGCGCGGCACGAGCACCGACGCGGCCGCAACCACGACAAGGGTGGGAGCAAGCACAGTGAGAGCTCGCAGCAGAAAGACCTTCATGGCCGTGGTCGGAGCAGCCGTGACGAGCTCGCCGAGCGGGTCGCTGCGAAACGAGATCGACGATGTGACGCCGGCGAGCGGCAGGATCGGCGCCGCCACGAGGAATGCGAACACCGACGCCTCAGAACCGTCGAACGAGTCGAACACCAGAGCGACAAGAATCGCAACGGCGATGTCCGTGAGCCACGAGACCCGCTCGGTCGACCCCACCGACACCACCCGGGCCACATGGTGCGGAACCCCGAGGCGGTACAGGAACCGCTCGACCGGGCCGGTGCGCTCGAGGTCGACCCGGTCGGTGATGACTGCCAGGTTGCGCTCGAGACGCCCGAGATCGGCCAGCGGCGCGACCGCGGCCCGACACTCTTCGCAGCTCAGCAGGTGCGCCTCCGCCGATGCCGTCCGCGTGCGGTTCGCGGTGCCGTCGACATAGTCGGCCAGCAACTCGGGGCCGGCGTGCCAGGGCGGATTCGGGGTCATGTGAGTGCCTCTCGTAGTTCAACTCGTGCCCGCGACATCCGACTCTTCACCGTGCCGGCGGGGATGTGCAGCAGTCGCCCCGCCTCGCGCGTGGTCAGGCCATCGAGAACAGTGGCCTGCACCACGGCGACAAGCTCGGGCGACAGCGAGTCGAGGGCGCTGATCAGCCCCCCGTGTTGGAGGCCGACAAGCACCTCTTCCTCGGCCGAGACGACCACGACCTCGGCCGCCGCGACCGGCGTGTGGGCCGGGCGGCGCCGGAGCTGATCGATGAGGCGACGCACCGCGATTCCCCACACCCATGCAGCCACCTCGCCGCTGCCCTCGTAGGAGCGGGGCTTGCGCCAGATGGCGACGAAGGTGTCCTGCAGCGCCAGGTCGACCACCTCGCGGTCGTTGCAGCGATGGGTGAGGCGGGCGGTGAGCCAGGGCGCATGCCGTCGGTAGAGCACGTTCAGCGACTGCTGGTCGCCCTGAGCTATGGCCGCGAGCAGAGCCTCGTCGGTCGCTGTCTCACCCATCGGCGCTCCTCACGAATCACTTGTCGTAACACGGCCGGTGATCGGTTCACAGCCATTCGTTCGGGGGAGTGCTGACTCGAAGGGCTCTCATTCCCGAGTAGACGCAACGCGCCGGGACCTCCGCGACCTCGCCGTCGCCACCTTCAACTTGGTCGGGTCGCCGAACGGTATTCCCGGTTCAACCTCCCGGAACGCCGTGCAGTTCCTCTTGATCTCGTAGCCAACGATGACGGCACGCCGAGCAACTAGATCAGCGCGTGAGTCCGAGGCGGTCGAGTACGGCGTCCCATTCCGGGATCCCGTCGTCTCCGGTTGTTGCCCATCGGACGAAGCGCGGCTGGTTCATCTCCGGGGCAAGGTCGGTCATCAATTGGCGGTGCGGCGACGCCGATGAGAAAGCGTCGAGGGCGGCCTCGTCTCGCCAGATCGAGACCGTGGCGTATCGCTTGCGGAGCGGTTCGGCCAGCAGTGAGAAGCCCACGACACCGTCGGTCGCCTGCAGTTGACGCCCGACGACTCGCGAGCCGCGGAACAGGCGCCCGGTAGATCGAAAGCTGTGTGGAGGGATGCTCGACGCGAGCGCGAGGTAGTCGACGCCAAGCCGAAGCGGTTCGATTGTTTTCCAGGGCGACTTCACGGTGCGGCTCCTCCTCGAGACGATTGCCGATCGAAAGTCTGTCGCGCTGAGATACCTCATCGGTTCACGACGCGGAGAAGCCGCTGCCGCGAACGCGGCGACGGGAACTGAACCGATTCGACGTCGGATCGCGGCAGCACTCGTAGTCGGCCTCGGAGGCCGTGAACCGCTGTGGAGCACCATGTCCGTATCTCGATCTCTTCTCTGTATGGCTGTCGCCTCGCTCGTGGTTGGGGCGTGTGGGGCGGACGACGGCCCGACGGCCGCGTTCGTGACGCCCGCGGCCGGCGCCAGCGTTGCTGGCAGTGTCGAACTGGAGATGTCCGCAGAGGGGGTCACCATCGAGGAAGCTGGCGAGGCCCGCTCGGGAGCGGGCCACATTCACGTCATCGCCGACGCTGGTTGCGTGTCGGAGGGCGAAGGCATCGCGAAGGACGCGGACCACGTGCACTTCGGCAAGGGCCAGACGACGGGACGCATCTATCTCGAGCCGGGGTCGCATGACCTCTTTCTCCAGGTGGGCGACGGGGTCCATCAGGCGCTCGACATCACCGATCGACGTACCGTCGAAGTGGGCATCACTGACGAGGAAGGGCTGTGCGACGTCGTGACCGAGATCGACGACCTCTTCGACGAGATCGACAACAGCAGCGACGAGTTCGCGGTCAAGCAGATCGGCTACGAGAACATCCGGAGGCTCGCCGCGCAGATGGCGGACGGTCTCGATGTCGTCGATGCTTCCGATCGTGGTGATCTCGAGGTGACGGCACGATTCGTCGATGCGATGACGTCGGTGTTCGTCGACACGACGATCTTCGCCATCAGCACACTGTCGCGCTCCACACATCAAACGGTTCGCTACTTCGAGCAGGACTGGGTCCGCTTCGCCGAAGAGCGGCTCCACCCGGTCGAGCACCCGCTCCTCCCGGAAGTCTTCGGCGACGACCTGCCCCCGAACCCGACCGAACCGAGCTCACGGTGGTCGACGTCTGGATCGGGCACGACTGATCACCTGGGCATGCGCCAGGGCCTCCGGCATCGGTGAACCGACTGGGTCGTCGTCCGCGACAGCACTTCAGGCGGCCACCGAGGCCATGACCCCTGAGGAGCACCATGTCCGTGTCACGACCCGTTCTCTGTCTTGCCGTCGCCGCGCTCGCGGTGGCGTCGTGTGGGAGCGACGACGAACCCATAGCCACCGCCACATTCACTTCGCCCGAAGCGAATGCGCAAGTCGCTGGAAGCGTCGAACTCAAGATGGCCGCGGAGGGCATCACCATCGAGGAGGCGGGAGAAGCACGTGATGGTGCCGGCCACTTCCATGTGATCGCTGATGCCGGCTGCGTCTCGACCGGCGACGGAATCGGCAAGGACACCGATCATGTGCATTTCGGCAAGGGCCAGACAACGGGTCTCATCTACCTCGAGCCCGGCTCGCACGACCTGTGCCTCCAGGTGGGCGACGGGACTCACCGGGCCCTCGACATCACTGATCGACGCACGGTCGAGGTCGGCATCACCGACAAGGACGGGTTCTGCGACGTCGTGAAGGAGATCGACGATCTCTTCGAGGAGATCGACAGCAGCAGCGACGAGTTCGAGGTCAAGCAGATCGGCTACGAGAGCATCCGACGGCTTGGCGTGCAGATGGCGGCAGGGCTCGACGTCGTCGATGCCGACAGCCGTGCCGACGTAGAGGCGACCGCAGCGTTCGTCGATGCCATGACATCGGCGTTCGTCGACGCGTCGGACATCGGCGAGGCGGAGAAGGCCCTCGTACCGGTCTTCGAGACCATGGAGGGGGGACTCCCGGGTGGCAAGTGGATCCTGGACAACTGCGGCGTCGACATCAACGAAGGCGAGGAGTAACCACCGCGTGAACCGGTTCGTCGGTCGTGCGCGACAGCCCCTGCGATGGACTCGTCGGCAACAGCACAGAGACTCGTTGCCGACGAGACTGTCCAGCGGAGGTCTCCAATGAGTGTCCGGAACGATGCGCAGTTGCTGGAGGCGATCGCTGACGGTGACCGGGACGCGCTCCGCACGCTTCACGACCGTCACGCTGCATGGGTCGCCCTTCGCCTCCGTCGACGATGTTCCAACCCCGATGTCGTTGCTGAAGCGGTCCAGGACACGTTCGTCGCAGTGTGGACGAGCGCGGCACGCTGGGATGGACGGGGCGAGCCAGCGGCGTGGATCTGGGGCATTGCGATCCGGCGTCTCATCGGGGTGCTGCGATCTCGAGACCGTTGGAATCGGGACCGCCCGACCGAGACCGTGCCGGAGTCCGATGTCGTGACCACGGCGGAGGACCAGGTGCTCATCGGCGTTGAACATGGAGACCTGGCCGGAGTCCTCGGACAGCTGTCGCCGGAGCTGCGTGCCGTTGTGCAGGCGACGGTCCTCGACGGACTCACGACACGCGAGGCGGGGCGACTGCTCGGCATCCCGGCCGGCACGGTCAAGACCCGGATGATGCGGGCAAGAACTCAGATGAGAGGAGCACTGGCATGAGCAACACATGGATGGGCGACCCGGATCCGAGTGAGACGGCTTGGCATGCGCCCCGCTCGTTGATCGATCGGTTCGCCGTCGACCCCGGGGGAGTGGACAGCGCGGTTGCGGCGTCGTTCGAGGCACATCTGGTGGCGTGTGCGCGCTGTCGCGATGCCGTGACCGAACGTGTCGGTGGCGTGGTTCTCGAAGACTCGTGGCGTCGGGTCGCATCATTGATCGACACGCCCCACCTCTCGATCCTCGAGCGGGTGATGATCAGGCTGGGCGTGTCGGACTCCACGGCACGTCTTCTCGGGGGCACGCCGGCGCTGACCCTTGCGACGCTCGGCTCCGTCGTCACCCTGGCTGCAATGGCTGTCGCGACAAGTCGGATCACCGATTCGGCGGGTGGGTTCCTCGTCGTCGCACCGCTCCTACCTCTCCTGGCCATCGTTGCGGCGTTCGCCTCGGTTGCCGATCCGGTCGGCGAAGCGGCAGTACCGACGCCGATGCACGGCGTCGGACTCGTGTTGCGGCGAGCGGCCGTGGTCCTGAGCGCGGTGTTCATGGTGCTCGGTGTGGCCGACCTGGCGGTCGGCGATCTCAACGCTCCCGTCGTCGCGTGGTTGCTCCCGGCGTTGGCACTTCCAGTTGGCGCACTTGCGCTCGGGACGTGGTTCCGGGCGGAGGTCGCCGCCATGACGCTCGGCATCGGTTGGATGGTTGTGGTCCTCGGTGTCCGGTGGACGAACGGTTTGCACACGGACTTCGCCGACAGCACGACGTTTGCACCACCCGGCCAAGTTGCCGCGTTTGTCCTTCTGCTCGGCGCCGCCGCGGTGGTCGTAGTCAGACGTGATCAGTTCCAGACGATGGAGGGTGTTCGATGAACGGCGACGTGAGTGCCCATGGCGTGACGAAGGCATTCGGCCCGCTTGTCGCGGTCGATGGGATCGACGTCGACTTCGAACCGGGGGTGACCGGGCTCCTCGGGCCCAACGGCGCAGGCAAGACCACGCTGATGCGCATGGTGGCCACGGTCGTCGCTGCCGACAGCGGGCGCTTGGACGTGTTCGGCCACGATCCGTCGACCGGGGCTGGGCGGCTCGAGATCCGCCGCCAGCTCGGCTACCTCCCACAGGAGCCGGGCTTCCATCGCAACTTCAGCGCGTTCGATTTCGTGGACTATGTCGCGATCCTCAAGGAGTGGGGCGATCGGAGTGCACGGCACGATGAGGTCCGCCGCGTCCTTACGGTGGTGGGGCTCGCGTCGGTGATGCACAAGCGGATCGGTCGACTGTCCGGCGGGATGCGGCGGCGGGTCGCCATCGCCCAGGCGCTTCTCGGTAGCCCACGACTCCTCGTGCTCGACGAGCCAACGGCTGGGTTGGACCCCGAGCAACGACTCCGGTTCCGAGAGTTGTTGGGCACGGCGGCAGATGGTGCGACCGTCTTGCTCTCCACCCATCAGACCGACGACGTTGCCGCGTTGTGCAACCGCGTCGTCGTACTCCTCGCGGGACGGATCCGATTCGTGGGCTCGCCTGGCGATCTCGCTCAGCGTGCAGACGAAAGGGTCTGGACTGCATCGACGCGGGACGCGCGAGCGGAGGTGGCCTGGGTGACCGGCGACGGCGCCGTCCGCCACATCGGAACGCCGCCAGTTGATGCGCAACTCGTGGTGCCGACGGTCGAGGACGGTTACCTGCTCCTCGCCCGAGAAGCAGATGTCGCGGTGGTCGGACCGTCATGATCGTCCTCGTCGCCCTCGTGCCGATCGCGGTCGCTGCCCTCTTCGTTGCGCGCTCGCAATCACGTCCGAACGTGGCCGACGCGGGATGGTCGAGCCCCGATCATGCTGACGTGACGTTTGGGACGTCGGCGGACCGTCGGCAGGCGACGAGTCCTGAGACCATCCGTGCGATCGGCCGCGTCGAAGGACGGCTGTTGTTCTGGAGCCCGTGGTTCTCGATCGGTCTCGGGTTCCTCGCCCTGATCGTCCTCATGTACGCGATTCTGTACCCGGACGACAGCGTGCAGACGTGGGCGGAGTACGCCGAGCTCTCACCGTGGTTCCTTCACCCGCTGGTGGGCATGGTCATCCTGGCGAGCCATCGCGCGGCAACGAGGTCGACCCGCGACGGGGCCGAGGAGGTGTTCGGTGTCTGCCCGACTCGACCGGAGATTCGTACCGTTGGTCATCTGGCGGCTTCCTGGCTTCCCGTGGTCGTCTCCGTCGTGTTCCTGATCGGGTTCGCACTGTTGCTCGTCATCAGGTCGCCTGACGTGCACGGTTCGTTCTTCGCGGACAGCGCGGCCGACTTCATCGGGGCGCTCCTCCTCTGCGTCGGCGGGGTGGCGCTCGGTGTCGCGTTGGGGCGCTGGATCCAGTTTGCACTCGCCCCCGTCCTGGTCATCGTGGCGATCTTGTTCCTGTCGTCCGGACTGAGCAGCATCGGTGGCAGCGGCTGGAACCCGTACGTGCAGTTCTCCACCGCGCCGACGATCGAGGCCTCATCGGAGTTTGCTGATCGGCCAGCGTGGTCGCACGCGTTGTGGATCCTGGCGCTCGTGATGCTCGTCGCCGTCGTGGCCATGTTGCGCCACCGTCGCGACAAGCCGATCTTCCTGGTCGGGGCCGCCGCGATCGCCTTGGCGATGATCGCAGCATTCGGCGTCACCCGCGAGATGCCGTCCGCCTCCGCCGCCGCGATCGCCGACCGGGTTGCCCGACCCGAGGTGAGTCAGGACTGTGTCGATATCGATGATCGCGTCGACGTCTGCGTGTTCTCTGTTCACGCAGCCGTCGCTGATCGGATCGCTGCGGCCGTGGCTCCTGTCGTGTTGGCGCTCCCTGACGAGGTCGGTCCGATGACAATTCGACAGGTGTATGACGGTCGAATCGAGAAGCTCCCACCCGAAGTGCGCCGACTGCTTCCTCGCCCTTTCCCTTCCCGTCCGGCCAACGAGATCCCCTTCTCCGGCTTCAGCACGGCCTACGGGCTCGCTGGACAGGGAGCTGATCTCGCCTTCACTGCCGTTGGGTTGCCGACCCGGCCCGACGATGCGTTCATGCCCCTGGTCGTGGCGGGCGAGGCGCGTGGTGTGGTTGCACTCTGGCTCTCCGTGCGTGGGCTCGACCTCGACGACCAGCTACAGGAAGCGACGTCAGGCGAGCGCGACCCGTACATGGATGGTTCAGGAGACGACGTCGAGTTGTGTGAGGTGCCGAGTGTGGTGTGGTCCCGACAGGACCTCGAGGCTGCCCGCGCAGTGATCCAGCTCCCGGAAGCGACTGTGGTTCGAGCGCTCGGGACTGACTGGAGCAGATGGATCGATCCCGCAACCGGGACCGACGAACTACTCGCTCATCTCGAACTTCCATCGGTGGGGCCCTTCGATCAGCTGACACCGAGGCCAGGGAGGCCGTGTTGACGATGACGTCCGCGGTGGCCGACCACCGGCCAGACCGTCGACTCGACGTGGCGCGTTCTCTGTTCTGGCCGACGGTTCGCGTCGCCAGACTCGACCGAGTCGCCGGCACGGTGCTCCTGGGCTCGATCCCGCTGCTGGTCACGGTGGTACGAAACGGCGCTGACCTCAGCGTCCCGTCCGTGATCCTCGGACTCGTCACCGGTGCATCGATGGGCTGGATCGCAGACGACCCCACCGTCGACGTATTGACCCCGTGTCCGGTCAACACACCACGGCGGCTGGCCTGCCGCGCCCTGTTGGCGGTCTTCACCGCACTCGCCGTTGCTGGCGCGGTCCTCGCATTTGCCGCCATCGCCAGCGCGGCGGCGCCCTCCTGGACCGAGCGTGTCCCCGAACTGTTCTTCGCGGCCATGGTCGCGCTCGCAGTGGGGTTCACTGTGATGCGGAGGGGCGACCCGCTCGGCGGGGCCACCGGCGTCACCGCCGGAGCATTGCTGCCTGCGCTCGTGGCCGCTCTCGCGTTCCGGTGGCCCGACACGATCCCGTCCTTCGGCTCAGGCCCGTCCCACAGCCGTTGGTGGGTCCTGGTGCTGATCGGCGCATTCGTTGCCGCGCGCAGCGGTGGCGACCCCGCTTCTCAATCCATGATCCGACGAGTACTCGAGGTTCGATGACCACCGCACTGCCCAGTCCCCGCCCTCCACTGCCAGCCCCGGCAGGAATGGTCGTCAATCGACCGACCGGCGACGCCCGGATGACCGTCTCGGCGAAGTGCGGAGCAGTCTGAGGCATGGATTCCACTCAGGGACCGACTCCGGACGAGGTCGACGCCGGCCACGCGTTCTACACCCGGCGATCTCTCGCGATCTACGACCTCGCCATCCTCTGGTACTTCTCCCGCTTGGCGTGGAAGTGCCCTGCCAGCCGTGTGCTCCGCCACTACGACGAGCACGTCTCCGACAACCATCTCGACATCGGAGTGGGCACTGGCTACTTCCTCGATCGGTGCACCTTCGCGACGTCATCGCCTCGCATCGCTCTGATGGACCCGAATGAGGCGTGTCTCGACGCAGCGTCGCGCCGGATCGAGCGGTACGAACCGGAGCGTTACCGCGAGAGCGTGCTGGAGCCCTTCGATCTCGGCGGCCGTTCGTTCGACTCGGTCGGGATGAACTATCTGCTCCACTGTCTCCCCGGCGACATCCGCTCGAAGGCCGTCGTCTTCGAGCACGTGAAGGCGGTGACCGAGCCGGGTTCCGTGGTGTTCGGGGCGACGCTCCTCCACGACGGCGTCGACCGGAACTGGATGGCCCGCACCGTTATGAAGCGCAACAACAGACACGGCATCTTCTCGAACGCCGACGACGACCTCGATGGTCTCGAGTGGGCGTTGTCGCAACACCTCGCCGAGACGAAGATCGAGATCGTCGGCTGCGTCGCGCTCTTCGCCGGCCGGACCTGACCGACCGAGCACCCGAGGCACCAGGCTCACCGTCACTGCGAACGTCGACGGCCGCGGTCCCCATTGCTGGTAGTTCCCCTGGCTGCAGCCAACGGTTCATCATCCTTGTCGGCGGCTCGAACCCGTGCGACTGCGACGGTCAGGATTACGAGGCCTGCGATCCACGCGAGGTGCGCGAAGGCTTGGCTTGCGCTGAAGCCGCCCGCGCCGTCTGCAACCGGGCCGAACGTGGAGAGGATCATGCGAGTCTCGATCTCGGGTTCAGAACTGGCGCCGAGCTGGAGGCCGACGAACCCGATGATCACGATGGCGATGATCGGCGTGAGTTGAAACCGGACCCATCGCCCCAGCGCCGCGCCGAGCGCGACCCCGCCGACCCCGAGCAGACAAGTCGTCGCCACGTCAACCGACGCAGCCAGCGGGTCGGCCCATGCCAGCCCGTTGCCCCACATGGCGATCATGACGAAGTGCGCGCCGGCAAGGGCTGCCAGCACCGCCGCCGGGACCACCCCGGCCCACACGACGCCGACAGTCCGCCGGCTCCGGTGAGACGGGCAGATGTCGAACAACTCGACGGTGTCGTCGCGGGTTGCGCGGGTTGCGGCTCGATGAGCGGCGATGATCGCCATCCCCACCAACGGATGTGCGAGAAACGCGACCTGGGACGACGCTTCGTTGAGCGAGGAATCGCGGTCAGCAGTGGCCACCGCAAGCAGGCAGATGCCGAGTCCTACCCCGAATCACGGACTGGCAAGCATTGCCCACCCCTCGACGCGACCCAGTGCTCGCCCGACAACAGCCGGCGGGGATCGGATCACGGCGGTCGGAACCTGAGCCCGGGTGGTCTCGCCACCCGAGCTCAGGGTTCACCGGCTCGTTGGCTCCAATCGGAGAGTCAGAACGCCACGGGGATGCAGGCCAGACGGGCACCCGCGGCACCCGCGTGATCGGTGGGGTTCATGTGGATGACCGCCGATCCGGCGCCTCCTTCGGGAATGAGGAAGGGGACTGTGGCCGATGCGCGACCTTGGCCGTTCGCTTCGACGATGAAGTCGAGCCACACTTCGGTCTGGTCGTTGATGACGGGCGGGACATCGCTCGACGAGTTGTAGTGCGGGCCAGCGGCACCGCCGTTGCCTTCGACGCACGGCCCGACGTGGACATGCGCGCCCATGGTCGCACCCGCCGCCCCGTGGTCGAGACCCTGGACCTTGAGGCTGACCGTGGTCTTGCCACCGGACTCGGTGGCGACGATCTGTGCCGTCGCATGGTCGGTCGGGTTGTCGATCGACGTCTGGAGGTCGCGGAGCTGGCCGGCACCGCGGGCGCGGCTGGGAGCGCCAGCACCAGCCATGGCCGGGCTGAGCATGGTGAGAATGATGGCGGCGCCGATGACGGGGGCGATGACACGAGAACGGGTGTTGGAAGGCATTCGAGATCTCCTCGGGACAGGGTCGTCGAGCGATCGCTCGATGACTTCTTGTCGCGATGTCGACGGCGTTCGGTTCGCCCCAGTTCGGATCGAGGAGAACCAGGTGGGCGCCGGAGGGCGACAGTGCAGTTGTGAGATCGCGGTTGACCTTGTTACCGGCGTGGGGCGGTCGCGATGATTGATCCCTACGACGTCCTCCATGTGCAGCCGACAGCGTCCGCGGCGGAGATCCGCGGGGCCTATCGCGACGCGATCCGTCGCCTGCACCCAGACCACCTGGGAGGCTCGGACCCGGACCACGTCGCCTTCACGACGCTGGTGGACGCATGGAAGCTGGTGGGAGACGCACGAGCGCGATCGGAGTTCGATGCCAGCCGATCGTCGGCGTCTGACGACCTTTCCGGATCGGGACGTCTGACGCAGGCCGACCTCGAGTTGCCACTCCTCGACGCACGATCGAGTCGGATGATCCGTCAAGCCTTCGTCGTGACGTTCATCCTCGTGATCTCGAGCACGTTCGTGCTGCTCGTCGTGGGCATGTCCCAGTCAGGCGGACGCTGACTGCCCGTCGAAGATCCGACGGGCCTGGTCGTGGTCGGTCAGGGTGATGTTGATCGACATCCCCTTCACCCCTTGGCCGTCGCCGGTCGGGTCGTCGGACGCCATGATCATGTCGCTGCCGTCCAGGACGAGAGCGGCGTGGACGACGAGGTCCGGCGGCGCCTCGAACGGCATCATTGAAATGATCCTTTCGTGGCCAAGGCTTCTCGCCGTGGACCATCAGGTCCACCCCCAGTTGCGCACGCCGACTGACTATCACTTGACCGGGTTCACGTACTGGGAGGGTCCCGACGGCGGCGCACTCGATGACGATGTGATCGAGTTCCTCGACGCGGGTCCGGCGCCCGTCGTGGTCACGCTTGGCACCAGCGGAGCGTCGGCGCGTCCAGAAGTGTTCTCGGAGGTCGCAGCGTGTCTCGACGACCTCGGCAAGCGCGGGATCTTCCTCACGTCAAACGCCGCGGTGACCGTCCGAGTGCGCGGCGAGGTCGGCACGGCCCACGGCGTGTGGCAGTTCGTCCCACTCGCCCCGCTGCTCCGGCAAGCGGAGGCAGTCGTCCACTCCGGCGCCCACGGCACCAACGCCCTCGCCATGGCGGCCGGGCTGCCGTCGGCCATCGTCCCGTGCATGTCCGACCAGCAGTGGCACGCGCAGCGCCAGCAGGAACTCGGTACGGGCCTCTGGGTTCGGCGCATGCGGGATCTTCCCGCCGCCGTCCGACGAATCGTCTCCGACTCCGCGTTGTCCGACGCGGCTGCTGGTCTCGCAGTCAAACTCCGCGTCGAGGACGGTACCGGCGCGGCCTGCGATGCAATCGAGGCGGCATTGCCGGGGCGTGGCAACGTTTGAGCGTGTCCTCACCCAACGCCAGAGTCGTTCGAGCCGTGCTGCGCAAGGCGATGAAACCGAAGGACAGCGACGAGGCGCTTCTCGAGTCGATCCGAGGAAAGACCGGTGGTCGTCCGCCGCCGACGGTTCCGGCACGCGGGGTTTCTCGACGGTCCATCGCGGGTACCGAAGTCACCACGGTCGCATCGCCCGAACGACATGTCGTCTACCTGCACGGCGGCTATCACATCGCCGGGAGCCCCGCCGTCTATCGGAACCTCGCGAGCAAGCTCGCCAGCGGGCTTCAGGCCGCGGTCCACGTCCTCGACCTTCCGCTCGCCCCCGAGTACCCTTATCCCGCGGCTCTGGACCGGGCGACCGATGCCTACCTCCACATCGTCGAGTCGGGCGTCGATCCGTCGACCGTCGCCATCGCCGGCGACTCCGCCGGCGGCGGGCTCGCGCTCAGCCTTGTCCAGCGACTGCACGCACGCGGGCTTCCACGACCCGGCGCTGCGGTCCTCATCTCGCCATGGCTCGACCTCACGTGTTCCGGTGAATCCGTCGACGTCAACGATTTCGCGGATGACATGTTGTCGGCCAAGGCGCTGAGAACCGCGGCAGCCCACTACGCCGGAGATGTCCCACTGTCCGACTACGGCGTCTCTCCGCTATTCGGCAATGTCGAGGAGTTGCCTCCGGTGTTCGTCACGATCGATGTCTCGGAGACGCTGCTCGACGACACACGACGGCTCGTCGATCGAGTGCGGACGGCGTCGCAGATCGAGGTCGACGAACGGCAGGGCCTGTTCCACATCTGGCCAGTGTTCACCCCGTTCGTCAAGGAGTCGCGCGACACCGTCGCCAAGATTGTCGCGTTCCTCCGACGCGAACTCGCCTGACGTTCACTCCTGTTGCGGCGATCGCCAAGACAGACCTGCGGCGATGATCCACGCGCTGAACGGGAGCAGCAGAGCGACCGACGCGCCGAGGAGTAGCGCACCGGCGGCAAACCAAGACGTGACGCCGATCCACCGCGGTAGGGCGCCCGCTGATCTTCCGACTCGTGCCAACAGGACGGACGTTGCCGCCACCGCGATCATGGCGACGAACAGGACCACCGTCCCGGCCTGGGCGATGCCCGCTTGGACGGAGACCTCGATCCCCGGGTCGTCGGTGAGATTGCCGATCGCCGTGCTGAGCGGAACGGTGGCGAGCAGGCCCGCCGCGACCAGGATCACCCCTGCAGACACCACGAAGATGCCGGCGTTGAAACGGTCATGTCACCATCCTGTCGCGGGCACGCGTTGGAACGGTTCGACGCGTATCCGTCAGCCAGCGAGGCTTCGGTGCTCGGTGTGATGGATGGCTCCGAGGATGAGGCCAGCGGCGGTGGCGACGGTGCCGGCGAGAAGGGCGAGCATCATCGGCAGCCACCACGCTTCGCTGACTTCGCCGACGATGTTGAGGACGACGATCGACGTCGCCAGCATGCTGATGCCGGCGAGCAGGATCTGCCACCAGCGCTCCGCCGCGGGTCGGGTATCGGAGATCGTTCGTGCGTGGCGCCAGCTGGCAATGGCGAGGACTCCCGCCACGGCAGCGATGCCCAAGCCGACGGCGACCATGGCGAGGTTCGAGCCGCCGATTCCGACGAAGGCGATGCCGCTCACGCCGATCGCGGCGAAGATGGCCGGGACCGCGGGGTTGGGGGGTCGGTTCATGTGGGTCTCCAGGTGTTGGGTGGGGATGGTGATGGCGAGATCGATGATGCAGCGCGCCCAGACGCGGGCCGCGGGCTCGTCGCGGAGTTGCTGGGCGAACAAGAGGGCCATGTCGGTGCCGTACTCGTTGCGGAAGCGACGCGGATAGACGCGAAGTAGTCCCGAGTAGATGCCGACGCCACGTGGATCGGTCATGCCGTTGCCCCGCCCGGGAGGTGGGCACCGAGGCGATGCACGAGCCCTTGGAGACGGACGACCTCGTCGACGGCGATGGCTCGGCCCGCAGTGGTGAGCTGGTAGTAGCGACGTCGTTCGCTGTCGTCGCGGGCGACCCGATCGGTCGTCTCCTCGATCAGTCCGTCGCCGACGAGTCGGTTCAGCGTTCCGTAGAGCGTCCCTGGACCCATGCGCACCGCGCCGTCGCTCAGTTCGGTCACCCGACCGATGAGCGCGTACCCGTGGGACTCCCCGTCGAGCAGGGCCAGTACGAGGTGCAGTGAGGCGGAAGGGAGAGGCTTCGGACGTCGAGGCATACTCGAACTACGATGTATCGAAAATCGATAGTCAAGCGGTCGACATCCGCGGTGGTCCCTGTGCTGCTGTGTGCGGGATGCGCGGAACCAGATGACCGCGTTGCCGGTCTCGGCGGGCGCGGTGGCCGACTACCGCGGATGGTCGGGCCGTCCGTCGATGTCATAGGGCGACGATCGGCCGAAGTCAGGCTGCGTGTCCCGCGGTCCGAGCTTCGTGATCAGGCCGCGTCCTTCGCAGTGATCCACCGCCGAGACGAGCTGAGCTTGGCCGCGGAACGCCCGTCGATGCGGACGGCCGAGATGGCCGCCAGCGATCGTGAACGTGTGGTTTCGCAGCAACCGGCGTGGGAGCTGGCGTCGCCCAGCCGTTTGCTACACGAGCGAACCGCCGCGGGAGTTACCGGTGGGAGTTACCGCCACCACATTTCGGAAAGGAGACACGTCCACGGACGTCAGCGGACGTCCATGGACGAAAGTGGAGCTGGGGGGAATCGAATGTCCAAAGAGCCGATTCCGTCGTCCCTGATCAGACGGTATTTCCCCAGGTCAGGGGCGGTTTTCGGGTCACGCCAGATCACACCGTCTCACAGCGATTCTAAGCTTCTTGTGTCGCCCTCGTGTCACGAGGCGACTGGCAAGGGCGCCCAGGCGGATTCGCGAACTCAGGGTAGCGTAACGTATACGTTACGGCTATCGTGTAGCCATGGCTGCAACACGGACCGGCGCCGAGCGCTACTTCGACAAGCGACTTGAAGACGCTGATTATCGCGAGGCCTACGACCACGCGAGCGAGCGAATCCGCCAGGTTGACCTTGTCATCCGAGCCTTTGACGAGCGGCGCGAGGAACTCGAGCTGACGAAGGCCGAGTTGGCCCGGCGAGCGGGGGTGAAGCCTGAAGCGATTCGACGACTGTTCTCAGCTGATGAACCGAATCCGACGCTCAAGACGTTGGTGGCGTTGGCGTCTGCGCTTGATCTCGAGCTTCGACCGGCGCCTCGCGCGCGACCCGCTACCGAAGAACGGTCCGTCGCTCTTGGTACTCGGAGCGGTATTGCCTGATCGTTCGGTAGTCGCGGGGCCGAGCTGCTGACCGCTTGGGTTTGGAGAGCCCGCCGATGCAGACGATGGAGGAGCCGCCGAGATCCCGAGCGTCGCGTTCGAGGAGACAGAACAGGCGGTGGTTCTGGCCGCCACCTCGGACCCGGACCTCGTAGAACCCGGCCATCTCGTCGTGCATCGCCTCCCACTTCCCGCCACCCGAGAACGAGGGCGGCGGCGCGTCCGCTACCGCGTCGAGAACAGCGTGGATCTCCGCAGCAACCTTCGGAGGTAGTCCATCGAGAAACTCGATGGTCGGAACTGACTGGTTGGAGTCATCGTCTCGATGACGTTGGAAGAAGTGGATACGCCACCGCGCCAAAGAAGCGGCCCCGGTCATGACAGCGGCCCGTCGACCGGCGCCTGGCCCAAGTGAATTCGAAGAGCAGCTCGAACGACCGCCGCGGCGCTGACGCCGTCTCGTTCGGCTCGTTCGTCGAGCGCGGCTCGCAGGTCGGGATCGAGCCTCACGGCGAAGGTGGTTGCCGGGGCTCGACCGAGGAGCGGCCGGCCTCGCCGTGCCTTGAGCTTGTCGACGTCGAAGCCCTGTTCGGCCTCAGCGACGTACTGCTCGATGAGCTCGTCGGTGATCTCAACGCCGCTCTTGGTCTTTCCGTAGGTCCTCTTCTTCGGCATCGAGGTCGAGAATATCGCCATGCGAAAGTAGATCTGCGCTAGCACCGGCGGACCGGCCGAGGTCGTCGAGGGCGTCGGTGAGCTGCTCCTCGAGGGACGGGAACAGGTGGCCGTAGAGGTTGAGCGTCACGCCGATGTCGCTGTGGCCGAGCCGTTCCTGGATCGCTTTCGGGTGAGCACCGAGGCTGATGAGAAGTGACGCGCACGTGTGGCGCAGGTCGTGCGTACGTACTTTCGCCGAGAGCCCGGCGTCTTCGAGCGCCGGGACCATGACCCACTTGCGGAAGCTGTCGCGGTTGAGGCCTTCGGCCGGGTCCTTCTGGTTGCCGAACACCCAGTCGTCGGGTTCGAGTGCCCGGCCGAGCTGCTCGGTCCGCATCGCCAGATGCGTGTCGCCCTCGTCCATCACGAACTTGGGGATGGGCACGGTGCGGATCTCGTACGACTTCGGCGGACCGCAGATCAGCTCGCCGGAGATCGGCTGGAGCGTCTCGGCAACGTGGACCCGCCGGCGGGCGGTGTCGAGCCGCCGGACACGGAGTCCGCACATCTCGCCCGGTCGCAGCCCGCAGTAGGCGGCGAGCAGAACGAAGAACCGGTAGTCGGTCCGGATGGCGTCGGCGACTCGTGCGACCTGGCCGGCGTCGAGGAAGCTCGGCTCGACCCGATTCGACCGGGGCAGCCGTACGCCCCGGACGGGGTTGTCGCGCATCGCCCGTGCGTCGCGGGCGAG
>Ga0307379_10003598_pt1 | contig 22443 bp, 27 predicted proteins | sample UN2MG_FD_202237 | JGI IMG/M metagenome (GOLD analysis project Ga0307379, IMG submission 202237) | Soil microbial communities from Risofladan, Vaasa, Finland - UN-2 | ecosystem: Environmental > Terrestrial > Soil > Coastal area > Acid sulfate soil | place: Finland: Risofladan, Vaasa | collected... | reverse complement strand
TATACACCTAATCTTGCTGAACCAGCCGATCCCCAACACTTCTGACGATGACCACGAACAAGCATTCCGCTCCAGGGTGGTGACATACCACCTTGGAAATCGAAACGACCAGACGCTGCGTCAGTAATATTCTCAGCGTCTCGCCCCCATACGCCTTCAAATTCTAGAACACAAGCAATCACACAGTTTCGACCTTTCGCCGTCCACTTGGAACTTGATGCATGTGACGTGCTCTCTATGTCGGACGTGCGAGTAGCAACAGCGAGACGGCCTTGTATGTCAACGTCTAATAGTTCTGTGTATCCAACTTGTGGCGTGTATCCAACACCGGTGGATTCATAACACGCAACTTGAACTACTTTCGATCCCTTTGGAACCTCTAAACCTTTCACGCCGCTTCCTGCCGAATGACCAGCATAAGACCCACTATCCTTCACGGGATTGATCTGATCAACATACTGATAAACAGCATTTGCTATGGCGACAGGGTTAGCACCAGTGTTCGGTGTAGTTGTCCAGTTAACTGCGATCGTCGTACTTGATGCAGCGACTATTCCAGCGTCATCGAGATATCCCAACCATAGATAGTTCTCAACCTCACCACCTACGATCGCTGTGTCGTCTTGGATTTCTGTGAGCGTTTGTCCACCGAATGTCACGCTGCTGATATCGGCGTTTCGCCCCGTTGTCGAATTACCATACACCGCGACCAAAAGCAAACGACGTTTGTGATCTCCGGTCCATGTTCCTGCTGACACTGTTCGCGTCGTACTACCTGGAGATGTTGTGCTTACATACGCCCACGAATCTAGCAATTCTACTCGTGGGTGTGCTGTATTGAACGCCGCTGCAATGGTAATGTTGATGCCAGAGGCCGACCAAAGCGATGTAGAGTCGTGTGATAGGATTTGAATCACTGCATCACGGGTCGATACTGCCACGCGCATAGTCCCTTTTGCGGCTGTCGCTGTACCGTCCGCATCGAGACGCTCTTGATATCCTGCCTGAGGCGTGTACGTGGTTCCCAAAGTCCCATGAGTAGAAACCTGAACGACTTGTGCGTCTAACGGAACGTACAAGCCTGATACCGTTTGACCAGTCGTATTGTTAGAGCCAGACGTTGACACGCCGCTTGACGCCACCGGATCAACTTGATCGACATTTTGATAGGAACCCCACGTCACGGCGATAGGGTCTGCCGATTTGTTCGGTGCGACGGACCAGTCCAATAGTAGTGTCGTTCCCACTGCGGACGCAATATCTGCCTCAAGAAGATACCCAAACCAGAGATAGTTCTGAGGTTTTTCGCTACGCACGACAAACGCCGCCATACACTGACGTCCACCGGCTGTGACCCACGCACATGTCGTTGTATGATTGGAGTCAGCAGTAAATGCGTCGCGAGTCGTGATCACGTTAGTATTTGTTGACGTACCTCCACCGTCGAATGGAAAACCCGATGGAACAGAATACCCGCTTTGCGTTGTATAGCTATAGCTTTGCGTTTGGTACGTGGATGCGCCAATGACTTGAGAACCTGCTGGAACGTTGAGACCCGTGACGGATAAGCTGATTGCATCTCCGGCAGGAGACGCCGTTGTCCCGATTGAACCAGAGTCAGCTATTGGATCAGACTGATCTACATATTGATAAACTCCCCACGATAATTGTGCCGCTGTAGCGGTGTTCGGTTGCTGAGGTGCAGTATTCCAATAAAGTAGAATATTTGTTCCCGAAGCTGCCTGGATACCGACTTCATCTAAGTATCCAGCCCACAAACGCTGATTGACTCCAGACGATGTTGCACCATTGACTTCCTCAATTTCAGTAAGAGTTTGGCCTCCGTATGTCACATAGTTCATATCCGCTTCTATACCGGTAGCCTCAGCAGTAACAACTATCAGGAGGAGACGACTAGTACCTGCGGATATAGTGGCGGTCGCTGCGACTGCTGGTTGTGGAGGAGCGATCGTATCTGCTGTCCACGCGTCCAGCAGTGCAACGTTATTTGAAGGAGTCGAACACACTTGGTCGTGCAACTTCGTTAGAGATTTCCCACCATAAGTCACGCCACTGAGACTCGGGGTCGTTGCCGCGTCTGCTTCGCCATGGACGGCGACCATGAGTGCACGCTCCACCCCGGCAGACACAGCGAACGAATTAGGTGAGTTCGTTGTGAAGTCTTGTATATTGATCCAAGAATTTAGTGATGCGACCACGCCAACTCCTTACAGATGAAGATCGTCACTCTGTCATAATACTTACGCGATCGTGAGAATTCCGCTCGCATTGAATGAGATTGTGATGTCACCGCCGTTTGCCGCCGTGTCTGTTACCTCCAGGAAACAGATCGGGATGGCCGTGGTGTCGTCGGCTGTGCCTTCCTTGATGATAAGCACCCCAGTAATACTCCGCGCCCCTACGCCAAGCGACGCCCACGTCAGATCGGCGGTGTTGTCAAAAGTCATCGTGGTTCCGTTGTCCGAAACAGTGACGTTTGACAGCGTCTTGCGCCCGTCGTTTCCGTGGCCCCACGTGAATCCCGACCCGTCCATCTCGTCTAGCGTGGTAATTGCGGACACAGTATCGACGGTCGTATCTGTGTCGGCTGTGGTGTTCGTCATCACGAGCACCGCCTTGAGTGTGGCGGCGTCCAAGTCTAGGGCACCGGTCCCCATGCTAGTAATCGCCACCGGGTAATGTACGCTTGCCATAATAATCCTCGCTTTCTTAGTAGGCGTTATACGTAACGCCATCTCCATCGGTACTTCCCGAAATCCACAAATCATACAATCGAACGCCGCGAAAGCTATGCTCTCGCTCAAATTGCTCAGTGCCAGAACCGTCCAGCATTTTTCCCGCAACCTCGCCTGGACGTGAATCGGTCCCCTCAAAACCAACCCATACCGGGCTTGTGTTCGTGGTTTCGACATATACCTCTACCACGTCAAAAACACCACTATCCGGATTCAAATTGAACCGTTCCGGGCGCGATGCGACCTCGCTCGTGTCGGCTGGAACCGTGATCGATTTTCTACCTGCCTGCATGGTCGCCACCCCTCCTTACCGATAGTCGTTCAGTGTCGTAATCGTGACGAGCTGGTTCGTCTTGTATGAGCCACCGAACATATTCAGCGTCGTGATCGTCTTGAGCGACGCCGAACGCGTGAAGTCCACCATTCCGCCATACACGTTGATGGTCGGATGCGTTCCGCCGAACAGGATGTTTGCCGTGCCGCCATAGACGTCGAACAGCGTGCCGGTAACTGCCGTGTCTTGGTTGAACGTGCCACCCCAGATACGAGTGTTGGTAAACGTAGAGTTATTCGTCACCGTCCCGCCGTATTGTGTGTAGTTGGTGTAGGTTGATCCGGCACCGACGGTGACGGACGAGTCTCCGCCAACGGTCAGCGTTATGATGGGCGCCCCGGTCACGCCCACCATAGTCGAGCCGAGCGCCACGATGCCGCGTTGTATGTGGATCGCGTCGTAGTCCGTGGTCCCGGTTCCGTTCAGCGTGACCGACGTGATGCCCGACGTTGCGGCGCGTGCCTTGATGATCGCCAGGTCGACGCCCGTGTCGCCGGCCTTGAAGAATAGCTTTCCGCCGCCCTCGAACTTGAGCAGGTCAGCGCTGATATACAGTTCAGACCCGCTCGATCCGATGTCGTAGTTGGCGCCCTCTTGCACCCAGATCAAATCCGGGTCAACAGCGTTTTGCGTCGTCTGCCCGGACGTGACGCCCTGTGTGGTCGATGCTGGAAGCAAGACCGTATCGTTGCTGAGCGGCACCGCCGACGTCCAGTTGCCCGCCGTTCCCCATGCTCCGGTTCCGCCGCCCCATGCTTGCGTTGCCATATTACTGTACCCCTATCTTGTAAATTGGATATGTGAACACGTCGACGTCGTCCCGTCGCAAGAGCTGTCCGGACGGAGACAGGTAGGCCCTAGTGATCGTTTTCGCGCTCACCGTGTTGAGCAAGTCTAACGTTCCGGCCATGATATACGCCTTCGTGACCGTGTCAGTCGAATTCAAACGGAAGTATCCGCCGGTCCGAAGCGTGGTAATTGCGCCGGACTGATGCGTGGCCTGTCCACCCTGGACGGTGTATTCGGTGATCGTCTGTCCGTTTGTCGTCAGCGACCCGCGCGATACGATGATCTCCGGAATGGTCCCCGCACCTGTGATGCTGAGCGTTTCCGATAGCCCTATCCCGTCGTCAACCCATACGGTCGTTGCCGACCCGGTTAATCCGTTCCAGTTTATTGTCGTCCGTCCTCCGACACACACGATGCCGAGCGTGACGTCGCCAGTCAGAATCAAATGCGCTGCCAACGCGGTATTCGGCGAGTTGACGGTAAACCAGTTCGCAGACTGTACGTCGATGTATACCGTCCCGCTGCCGCCGTGGTAGAATTTATCAAACGATATGGCGGCCTCACTGCCTGACGAGTTGATGTCGCCAAGGAATCCGTCCACCCAAACGCTGTTCATCGTCGCCGTGGATGCGGCGTATCCGGCCAACGCAGCGGCTCCCCACGCACCATCACCAGTGTTTCCGCCGCCGACAGTTGACGCGATAGAGTCGCCCGCCGCCGTCGCGTCTTTTGCCGCGACGACAAGCGTGGTAGCGTTTGACGATATGGCCGTCACCGTCGGATGCACCGTCATGGATGCGCCGTATTCGCCACCCGTGCCGCTCAGATTGATTGCGGCCAGCAAGTTGGCGAGCGATGTTTCGAGATCCGTGCCGACATCAACTTCTCCATCCGCAGACGGTGATGCTTTGTATGTGTACGTCTTGACGTCCAGCGTTACCGTATCATCGGCGATGAAGTTTGTGGACGCTGTGAGCGTCTGCTTAGACCGCTTCGCGCCGAACCCTACCAGACTGGTCGTGACGCTGCTTCCGATGTAGACGTCGTTCGTCGTAATGTCCGGCACGCCGTTCGACCAGTTGCTACCGAGCGTCGCGTCCGTCGTAGTTCCCACCCACGATGTACTACCCATTTCTATTCCCTCCGCAGCCGCCGCCGACCTGAGTAGCCGGCGAGGCGTCCGGTTGTTTGTTCGGCCAGCGGTACCGCTCTAATCGCACGTACTCGCCAGAATGCCTATGCTGTGGACAATGGTTTCGGCGTCTGCGGTTTTTAACGGCCAGACGTGAGCCGTACCAAGCAGGGCAATTGCAAGAGCCGCAGTACGCTTTCCCATTGCGTGCCACCTTCTGATATTCGCACGATCCGCACACGGCCGCTCTAGCTATGACGACGTCGTCCGCAGCCTTTCCGCTGAGTAGTATCCAGAGCATCCGACGCATTCGCGGATAGAGCTGGAGCGTCCAAAGCAGCAGCCTACGCGGAATCCACATGATACGCCCGGACGCGTCCGTGTACCCGTTGCGTGTGCCGAGCGAAAGCTGGTTCAGCAACCACATACACAACGCCAAATCTCGCGGCTGCCACGATGCAACATACACGACCTTGTTCCGTGGCTTCGGATCAGGCGGCGGCGTCGGTGGCGGCGCGGGCTCTCTCGCGTCTTCAAGGATGCTGCGCACCCACTCTTCGGATAACAGAAACCGCTCACGCTTCGACAATGCGAGCGGGTCAGTTGCAGACGTACGAGCTGTCATATTGCAAATCCATATAGGCGCCAACGCACGAACCGACTTCATCGGAAGTCGAGATAAACCCAAGTCCAGAAGACGTAACCTCGTTGTTGACGTACCGCAGGCATGTGACCGGCACGGTGTACCCATCCTCGTCTATGGCAACGTCAGCAAGAGCAATATTGCACGTCGGAAACGTGGGGTCGTAGCGCTTATTCGGGCCGATGAACACGGAGAATCCTTCATAGTCTACGCCTACCGGAAATCCTACGTTTGGTACGCACTGTACGTTGGAAAAATCGCAGACTTCCGCATACGTTCGTGGGTCGTCGACCTCTCGCAGGCACGAACGGAACGACCATCCCCATTCCGTAATCCACTCTTCAGGAACCCAAGGCGCAACGCTGAGTATGCACCTACAGATAACGCCCGACGGATGGCTCTGCGTGTAAAGGCTGGGTATCCGTGACAACCACGAGCCGCACTCGGGCTCCAAGTATCTTTTCGATCGGCAGTATGTTCCTACCCGTACGATCGAACCGTCTACGGAGTCGCAGTCCAGAAACAATGGGCCGGGAGCCAAAGGTCCAACGTGCGCTTTTTGCTCGCACGCCTTTTTTGATACTGCCACGCAATCAGTTATCCGAATATTAGTCGGCTCTCTGCATTGATGCGAATAGCAGCACGCAGGCAAGAACGGGCATTGAACGTCGTATCCTTCGTCGTAAGTGCCAGTGCGCGCCGCTTGCCCTTGATACCAGGTGCTAGTGACTTCCATTCCGCGAAGATCGTACGCATATTGAAGCTCGATCCGTGCCTTTGTGCGAATGCACTCGCTCGGATGTGTGTCTCTCAGTGCAACGAGCTTCGCTGTGCAATCTTCTCCAAGACATTGCTCCTCCGTAAGGCATTCGCCACCGAGTTCAATAGGAGCAATACTATTGAAAAATACTCCATACCCGGAACAGCACCCGCCACGCGGCCTACCCTCTAAATCTGGAACACAAGGCATCTAACACCTCACCACGGATGTCCCGGAAGGTAGCGGCTTGATAGCCCACCGCTCCACCCAGGTAGCGAACCACACGTCGGCAATACGCTCAAGTCGAACTACCGGCGTCTGCGCGTTGAACGACGTACGCACAAGCTGCGTGAAATCGGTTGACTTGAAGTTCGGCGGCAACCATGCCGGCCGCGGCGCTCCGTCCTCCGACCACACCAACCGAGTGATATTGTCATCCGTGACGGACTCGTATTTGAGAAACTGTACGAGCACCATCGACGTTGTTGCAGTCGCCGCCACGAACCCGAAGCGAATCTCTGCCGACGACCCGCCGCCTCGGACCCGCTTGGTCTTGGCCAACGAGAGTCGTCTGCCCGACGCCGTATCTTCGAGCACCAATCCAGGTCCGACGTACAGCCGCTTACGCGCGAGTGCGTCCGTCTCGTTTAGGCGGCTCGCCGATACGCGATTCTTACCCGGCTTGTACGGTCCCTTGCTCATGCGAACGCCCCGACGTAGTTGACCATTTGGCCATAGCTGATGTCGTAGTAGTACTTGTAGCGGGAGAACTGTATCTGCGGTTCGCCGGCCACATCCTCTGTAACGGGCGATTGCTCTCCAGTTTCATTGTCGACGTAGACGTCTTCAATCTCGATGAACCATCCCTCGTCGTTGTCCTCGAAGATCAACTCTACATCCCACAGCCTGCCCTGTGTGGTCATGCCGGGAATCAGGCCGATACGGCTCGAAACGTTCGGTCCTGCAAACTTGAGAGTTCCGGGCGGCCTCGTTAGGAACATGTCGTTGTTTATCGTGTTGCGCTTCGCCAATAGTTCGCTATGCAGATAGGACGGATATTGCCGAAGCGTCCTTGACAACGACATAGAGCCGATCGGGTAGGACACGTCCGCGCCCTGTATTGTGCGGTCCGTATCGTTCGGGCGCTTCAACCCCTTACGTCCGTTGGATGTAGAATTGACCGTATAATATTGCGGGCTATCACTTCCATCCAAGTTGTAGACAAACGGACCTATCGGAGTCCTCACAGCCCTATCTAACGGCTCGCCAGTAATCGGGTCTTCTGTTGCGATGATGTACGTTGCGTTCTTCGTTCCGAATCCCGACTGGTAGCTGAATGACCAGTTGACGTGCGGCTCGAATTCAAAATTGAGTGGCGCCGTGTAGTCAACCCGCACGCGGTAGTTGAGATAGGACAGTCTCGCCTCGACTGTGTACCGATACGAAAACAACCCGGCGCGGTCCTTCGGGTATCCGGACGGATGTAGAGAGCCGAGCGGAACGGCGGAACGACCTAACAGCGTTACGCTACGCAGCACAAAGTCCGCCGGGTCTTCCCGTTGTCCGGAAGCTGGAGCATCGACGACGACGTGAAACAAGCGGCTTGCGTTCGCGCCGTCGCGATCGCTCACCATGTCGCCTTCGCCTGATTCAAGTAGTTCGGTTGCGCTTGCCATTACCTATCCAATACCACTACTGGAACACCCTGACCGGTGAATTGCAGATTGAACGTCTTTTGCAATATCGTAGCTATAGTCTTCGTGTTCTGTGCCGTGTTCTGGATATACTTCGCCGTTTGGATTTTCTGCACTCCGAGCACGCCGCCAGCCTCGATGAATCCCTGCTGTCGTGTTCGCCCGATGATCGACGAACCGCCGACTTTCGCTCCAGCCGCCTCAAGCACGTTCTCGTTGAAGCCGCCCGGACCGGATATGCGATTGCGTGCCCGGCGGTTGAATTCGAGCAGCTTGTCGCCAATCGCGTTGATGAGCCCCATTTGCCTCTTGAACGCTTCCTCTTCGCCGCCAGCTATGAGCGTCTGGAGTTCCTTGATTCGGTCGATGTTAGCCCTCGTGGCCTCCGGGTCCGGTGTCGTGATGAGCTTGAATGGCCCCATTGCGCCCTTCAATACGATCATCGAATCCACGACGGACTTGATCGCTTCGCGGAACCCGAGTTCTATGTTGAGCGACAACGTGCTAAACACGGTGTCGATAGTGCTGGCAATGCTGATAATGTTCTGCCCCAACCACACGAACGCCTTTTTAACTTCTCTCGACATTTCGATGCCGTCCGTGCCGACGTTAAACAGTGCCGTGCTCAGTCCCTCGATAAACGGAGTCAACTGGACCGCGATCTGCGTAGCGAGGCCACGCATGGTTTGCCGTAGCAAAGTGAACGAGTCGTTCATCAATTCGATTTTCGCGGCGTCGATCCCGCTTATGCCGGTGCCGAGTTTCTTCGTCAGCTTCGCGAGTTCTTTCAGCTTGTCGTTGCCGAGCGCGAGAGTATTGACCAACGCGGCGCCCTCGGTGTCGAACAGCTTAACCGCCAGGCGTAGACGATCCGCCGGATTCTGCACCTTCTCCATCGCGTCCGCGATCGCCTGGAACATCTTATCTGGCGACAACTGATTCAATGCTTTCGCGTCGAGCCCGAGTTCTTTGATAGCAGCCTTTGCCTCGCCCGTATCTTTCGCCGCTTCGCTCATTCGGCGGGTCATACGCTGCAAGCCCATTTCCATCGTGCGTATGTCCACCCCGGACAACTCTGCCGCAAGGCGCATGCCCGCGAGCGCCTCGGTCGTTAGGCCGAGTTTCCCCGCAGTCTTGGCGAGTTGATCGGCAAGCGAAGCGCTTTCGCGAATGTAGCTGACGATTCTCGCACCACCGAACACCGCACCCAGTGCAGCACCGATGCCGGAAATCTTCAACGCGAAACGGGCGGACGACCGGGCGAACTTGCCGAGCCGATCCGATGCCCGGTTCATCGTCTTGTTGAACCGGCCCGCGTTCGCGGTCAAGATGATTCTCAGTTTACCGACTGTTGTTGCCATGAGTCATCCACGCAGCCGCCTGCTGCATTACGTTCGTGATCGTTTCCGCACTGACCGGCTCACCCTTCGCTCGCGTTCCGTCTCCGTCCGGAAACAGCATAAACGCAGACATCGGCGGCGGCTTCCCTACAATTGCAGCGATTGTCTGGCAGAGCATTGCGAATCGCATATCCTGCCGTTGGTCGCCCGGCGGGTCGATCTCGAATAACGCCTCCCACCACAGTATTTCGTCCGCATCGAATCGCTCGATTTCCCGTAGCGACTTGCCGAGCACCATCGCGATCCGCATCAACAAGAGCCGATACGGATCGCGTTTCAGTTTTTTGCTTTGCTGTCCTCATCATCGCCAATCAACCCGTGTAGCTTGGCTGCCGCCTGTGCGATCGGCTCCAGCAGTTCCATCGTCTTATTCGACTCGACCCAATCCACCTCGGCATCGGTGAACACACGCACGCCCAGTTCGTCGCAGAGGCAGTGCGTGGTCATAAATGCCGCCGCGTGCAGATTTTCCTCAGTGGAAAGCTCGTCCTCATCGTCATCTCGTTTGGTCATCTTGAGGAATTGGCCAAGCGCCTTTGCCGACATCGGGCGCACGTGCGCCCCCTTCCATTGCGGATGATCCACCGGATCGATCGGCACGTCGTCCGTCCGTCTAACATCTTCGCTCAGCGTCATAGTTCCCTCCGTTTATGGGATTGTCGGCGCCTCGATCAATCGAACGGATACGCTGGCGTTGTGCTTATCCGACGGATCGATACCCGGCCCCATGTTCGTGACGAACCCGCGACACACCCAATGGCTTGCGAACGATGTGCCGAGTTGGTTCGGCATTTCGACTGCATAGTAGTTCGTAGCCCCGGACGACCACTGCTGCGCGATAAGGTTGTGCTGCGTGTTCTGATAGTCGAACGCCATGTCAAAAGAGATCGTCGCGGATCGCGCACCGGCGATGTACACCTTGTGCCCGGTGGACGTGATCGGGGTGACGTCGATTTCGTCGCAGTCAAACGATGACGACACGTTCAACACGTTGCCAATGCTCGTCTGGTTGCTAGTGCTGTAGCTGGTGGCGGTCGCGGCTGAAATGCTTAGGGAAGCATTGAAGCCGGGCTCCGCCGTCAAATTGGTGCTCACTGCCATAACCGTTTCTCCTTACGATGTCGCCTCGTCAACCCAGACGACGAAGTCCTGCACCTTGATATAAACGTACTTGTCGCCGCCCTCGGTATGAGGAACCGTTACGTCAAGCTCGTTTTCCATGAAAATACCCCGAACCGTCTCGCTCCCCCCGGTACCGCTGTACGCGTGCAGAGCTATACGGGTAGCATCCGCGAGCGACACCACCTGCGAATAGGTCGTCGACACACAGTTCAACTGGATGCGTTTAGCGACTAGCCCGGTGGCCCCGTTGATTGCGGGCTGCCTGTCCGCATCGCCGACCACCTGGAGCGTGATATACGGCAACGCCGAATCTTCCGGCGCTTGCCCGCCGCCCCATATCCGCGTGCCCACGGTGTTGGTTGCAGCAGATGCCGCGAGCACCTTGTATGTCGCCTGTTCACCCGCCACGTCGCGCCTCTTTCTCTAACTCATCGCGCAGCTTGGCGACGGCTAGTTTTTCTGCGACCCTCTTCTGAGTGTCCCATGCTGGACGCATGTACGGTTGGGCCGGTCCGATGCCGCGGAAGGCGCCATTCTTGGTGTACCGCGGCTTGGTGCCGTATTCGACGATGTACCCGTGTTGGCCGGCCAGAACGCTGATTCGCCCGCCCTTCGCGTTGAGAACTAGCCGACGCTTACCGGACGCGTCCTTTTTCTTGAGGTATTTGATTCTCGGTCCTACGACGGCTACATACGTCCCGGTGCCGCCGTACCACTTGAATCGCGTCCCTATGGACTTTTTGAGTCCCTCGGTTTCAACCGGAACCCTCGCCCTGGCAGCGACGACGATCGGCCTGGACCCGGCCCGCATCGCCTTCATGAGCACCCTGCGGCCCATTTTGTCGGACAGCTTGTCCAGCTTACGCATCAGGGCCTTGTCGCCCGTCAGGTCGAAGGAAATGGCGATTCGAGCACTACCGGCCATGACGCCCCCTTATAAGAAAAGGCGGACTTTGTAGTAGACTAGTACTCATAGATTGGCGATACTTGTGGTTGATGATTGAGCGAATCGATCCTATCTGCTTCGTCGGCCGCAAGGCACGTATTCTCCGTGCTGGCGAAGGCGCCCTGGACCGGCACCGAAGGCGTGTCCCTAGATCGGCCGGGCCAACCCCAACGTCCATAGAGGCCGAGGATCGCCGCGTACGACGTAACGCATCCGGAAGCGGCGAACCCGAGGTCATCGGATACAGCAGCGACAAAGGGGCGAGACTGTGTGCGATGGTGTTCGATCCGGCCATTTTCACTTAGAGTCGTTCCTTGCAAATCAACTCGGTCACCTTGCCCAGTTCGTTAACGTTGACGGCGGCTAGCACCTCGAATACGCGCGACCCGTAGGTCAGCGTAACGCACTGGTCTATAGCCGACGCATACCGCATGCGGACAATGTGCGTGCCCTCGGAAACGTTCTGTCCCGCAACGATCCTGTCACGCGCCGAGATCGGCTCGATGGACGCCCACCGCGTAGAATTGGTCGCCGACGCCTGGACCCATGATCCGTACGTCGTTTCCTGCGTGGCGGTGATCGTCGAGAGTACCACCCGCTTACGCATCTTTCCGACCATTGTACGCAGATCGCCCATTATGCCTTGAATATCCTGTATGGTGACAAGAGCGACTTCAACGCGAGTTCCAGTTCTTTGGTGATCGTTCCAGTAATCACCGGCTCACGCTGATCGTACATGTGCAGGAGGAGCTGTTGACACGCCGTGATGATCGGTGCGGGTATCGCGCTAGACACTGCGCCGTACCCGGATACATACGTCACCGTCACCGCCTGCCGAATGTAGCGGGTCGTCGGGAAACTCTTGGTGTACGCCTCATACACCCTGCCCGGCTCCCGCTGCGTATCCACCGTGTATTCGGTCGACGCAAGCGTCTGCGAGGTTCCCGCCGTGTCGACGTACGCGATTGACGTCACGGACGATAGCGGCGCATGAGGCAGAATGAATACGCTTGGGAATCCCCAATCGACAATCTGAGTCCATGTCTGATTGATGAACGCACGCCCGGTGTACGCTTCGCACCACTCGCGAGCGGACGCGATCATCGTGTCGATCAGCGTGTCGTCGGTGGCGTCGGTCTGCCGAAGAAACGTCTTGGCCACGGCCGTCGTCATCGGCTCCGCCGCCGGTCCGCTGGTGCGCTTCATGTTGTATTCGTACAGTATCATGTCGCGATCTTCCTCGGTCGCCCGCGTTTCCGTTTGATCGGCGCCACCTCTACCGCGGTACGGTATTCTGCCGGCGCCTCTTCGATCAGTTTCGCAATGCCCCGGCGTTGCAGTTCGATGAACTGCCCCCGCGTGATCCCGTTAGGACCGATCTCAGCGGTAGCACCCGCCTGATAGAACCCGGTCCAGTCGCGGATGAATTCAACTCTCATCGTCGTTCCCCTTTTCTCGCCATTGCTTGACGTGCAGGTGCCGCGGCTGCATGTCCGGGCCCAGCTCTGATACCATCAACTGCAAGTGGCCGATGCGGCATGTCGGGTCGACGTACAACGTCTTTCCCGCCTCACGCCATTGATGCCAGAACCACACGTCGTCATCTAGTCGCCCGTCTTCCCAGCCGCCGTTGTCGTCCGGCTTCGATATGAACCACGGTTTCGGAATGTCCGCCAGCGCAGACACACGAATCATAGTCAAACCAAAATGACCGGAATCGACTTTGATCGGGTTCCCGTCGGTCATCACCGACGTTTCGCCCTTCTTTGTCATCAACGCAGTTTCGACGTCGCCGCGTCGCACCTGCAACGCACACACGGCGTCGATGTCTTTACGCGTGCCCATGACATGCATGAGCTTGTCGACGTGCTTTGCGTGGAACATCGAGTCGAAGTCGATAGCCAGCAGCCAATCAATGCCGGCGTCTACCGCCTGCTCCAATGCTCGTTGCATGCACTGCCCCCAGAATACTCCGTTGAACTGCTGAACCGGAATTCTGAACGGATGCAAGGCGTCGATGATGCACGACCACGAGTCGTTCCACCCGACACGCGGCACGCTCATAATCGCCTGAACCTTTACCAGTGTCTCCGGTTTCGGAGCACCGCCAGGCGCCTTCTTTCCTTGCAGATTCAAGCTCACCGGCAGCGACGCGCAGTCGGTATTCAACGATTCCCACGGCTCGATGCCTGCAATACCGGCCTCCATCATGGCCGTCTCAAGACGCTCGCGGGTAAACAGCGACTTGTGATAGTCGTTGTCGTCCGTTTGTCCGCCCATCGCGTATAGCGGCCATAGCGGGTCTGAGTTGTCCGCAGCCATGATGCCGATCTTGTGCATGTCTGGTACGGCAATGCGGATGCGTCCATTCGGCTTGAGCACGCGCACCCACTCGGCGAGCACCTTAGGCACGTCACGGTGCCCGAAGTGTTCCAGGATGTGGCTCGCGCGTATCTCGTCAACCGTGTTATCATCGTACTTCAACGGATAGGCTTCTCCGCCGAACGCACGGTCGATCGGGATGAAGCCGTCAATCTTGGTGTTCCCCGATCCGATGTTGAGTCTGAGACTCATACTAGACCACTCCTGACAAACAGGAGGTTGACGTTTGTCTTGGCAACCTCCGTGTATCCCTTTTCCGATCCGAGCCTACGCATTGCGTCTATCCCCGCTTGGCACCGTCCGCCCTGCCCGAAGGCGCCTACATCAGGTATGAATGCCGGATCGCTGATATATGGACTGAACTCGATCATCATCACTCTCGGCTGAAACTCAGACAGTCCGGACCAAAGCCAGTAATCCTGTCCGTCGACGTCGATGCAACCAAAGTCCAAATCTCTTGGTGCTCCGTAGAATCGTAGAATATCTGGAAGTGTGTGCCCGTCGACGGATGCGTTGACGCAGTCGACCCTATCGTCGGCGTACCCTCGAAGAATGTCGTAGAGCACTGCATCCTGTTCAATGAGAATGGCATTCCATCCGTCATTGCGAAGCGACTTTGTATTGGATAGCGAAAGTCCATCACCGGCACCCACCTCGAAACACCAACGATTAGTCGTTCCGATCCGATCGAAGATGGCCTTGATCAGGCCGTCCTCGCCGTACTGGCTGTGGATGCTGTACGCCTTGTCGGTAAGCCAAGGCGTACAGCTATCCACCAGTGCCATGTGATTACCCGATCACTACGACATCGTCGCCCATGTCGGTCGTGCTTCCGGGCTGTACGCCGTTGCGGTACAGCGTGCCGATCGCGGTGACTTGGATGGCATCGCTCGCTGCCGTCGTGGCCGGCGTAATGGTCAGCTTGAGGTATCGTTTTCTCGACTTACAGTCGATCAGATACCGCACCTCTTTCGCCGACGTCAGATCCTCGGCCGCCCGCGCAAATCCTGCGTGGAACGTATTGTAGGTCGTCAGGTCGTCAGACTCGGTCAACGCGATCGTCGGTCCGGTTGCGTTGGTGTTCGACTCCGACCCGAACGACATGCGGATTTCCGCATAGTCCGACCGGCCGTCAACCCGCACCAGATCCCAGGTCGCCGTCCGTACCGCCGTAGTGCCGACCGCAGCAGCCGCGATCGGAGCAACTAGGACGGTGTCGATTCCCGTTTGTGCATGGATCATTTTCTCACCATCCTTTCGTTAAGAAGCATCCGTCGACAGGCAAACGATCGGGCCGGGCTGTTCGTCGGCCGCGGTCGCAGTGTAGTTGCCCACGTCGTGGATGTTGATGTCGTACCGATTCGTAGCCTTGACCGCCAACAGATCGTTCTCGAAGGTCGAGACGCTGTTGACTACCGCCGTATCGCTGACCTGGATGGTCGCACCACGCCGGTCGCCAAAGTCGGCGGCGAGGTTAAGGTCGCCGAGGTAGGCGTCGATCTGGTTGACCGCCGTAACCTTCGGGAGCACCTGCGAGAACACCACCGGATAGCCGAGCAGTGTCGGAGGTACGCCAGCCGCGATGTTCGCCGTAGTGTTCCCGCCCGCGGCGTATGCCAGGGCTGAGGCCACCTGCCCCCAGAACGTCTTATGCATGAACCACCGAACGTTCGGGGTGTCGGCGTATTCGGGAAGCAGTCCAACCACGGAGTTGAAGTCCGCCAGAACGTACGCGCCCCAGGTCGAGCCCGTCGCCTGCACCCACTGCCCGGCTCGCTGCGCAACAGTAGCGCCGAGATTGACGAACGCATTCTGTAGCCCAACAATGCCGTTGTAGGTCGACGTGCCGTCGCCGATGAACCCCGCCTGGTCCTCCTTCTTGGCGAACGCCCAAGCTATCTCGGTCATCAACTCGTCTGCCATGCTGATGATGGCGTCCTCGTTCAGCTCGCTCGTGAGCGTTGCGAGAATCATCCACTTCTTGGCGGTGAGTGTGATCTGATCGTGAGTCATGGTCGACTCGGTCCCGGTCGCGTTCTCGCCGACCGCGTAGGCCGTCAGCCCGCCGGTGCGGCGGTTACGCTGCTTGGTGTCCGAACTCATCGGAACGTTGCGAGCGTACTGGCGGAACACACCGTATTGCTCGACCAGCCGGATCAGGTCGCTATCGAACTCGTCAAGGACGAAGACGCCGCTTGACCAGTTGGTGCCCTCGGTATGGACACGGACTTCGATGCCGTGATCCCTGCACCAAAGCTGTGACTGTGGGTGTCCCCGGTACGCGGCGAACGCACGCCCGAACGTGTACGCACGCTTTTCGTGTTCATCGCCGAACAGCTCGCGGGTGTAGCCCCGCAGCTTCCCGTGGCGTTGGCCGGACGGAATCTCGATCCGCGTCCGCTCGACCGGCTGCGTAGCCCGCATCCGCATCTGATCCGGGGCGTCCGGGTTGTCCGTGTGGATGATGCCCGGCTTCGGCTGGCATCGCCGCTCCGGCATGGCGGTAACGTCCGCCACGGTTTGTGCCCGCTCGATGCGGCCCCGTAGACTCTTCAACTCAGCCGTGGCCGCCGCAAACTCGGTGGCCTCGTCCTCGGTCAGGTCGCGGCTTTCCGCCTCGGCCGTGCCGTGGATCTGAGTCAGCTTGTCCTGGGCCTCACCATAGAGCTTTCGTAGCTCGTCAATGGTCATGGTCAGGTTCTCCAAGCCAGACGTGCGCACGCAAAAGGGCGCAAACCGCCTGGCGAAACAAAGAAATAGTTTCGTGCCCTAGCGGTCTGCGCCCGTCTCTAACGTGCGTTGAACCTGCTGTTGCGTCGATTCGCCCGGATACGCCTCGCGTCCAACATCCTCAGCGGACGGCTCACCGACGCCTATTCAGTTGTCAGTTGAAGAGTACACCACTATATCTGGTAGTCAAGCGGTTTTTTCCGCTTTCGCCAATGTGTCGTCGTGCTCGACCATCATCCGGCACAACTGCTGTGCGGTGACGGTAGGATGCCAGCCCAGTACGAGCCCGGCCTTGCGCGGGTTCCCCTCCAGGTGGTCTACCTCGGTCGGCCGCAGATACCGCCTGTCAATGGCGAATACCTTACCAACGTCGAGCCCGGTCTGCTCACAACTCCAGTCTAGCCAGTCACTTACGCGGTTACTCTGCCCGGTGGCGATGACGAAGTCGTCGGCCCGTTCGTGCTGGAGCATCATCCACATGGCCTGGACGTAGTCGCCAGCGAAGCCCCAATCACGCCACGCGTTGATATTCCCCAAATACAGCTTGTCTTGAAGTCCGTATTTTATTCGGGTAACTGCTCGCGTAATCTTTCGCGTTACGAACGTCTCCAGCCGACGAGGCGATTCGTGGTTGAACAGGATTCCGTTACACGCGAACAGCCCGTAGGCTTCCCGGTAGTTGATGACCTGATAGTAGGCGTAGACCTTCGCGCAGGCGTACGGGCTGCGTGGCTTAAACGGGGTGGTCTCTGCCTGCGGCGGCGGGCTGGCACCGAACATCTCGGACGACGACGCCTGATACAGACGTACCTCGTGGCCGGTGGCATCCCGGTAATCGCGGATAGCCTCGAGCAGCCCGATAACGCCCATCGCGATTGTCTCGACCGAATAGATCGGCTGGTCGAAGCTCGTCTTGACGTGCGACTGTGCCGCCAGGTTGTAGACCTCGTCCGGCCGTACCTCGGTCAGCAGCCGCCGCAACCCCATCGGATCGAGCATGTCGCCATAGTGGAGCGTGAACCGCTGGCCCTGGTCGTGCGGGTCGTGGTAGAGGTGCTCGACCCGGTCGGTGTTGAAGCTGGACGACCGGCGAATCACGCCGTGCACGTCGTAGCCTTTGCCCAGTAGGAACTCGGCGAGGTACGATCCGTCCTGCCCGGTAACGCCTGTGATGAGTGCGGTTCTAGCCATCGGAAGCGTCCCTCTTCACCCAATGCTCGCACGTTCCGTTGCTGACCCGTTCACACGGTGGCATCCGGCCCTCCTGGATCGGCAATCTACGTCCACGCATCACATCGATAATATGGGTGAACTTGCCGGATGCGCACATTTCCCATGTGGAGTCTAATCGGTAGTGCCTGCATTCTCTGCACGCCGTCAACATTGCGTCCACGACTCCACCAGCAGCTTGCGGCACGCCGCCAGCCGTGGTCGGAACGCCGGCCTGCAGGACTCACGATACGATTCCATCGACCGTACGGCGCCCGCGAAGTCCCTCGCCTTGATGTCCGTGTCCGGATAGGCCGGGAACGTCACCGGGGACACCTCCAATAGTTGCACCTTCCGGATCGTCCGGATCAGCAGATCGGGATCGTTCCTGTCGGTATCCCATCCATCCTCAAGCACCCGGAACCCGAACGACATCTGCGACACGTCGCCACGTCGAATCGTCTCGACCTGAGCCGACGCCCAGTCCGGCGGGTTGATCTTCACCGCCAGCCCGGTCCGGTCCTCGCGGAGATCCAGCGTGCCCGCCGACTTTCGGCCGAGCACTAGGTTCGTGTCGTGATTCCATAGAGCCCGGATGTCGTCCTTGCCCAACGTGTCGGCAAAGGCGCCCTCCGCGATCTTCTCACGAAACCCCCACATTTCGAGCGACAGCGTCTCGAACACCGCCGCATGCCCTGTGAGTACCGCCTTGTCGCCTTCGTCTACCCGCAATTCGCTCGCTTCGTATGTCCTACGCTCCATCGTTAGAGCCTCCAAAATACATTGCCGTCAATTGGTCCGCCCGTGAATCACGCCATTCGTCGATAAGGGATTGCAACGGCAGTCCGTCGCGCAGCGTCGTCAACGCCATTTCCCGCTGAGAGGAAACGTACCGCGACGCCTCGGTCCCGCCATCATTGCCACTGAACACCACCGGCCAGACAGGAACGAACGCCGCGATAACGTCGTCCTCGAATCGCTGGTAGAACTCACGCACCGCCGCGTCAAGCGCATCGCCCGCGTGCTTCTTGCACAGCCTGGCCAGCCCCGTGGTTTCCTTGTGCAGCAGCCGCCCGAACGTGTCCCGTACCAGAACGGCGCGAGCACCGTCGTCCTCGCTGTCGTCTGGAGGATCGTCCTCTGGCTGGTCCTGGACCGGCTGTTGTGGCTGCATCGGCTCCGGCTGCTGCTCGCCCATGTCCTCTTTGAGCACCTGCATATTGGATTCGACAAGCCGGATGTCACCCTCCGGTCCGATCGGGTTCATGTCCTCCAGCCGCAGGATGTCGTTCGCAGTGAACACGCCCTCGCGCCTCATCTCGCGGTAGAACGCGGTTCGAGCCGCGATGTCGCCACGCAGCAAGGCGTTCGTATTGAACCGGTAGTCCAGCTCCGGACCCAACAGCTTGGCCTCGATCTCTTGCTCCCACCGGTTCAGCCAAGGCATTAACGTGTCGGTCACGAACTCGATCTTCTGGTGTTCGATGTTGCTGAATGTGGCGTTCTCGTTGTCCACCAGCATGTGCGCCGGCACACCGTACCAACGGGCAATCTCACGCACCTGAAAGGTCCGCGTCTCCAGGAACTGAGCGTCGTCGTTAGGTATGCCGATCTGCTTCCAGTCCATGCCCTCTTCGAGAATGGCCGGTCGGTGAGCGTTCGCAACGCCTCGATAACTGTCCTCGAAGTCGCGTCGCAACTGCTGGTGGGCGGTGTCCGACAGCTCGTTCGGATGCGTCAATACCCCGGTGATGGCCGCCCCATTCCCGAAGAATGCGGCCCCGTGCGACTCGGTCGCAAGCGCCAAGCCCATCGACTCGCGGGCCAACGACACAATCGACTTGCCCGCTATACCGTCGCCAAATAGGCGTAGGTGCAGGATGTTCTTCGGCAGGATGTCGAGCGCCTCGTTGGCGTCCACTTGGTAGCGATAGAACAAGCTGTTTGTCTTGTCGCGCAGGATTGTGACATTCTGCGGCGGAAGCGGCCATAGCTCCAACGCACGGCCCGCGTTGTCCTGCACAATCTCGGCGTAGCTGTTGCCCCACAACGCGAGCACAGCCGTCATGTACTCCTTGAAGATGAACGGCGTCTGCTCGCGATTCGGTGTCCGCTTCATCGCAACGGACACCCGGTGCCCCGCCATGCGTTCATGCCCGCCCGTCCCCGCCTCTTTGACCACAGAGCCCGGCAGCTTCGCCACCCCGGTCGCCAGGATGGCAACGGCACGGTATACCGACGAACACGTCAACGCCGTATCAGTGTTCACCGGAACCCCGGCTCGCGACCCCATACCCCACCCGCCGGACGTCCGCATGATCTGCTTGCGTGGTTGTGTCACCCGACGACGCTCAAACAATCTATCTATGAGAGCCATTACCGTGCCCCTTGTGTGTGATGCCGACAACGAAAAGACCGGCCGCCCCGGCGACTATAAACCCCAACGGAGGCCATGCGAGATACGCACCGCAAACGATCGAAAGCAGACTGACAATCTCTACGCAATCGCGGATCATAGACGCCTGAGCCCCCGTGTTTCGTAGACGCTCGTGTTGTTCACTTCGATCATTGCACGCCCCAACGCCATGACCGTCGCAACGACGCCGTCAATCCGTTCGGCCGAACGCTGCTTATCAGGCTTGATGTTCCCCGCCGGGTCGGCCTTGAGAACGACATTCGACACCTGCCAACGCAACACCGGATGTGCCGCGTGCCGTATCTGCTGTGATAGGATCATCCGCTCAAGCAGCTTGGACGGCTCGGAAATGCTGACGTACCCCTGCCGCATCTGCACCATCGCAAAGCCGTCCTCTTCTCCCAGTTGGGTGGCGAGGTGCGTAGCGTTCCATGGGTCGAAAGCGATCTCTTTGATCTTGTACCGCTTCGACAACTCGCCGATTCGACTGCGGATGTAGCGGTAGTCCGTCACGTTGCCGGGCGTCAATTCGATATGCCCCTGCCGTGCCCACGTCAGATACGGAACCCGGTCGCGTCGTTCCCGTTCGTGCGCCTTGTCCTCGGGTATCCAGTAGAACGGCATAACGTCGCACGTCCCATCCGAGTCGACAAACAGCAGTACCAGAGCTGTCGTATCGGTGGTCGTCGCCAGGTCCAAGCCCGCGTAGCACGTCCGCCCCTCACACTTCGCGAGTGGTGCACCGCACGAATCCCAACGGTCCATAGCGATCCATCGGGATTCCTGCTCAGTCCACTGGTCAAGGTACAACCGGCGAAACGTGTTCTCGAAACTGGGAGTCTCTTTCGCCTTCGCGTACTCGGCACGCAGGAACTCCCAGCTTATCGAGTTGCCGAGATTCGGATTGGCGTTCGGCCATAGCGTCTCATCTTCCCAATCCTCGTTAGGCTTGACCTCGTATATAACAGGCAGGAACGCCCGGTCAGGTATGATTCCGTCACGCACCTTGCAGGCGTAATCGTACTTTTCGTAGCAGATCGAGTTGCGGTCGAACCCGGCTGTCGTGATGTGGAACATGAACGGCTGGCGACGCGCCCCCATTCCGGTCGTCAGTACGTCGATCAAGTCGCGGTTTGGCTGTGCATGTAGCTCGTCATCGAGAACCCAATGCGGATTGTACCCGTGCTTCGTGTGGGCATCGGACGAAATCGATCGATACACCGAACCGCCAACGATGATCGACTTGGCCAATATCTCGGACCGAGCGGCCAGGTCAGCGTCCGCTTGGTGCATCTTCTTGGCGATGCCGAACGACAAACTAGCTTGATCCCGGTCCGCGGCACAACTGATAATCTGGGCGCCAGGCTCGTTGTCGCAATGTAGGACGTACGTGCTGCACCCGGCGCCGAACGTGGTCTTGCTGTTCTTCCGCCCAACCTGCTCGTACGCCTCGCGGAATCGCCGAGTCCGGTCGTCTCGCTTCCAGCCAAAGACGTTCCCCGCGATCGCTACCTCGTGCGGTTCCAACACATACGGCCTTCCGGCCATGTGCCCTTCGACGTGCTGGATGTAATCCGGGAAGAACTCGACGACGTGACACGCCGCTTTCAGGTCGAAAGTGTCACCATCCCCGGCCGTGGCCCACGGATCAAAGCCCGGAATCAACTCGCGACAATACTTCTCAACCTGTGTGGCCGAGTGAAACTTTGCCAACGCCCTTGGTTTCCTTCTTAATTGTGCGGCATCGCGTCCGACTGGATGGCGAGAACCCGAACTCAACCCCGTACTTGACCACCCGGTCCGACCAGTTCCGCATCGCCTGGTCGTCCCCACGCTTGATGGCGCGGTCTAATTGAACGACCGCGTTGCAGTACGTCTTGAGTAAATCGGCGTCTACGATCGTGACGTATCCCAACGACTCGCAGGAATCTCGTACACGATTCCAAACGGTTTTGATTGCGGCGCTCGCGCCCTTCGGCGGCGCCGGGAAATCAGGCGGCGGTTGCGGCTCGCCCTCGCGATGATCCGCCCGCCAAATGCCAGCGAGCTTAAGCTGTTTCGTTGGTTTTGGTTTACGTCCTCTCATAATTCACAGCCCAACGCACAAATTCGTGCGTAAACGCGTGCAGG
>Ga0307379_10003595_pt1 | contig 22449 bp, 11 predicted proteins | sample UN2MG_FD_202237 | JGI IMG/M metagenome (GOLD analysis project Ga0307379, IMG submission 202237) | Soil microbial communities from Risofladan, Vaasa, Finland - UN-2 | ecosystem: Environmental > Terrestrial > Soil > Coastal area > Acid sulfate soil | place: Finland: Risofladan, Vaasa | collected... | reverse complement strand
GAAATCAAGTATAAAGAAAAGAAAAATACTCATGATGAGTACAGTGTGGTTATTCCGATCGGGTTCTTATCTGAACCCATATTATCGATATTATCAAAATCAATTTCAGCCTATGCGAATAATCGGAGAATAAAAAAAATCATTTGTGTCTACGATAAAGCAATCGAAGATATTAAACGAATAGAACTTAACCCGAAAATAGAAACTGTTCTCGTAGATCAACCGGGGCCAGCGTATGCACGGAACAAAGGCATAACTCAATCTTTAGAAGAAGGGTTATCTGACGTCATTTTAGCAGATAGCGACCTTCTTGTATATCCCTCGGATCTTGTCCAGATTATTCAAGGTTATGAAAAGAGTAGACAAGTCATTGCTTGTCCAATCTTACTGTCTCATGGAACAACTCGGCTTGATCAATATCACGATATAAACGGAACACTAAATGGTAGATATTTGGATGAAACAAAAAAACAGCTCCTATTTGGCACAACAAGCATTATGTGCATCAATGAATCATACTTTGAGAGCGGGAAATTATTTTCAACCGATTTCAAAGAAGCAGCAGGAGAAGACATAGATTTCTGCCTTAACGCATTAATTGATGGGATCAAGATTCATCCTCTTGACCAGATTAAAATCAGACACTGGTACGGGTACTTAGACAATGAGAAAAACAATATCGAAGTTCTCATTCGTCGATTTGGAAGATATGGAAGAGGAGAACATCAACTTTTGAAAAAACATCCCTATTACCACAAAATATTATCAAAAACAGAACACAGACCAAGTATAGACTCCTGACTGGGTCAGAAAAATGCTACGCACGCCCAATAGTTAACCTAAGTTTTTCTTGAAGTATGCTTTTTCGATTTTTCGCACTGAGATTTTATGTTTTAATGCTATTTCCCTTATGTCATTAAGCAGGGTTAGATAGTGCTTGTTACCAGTGAACATGTATTTTGGTTTCTCCCCATAAAAGCCTCTCATAACGTGTATGTCATAGATGCAGTATCTTTTTGGGGCATAAAATGTCAGAATTGTGCTTGCAAGAGCTACGCCTATGCCTTTGATGCTACGAAGTTTGGTGATCCGTTCATTATCGATAATAGGTCGGAAAGCTGTTCGGGAAATTTCTCGTATTTGTTCATCAGAATATTGTTTTATTAGATTCAATGTTCGATTTTCTCTTCCGGGTAAGGTGAGGAATTTCCAGTGAATAATCTCTTTGAGTGTTTCCAATCCAAATTCTTGATTTCTCCGTAGATGCTTTCCGATCCTATCTTCCTCAGTGTTCCACCAGGGATGTTCTTGGTCGTATTTGTTTGACCAGTAGTTTATTTCATCTAAGGTTAATTTTTCCGAGTTTTGAGCTTCTGAGTTCGATTTTATTGTAATAGTATAATATGGTTCCTCATTGGATGACTTTTTTATTGCGGTGAGGCCGTAAATTTGACGGTCATCATAGAACAGAATAGGCTTCCTCGGATTGATGTCGGTAATATCTGGGTTGTCGAATAGCTCATGAATTAGTATTTTTGGGTCAATTGGGATTGGTTGAAGCGCATCGCATATTCCTGATAAGTAATTATCAAGATCGCCCATTTCGAATAACTGGTCAGGTAGGGCATGAATGGATAGAGATAATGAGATTGGTGTTCTAAATGGTTCATTCATTCCTGCTTTGTTCCGTGCGATTAACGCTTGCATCCTTAACCTGACTAATAGTATGGCTTGGCTTTCCAGCCCCCACATGGATTTGTTATTCTTGTTATTAGGGGGTAATCCTTTGACGGAAAACGATATTTTCATCACTATTCCAGGTTCTGGGCCGTCTGGGGCAAGCTTATACTTTTTTGATTCAGCGATGAACCATAGAAACTTGGGCATGCTTGGATAATGATGAGATGAACTGTGATTTACGCTACATCCAATTATGTAAGCTCGGTATGAGGATGGCGTTACAGGATTATCTGGATAATGGTTCTTTATCCAAGCCATAATCTCGTTAGGTGAGGCTGTTCCGAGCTCCGTTATTGCTTCACGAATTTTATCCGCATTCGTTTTTCTCAATTACCACACCAAGAACGTTCTAGTCTAAGTATATTGTTAGATTATTAATTCTTTAACATTTGAAGAAATAATTTGAAATAAAATCTAGTTTACATGAATATTTACGTCCGCCATTTCAGTTAGGATATACTCCTTTTTTATCCACAATTCACCGGGTTCAGGTTGGACCCACCGCTAATCCAGCATAGGCGTTAGGTTCTTACCCTACAGCCAGTGGAGATAACAACAATTTTTTTCTCGTTATATCAAATAACATGATACAAGAATAGAATGGTGCGGGGGGTGGGATGCCCACACAAAAATACTAGTAAAAAAGGATTAGATAATGCTCCTGTAAAAGGGTATATTAGATAAAAAGTTTTTCTAAAATGTTGTTTTTAAGGAATTCTTTATCCTTAATCTCAGTTAATGGGTATCCTATTATTTTTCCTTCCCATATTTCATCGGATTCTTTATCCTCATGTCTATATTCGTTTAAATAACCCCCAATCAGTATTTTACCATCATGATAATATTTTCTATCGTCTAAATATAATACATTTATTATGTTCCAACATCTATATTTTTTATCCTTATTTTGGGCATTAATTTTACAGAACCATATTTCTGGACCTTCTATTGTTGTAACTTTTTTATGATTTCTATCAACAGAGGAGAATAATATTATAACTCCCAGGTAATCTTGTGTTTCCGAATCTTCTTCTTGATTTTTATATAAATACATTTGATATTCTTTTAAATACAAACTATGAGGTCCATATGAATACTCATCTACGCATTCATACATAGGATCTATTTCTTGAATTGTGCTTGTAATATCATTTTTTAAATTATTTATTTCATGATATACTTTTCTAATAATATCATAAGCTCGATCTATGACAACTCCAGTATTTTTTTCGGTTTCCACTTCAATCAAACTATTATTTATTTATCAGCATAAAAAATGATTGATGGTTTTAATTCTACACTTGATTCTAAAATAGTCTGCCAATAGACTGTTTTTTCGTTATATATTGAATAATACAGGAACGGAATTATATCGTTAAAAATGGGGTCATTCCAATATTTCTCATTATTAGAATAGAAATATATATCCGAGTTTGGAAATGAGAACTCCCCTTTTATTATTTCAGTCCAATACTTTGATACTAATGCACCTGAATCATAAATGATTGTGCTTGTGATAAGCGGGAAATCATCAACCTGATACCCTATTTGCGAGAAACCTGAAAACTGAAGCAGTCCTCTCTTTTCTAGAAAGATAATTAATTGATCTGCTATTTTGTATTCTATCGATTGCTTTGATTGTGTATCTATAATTTCCCTCATTATCGGTATTAGTTGTTGCCAATTTGTCCAGAATATTTTCTTTTGACAAATCGTTGTTTGAGAAGGATCAACGAAAGTAATTGTTTCAATGGATTCTCTTATTTCATCCATTGGGAAGTAGTCATCCTTAGTAATGTAAATCATTACAAAATCAGAAAAACGGTGAATCTCGTCTTTGTAAAGTAGTCCTTTATTAATTAATTCAGCACCGATGAAATATTCTCGAGCGAGTTGATCGTATAGAAAAATCTCATTTTGTTTGTCGTTATAATTTTCTTGTACTTTATAACTGACACCACTTTTTCCGGAATTAAACTTAGTTTCAATAATAATTAAGAGATTATTACATAAAATAAGAACATCTGGTTCTACTCCGTATGGTTTTGAAAAACTTTTCCAAAACTCAAATAAACATTCAGAATTTTCTAGGTCTAATTTTTCTCCAAGAAGATTTGATGCAGAAATTAAAAAATTATTTAGCCATTTTTTATTTAATAAGTCAAATGCAAAGAATACGACTGATGTTAAAAAATCTTCACTGACTTCTTCATGTATTGTTAGTTTTCCTTTAATGTCTGCAATTACCATATCTATTTCATACTCTTTTAGTCTTAAATAGTTCTGCATGTGCCTTCATCAATTGTTAAAAGACCCAGCTTTCGGATGGGTTAGAATTGGCGCGCGCACAAATTTATTGTTTTATACAGGAGATCACGCGTAAGTATCTTAAACTTAATTCTGTTACTTTATCTGATTGAATTGTCAAGCTCGATCACTGATTTCCTTAACGCAATCAAGATAGATGAATTAACGAATATAGATGAAGCTACCCTGAAACAGACCGTCATTCTTAGGCTATTCTCCTTATTGGGATGGGATATATTTAGTTCAATAGAAGTCGTTCCTGAATTTTCGATCAGTGGAAAGAAAGTTGATTATGCTTTATGTGATGAAGGTAAGCCCAGAGTCTTTATCGAGGTGAAGAGATCAGGCGAAGATTTGAGCAATCATCAGGAACAGTTGTTATCGTATGCTTTCATGCAAGGTATTAGGTTGGCAGTATTAACTAATGGTATTACTTGGTGGTTTTATCTCCCCTTACAGGAGGCAAGTTGGGAAGAAAGAAAATTCGATTCTCTAGACATTTCGAGAGATGACTTATCAAGATTCTCTGAAAAAATTTTCAACTATCTAAATAAGGAAAATGTATTATCAAACAAGGCTGTAGAGGTTGCTTCTCAGACTTTTACGGAAATGAGGAAAAGGAGAACCCTTGACGATGCCTTCCCTAGGGCTTGGAGCCTTATCGTTAATGAAAACAATCTAGAGTTCCTAGAGATTGTAAATAAGAAAATCGAGGATATCAGCGGTTTTCGAGCGTCCAAAGAGAACCTTGAGAGGTATATCCGAAATCAACTTGGCAAACCCTTCATCTCAATGCCTGAAGATAAAAGAAAGGTTCGGCGTAGAACTCCGACCCTTAAGACTACTAGTGTGAATTATTGGTTGATCCCTTTCAAAGACCCTGAGGCTCTTCAAAGACTAATTGTTGAGGAAAACATCTGGGCTTTTGGGGAGAACACACCGGGGCGAAAAAGCGTCAAACCAGGTGACTGGGTTTGTTTCTATCTCTCGAAAAAGGGTGTGGTGGCTCATGGTCAAGTGTCTTCAAACCCGACATACCTTAAACATCCTAAAGTAAGGGACCCGGATAAGTATCCTTGGGTTTTCAAGCTGATCAACACCGTCGTTTATCCAGAGTTCCCTACTCGGTTTGACGGAAGTCTAAGGAAAAGGCTTGACTCGTTCAAAGGCAGGAACCCTAACAAGAGGTGGGGGTGGTTTGTCCAAAGTAATAGAAAAATCACAGAATATGATTTTAACAATCTAATTAAAAAGACTACATAAGATTGAGATTATAATATAAGTTATTAGAATTCCCTAGGGCCGGGTGTATATTTAAAAAGCACGTCTAATATTATCTTTTACATTGATATGAAATTTCTTTACAGGATATTGTTATATTTTTACGGGGTGATCATTTTTCATGGTAAGTGCTGAAATCCGTGAGGGAGATCGAGTTTCAGTAAAAGAGTGGGGATATGATTTCATTTTTTCAGGGTTTTCTCCATTTGGCGAATATTTTCTTTTTGAGGGAGAAGACGAGTCTGGTGGGTTCTCTAGGGTCATTGATCCGAGATCGGTTTCGCTGGTGAAAGATGGGTCGGTTGTTGATCTGCCTGATCCCGTTGTTCTTCATAAGAGTAGATCGATTGATTTTGATTCTGTTGAGCCTGGTCACATTGTTGATGTCCGTGACCGTCTGTGGCGTGTAGATGGTGTTGATCATGTGAAGAGGCTGATAAGGGTCAGCAGTATCAGTGGGGTCGAAGCTAAGCACGAGTACTTTGCCCCTGTGGAGCGGATCAGGCCTGCTCTTCACCCTCCGCCTAATGTTCGTGTGGTTGGTAACCCGGGTTTCCAGAGGCTTCTTCTTCAGGCGTTGAAGCTGGACCTTATGCATGGGACGGCCGAGTTGATGGGGCTTCAGCGTAGCCGTGTCATTCCCATGAGTTATCAGCTGGTTCCCGTGTTGATGGCGCTGGAGCTACCTGAGGCTCGGTTATTGTTAGCTGATGACGTTGGGCTGGGGAAAACCATTGAGGCGGGTTTAATCGTATCTGAACTGCTTGGTAGGCGGCTGGCGGAGCGTGTACTTTTCGTAACACCTGCGAACCTTCGAGAGCAGTGGCAAGATATTCTTCGTAGATTCTTCCACATTGAAGCTAAGATTATCTCGAAGCGGCATCTGAGACAGCTCGAGCGAGAACTACTTGTTGGCGGTGATCCTTGGGGTCATTATCCTTTTCTGATTACTTCTATCGATTATGCGAAGCAGGGGCATATTCTTCAGCGGATTCAGTCGTATCACTGGGATGTTGTGGTCATTGATGAGGCTCATAACGCAGCTAAGCCTCATGAGGGGGTTCCCTCTCCGAGCTTGGTTATGCAGAGATGGACGTTTGCCAGGACGATTGCCAAGCACTGTAGGAATCTGTTGTTGTTGACTGCGACTCCGCATAACGGGTATCGTGACTCGTTTGCGAGTCTACTTGAGATGCTTAACCCAGACATGGTATCGGGGCAGGTTCCCGATGTCGAGATCGATAAGAGTTTGGCCAGGCGGCACGTGTGTCAGAGACGCAGAGAGGATGTCAAGGAGTGGCTGAAGGCTCAGAATCTGGGGGATGACCCATTCCCTGATCGTAATCATAGGGAGGAGTATGTGAGTCTCTCAACTGAGTTGAGAGAAGTGATTGACAGTGTAAACGCGTTCTCGGATCACATTCTGAGGACGGTTGTGGATGAGAGCCTCGTAGCTAAGAGGGTTGCGCGATGGACTATTCTTCACTTCCATAAACGTGCACTAAGTTCGCCCTATGCCGTGAAGTGTAGTCTCAGAAACCGTATTCAGCGTATCGATGAGCAGCTGGCCCTGGAGGCCAGTAAGCCTGGTTTGGGTATGAAGGAGGATGCCGCCCGGCGGAACGTCTTCGACTTTGAGATTTCTGAGGACATGCCTGAGGAGGAGGTTGACCTTAGGACAGATAGGGTGATCTTTGGCTCGAAGGAAGCGTTGCTGGCGGAGAGGAAGCTTCTTGAGGATGCTCTGGTTCAATGTGACAGGGTTACTCCCTCTAGGGATGCCAAGCTCCATCATCTGCTCAGGAACTCGATACCTTGGGCTGTTGATCGGGCTACAGATAGGAAGCCCAAGATAATTGTTTTCACCCGCTACAAGGATACTCTTGATTATCTTGTTGATCACATTCAGCGTGAGATCAGTCACTCCTTTAATCTTGAGGGGATGAGGGTTTTTGGGATTCATGGTGGTATGAATCACCCAAAGAGGAAGGAGGAGTATGAGGCTTTCAAGATTGCTGAGAAGGGTGTTCTGGTCACCACGGACTGTATGGCGGAGGGCATCGATCTCCAGTACTCGGCTAACCAGATTATTCATTATGAGCTGCCCTGGAACCCGAATAGGCTTGAGCAGCGTAATGGGCGTGTTGACCGGTTCGGTCAGCCCAAGAAGATGGTCTATGTTCGGACGTTGATCATGCAGGATACGCTTGAGGCTGCAATTCTTGAGAATCTGATTACGAAGGCGAACAAGATTCGTGCGGATTATGGGTTCGCGCCTCCGTTCTTCGGAGACGATCTGGCGGTGCTGGACGCGATTGTGGATTACCGTCTTGAGGCGAAGTATGGTCCTCAGAAGACGTTGTACGAGTTCTTTGATACGCGTATGGATCGTGAGCGTGAAAGGGCTCTGAAGTTGCAGCTTGTGGATGGGCTGCTGGATGCCGATGTTGTGAGGAGGATGCAGGAGGACTCTTTCTATGGTCAGACGGGGGTGGACCTGAACGAGGTTACTCGTCGGATGGCTGACACGGAGGCTTCGCTGGGGGGTAAGGACGCTCTTGCTAGGTTTGTTCGGAGCGCTGTGGTTAACCTTGGGGGTAGTCTTCAGGATGATGGGGAGACGGATGTTTTCAAGCTGGTTCTCCCTGAGGAGCACGCTGAACGGTTCGGCGTTTCCCAAGAAACGCGTGTCACGTTCAACCAGAGGCGTGGTGTGGCTGATCCTTCTCTTTATGTTATGGATCTTGGGTCTTCTGTAGTCTCGGGTTTGCTGGACCAAGTTTTGATTATGAGTTACATGCCTGAGGCTGAGAGTTATGGTAGGACGGCTGCTGTGGGCTCTGACAGGGTTCGGTGTGTGACGGCTGTGTTCCATATCAGGATGAGGTATCTGGTGAATACTAAGCCGAAGTCGATCATCGAGGAGATTGTGCCTATCGGCTTGGAGCCTTTCAGTGAACGGGTGCTGGATCGGGGGGAGGGTGATACTCTGGTTGCGTCGGATTTCCAGGCGCATGGCCAGAGCCGTGAGGACATCGTTGAGGCTCTTGGCGAGGCTTTGATGCACCCGAGGCTCATGTCGTCGATTAAAGAGGCCGCTGAGAGGAACTGTGATCGATTGGTGGAGGCGCGTAAAAGTATACGTGAGGGTCTTGAGAAGGATGGGTTGACGAAGGGGTTGGGCGGGTTTGATGAGGTGTCGTGTGCTTCTCAGGACATACTGACGATTACTCTGTACTACCCTAGGGTGGGGGGTGGGTTGTAGTGGCGACGCTTCTGGACGGTCAGCCTCTTCCTCACCTCGTGCACGTGGTTTCGAGTGGCGGTATTCTCACTGAGGAGTCTCTTGTTAGGCTGAGGGATAACCCGTACAGTAATTCTAGTCTGAAGTTGGATGTGTATGGTGGTGAGGGTGAGCGGGTTACAGAGACGGTTTTTGAGTCCAGGCTCAGCGAGTTCTGGGTCTGGGCGACCTCAACTTGGGATGAGATAGCGGGCAACGTGGATAATCTAGACGTCTCTGTGCTTAGGGGGAGGTGGGCTCTCCCATTCTTCCGCTACCTGAGATATGAGCCGTCTTATCAACGTTCTCATGAGGTTATTGAGGGTCCTACTGAGGAGCAGTCCATCAGGGTTAACTTATCTCACAGAGGCTGGGATTCTGATGTGGCTCTTAGGATTCATATTGTTCTGAGCTTTGAGGGCTTTGATTCCCCTGCTGGTAGTGACCGTAACGAGATTAGCCCTCATGATGCTATGCAACGTTTCCTGGTGTTGAAGGAAGGCGTTGACTGGAGCATCTTGTTCAATGGGCGCTATGTGCGGCTTCTCAGGAAGTATTACCACGAGTACACCCGTGGGTTCGTGGAGTTCGACCTTGAGAACATACTGGAGGACCGGAACTTGGCGGAGTTCCGCCTCATGTACATGCTTCTCCATTCGAACGTGTTCAGGGGTGAGAAACCCATTGAGGGGTTCTATGAGCGGAGCAAGCAGATCGGAGTCAAGATCGGAGATAGGCTCCGGGATAACGTTAAGGCGGCGCTTGAGCTCCTCGCTAATGACCTGTTGACTGATGAGCTGAGGAGGCATTACGAGGAGAACCCTGAGGAGGTTGACGAGTTCTTCAGGCAGCTTCTGAGGGTCTTCTACAGGGTCATGTTCATACTCTATGCTGAGCAGAGGGGCATGCTTCCAGGGCAGGGGACTCTGTATGGTAGGGAGTATAGTATCACGAAGCTCAGGGGCATGGCTGAGGGGGTTATTGTTCCTGACGCTGATGTTGATCTCTGGCGTGGGCTTCAGACTAACTTCAGTCTTGTGGAGATGGGCTCCGAGGCTCTAGGGGTGTACGCTTACAATGGTGGGCTGTTTAAGCGGGAGAACACAAACCTGATCGAGCCTCTGACGTGCAGGAACAGTACTCTGCTGGAGGTTATCAGGCTCCTGACGACGACTGAGGAAGGAGGCGTCCGAAGCAGGATCAGCTACGTGGATATTGACGTCGAGGAGATCGGCTCGGTCTACGAGAGTCTGCTGGACTATAAGCCGAGTGTCTTGTCTGAGGGGCGGGTCATCGACAAGGAGAGGTACTTCCCACATAGGTTCTACTTGCTTCCCCGTGGCTTGGAGAGGAAGACGACTGGCTCCTATTACACGGATAAGGGGCTTGTTAACATCCTGGTGAAGACTGCTCTTGTACCTGTGGTTAATGGGAGGCTCAGGAGGGCTGAGGAAGGGTTCAAGGACAAGGATAGTGAGGAGTGTCTGGCTGGGAAGCGTGAGGCTCTTCTGGATGTGAAGGTGTGTGACCCTGCTTGCGGTGGGGGTACTTTCCTCATCGCTGCTTTAGATTATCTTGGGCTGCGTTTCGCTCAGCTGATTTCTGGATTGGTTCATCCGAGTGATGATGAGCTCAGGAATGCAAGGCGTACGGTGTTGATGCACTGTGTTTATGGTGTTGACAGGAACCCTCTAGCTGTTGAGCTGGCCAAGATCAGTCTGTGGCTTCACGCTTTTGTCAAGGATCGTCCTCTCACGTTTCTTGACCACAGGATCAAGTGCGGTGACAGCCTGATTGGGGCGAGGCCTTGGGTGGTTAGTGAGGGGATTAACCCTGACGCTTTCACTCCTCTGAAGGGTCAGAAGGCGACTGGTATTCCTCCTGAGGATAGGGAGGTGGCTAAGCGTCTTAGGCAGGTGACTTTGGAGCGTAGGAAGCGGGCTGCTGGGATGGCTTCTCTTGGTGAGTACTTTGAGGGTAAAGATGTCTCTGATTATGTTGAGGGTGTGAAGAGTCTTGACGATTTTGAGGAGGATACACCTGACCAGGTTATCCTGAAGTCTGAGTACTATGAGGCTATTCTTAGGGAGAGTTCCTATCAGCACCAGAAGGATGTCTATGATACTTGGCTTGCTTCGTTTTTCTGGGATTTGACCAGTGACTGGAAGAGACAGGTTCAATTCGAGAGTATGTGCCCAACTGAGGCTGCGTTCAGAGACGTAATAAGAAACAGGGGGAACCCTCAGCTGCTTGAGAAGGTGCATGAATATTCCGAGGATTACAGGTTCTTTAACTGGGACTTGGAGTTCCCAGATGTCTTTGAGCGTGAAGAGTCTGGGTTTGACTGTATTCTAACTAACCCTCCTTGGGATGTTATGCAGTTTAAAGAGAACGAGTTCTTTATTGGGCGAGCCCTGAAGGTGGAGGAAGCCTCCACTCAGGCTGTTCGTAGAAGAGAGATAAAGGCTCTTTCGACTGGTTCTGAACGTGAGAGACGGGTATTTAGAGAATATGTTGATACTTGGATTCAAGGAAAGAAAATTGATTTTTTTATTAGAACTTCAGGCTTGTTTAAGCTGTCAGCTCAAGGCACCCTTAATACTTACCAGCTCTTCGTTGAACGGTGTTGGGGTCTAGTTACGGAAATGGGCAGAACTGGGATGGTTGTGCCTACTGGGATAGTTACTGGATATTACCTCAAAGACCTTTTCGCGGCTTTGGTCGATAATAATTCACTTGTTAATTTATTCGACTTCGAAAACAATAAACAAATTTTTCCTATACATAGGCAATTTAGATTCTGTCTTCTTACATTAAGCGGCTCAGGACGGCACTCATCTTATATTCCCATGTCTTTCTACAACCTCACCACACAAGAAGTCGAAGAACTATTAACCGCCATCCCTGAGAAAGAAGAAGAAATAGAGAAAGCAATTAACAATCTATCCCAAGATGCTAAACTCTTCGCTTTTACTAAAGAAGACTTCCAAGCATTGAACCCAAATACACTTACTTGCCCTATTTTCAGAACACGAAAAGACGCTGAACTAACGCGACATCTCTATAAACAAGCGCCTATTCTTATTAAAAAAGACAGAAAAACAGGGGAAATTATCTCCAATCCTTGGAATATTAATTTCCTAAGAATGTTTGATATGGCTAGCGACTCTGGACATTTTTTGACTATGGATCAGCTTAAGAGCACTGGAGTAGAACCTATAGATTCTGATGTTATTAGTGGTACATGGAAGAAAGAAAGAGATACTTTTCTCCCCTTATATGAGGGTAAGATGATATGGTATTATGACCATAGATATAATCACGTCGTTGAAACCAGCGGTCAAAAAGCAGCAGGTAAATTAACCACGATTATTGAACATCAAGATGTAAATTTTTTACCTGAGCCAAGGTATTTCATTAAAAAAGGTAAAGTGTATGAAAAAACTCCACATTGGTATAACAAAGAATGGTTCATGGCTATAAGGAGATATAGCGGCCCATTAAATGAAAGATCGTTAATACCTTCAATCATACCAAAATATGGTGCGGGTGATCAGATCACCTTGTTGCTTTCCTCTTTAGATCAATATGACTTAAACCTTTTACATGCAAATTTATCCACAATATGCATTGATTATATATGTAGACAAAAATTAGGTAATAACATTGCTATTTTATATTTTATAATGGAACAGCTTCCTTTATTATCTATTGAAAAATATAGTAAGAAATTAAAATTAGATATCAATAAAAAAGTGATAGAATTATCCTATACAAGTAAATATTTAAAACAATATGCACAAGGCTGTGGTTATGATGGTGATCCTTTCATTTGGGATGAGAGTCGCCGTGAGGTTTTAAAAGCTGAGCTTGATGCGATTTATGCGTATCTTTATCGTATATCTCGTGATGATCTAGAGTTTATTCTTGATCAGTTTCCAGTTCTTAAGAAAAACGAGTGTAATAAGTACGGAGAATACCGTACAAAGCGTCTTGTTCTTGAAGCCTTTGATAGGCTCAAACCTGAATTGGAGGAGATGATGAATGAGTAAACAGGTAAACCCCTTCCTAGCTCTTGACGAGGTCAAACAGAGCTACAAGAGATACGTGGAAACCTTCCAACGATTTAGAAACCCAACAATAACGGCATGGGTCCAGAAGCAGATCAAGGAAGGAACCGTCCTCTGGCAGCAGCCACTCATCGAGCTCAACCGTCGCTATATGGAAGGCGAACACCTTCAGAAGCTCACAGACGAAGGCATCCTTGAACCAGAAATACCACAAATCTTCAAGACATCTAAAGGAGAGCCCATCACACCCTACATCCACCAAACACAGGCCATCAGAAAACTAGTCCAAGAAAACCAGAACATAGTAGTAGCCACAGGCACAGGCTCAGGGAAAAGCTACTGCTACGGCATACCCATCATCAACCACTGCATCAAACAACGCAAACAAGGAAAAACAGGAATAAAAGCAGTCATCGTCTACCCCATGAACGCACTCGCCAACAGCCAGTACGACCACTTCTCACAACTCCTCCACCGAACAGGGATCAAGATTGGTAAATACACAGGAGACACTCCCGACCTACCCGAAATCGCCAGAGAACAACTCAAAGAAAGAGAACCCTACGACAGCGAAGTCCTCAGCCGAAAAGAGATGCGGGAAAACCCACCCGACATCCTCATGACCAACTATGTCATGCTTGATTTATTATTAACAAGATTTGAAGACGCAGATCTCTTTCCTGCAAGTAAAAGAGGACAACTCAAGTACCTCGTCCTCGACGAGATGCACACCTACACAGGCCACCGAGGAGCAGACGTCGCCTGCCTCGTAAGAAGAGTCAAACAACGAACAGGAACCAAAGCAGAGCTCCGCTGCATAGGAACCAGCGCCACCATCGAAAGCCAGACCGAAAAAGACCCAGCCACAGTCATCGCCGAGCTAGCCACAGAGCTTTTCGGAGAACCCTTCCAACCTGATAACATTATTCAAGAGGAATTCAAACCCCACCCAACACAAAACCAGACTCTAACCCTCCCAAAAACCACAACCATAGACCCAGTCACAGTCAAACAGTTCGACGGAACCATCGAAAAAGCAGTGCACCTAGCAGAAGACCTCCTAGGAAGATCCCTCATACCCTCAGAACAAAACCCAGAAGGACTAGGAGCCGCACTGATCAACCACCCCGCAATCAGAGCCATCCAGGAATCCACCTCAGAGAACCCCCAGTACCTCATCAAGATAGCTGAAGAATATCGGAAGACCTATCGACCAAACTCTACTCGTAATGATGCCCTCACAGAGATCGAGCTAGCAGTACTCACAGGCTCAGTAGCCATCCACGAAGACCAGCCCCTCATAGTTCCCAAACTCCACAACTTCTTCTCCAAAGGAAACACCATCAACTCCTGTTTAACCCAGGAGGGACCCCACCCAGACGACTCAGGAGACCTCGAATGCAAACAATGCGCAACCCACAACAACCACAGACCCACCTTCCCCATAGCCTTCTGCAGAGCCTGCGGACAGGAATACTACGGCATCAGCATCCAGGAAGACGAAACCCTCCAGCCCAGAACCATAGACCAAACCATGGAAGGAATCGACGCCTACCTGACACCCATAACACCCGAGACAGAAGGGTGGGAGCCCCCGGATAACTGGATTACAGTTAAAGGGACCCTGAAACGCGCATACGCTGAATTCGTCCCAGAGGCAGTCACCTATTGCCCAGACTGCAACAAGCTCAACCCAGACTGCGACTGCCCTTCAAGGCTCAGTGTATGGCTCATACCCAAACCCTTCCTCTTCTGCCCCGCCTGCGGAGTAAACCACACCAAACGCCCGAGAGAATACAACAAACTCTTCGAGTTCAGCAGCGTCGGAAGAAGCACCGCCACAGACATAATCATCTCCAGCCTACTCAACAAGCTCCCCCGAGGCCAACAAAAGATCATCAGCTTCAGCGACAGCAGACAAGACACCGCACTCCAGGCAGCCCACATCAACGACTTCCAGAACCGAGTGATCTTCAGACAAGCCCTCTACAATGCCCTAAAGGAAAACGGTGGAACCCTGGAGATCGACGAAGCAGGGAGGGTCCTCCACGAAACCATGGAAAAGTACAGCATCCTACCCGAGTACGAGAGACCAAAAGGCAGGTACATCACCTCAGGAGGAAAACGGTACCAGAACGACTATCAGAGGTACCTCACCTTCCTAACCCTCAGCGATCTAGTAACCGGCGGAATAACAAACCCGTCAAACCTGGAAGAAGCAGGTCTCCTGAGAGTAGACTACAAGGGTCTAGACCGGCTAGTCGCCGACACAGACTGGGAGAAGTACTCCCCCGAGCTAGCCACAATGGACCACAAAACCATCCAGGAGTACCTAACTGGCATCCTCCACATCATGAGAAAGCGAGGCGCCATAAACCACGCCATCCTCAACGACTCAGCCAACTATTGGGACGACTGGGAAACCAAGTTCGAAGAAAACACCCTCTTCGAGACACGGCTCAAAGCCTACGAGGTAAAAGGCTTCAACGACACCATAACAACCAAACGAAGAATATACCACCGCCAACAAAGAGTCTTAATACTCCGAGCCAAGAAAGGACGGATCATCAACGCCTGGACCTCCAGAGTCCTCGGAATCAGAGACATCGAAAACGCCAGAAACGTCACCCAGAAAATCCTCACCCTACTAATACAGGAACACTACCTCGAAGAACTTCCCCTTGATCACTATCCACCAATATTCCAGGTCTCGGCATACGCGATGACCCTCAATCTTATTGAAGACCCAAACGTCAAGGTCTGCCCCAAATGCGGGCAAGTATTCCAATGGGAGCAGCTCAACCTCTGCACCAACAACCGCTGCGGAGAACTCGTAACAGAAGACAAAACAAACAACTACTACAGAGTCGCCTTCACCACAAACCTACAAGGACAAATCTTCCTCTACGCAAAGGAGCACAGCGGACAAGTTCCGGGCGACGAGCGGAAACAGATAGAGAACGAGTTCAAAGCCTACGAGGACCCCCTAAACGTCCTCGTATGCACCCCCACCATGGAACTCGGCATCGACATAGGCGACCTCTCAGCCATCTACATGAGAAACGTACCCCCAGACCCCAGCAACTACGCCCAGAGAGCCGGAAGAGCAGGGCGAAAAGGACAGCCCTCAACCATCCTCACCTACTGCGGAACAGGATACGCCCGAGGACCCCACGACCAGTACTTCTACAAGAACCCAGAGAAGATCATAGCAGGCAAGATAACGCCCCCAAGGTTCCTCCTCGACAACGAGAAGCTCGTAAGGAAACACATCAACGCCATAATACTCGACATATTCAGGAAAAACAAGTTCAAGGTACCAACAAAGATACAGGACATCATAGACATCCCAGCAGACAGTGTCAAACCCCTAAACATACGCCCAGACCTGCTTAAACAAGTCAGAGAAAACATACTGACCAACAAAGAAGAAATAATTGACACCGTCAAGAGCGCCTTCTCAGGCGAGTTCCAGCAATACCCCTGGTTCACAGACGCATACATACAGGAAATAATCACAGGCTTCGAGAAAGCCTTCGACGACGCCTTCGACCCATGGAGAAACGATTACACAGAACTCTACACCGAACGCGAAGAAATCCAACAACAAGTACTCACCACAAGAAGCAGACAAATAAGAGGCATCAGAGAAGCCATAGAAGCAAAAATAATAAGGATGAAAGACGGCGGAGACAACTACTACACCTGGAGCTATCTATCCAACTATGGATTCCTACCCAACTACGGGTTCCCAAGCAGCCTCACAACCCTGAACCTCTACAACTGGAAGGGCTCCAAGAGAGGCATAACTGAGATAACCAGAAGCCGAAAAATCGCCATAAACGAGTTCGCACCAAGAAACATAGTCTACTACCAAGGCACAAAATACAGAGTAAACCGCGCACGAACCAGAACAGAGGAAGGAAGACCCGAAACCATTGCAGTAACCATATGCCCAGAGTGCCAAAACGTCCTCACCAGAAACCAAGCAACAACCGAAGCCGCTTGCCCCTCATGCGGACACAGCTTCGAAGCAGTGAAACCCAACGAAAACGTCCTCGAACTACCCGACATGGCAGCAATACGCAGCGACATCATCTCATGCGAAGAAGAAGAACGAGGAATACAAGGATACGAGATAACGTCCCACTACTCTCCACAAACCCAGAGACAGACACACCTAACCATGGAAATCGACAACCAGCCAGCCCTACACCTCTACTACGAGCATAACGGCAAGATCACCACGATAAACCACGGAAACCGCATAAAACGAGACAACAAGATCAGGATACAGCCATTCCAATACTGCAGCGCATGCCACACATGGCTATCAGAAAAAGGACTAAGAGAACACTTCGACGCCGAATCATCAAACAAATGCAAGAGCAACGGCGAACCCGAAGACATAATCAGAGACGCATGGATACTACTAGAAGGAAGCCACGACGTAATCCAGATAGACGTACCAAAACCCGAGGATATATTCGAACATCTATCCTACTACACCACACTAAAAGAAGCACTATTCCAAGCAATAATACGAACATTCCACCTCGACGAAAACGAGATAGACGCCTTCACAGCCCCAAACCCCGAAAACAAAGAACAGCACAGAATAATCATCTACGAAGTCGAGGAAGGCGGACTAGGAATCCTCCACGCCCTAACAAGAAACGAGCAGCTATTGAAGAACCTCTTCAAAAACGCTCTAGACGTCATCCACATCGACCCCGATACCTACGAAGAAAAGGAAGACGCATGTGTGAGAGCCTGCTACAACTGCATGCTCCACTACTGGAACCAGAGAGAACACAGCCTAATAGACAGAAAACTAGTCACAGAAACATTAACACGACTACAAACAGCCAAAATAAAAGCTACCAGCAACATTGACCTCTTCTCAGAGCTCGAACAGAAATCCGAATCAGGCTTCGAACGCCAAGTTCTACACGAGATTAAGAAACGCGATTACAGGCTGCCCGACGAAGCCCAGAAGGTCATCAGCGAAGGCGATGAGCCCATAACCATCGCAGACTTCTTCTACAAACCAAACATATGCGTGTTCGTAGATGGTCCTGATCATGAAAAAGACTATGTTGCACACGCTGACGCCAGGAAAAGAAAACGAATCAAAAGTCTAGGCTACCGAGTGATGGTAATAAATACAATAGAAGATGTCACCCAACTCAAAGACCTATGAATTAACATACTTGAGATTCAGTGGAAACAAGGTATTTCATTTTTTCAGGTCATTGGCTGTTATTTTTCTAACAAATCGTGGAAAAAGAGTGAAGCGACTATTTACTCAAAATATTTCTGTTTCATATAATAGAAAGAAAAAATAGACCCTAAACCGAATATATGCATATTGAAGTACACTAAACAAAGATACAAAGAAGCAGCTTTGAAAGCTTGGAGGACGATTCGTCGCAAAAAAAGAAAAAAAGCAGCGGAAAGCGCTGAAAAACTCGACAATTGGATAGATGTCGATTCGATCGATAAAATTCAACACCCCGAAATAATTGAACATGAGCAGGTGGAAGAATGGGAAGGAAATGGGGTAGTAAAGTTATTTTCTAAGACTCCTGAAGATATTGCCTGTGGACCATTTTGGGAAATCAGATGGGCATATGGATGCCCACTAGACTGTAGCTATTGTTATCTAAGGGGTACCATGCGAGGTAAAATGAAACCAAGCTATGTGAGAATCGAAGAAGTAAAAAGATGTGTCACAGAAGCTTTCAAGAATCTACAATCACCGCAAATATTCAACTCCGGTGAACTATGCGACTCCTTAATGAATCCATTAATCATGGCTGAAATAGTCGATTTATTTGAAACACAGAACAAACATAAAATCTATTTATTATCAAAATTTGGTGTAAAAAATATTGGTTTCTTACTTGAAAAAAAGAGGAAACAGACAATATGTGCGTGGAGTATAAATGCAGAGCCTGTCGCTAGAATATGGGAAAAAAGCGCAGCAAAACCAAAAGACAGGATAAGAGCAGCAAGTTTAGTATGGGAAGAAGGGTATGATACACGTATCCGTTTTGACCCTGTATTCCCAATAAAGAATTGGAAAACACACTATTCCAAAATAATTGATAATGTATTCTCTGAGCTTCTGCCCAACAGGATAATTCTTGGAACCCCCAGAGGACTATGGAAAACAATCCACTACGCGAAATTAGCCGGCACAGATATGGAATGGTCAAACTACTTCGCAGAAGATTCAGGATGGGGTAAGAAACTTGACTTCAATCAACGTAAAGAAATTTACTCATTTTTCTATGAAAAACTAGAATCTCTTGATTATCCTATTTATAAAACCTCCATGTGTAAAGAAACTATAGAAATGTGGAATGATTTAGGATATAGGGATAAGCCAAAGATGTGTAATTGCTATGGACCAGATGCATTTTCATAAATTTAGTTAAAAACAATTATACAATCATCAGGAAAACTTCTTTTCTTTCTTTTTCGATTAGGAACCACAACTTCTGAAATAGCTTTTGGATAGTTGTCTTCTACGTATTGTAAAATTGATTTTTTAAATAAAAACGGGGTTTCACCTATAATATAATCGGAGACATCCTTAACTGAAACTCGTTGTCCTTTAAACTTTGATCCAATCAAGGCTGCGGCTTTAGGAATCCAATACACCTCGTCGTGAAAATCAAAAAGATAAGTCTGTTTTTCATCCCAACGATCTGAAAACTTATAATCCCCTGTTCTATCTACTCTCCACATCGCATTTTTCATTACTTCTAACCCTTTCAAACTATTAGTGCAGAAAACCAAATGGTATAAAGGTTGATTAAATTTGTTTATCATTTTAAAGCTATTTACATATTTAACGTCACAACAGTGTTTCAACTGTTTAATATATAAATCTAATAAAGGCTGATCCCTTAAACCACTCACTTCTCTAATCTTTTTCCACTCGTCAGTTCGGAATAACTTTGTTAAAGCATCTTCTTTTTCATTATCCAAAAAACGTCTGATAAATCCAGTCATAAATGTAATAAAAATTTCACATTTTGGATATGACATTATTTTTTCTAAAAGATCCATAGAAAATCCAGTATATCCAAAGGGATCAATGAAGGCAAATGTTGGTGCTAAATTTGTACCACTTTTTTCTAAACTTTCTAACAAAGAACTGACAGTTGTTTCAAACTCACCACTTACCACAGAATATTTAATCTGATCATTAGGTAAATCAGGAAAATTGTTTTTTAATGCCTCCTTTAATGAAACCGCCCTATCTTCCCTTTTCTCTATAAAGAAGAATACAATTTCTTTGAATCTATCCTTTAATAAGTGTTCATAAGCCGTCTTTATAGCTAAAACTGGAGACCCAGGTTCGCCTCCAGAATAGACCCCAGGACCTGCAAAACCATCAATGTATACTATCCTTTGCGAATATCTTGACAATATTGGAAACCAAGCCGCAAGATAATTTCTTAATATCTCATGTTTTGCTTTAGTATGGTCTTCAAGAGGCCAAATAGTAGGTTCAGACATAAATAGTACACTTATTCAACATTAGGTTAAATACAATATTAAATTTTTTTTATAAGTTTCACTTATCTTATATATTAACAACTAAGGAATGTTAATAAAGTAGGAAAAAGGATGAGCAACGATTTAACAAGAAGGTAATGTAATGCCAGAAACGTCGAGGAAAATTACCTCAGGTACTAAAGAATGGGCTGACTATAATGTCAACTGTGTAAAGGGTTGTTCAAACGATTGTAGATATTGCTACGCAAAGATGATTGCAAAACGATTTGGTAGAAAAACCGATGAGTCATGGAAAAACATGGAAATAAATACCAAAGCAGTTGAAAAAAGTTACAAAAAATATGATGGAAGAGTTATGTTCCCAAGCTCACATGATATCGTTGAGGAGCCGGAAATCATCGAAGCGTGTTTTACGGTTCTCACCAAACTACTCGAAGCAGACAATGAAGTACTGATTACAACCAAACCAAGTATAAATGTAACAAAAAAAATAATTGAAGAATTCGATAACTATAAAAAAAATATCCAGTTCCGATTCACAATAGGATCAAAAAATAACGAAACTCTATCTTTCTGGGAACCCAACGCCCCAAACTACGAGGAAAGGAAAAAAGCACTTCAATACGCCTCTACACATGGCTATAAAACAAGCATCTCCATAGAACCTTTCTTAGACACCAACCCAATACCAATGATTACTGAATTAGACCCATATGTCTCTGAATCAATTTGGATAGGCCCCATGAATTACATAAAGAAAAACGGCATCTCAGCGGAGGAACGTCCATATTACAATAAGATCCGTGAAATTAGCCAAAAGGAAAACTTGGAAAAAATATACGATGATTTAAAAAACCATCAAAAAATTCAGTTCAAAGATAGCTTTCTAAACAAAATCACTAAATAACAATGCGTTATTCACAAGCCTTATTTCAATAATTAGATGGTTAATTTCGAAAAATAATAAGTCAATGATATTTAAATTAGTATCATTTAAAATTTCTCACCATTAGCTTCTAAAAACCTACCACTACCAGAAATCCTAGCAGCAGAAATCATAGAAAACCAAAAAGACACCCTAGATCAATTCAGAGCAATCTAACACTAAAAGAATAACACCGCAGCATGTATAAAAAAACTAAACTATTATATATACCACTTTAAAAAACAAGACTTCATAGAATCCAGAAAAAAGGGGAAGACACAGAGTATACAGCTTAACAAAAAACCAGACACAGACCTCGACGAAATAATGCCGCTAATCAAACAAGCATACCAGAAAAGCCGATAAAATAACAAATCGCTTTATTGAACGCAGTATACCGTAAAAGGGTATATTATGATCAATAACAATAAAGACCCAACGCAGGAAGACCTTACAACTAGTTACTTAAACGTAACACCGAGCAAGCCAATTACTAGACGATAGACACTGCATGCTTGCGGCAGCTAAGCCCACGCCCTAACCGAATTTAAATAATATTAATATATTTCAAATAAATATACGGTAAACAGGTCCCTAGAAAAAACGCTTATCGTAAGTAACCAACGATAAGGGAAACGCCAACTCGTCGATCTAGGGCTCAAGACTTAGAGTCAAGACAATAGGTGAAGAAGACCGTCTGAGAGAAGGATAAACACTTTACGCTGCTCCAATATCTGAAAATGAGCCCCTCACTCCAGGTTCTCGATGTGTACGGGCTCCAACTCGTCGCCTGGGGTGAACCCGAATATCTTGGAGTAGAAGTATAGCTCCGCCTCCAGGCTCCTCCTGATGTTACCCGCCATCCGGAACCCGTGCTGCTCCCCCTCGAAGGCCATGTACGCCACGGGCAGACCCCGCCCCCTCAAAGCCTCCACCATCAGCTCCGCCTGGTTAGGCGGAACCACCCTGTCCTCCAACCCCTGGAACACGATCATGGGCACACCTATCCCGTCCAGATGGTTAATCGCCGACCGCTCCCTATACAGGTCCCTCCTCTCCGGGTACGGCCCCACGAGGCTGAACAGGTACCGGCTCTCGTACTTGTGGGTGTCCCCCACGAAGACCTCCAGGGGGCCAACCTAGACATCACATGGATCTAAGACGAAAGCCTAGAAGAACTCGAAAACCTACCAGAACCCGAAGTACTAGCAGCAGAGATCATAGAAAACCTAGAAGACGCACTAGAACAGTTCAGAGCAATCCAAGAAACCCTCGAAGAAAAATAAAAACAGATCTGACCTGCAGCGGGA
>Ga0307379_10003593_pt1 | contig 22452 bp, 20 predicted proteins | sample UN2MG_FD_202237 | JGI IMG/M metagenome (GOLD analysis project Ga0307379, IMG submission 202237) | Soil microbial communities from Risofladan, Vaasa, Finland - UN-2 | ecosystem: Environmental > Terrestrial > Soil > Coastal area > Acid sulfate soil | place: Finland: Risofladan, Vaasa | collected... | reverse complement strand
TCTGTTCTGGTAGATCATAGTGGACTATTTACTAGAGATCAAGTAACCGATATTATTCATCGCTATACTAAAATGGGCGGTTATGGAGTTCTTGACACCTATGGAGTTGACCCAACTATCACAGATGCAGTAGTATCATCTGGAGAGTTTGCTATTAGTTGGCCTAGTTATGGTTCTTCGACAACCTACAATGTTTATTATTCTACTGACATAGATTCTGATTTCATACAAGTTAATCCAAGTGAATTATCAGATGTTGGTGCTGGCAATAGTTATACAATTTCTGGACTTATCCCTGGAGTTGAGTACTATACAAAGGTAGAGGCTAGTGACGGATCTACTGGTGCGACAGTTAGTGTAGTCACACTAACTACTGTTTAAGGAGCAGATAATGGGACTTATTTTTTCTTATACAAACGGTGGTGTAGGAATTTCCACTCTGATAGATCATGGTAGTGCTGCTAATGGTGTTGCCAGTTCTTCTACAGAAATATTCATTAGACATGAATATAGTAATCCAATTACTAACGTTGGTCTCTATTTGCGTCGAGTTTCTGGAACCTATAGTGGTAGTTTTACTGCAACTGCTGATGTGGCCGAAATTCTCGCATGGGGTGATGGCGCTGATGCTGATGCGTTCGGAGGTTTTCAGTGTAACTTTAATGCTGTAGGTCTTTACACTCCCGAAGTTTGGCCTACCTACAGTACACCAATTGCAACTAATTACTCTGTCTTTAAGACAGGAGTAGGGGATTCTGAAGACAATGCAATCACTTTGCCTGTTGCTACAGGCGCTTCTGCCGCTGGAACTATTCAAGCTGGTAGTTCCCCTAATGTTAGATTTGATACACGTTGTGTAGTCCCAGCAGATGAGGACACAGTTGGTATTCGTCAGTTTGAATGGGTAGTTAGATATAACTTTACAAGTTAGGGGCAATAATGAATTGTTGGTTTAAAATGTTTGAAGATCACACAATGATTCAGGGATCTGATGAAGAAGTCAGAAACAAAATGGTAAGTTGGTGTCGAGGTCCCCTAGATAAGATGAATGGCGCTGCTGTTATGCATGGTGATGCATATATAACTATTCTAGGAAAAGGCGAGTATTTTCAATCTGACACAATAGAAGTTGTGTTCCCTGATAATCAGGAGAACGTGATTAAACGACGTGTTGAGAAACAAATCAACTCAGATGATAAGATGTACAGTATAGGATATGTTCCTGAAAAGTTTTTTATTGTTAGATTTGGAGAAGTAGAATCTAATCAAATATTTAATATCAATAGTGAAGATATTGGTAAATGGCTAATACTTGAAATAGATACACGAACTTTAAAGATGAAACATTATCTATCGGATAATAAAGTATAGGAAACAAAATGAGTAATAATTATCTAGATAAGTATCGGTCATCACTTCCCACAACCCAAGGGAATCAAATATTAAAAATTCTAACTCAGAATCGAGACTCTGGGAAAATTCGTTCCATAGAAGAGTTTAAGAAGAATCTTCGTGAGTTAACAAGTAAGATTTTAGCTGAAAAGATTACACCCACACTAAAATTATATATGGCTATTGTTGGTAATGATACTAGTCCAGAACAATATAACTATATGCTTGATAGAATTCAGGATGATCTTGAGACTGGTTTTATTGAAGCAGATAACCTAGATTTAATTTTAGATGCCCATCATAATCTCATACAAAATGTAGTTTTGAAATCACTTCGATATGCAGTAAGTGAACTTGAATCCAAATTAAGATTCTATGAATTTATCGATAAGAACAAGCAGGGCTTTGATAATGCTCTCTTCAATACTTTTAGGGAAGCAATTAAAGGCGCGACTAATCGTAGTACCAGTAGTGCCTCACTCTTGTTTGTAGATCAAAGAAATAACCAACCCATACTAGCTGGTGAAGACTGCTGGGTAGATACTGTTGGTGAACGACTTCTTCTTGGCCCTGCTACTGATACTGTTGTGCAACCAAAGAATGCCGTGTGGTTATCTAATGCAGATAGTATTCGTAGCGAATTAGACGTAACTTTTAGTACAAATTCTATTCAAAATATATTAGATGGTACCCAGAAGACCTACTGGGTAGTTCCAATCCTATTGAGTGAAATAAGGTTAGATGGAGTCCCCATGGAGGTTGCTCTAGAATTTGGGGGTTCAAGAACTTTCAATTATGTGGATATAGAACCTGCTAGTCTTTATCCCATAACGTTACTGGGCATTGATTATCAGGATGCAAGCAATGTCAGATTATCAACCGATGTTATAGAAACTGTATTGACTGGTCCAGTACGAGTTATGTTTACTCGTATTAGTGCTAACTCTCTCATACTAAAATTTAAGCAACGCAACTACACGGAGATTCAGTTTACCCAGAAACCTGGAGAATCCAATTTCCATCGAGCCCTACTTGGACAAAGTTTAGATAGTGTTGATATGGCCTCCATAAGTGAGGACCTAAGAAGTATCCTTACCTCGGATTATGTTCTTTCTAATCTTATGGGACTATCCATAGAAGCTGTTCAGCAATCTAAGTATTTTGAATATACTCTTGGTTTTGATAATATAAAACCTGGTTATAGTTCCTATGATAGTCGTAGTATTTTTGTCTCATCAGTTCAAAAAATTGATAATCTTGGACAGGCTGGTTTAAAAATAGAAGAATATCGTCCATATCAATTACCAGGCGAAACTGGTCAGTATCTTGAAGAATATACTTATCCAACTAGAGACTCTGATGAAGATGATAAATTTTATCATAGTTCAGTAGAATATTGGTTGGTATGTCAACATTATTCTGCTGATGGTCTACTGATTAGTTCTGATACAGTTCCAGTATTGCCTCTTGGTGCTGTTCGTGTTTATCATGAAAGATTACTCTTAACTGCAAATACTCCAGGTATCGTTACTCCAGATCTTGGTCAATTTGTTTTCTATACAGAAGATTCTAGTACAGATGTTATTGTTTATCGTAATGGTACACCACTTGTTTATGGTGCTTCAGATGGTTGGGAATTTGTAACCACAGGAGATGTTAGTGGTCTTACTGTTGAAACTCCTGCTACTGGTAAACCAATGAAACAAGCAGTTAGAATTAAAGCAACTGTAAAGCCTTCTGATATTTATACGGTTAGCTATACCCCTTTACTCTCTAATACCTACACTATTCCAAGTGATACGACAAACCTATACACCGTGGATCTTGTAGGAGATCATAGTGCAAGACTGATGCAAGATAATGGTATTGTTTTTGAATCTATTCGTAAAGGTAATACTATATCCTACACTGAATTATATCTGACAATTATTATGCGTCGAAATTCTTCGATAGACCACTTGTCACCGACAGTAGAAGAGTACATGCTAGTAACAGGATCTAGAAACTCGTCTAAGCTAGGTGGTTTGAATGAATAATCAATTGACTCAAATACCGAGTACCCTGATGCGTCAAAAATTGGCGCGATTAGCTATTCGTTTGCAGCAACAAGCAAATCCTGATGGTAGTAATACAGATTACAATACCTTAGAGAAAAGCGTGTCTGAAGCTATTCAAATACTCAGTAAATTTTATGCTTCTTTATCATCTCCAGGCTTTGTCCCTGTTGATGTCGTTGCTGGAACGCCACCAACTGCTGATGAGTTCAATCAAAACATACAAGGTATTCAGGATGATCTTCTAACTATTTTTAATGAATTTGAGAATATGGAAGGTGTGGTAATTGGTGAATTTAATTATCTTACGAGCAGACTTAATCGTCTAAACGCTCGGGTTAAATCTGTTGCATCTCATCTTGGAGACTATTCTCTCTATTCTGATTCGGCTACTAAAGATACTACCTTTTTTAGTGATTCTTTTAATTCACTACAAAGAGTAGAAGTTGATAGTCCTCTTCTCAACAAAGAGCAATGTGAAGTTAATCAAGATGAAGGTATCGTTACCTTGCCAGTTGATCGTCAAACTCAAAGTAATATCCACACTACAGAGGTTCCTGTTATTAATTCAAATTCAAATGGAACCATTGGAAATAATGAAGAAGTAGGTGTTGCACTACACGGCTCTATTGTGGATATACTAGATAATAATGCTGATACGTGGTTTGAATATGAAAGAGTTGTACAAAATGATGATGGAATTTCTCTTGTTCTAGATATCACTATTAATCTGGGTATACCAAAAATTATTAACTCTATCACTATTAATCCAAATAATTTTGGTACTAAAATGCCAGTAGAAATAATGAATCTAGATACTGCTTCAGATGGAAACATTTATACCAGTATTAAAGATGATATTCCTATCGCAGACTTTACTATTGAGGATGAAGAGAATATTTTTCTTTTATCTCCTGCGACTTCAAAGTTTGCTGGACAAGGCAGATATAGTTTTACCCCTAGAAAGGTAAAGTACATTCATTTAACCCTAAGGCAGCAAGCTCCATATGTTATTCAGACTGCTACTACCAAAAAGTTTCGTTATGCCATTGGTATTAGAGATGTGATTATTGAAGCTCTTCCCTACAAGTCAGAAGGTGAAGTTATCTCAATGAACTATGAGACAAATGAAGAAATTAAGAAAGTAGTTCTATTGTGTAATCAGAATCCTGATCCCTCTACAGTTAGTGCGCTTACTTCTATTGATCATTTTTTATCTCCAGACAATGGAATTACTTGGCATCAAATAAGACCAAGAGTATCTTCTGGTCAGATAGGGGTAACTCAAACTATACCTGAACTTTTGGATTTCAATGGTTATGGTGATCAGTCAGTAAATACTAGTAATCTTGTATATAGTTTAAGATATAAAGCTACATTGAAACGCAATACTGCTGCATTTAAACAAAGTTCTGCTGAATTAGCAGAAGAAATTGTAGACACAACAGAACTACATACTCCTCCATCTACTACTCCATTTACCATTGTACTTCAACAGGTACCTATAAAAGATACTCTTAGAGTTATTGATCCTAACTTTGGTAGTTGTGGATATAATGAAAAGTTTCGTATTGGTACTGGAGTAGGTGATGGTGACTGGGGTACAGGGGCGCCATTAATTATTCAACTACATGAACCTTTTAAATTAGATCCCTGGGGGTATGGCAAATCTCCAATAAGTAGACATGTTATTAATAGAGATGGTGCTCTTGTAGATGTTGCCTTAGAGAAAATATATGTAGGTGAATCATTATGGAGTAATGGTCCATTAACTGGTTCTAGTAGAAACTATACTTTCGATAGAGAGAAAGGAAAGATTATTTTTGGTGACGGAACAGATGGTGCGGCCCCGCCACGAGAATCTAAGATTGAAATGTCTTTAGATGCTGAAAAATTATATCCAGATGCTAGTATAAATCATATTGCTCAGTTAAATTTTTCATCTGTTCCCAAAAAAGGAATAGAACAAACTACTATAATTGATTTTTCTATTCCAGTTTCTATTACTCAAATTCTAAAAAGAGGTGCCTATACCCATCAGCTAAAATCATTTATTCTTGGTGCAAGTGCTGGTTTACCTGCGACCACTGGTGTTTATAAAATGTATTTTAGTGATGGTTCTGTTTTTGCGGATCCTAAAGTGTATCAGGATGGATATGTCGAATTTGCAGATGCAGGCGATTACTCAGTAAATTTTGATACTGGAACAGTGGTTACAAAGTCAGCGACTAGCACTACTGCTGATACATATGTTACATATACCTATACGCCATACAGAATTTTGAAAGATGATGAATGGGACTTTATTCCTTCTCCTAATGGTGTAGCTAATGCAATAACTATTAAGGATGCATCTTTTAAGACCTATTCAATGATACCAATGAATGTGCCTGCTAGTGTTACATATTTTGTTCTGAGTAATGGTGCTATTGTATCTAGCTTATTAAAATTTATTGATTCGACTACTAATGCACCTCCCGAGACTTTGAAACAAGAAATTCCATTCATTGATGGAAGAACTGAATTCCTTGGAGTTATTCAGACTAGCGAAAAAATGTCTCCGATTACTACGACTGGGAATATTACTATTCCATTTCGGATGAAGATTAGTACTGATGCCACACTTCCAGTTACATTTTCACAACCTGATATTTTTAAGATAGAAAAAGCTACACAGGGAGAAGTAACTAGTGGCATCGCGGGAGATTACTGGATAGATAGAGGAACTACCCTTGGTTCTCCAACTGGAGGAATCTATGTAAAGCTTAGTGCTACTGCTTCTTCTCCAGGAACTATTCACTATTATTATACAGATCCTCGTGCTGTAATGACTGGTAAATATTCAGTTAATAATAAAACTGGTGAAGTATATTCCTATAGTGCTACTGGATCTAATATTGTTGCTTACTGTGAATATACAAACTATTCAATTTGTTATCACATCGCTCGTGAAGTTAGTCTTACAGATTGGGAATATGATAGTATTGATAATAAGATTGCAATAAAGGATAATGAAATATTAAAATTAAATCGTATTCCTCAGATTGCTTCAGTTAATTCAACCTCTGATAGATACTACCAGATATCCTATCGATATATTAAAAGAAGTAGAGAGGCTATTGACGAATTAGAACCATACTTTAGCCCTGTATTAAAAAATTATGCACTCAAGATAATAACTAAAAGTGGATTATTATAATGGCAATTAGCGAAACTTATTCAGAAATACTAATGGAACAAATGCTTCAGGAACTATTGGCTGAAGGCGAAGCTCCAACTTTTACTGCTCTTACTAATCGCTTTAATACTTTTATTGCGGATCTCGACTTATCTAAACCCTTGTTTATTGCTAAAGATCATCATGTTGCTAGAAAGGACTCGGCTTCTGCAACAGACTACAATAGTGTTAATACGAAAATTCAACGTGATCTAAAAGTTTTATATCGTCACCTATTGAAAATATCCGAGAGGACAATTACTAATTTTGAACGGTGGCGCAATGAAACAGAACTACTAGAGGGTCAAGCTAGGGGTTTAGAGGAACGTATTAAATCACTAATTCTTCTTTCTTCCGATACGGCGGGATTTCTCAACTTTGTACAGGACGATTTCTCTGATACCTCTAAAATAGATACGTCCCTTACAACTGCCTATCTTGATGTCCAGAAGGGACTAGTTACCCTTGGTACTAACAGTCTTGGTCCAACCAAAATAGATATGTCATGGGTAACAGATAGTAATATAGAATTTGCAATACTATCTAACTTTGCTAGTAGGGTTACAACAGATAAGTCACGACTAAAATATGTGGTTAGTGATCTGAGAAACTATTGGCAAGAAATAGTTTATACCAATAAGCCTGGCCCAGTTTCGGCAGAATTGAAAATTAATCTGGGTAGTCAGGAAGATGTCTCCTGTATAGACGTGGACCTACACCTTGCTAGTTATGGTAGTTCTATCCAGTTAACTACTCTATATTCCACTGATAATTATAACTGGAAAGTCCTTCCAGTATCTAATCCTTCACGATCTGTTTTAGATCGCACCCTATTTCAATTTACTCCTATAACAATGCAGTGGGTCAAATTTATAATGACCAAGACTGCACCGGACCAAGTACATAATAATCATTTATATGCTTATGAATTTGGAGTAGATGAAATATCTTTTTTTAATGAAGGATTTGCTGATGGAACCAATAGTTATCTTTATTCTAAGCCTCTTTCAGTAACCGATACTAATGGTAATATCGCAGAGTTTAGTAAAGTAGCTCTTGAGGTTTGTGAAGATATTCCAGAGGATACTTCAATAGAATATTATGTGGCTGCCACAACTACTGATGTTACCATACCTACTCAGTGGACTAGGATAGATCCTCTAGATAGAACAAATACAACCTGGCCAATTATGTTAGATTTTAGAGATATAGAAACAGTCACTATAAGCGGTATTACAACTTCCTATAACCCAACAGGAACTAGTAGCTATACGAATCCAGCACAGGAATTTGTGGCCATCTCCTCCGTGAGTGATGGTGATGCAACTACTGTAAGTGGTGAATCTTCGGCTGCTCGATATTCTTTCAAAAATAGTAATGATAGAATCTTAACACACTGTATATATGATGATATAGATTTCTCTTCTGGAACTCTTGAGTTATGGAGAAATGTTCAGAATAAAGTTAGTCCCGACTTGGTTAGGGGATACCTAAATGGATGGGGTTTTGAGGACCCCTACTATAATACGACTGTATTAGTAACTAATGCAGATGGGATCCAAATAGATTTTGGAAATCAACCTATCATTATTGATGGCGCGCCAGTTACTGGTTTAATTACAATTACCGAAGGTACCCATGTAATCGCTGTGCATAAAAACAATTGGAAAGAAATCGGTACATTACCTTCTAATAATTTAGTGGGACTTAAAGTCGCGGACTCTCTCTATCCTTATAACCATCGTTATCTAGTAGGTGGTTATGCTTATCCATCTGATTGGCCCACCGCTGAAAGTAAAATATATAGAGGTTTTGATATTGTAGCCGAATATTCGATGAAACAAGTAAGTGTCTTTGATTTTATTCACAATGTAAACACTGATGATTATAAGAGATTTGCTCTTGATTTCGATGCCGAAGACAATTCGCGCCTAATTGATGGTAGTGTTACTAGTGATACACTATCATTAAAGGTATTTATTATTAAGGTTGATGAGTCAAATCCAGACTTTTTGAATGAAAGATTTGTCTTGCGTTTCAAAGCAGCCAATGTACTCTATAAGTACTTATGGTTAAAAGCTATTTTATCAACAGAAGATGAGTCCAAATCTCCATTTTTATCTAGTTATAGATTGAAAATGAGTGATTAGCAGGAGGAGCAAAGTTGGCTAACGATAAATTAAAACGTTTGGACTTCACTTTTATTTCGAGGTCTGCACCTAAAAGTGGTCCAAGTTCGTCTGATACCTGGAATGCTAGTACTAATGAATTAAGTAAGGATCTTGCACTCTTAGGTAAAGAATGGAATAGTAAACTTCTGTTATTGATTGATTCGCTTCCTGATGGTGTTATTGATACATCAACTAACGCTTTTAAATATGGTCTTGATGGTAAACATTTTTATATTGACCATAATACTGTATCTACAGATAATGATTTAACTTATTACAATTCAACCAAAGCTCGTCCTTCCACATTATATGAAGCTCTGAATACTATCTATGAATATATTGTTACACAAATATCTGCTGTTCAAGAAGAAATAAATAATCAGTCGGCAGCATTAACAACAACTCAAAAAGACCGCATTGGCATCAATATTTTTGATAGTACACAGACCTCTATTGCAAGTAGTCTTGATGGCAAGTCAGAAAATAATCGTCTTAATATTATTCAGCTTGCTGAAGATATTTATGGCTCCACATATTCGCTAGGTAATGATGGCAGTCAATATCTCACTTATACGCTTCAGCAAATGGTGGACGCCTTATTGACTATTCATAATGGCAGTTGGAATAGTGATATCGCACTAGATCACACAGGGGTTGTTGTGGGACTTCAGGCAGATATCAATTCATCTGCACCTGGTGATGACACCTATGTCGGTGCACCTGGAACACTTGAGGATGACCTTAATCAGATTCGGAATAAGATAAAAGTTCTAAAAGGTTCCGCTGCATGGACAAGTGCTCTTACTCCTCTATATCTTGCTGGTGCAGATTCTCTTGAAGATCTTCTTACTACAACCAAAGGTTCGGGAACTAAGACTGCCACTAATCCATGGGGTTACCAGTATGACAATATAGACGGTCTAGCAGCAGTACTTGATGCGCTATTAGCCTTTACAGGACAAGGAACGCATACCGATAGTTCTCCAGCATATCCATATACTAACTTTGTTACCAATGGAAATAGTCTTGAAACTGCAATTGGAACTCTAGATTGGGCTCTTGGTGTCCAGTCTGGACTCACTCTCTCTAGTGAATTCCTTCGTAGAGATGGTACACTGTCCATGACTGGCGATCTTAACTGCGGAGGGTATGACGCAAGATATGTACAGCAACTAGAGGTTATTAATACTGCTACTATCAGTGGTAACTTGACTACCAGTGGAACCTTTAGAGCCGAAACTACGGTACAAGCTGGACAAGATATTGAAATAACTTCTAGTGGTTTTGGTTATGTTATGTCGTCTGCTGATGGAACTAGATGGAGATTACAAATAGATGATAGTGGTAATTTGTTTACTACTTCTATATCATAATTAGGAGGATAAAAGTGGCTACCTTATTAACTAAAATATCTAAACCTCGCGCTGACTATCAACAATGGTTAGCTTCAGAGATTACTAATGGTGACATTATTGATGTTGCCACTTCACTGGGAGGTCGTTCAGCACACACGGTTACTATCGAAAGTGCTGGTGGCGAAACAACTCTACGTTTCAATGTGGCTAAGAAGATATATAAGGAACATGGACCTGATCATAACCCTCATCTTGGATGGGGTGCAGGAACCTCTAGAACTAGTCCTCTAATGGTAGCCGAAGTTGAACTCAACACTCCTGATATAGTTATAACTGCTGGAGTATCACAAATCTGGAGTGCAGCAGAAATCCCTATTTCGGATATTAAAGTTATAACAAAATCAAGCGGATTAAAGATTACAGTGACCTAATGAAGGTTCTTCGTCCCGATCCAAGAACAGGTGTTGTTAAAGTTAGTCAGAATAATTCTAGACCCACCGTTGTTCCTGTGGCTAGACAATTGCAAGAAGAAGTATTTCTTGCAGAAGATGTTGGAAATATAGAAACTGTTTTTATTGAGCCTGTAATAATAGTTATTACTGAAGAAGAAGAAAAGCAGCCTCTTATTCAGCAAGTTAAAGTTACATCTCCTCCAAAAACAAAAAAGAGTCGTCGACGACGAAATAAAAACTAGTACAAAGACTCTAGATAGGTTAATCTCTTACCATGATAAGAGGCTTACGACCCACCTCTAATGGACAGATCACCACAATTCAACCCTTAATACATGGTGGTCATTCTAAAATGTATCAAAAACCATCCACTCTTTTTAGAAGAATAGATGAAGTTCGAGCAGGACAACCTCTTAATATAGCTATTACCAGGAAACAGGGTGGTGCTGGGGATGTCTTAATGACCCTACCTACTGTTAAGGCTATAGTTAAAAAATATAATGCAACCATTACCTATGGAACAGACTTTGATTATATGGACGGACTCTTGGTTGATATTTTAAAAGGGATACCATATATTAAAAATTTAATTCCCTTTAGGCAAATTAATGAAGAAAACTTTCATGCTGTTCTAGATTTAACTTGCCCCTGTGTTGCACATGAACAACTCAGAGCGCCACCAATTCATCGTATTGATCTCTTTGCCAGATACGCCGGTATAACATTGGAAGATAGAACTATTGACTATATAGTTACACCAGAAGAACGAGCTTGGGCTTTAGAATTTGTTCAAAGTAGATATCTAGACAAAACTCCTCTAGTACTTGTACAATCTTGTTCCTCTTCTCTTCACAGAGATTGTCCCGCGCCAATAGTAAAAAAAGTTATTGAAGGTCTATTATCCAAGGGACTCAAAATTCTTTTTACTAAAAGTGGATATGATAGTGTTAAAACTAACTATAATTATGCTGGAACTTTTCCTCTTGAAAATTTCAACATTAGACAAATAGCAGCACTAATGGAACAGTCTCAATTAGTTATGTGTCCTGATAGCTTAATGCTCCATCTCGCTTCTGCTCTTCATCTTCCAACATTGACTCTTTTTGGTCCAACAGATCCTCGTGCAAGAATTAATTATCATCCCGAAGCAATCGCCGTGTGGCCTGGTGGGCAACTCAAGAATTATCCTCTTTGGTATGAAAGTCCCTCCAATGGATATATGTGTTGGCAACTAATGAATCCAGAACTTATAATAAAAACAGCAGTAGCAATGTTGAGTGGAAGAGAAATTTTAGATAGTGCTGATTTGATAAACTTTGGTTCTTATTCTCGCATTCAACGATCTCAATCAGCGTAGGAGTTAATATTGAAGAAAAAATCTATATTGGTCTGGTCAGATTCGGTTCTTGCGTCTACTGGGTTTGGTATTGTTTCTAAGAATATTTTAAATGAATTATATCAAACAGGCATCTACGAAATAGATCAACTTGCTATCAACTATTTTGGAGATTTCTACGACAAAGAACAGGTTCCCTATTGTTTAGTTCCTGCTAGATTGGGTAATCCTAATGATCCTTATGGTAACCAAATGCTTTTGCAAGCACTAAATAGGAAAGATTATGACTATCTATTCATTATTAATGATACATTTGTAGTAGAAGGTGTGGCTGACGCCATCCAGGAAATAAGACAAAAAAAAGTACAAGAAGGTAAAAACCCATTTAGTATCATCTATTATTTTCCAGTAGATTGCAAAATTTTATCTACAGCTAGTAAGATGATTAAACTTGCTGACCGTGCTGTTGCCTATAGTCAATTTGCTTTTGATGAAGCAAAGAAAGTTGAATTAAAGCCAAGTGATATAATCCATCATGGTGTAGATCTAAATTTATTTCATCCCATCTCTACTAAAGAAAGAAATCTTTATCGTAATAAATATTTTGGTGTTAATGACAGTACTTTTGTTTTTATTAATGTAAATCGTAATAGTCTGAGAAAAGATATGCCACGAACTCTTCTGGCTTTTTCTGAGTTTCGTAAGAAGGTCCCAAATTCTCTTCTCTATATGCACACAAAAGTTGAAGATGGTTTTGGTGGATATAATATAGACCTTAAAGTTCCACTACAGGAATTGGGTCTTTCAATGAAAAAGGATGTTATTTTTCCAAATCAATATAATCCAGCAAAAGGTTTTCCTCCAGAGATTCTTAATCGACTTTATTGTTGTGCTGATGTTTTTATTTCTACACATTTAGGTGAAGGATATGGTCTTACCATTCAGGAAAGCATGGCATGTGGCACGCCTATTATTGTTCCAAACAATACAGTTATGCCTGAAATTGTTGGCAACAATAGAGGATATATGTATCCTTGTAAGGAAAAAACTTATATCGATAATAGTGGATATAGATTAGTGGGTCATATTGACGATATTGTGGATACTATGTATAAAGCTTATAAAGATTGGGTAAATTCAACAGCAAATAGAAATTCCATAATTACTGCTGCAAAATCTTTTGCAATTGAACATTCTTGGAAAAATATATGTCAGTCATGGATTACCCTATTTGCAACAACTAAATATTCTTCAATAAATAATAGTTTTAGAGGGGAGAAGGTATAATGACAGTGGCCTGCAAATGGGTAGGGGCGATTTTTGATTCTAGTGGATACGCTAGTGCCTCCAGGGGATATATTAATGCTCTACTTGATACAGAACAAATAGACTTGAGTATTAATGCCCTCACTTTTGAACAGCAAAGAACTACTCATCATCAATTTCAAAATCGTGTTAAACAATTTATAGACAGACCTATACCTCATAAGATTCAAATATCTCACCTTACTCCTGAAAACTATCCTACTCACAAGAGTAAAACTGCTTACAATATAGCCTACACAGCATGGGAAACCAGTAGGCTTCCAGACAAATGGGTGCCTCTCATTAATCTAATGGATGAAGTTTGGGTGCCCTCAAAATGGAATAAGGAAGTTTTTGCACAAAGTGGAGTAAAAATTCCAATAGTAGTGATACCTCATGTGATTCCAATACCAGATATCTCCAATGCTAAAACTCCCGAGATATCTGTGTCTCCAGATACATATATTTTTTATTCAATATTTCAATGGCTAGAAAGGAAAAATCCGGTCGGACTTTTAAAAGCTTATCTAACAGAATTTAGGCCACACGAAAAGGTGGCCCTTGCTATTAAGAGTTATCGTATTGATAGTTCCGCAAAAGAACAACAGGTTATTAAGGACGATATTTCTCGACTAAAGAAGTCTTTACAACTTACTGAATATCCACAGATACTTTTCTTTGGGAATTTATTGCCAGATGAGTATATGAAAGGTCTGCATAATAGATGTAACTGTTTTGTTTTGCCTCACCGAGGTGAGGGTTTTGGAATTCCTTGCGCTGGTGCAATGTCATATGGTAAACCTGTTATTGCTACCGGATATAGTGGAGTTATGGAGTTTATGAATAAGGACAACAGTTTCCCAATTAGCTACATGGAAACTCCAGTCAATAACATGATCTTTCCTAACTATACGGGACATATGAATTGGGCAGAACCAAATCTTCCAGAGTTTAAGCAATGTATGCGGTGGTGTTTTGAACATCAGAATGAAGCTAAAGAAATTGGAAATAAAGGTCAGGCTCACATTAGGGAACATTTTAATTCAAAAGTAATTGGAGATATGATGGTCCAACGACTCAGAGAGATTGAGAAAGGACTATAGAAATATGAAATTACTGTATTTAAGTTGTCACGAGGTGCTCGAATTTGACGAAATTTCTCTCTTCCACGAATTAGGTCACGAGATATTTAGTCCTGGTGCATATGTAGAACCACTTAATCGTGGTGATAATACTTTGCGTCCTAGTGTTACTGGATTAGTTTATGATCCAGATATAGTTGCTCAATGGAATAAATTGTGTGCTACGTGTTCTGGACAGGATGGTAAAGATCATTTAACTAAAGAATTTGTTGACAATTTTGATGCAGTAATAGTGATGCATTTACCAAGATGGATCATCAGTAACTGGGAAGCTATTAAACATAAACGAGTTATCTGGCGTACTATTGGTCAATCAATATCTCAAACAGAGCGACAGTTGAGAGACTATCGTAATCAAGGAATGGAGATTGTGCGGTATTCTCCAAAAGAAACTACTATTCCTGGTTTCATTGGACAGGATGCACTCATACGATTCTATAAAGATCCAGATGTATATAAAGACTGGAATGGTCAAAATAAAAGAATAATTACCTTTGCCCAAAGTATGAAATCAAGAGATCAAGCTTGTAATTATTCTCTCTTCGAATGGGTTACTAGACCATATTGTCGAAAACTTTTTGGTTCTGAAAGTGAAAAGGTTGGCATTTGGGGAGCAGGTAAAGTAAGCTATGAGCAGCAATTAAAAGAGTTACGTGATAATTGTATGTATTTCTATACTGGTACTCATCCAGCTAGTTATACTCTAAACTTTATGGAAGCATGGATGACAGGTATACCTATTGTGGCAGTTGGGCCCAAATGGGGTAATGCTAGCTATTTCCCTGGACATAATCTATATGAAGTTGATAGTCTAATTACTCATGGTTCAAGTGGTATGATTTCTGATGATCCAAGAGAAATGCAACATTTTATTGAGGTTCTCTTTACTAATGAATCACTAAGAGAAAAGATTGGGGCTAATGGTCGCCAAGAAGCAATTAAACACTTCGGCAAACCTATGATTAAAGCAGTTTGGGATCAATATTTAAGGAGATAATAATGAGTAAAACAACTGACTACGTACTAGAAAATACAAATAAACTTCAAATTTATCCTGAGGTTACCGGAGGTGATCACGGTTTTAGTATGTTTAATGATGCTGGTACAGAAGTTGAAGTCAGTGAATTTTTATATTCTTTGGTGAGAATGTTAAAACCTAACTACATATTAGAAACAGGTACTCATGTAGGCGTTTCATCTGCTTACATGGCGTTAGCTCTAGAAGAAAATAAAAAAGGCTCAATGACAACTTTTGAAATTCTTCCAGAGTTACGGGTAAAAGCCGTAGCTCTTTGGGACGATTTAAATATTAGTGGTCTTATTGAAAGTCATCTCTATTCATCTCTTTTAGGACCACTACCTGTACAGCCTATAGATTTTCTATTTTTAGATTCTGAACCTCAACTACGTTTCGATGAGTTCATTAGATATTGGCCGCTAGTTCCTCTAGGTGGATTTATTGCTATTCATGATCTCCATCCTAAAATGGGTCATGAAGATTGGGTAGTACATGATATGTATGATTGGCCTTGGGGTGACTTTAGAACTAAGTTAGGTCAATATATCAAAAATGGCGAAGTTTCTATTATGCACTTTCCTACTCCCCGTGGTTTTACTTTTTTCCAAAAAGTAGACCCTAATAAATTTGAGTATGTTAAATATCTAAGGTCTTAATGTCACTATCTTTTGTATTTTGTGAACTCAAAAACATAATAGACGATTGGACTAATGTTTGCTTTCTTCTTGGAAAAGCTAGTGATCTATTTTTCTCTGCAATAGAGAATCATAAGAAAATATTAATTTGCGGTAATGGTGGTAGTGCTGCAGAGGCACAACATTTTGCGGCTGAATTAATGGGTTGGTATGAAAATAAAACTAGAGATCCAATAAGAGCTATTTCACTTACTACTGATACTTCTTGTCTTACAGCTATAGCTAATGATAGTAGTTATGATCAAGTCTTTGCTCGTCAAATTTATGGATTGGGTGATCATGGAGATATTCTTGTAGCAATTACTACAAGTGGCAAATCTAAAAATATCTTAGCAGCAATCGCTGCTGCACAAAAAATAGGAATGAAAATAATTGTTTTAACAGGGCAAAATGGTGCAAATATAAAAGATTGTGACATTGTATTTGCAGTACCATCAATTCATACTGCAAGAGTACAAGAAATTCACACATTATTAATTCATTGTTTGACTGAGGATATAGAGTCACTATGGACAAAGAACAATTAACAACTATCTTCCAGCAATTACCACAAAAAAACATTTGGGTTATTGGAGATATAATGCTCGATAGTTATATCGAGGGTTCAATCGAAAGATTGTCGCCAGAGGCTCCAGTTCAAATAGTTGATATTGCAAGAGAGTGTTCTTACCCAGGTGGCGCAGCTAATACGGCAAAACAATTAGCTGTTCTGGGAATTCAAACTGGCCTAATTGGCTATACTGGTTGCGATAGTGCAGCAGAGGAAATTGATAAGTGTTGTTGGTCTAATAATATTAAACAAAAGATTCTGCGTATTTCTAATAGACCAACTATTCAAAAAACCAGAATTCTTTCTCAAGGCCGCCAAATTTTACGCTTAGATAAAGAAGACAAGACACCACTTGAGGATAATATAACCAAAGATATAGTAAGTTATCTTACCTATTCAATACTACCTCCCGATGCTATTGTTCTTAGTGATTATTGCAAGGGAACTGTAACTCCCCATCTTGCTCAAGGCGTAATCCAATGGGCTTCTAGTAAAAATATTCCTGTGATTGTGGATACAAAGTGTAAACAATTATTTCACTTTAAAGGAGCCACTGGTTTTACTCCTAATCTAAATGAGGCTCAAATTATTACAGGAATGAATATAGATCCCCATAATTGGGATAGTCTTATCATGGCTTCCCAAAGAATAATGGAATTTACTAATTGTAAATGGGTAACTATTACTCTTGGGGAACATGGCATCTCAGTCTATGATGGAGATACTCTCCAGCGTGTCCCAGGTGTCTTGTGTGACGCAAAAGATGTTACGGGGGCAGGAGATACCGTTATATCAGTTCTAACGGCTCTAATCGCAGCTAATGTCGATCTACACTCTGCTATACAAGTGGCCAATGTGGCTGGTAGCGTTGCAGTAACTAAACTGGGTACCTCTGTTGTGTATCCTGGCGAACTCCTTAGTTCTTTTAGTTCAGGTCTATATAGAAAAATAATAGACATAAAAGAATTAGAAGTTCACATAAAACAGCGACGTTCTCTTAAAGAAAAGATTGTTTTTACTAATGGAATATTCGATATACTACATGTAGGACATGTAGGCCTACTTGAGAAAGCTGCAAAGCTTGGATCTTTAATAGTAGGTATTAATAGTGATGCTTCTACCAAGAAATTAAAAGGCAATAGTAGGCCCATAGTTCCAGACAAGGAAAGAGCACAAATTCTTGCTGCCTTGGATTGTGTAAGTGGCGTAGTCATCTTTGACGAAGATACTCCAGAAAATCTTATCTCAATTATTCAACCAGATATACTAGTTAAAGGTAAAGACTATGAAAATAAATCCATTGCAGGACAAGATATAGTTGAAAAGAATGGAGGTAAGGTGGTACTATTGGATCTGGTTGCAAATCATTCAACTACTAATATAGTTAAGACCATTCGAGGAGAATAATGAAGAATATAACAGCACAAGAGTTTCTTGCTGATCTTAAAACTGGTAGGCCTATTAAGATTAAAATATTTAGTATGGGGGAAAATATTGGCCAAGACTACGCTTATTTCTGTCATTACTATTCTTTAAAAAAAGCCTTTCCAAACATTATTCTTGATTTAGTTCGTGGTCAAGTTGCTGAAACAAATCTACTTGGTTTTCAGGACTATCAAAATATCGTAGATATTTCTTTGGATTCTATCCATGAAGTACAGATGTATCAATGGTATCCTGATGGTAGAGATTGGTTACAAAAGATAAGACAGGAACAATGGAATATAATTCCAGCAGAATATAGAGATCTGACTGGATATGATTATTACTGGGGAATCAATGTAGGCGATAGTCCAATTTGGACAAAACAATTTCCTTCTGACTTTCCTTTTCTAAAATACAACGTAATACAAGAATCTCTCGCAATTTATAATAAAGAGAGTCCAGAAGTTTTTAATAAGACTCAACCTTTAAAAGATATTCCTTCTTCAATATCTAAAATAAAAGGAGGCTGGGAAAGAACGGCGTGCGAATACCTGTGTTGCAATGAACCCGACTATCCATTCTCTTGGAAAGATAATAAACCTAATTACTATAATGATTGTCTTCATATAGGTCTACGCTGGCCTGATATGACTCGTTGGTATTATAGTTTAGAAGATCAAATGGATTTAGTTCGCAAAATAATAGGCGAAATTAAGGCAAGGAACCGTCATGCCAGTATTATCTATAACTTAAAAGATATGTGGCTAGGAGTTAATTTTAACAGGGGCCAAACGATACAGTGGCTCCAATGGTTAAATGATAACTGTGATGATATTCTTTTTACCTACTGTTGGAATCCGGTTGGTATGCCAGGTCGCCCTTCACTTCAAACAGAATTAATGAAATTAAAACGTGCAGGAATTACAGCACTTAAACAAGTTAATGTTTGGGAAGAACTAAAAATGGCCTATGACTCTAAAGTTTATCTAGCCGAACCTGCGGGATTTAGTGAAGTCATATATATGGTAAGAGCAAAGAAAGGTGATAGTACATTTGTTTTTCCTACTTGTAGCAAGTGTGGAGACGCTCTTATATCAAAAGATAACCAAGGTAGAATAATCAAATTAAAAGTAAATGAGGTAATTTTTGATACGCTTTATGATTGTGATGCAACTATGAGTCTCCCAGATGTCCAGGGACAAAGCAAAGTCTTAAGTTGGAGAGTAGCCTATGATAATATTGTTAATATAATGCCTATTGGATACCCAGGAGATGATACGGCCTGGTTTAATAGTCTAATTAATACAACTTATAAAGAATTTGCCGAACGTAGTAAACCAATTTTGGTAGATGCAATAGTTTCTAAATATTTAGAATAGAGGATAAATTATGGAAGAACTTAAAACCCGAGATGTTGTTACTCCGTGGGGCTCTCGACTTAAAATGTATTATCGAGATGGACTGAATGACTGGAATGTTATTGAGTCCTGTCTTACCCAGGATGAATACTTATTCAATAAGATTTTGGCTGGCAGAAAGACTGGTATAGACCTTGGTGCTCATCTAGGTGCAGCCACTATAGGTATGGCATCTATGGGGATGCGAGTTTATTCGGTAGAGGCATTGCCAGAAAATGCTAAGTTAGTTGAAGATAATGCTAAACTAAATAATCTTTCAAGTCTTATAAAAGTTTATAACCGAGCCATTGGTGCAAACGATACCGATATTCTTTACGCTCACTATGGGAATTCAACAAACGAAAATGGTCGCCATCATCGTTATATTGGTGTAGTATCTACTATGCCTAATATACAAGAAGGCGTCGAAGTTCGTATTATAAAGACTATATCCCTTGATACTATTTTCCGAGAGAATAATATTCAACACTGCGATATTTTAAAGACTGACTGCGAGGGTGGCGAGTGGCCCTGTTTTGAGAATGCTTCTGAGGAAACAATCTCAAAGATAGACTGGATACTTGGAGAACTTCATCCTGGTTTTGGACATAATGCTGATAAGTTAGAACTTATGGATTTACTATGGGGTAAATTTGAAGACGTAACTCCCCAATTTACAGATGATCCCTCATTTAAAAATTCGCATGTTATGCTTCATAGAAAGAACAGAAAATAGAAATGCCTCTCTATTTAATTAATAGTATTAGTAATATTGAAAATAAGAAGTATCTGGAATTAGGTATTCACGCAGGAGTAGGTTTTGATAACTGTGCAGCAAAAAATAAGATAGGAGTAGATATTGGTTGGAACCCTACCTATAAAATGACTACAGACCAATTTTTTGCAACAGTAGCAAAAGAGAAACAACTAAAATTTGATATTGCTTTTATAGATGCAGATCATACCTGGCAATCAGTTCTTAAAGATTTTAATAATTGTATAAAACACATGACTTCTAACAGTGTAATTTTTATGCACGATATGTATCCGGCTATTGAATTACATATATTGCCTTCATTCTGTGGAACTGCTTATATTATTTTAGATGCAATGTTAAAGATGAACTATCCAGATTTATTTGTGCAAGACTTTGATTGTGGAGTTGCAATGATTTTTAACCCAAAGATACCTATCTCACAAGAACTTTGTGACCCTAATCTTTCTTATCAAGAATTTAAAACCCATACAAACAACTTGAAGTTACATACCGTTCCTGAAATGGTTACTCTACTATCAGATAGGATCAAATAATGAATTATCGAATTCATATGCCAGTATGCTCTCCAGCTAATATAGTAAAAGATAGGATTAAAGAACTTACTCCTGTGATCAAACAGCTTATATTAGTTAATAACTGGATAGATCCTTTAACTCTTACTTATTGTCAGGAAGCTGCGTCTATGGGAGCTGAAGTATGGCATTGTCCATGGAATATGGGAGCTTGTGGGGCTTGGAATTTTGCAACTAAAAGAGCCCTTTTAGAAGATGGCTGTGACTTTATTATTATTATGTCCCCCTCGGCTGTTTTAGATAAAGATATTCGCCTTTTTGCTGATGAAATAATCTCTTGGGAAAAAGCAAAACCTAATTATAATGCTACATACGTCTATGGTCCAGTAGGGTTTCATATGTGGGCGCGCACTAGAAAAGGAATAGAAACCGATGGCTGGTACGATGAAAATTACTGGCCAGTTTATACAGAAGATGCAGATTATTTATATCGTCGTTTTGTAAGAGAAGATAAGGCCTATACTGCTGATCCTACCTATAAAACTAGAAATCATTCTCTATATGGAGTTGAAGGCATGGCTCATTCTCTTCCTGCAGGTATGAGCGTAAATACTGTAAAGTCTCTTGGTAATTTACATTCTTGGAATCATGGTAGAAATTGTACTCGTTATATAAGTAAATGGGGTGGTAGTCATGGTTCAGAAAGATTTATTCATCCATTTAATAATCCTTCTTTAGAACTTAATGACTGGACTATTGAAGACGGTAAACTTTTTATGCATAACTGTATCAATGGAGTATATACTGAAGACCATCCTACCATAACTGCTTTCAACTATGCAGAACAAAGAGAAAAACATCCCCCTATACGTCTATAAAAAGGAATTATAATGAATGAACCAAAACGGTGGAATGCAAACGATCCTATCGGTCAAGCACGATTTACTACTGGTCTTGAATTTGCAAGTATGATCTCAGGTGGTTTTAATGCATGGGCACTTAACCTATTAGATTACTATGCACCACCTGGAAGTGATTGTTTACTTGTAGGTGAAAATCCAAATGTAATACCTATCTTACAACCACTTTTTCCAAACCTTAATTTCTTTGCACCATATGGCTATAGTGGTAATCTTGGTAAAGATTTTGAACAAGATTTCAATATTCTCTTTACCCCATCTCGAACCTATGACATAGTACTTTGTAATTATTGTTTAGAGCACGTATGTCGTCCCAGTATCTTCCTAGAAAATATGAATAACCTTTGCAAAGTTGGAGGATATTCCATAACATTAACCAATGGTCCTAAATGTCCTTTACATGGAATACCTATTGATTGTTTAAGATTTCTCCGCGATTTCTTTATAGATATATGTAAATATATTCCAATGGAATTGGTAACTTACTTTTCTGATTGTCATGCAAATCCATGGGAGGGTTTATATTGTGGAGCAGTTTATCAAAGACTTAAATAGAGGTATTAAATGACAACTCTTTCTCTCGTGACTACTGCTTGGAATAGGCCGCAGTATTGTATAGACTTTGTATTAGAAAGCGCGATAAGACAAACTGAACTTCCAGATGAAGTAGTAATTATAGACGATGGTTCAGTAATAGACACTGCGAAGATTGCTTATGAAAAATATAAAGATA
>Ga0307379_10003592_pt1 | contig 22453 bp, 18 predicted proteins | sample UN2MG_FD_202237 | JGI IMG/M metagenome (GOLD analysis project Ga0307379, IMG submission 202237) | Soil microbial communities from Risofladan, Vaasa, Finland - UN-2 | ecosystem: Environmental > Terrestrial > Soil > Coastal area > Acid sulfate soil | place: Finland: Risofladan, Vaasa | collected... | reverse complement strand
GATCTCAGGTTCACGCACCTTTCCGGCCTGTCAAATCTGAGAGTGGCAGCATCGCTGATGGCCGTGCGGGCGCACAAGCTTGCAGTCGACGGGAAGCACAAGGAGGCGCTCGACGAGGTGGCCGCCCTCGTGAAAGCCGGCAAGCAGATTGAAGGATCGGGGCTGGGGATGGCCGGCCTCATTGCCGGCGCCGCCTGCAAGAAGATCGCCGCGAATGCGCTCCTGCACCTGCCCGGCATCGGCAACGAGGACGCTTTCAGGCACGGCGAGGTTGTCGGCATTCTCGATGCGGCTGTGCTGGACCGCGAAGCGCACGAACGAGCGATCAAGACGGAGTTTGAGTTCATGGACAGCGCCCTGCCGGAGCTGCTGAAGCTCCGCTCGTGGCCGCTGTATGGTGGTGTCGACATTCCCGTAACCGGTTATTCGGTGAAGGTGAACGAATCGCGGCGTAAGCTTGCCGAGGGCTGCCGCGTCTGCATCGCGAATCTTCCGCGGAAGTACGGTGAACTCGTGCAGCCCGACCTGCCTGATATGTCAGTCTTCCGCCAGCAAACCATCATTGATGTGTTCGACGGCAAACCGCTTGAGCAGAGGAGCGCGGCCGATAACGCGAAAGCTCTTTTGAAGCGCAACTTGCTTGGCCAGTTGCTGTATGCCGGTTTTGTTCGAGCGGTGCATCGCGTGCAGGAATACGATTACGAGTTCCGCACCGATATGGCCGGCATGAAGACGCTGATTGCCTTGCGATATCACAAGCAGAAGACGGGCGCCCTGCCCGAAACGCTCGATGCGCTCGTGCCGGAGTTCTTTGAGCGCGTGCCGTCCGATCCATACAATGGCCAGCCCATGAGCTATCTGCCAGACAAGCAGAGCATCTATTCCGTTGGCCCGGACATGCGCGACGACGCCGGCGACGAGAAGAAGGACAAGTGCTTCAAGATCGAGTTCTGAAGATGAAAGACGGAATGGCCGGAAACGGCGTGAGGATTCAACGCTGAACACCGAGCATCGAGCATCGAACGGAAGAGCGCCATTCGTGCCCGATGGGCTGCAGGTGCGCTGCTTGCCCAATGCCGTTTTCCAATGTCATTCCTTAATCCCGTTTTTTGCCTTGATCTATATTAACACCCCGGTATAATATCAAACCAATGACGCCGCGCATGCGGCAGGAATTCCGCCTTGTGCACAGCGGGGCTTTAAGATGGATTCGGCTCGCAAGATTGATGCCGTGGTTGCAGGTCATCTCTGCGTGGATGTTTTTCCTTCGTTTGCGGCCGATGCCCCGCACGAGGCAGCAAACGCCATAATGAGCCGCATCTTCGTGCCCGGCAAACTCGTCGAGGTCGGCCCGCTTGCGGTTTCCACGGGCGGGGTGGTGTCGAACACCGGCCTCGCGCTGCTGAAGCTGGGCACGAGCGCCGTGCTGATGGGCAAGGTGGGCGCCGACGCGTTCGGCGCCGTGGTGCAGAGCATTCTTGCACGGTTCGATGCCCATAACCACCTGCGCGTGGTGGAGGGCGAGAGCACGTCTTATTCCGTGGTGCTGGCGATTCCGGGGGTGGATCGCATATTCCTGCATCATCCAGGCTCGAACGATACATTTTGCGCGGACGACGTGGATTACGATCTGGCGGGCCAGGCGAAGCTTTTTCACATCGGGTATCCTTCGCTGATGCGCAAGATGTATGAGGACGGCGGCAACGAGCTTGCCACGATCCTGCGCCGCGTGCACGAGCTCGGCACGGTGACGTCGATGGACATGTCGCTGCCTGACCCTGCCTCGCCGGCCGGGAGGGCCGACTGGCCCGGCATCCTGGCAAAGTCCCTGCCGCATGTCGATATCTTTCTTCCAAGCGCCGAGGAGATGCTGTACGTAGTCGACCGCGTTAAGCTGAACCGGCTGCGCGAGCAGGCGGGCGGCGGCGATCTGCTGGACCTGCTGACCGGCGACGACCTTGCCGAGCTTGCCGCGAGGCTGCTGGCCTGGGGCTGCAAGGTGGCGGTGATCAAGTGCGGCCATCGCGGCATATACGTTCGTACGGCGCATTTCACAAATCCATTCGCACCGGCCGCGCAATGGTCGAACCGCGAATTGTGGGAACCAGTGTTCAAGGTGGATAAAATCGTGGGCACCACGGGGGCGGGCGACTGCTCGATCGCGGGCTTCCTCGCGGCTTTCCTGCGGGGCCTTTCGGTGGAGCAGTGCCTCTGCTACGCCACCGCCGTGGGCGCGGAAAACGTCGAGGCGGTCGACGCCATCACCGGCATTCGGCCGTGGGATGAGACGACCGCTCGAATAGAAGCCGGCTGGCCGAAGGGCGAGCTCGACGTGGCCGGCGATGGCTGGCGTTTCAGCAGCGCCGATAGCAGGTGGATCGGTCCCAACGACGGCAAGGAGTGCAGACAATGAAATTCGGTGTCGCAGACTATGGAATGAACGTGTGGGACGGCGGCTGCTTCGACATCGAGGAGCGGCTGGCGGCGATCAAGCAGATCGGGTATGAAGGCGTGGAGCGCAATTCGGCGTCGAGCGCCGACGACGCCATCCGCCGAGCGGCCCGCTTCCGGCGGCTCGGGATGGACTTTGCGACGTGCGCGGGGCCGAGCATCGAGCTTTCGATCCAGTGGACGGCCGCCTTCGGCAAGGGCTACGTGTGGACGGCGGTGAGCGCGGGCGATTTCGACGGCTTCTGCCGGCAGGTGAACGTTCAGTGCTCGGCGTGCGAGCGCTGGGGCATTCGCGCGGCGCTGCACAACCACATGGGTACGCTGGTGGAGACGCAGCCGCAACTCGAGGAGTTTCTATCGCGCTGCCCCACTTGCGGCCTGATTCTCGATACCGCGCATCTCGCGGCTATGGGCGGCGATCCCGTGGCGATCGTCAAGAAGCACGCCGCGCGGCTCGCGGCAATTCACCTGAAGGACTGGATATCGTCGAAGCCCGACGCAAAGGAATGGTGGCAGCGCGGGCGGTTCTGCGAGCTGGGCGCCGGCAACATCGGGCTTGACAACATCGCGGTGATGCGGGCGCTGACGGACGCGGGCTATGACGGCTGGATATTGATCGAGCAGGATACGCACCTCCAGGATCCTCTGAAGGACCTGGCGATAAGCAGGCAACACTTGCGCAAAGCAGGGTTTTGAGAGCAACTGAGAAAGGACTATTTGCATGGCAAATCCGATCAGGCTTGGCATTGCGGGTTTGGGCCGCGCGGGCTGGGGAATGCATTGCACCGAGCTGGCCGGCAAGGAAGACAAGTTTGTGATAGCAGCAGGATGCGACACATTGGCGGCCAAACGCGAGCGGTTTGCGGCTAAGTACGGCTGCAAGGTCTATTCGAAGATAGAGGACATGATCGCCGATGGGAACGTGGAGATGGTGAGCATCGCCACGCGCTCGCCCGGCCACTTGGCGCACGCGTCGATGGCACTCAAGGCCGGCAAGCACGTGTTCGATGAAAAGCCGATGACCGTGAGTTACGATCAGGCGCGAAAGCTGCAGGCGCTCGCGGCGAAATCGAAAGGGACGCTGCACGTCCGCCACAACCGCCGTTTCGAGCCGGGCTTTCTCCACATTCGCGAAATCATCAAGTCGGGCATACTGGGCAATGTTTACCAGGTGAACCTCGCCCGCGTGGGCTACGCGCGGCGCGACGACTGGCAGACGCTGATTGCATGCGGCGGCGGCCAGCTTCTGAACTGGGGCCCGCACATCATCGACCACGCGCTGCAGTTCCTCGAATCACCCGTGGCCGGCATGTGGAGCGAGCTGAAGCGGATCGCGGCCGTGGGCGACGCCGAAGACCACCTGAAGATCGTATTGAAGGGCGAGAACGGCCGCGTGGTAGACCTTGAGATAAGCGGCGGCTCGGCGGCCGGCAAGCCCGAGTACATAGTGCTGGGCACCAAGGGCGCGCTCACGTCGTCGGGCAACAGCATCAATTTGAGGTATCTCGATCCGAAGGCGAAGCTCCCGCGGCGCAAAGCCATCGCCGGCGATCCGGGCGAGTATTTCGGCAATCCGGAATCGCTGCCGTGGGTGCAGGAGACGAGAGCCATCGGGCCGGCGAAGTCGTATGATATATGGGACGAGCTTTACAAGGCTGTGCGGCTGGGAAAGAAGTTTTCCATAACGCTCGACGAGGCGGTGGCGGTGATGAAGGTGATCTCGGCCGCGAAGAAGGGCACGCCATTCGACGCGAGGTAAGGCCGGTTTGGGTGCGACAGAAGCATTGAAGCGCGGGCCGGCTGCATCCGCTTGAATCCAGGAGCAAACCATCACCGCGGTTTTCCTAGGCTGAAGAAGGTGCAGCCGGCCTGCGTTTTTTTGTCCCGACCGTGCGAACGTGGGACAATATCGCTACAACGGGCGCGTGCCGCGTGGTCGCAGGCCTGCCCGTTGGCGGCTAGGCGGCCACCAGATTCCTGAAGCGCCCGACCGCTTTGAGCATGTCGTTGGCCATTTCGAGCGACGACTCCATAAACTCCATCGTGCTGCCCCACGCGGATTCGGTGGTTTTGGCGCCCTTCTTGTAGACGCCGCTCGCAAATTCGAGCGTGCAGGTGAACACGGTTTCAGCAGTCTGCACTATGATCCGCAGCAGCATCTGCAGGAAGGCAAGGATGTTTTTCCACACCTTCACCGCCGTGCTGGCCAGCGTGTCGAGAAGGTTTGCGAAAAACTGCACCGAAGCATTCCATGCGTCTTCGAGCGTCCGGATCACCTTGTTTGCCAGCCACACGACGCCTTCGACCGCGTCGGAGTCGCGCACGTCTTCCAAGGTGCGGTGAACAAATTTCCTGATTCTCTTTGATAGCTTCTTCATCTGCAACATCCCCTGTTATCTGACAGCTTCGGCTGCCATGATTTCCTTTGGTTCCACGGTGTTTGGCGCCTTCACTCTATCGAGACCGCGTTCGAGAATGGCTTCTTCCTCGTTCGGCAGATCATCGGCGGCCTTGACAACGTCGCGACCGGTTACCGTGCACGCCATTTTCACAGCCGTCTCGGATGGGCTGCCGTCGGCGAACTGTTCGCCCGCGAGCAGCGTGAGCGCGTTCACCTTACCAGCTATTCTTCCAGCCCCCTTCCGAGCGTCATTCTCAACGCGATGCGGTAAAATACAGCCTTCCGACCGAACGAAATCGGCCGAAGAAAACCATGTAGTTCCTGTTCAACAATCTAAACAAGGAGAGGGGGAGCTTTGACGGCAAAGACGTTTGCAGAGCGGCGGGAAAGGCGTGCTGCGGGGGTGCGGCAGCGGGCTTATGGTCGGCCATATCCTGCTTTCTGCTGGCGGGTTCCTGTCATTTTGGCAGGTGGAGAACGCGCCTTGCTCGTTTTCCGGGTGCGGTAAGTGGTGCAACGACAACATGTTACGATTACGAACGAGACGCCGGTGGTTTGGCACGCTATTTGCTTTACAAATATTCAGAATCAGCATGCGCGAACACGCCCGACCAGCAGGTTTACCGACGGATGATCGGTCCGTTCGCTTACTCCACAGGAGGCTTTTATGAGCAAGAAGATCATTGGCATCGACCTTGGCACGACGAATTCGGTGGTTGCTGTGATGGAAGGTGACCAGCCGGTCGTCATTCCCAATGTCGACGGAAACAGGCTTACGCCTTCGGTTGTCGCGTTTACGGATACCGGCGAGCGCCTTGTCGGATTCGTTGCGAAGAGGCAGGCGATCACGAACCCTCGAAATACCATCTACTCCATCAAGAGGTTCATGGGCCGCCGTCACAATGAAGTGGCCCAGGAAGAGAAGAACGTGGGTTACGAGATCGTGGGCGGGCCGGAGGAACTGGTTCGCGTGAAGGTGCGCGATAAGGAGTATACGCCGCCCGAGATTTCGGCGATGGTGCTGCAGAACCTCAAGCACGCGGCCGAGGAGTATCTGGGCGAGAAGATCGAGAAGGCGGCGATAACGGTGCCTGCATACTTCAACGACTCGCAGCGGCAGGCCACCCGCGACGCCGGCCGCATCGCCGGGCTGGATGTGGTGCGGATCATCAACGAGCCCACGGCTGCATCGCTGGCTTACGGGCTGGACAAGAAGAAGAACGAGAAGATAGCGGTGTTTGACCTGGGCGGCGGCACGTTCGATATCTCGATCCTCGACGTTGGCGAGGGCGTCTTCGAGGTGAAGTCGACCAATGGCGACACGCACCTGGGCGGCGATGATTTCGACATGGTGCTGGTGAACCACATAGCGGACGAGTTCAAGAAGCAGAACGGCATAGACCTTCGCAACGATGCGATGGCCCTGCAGCGCCTCCGCGAGGCGGCCGAGAAGGCGAAGTGCGAGCTGTCGACCAAGGTGCAGACGGATATCAACCTGCCGTTTATCACGGCGGATGCCACGGGCCCCAAGCACCTGCAGATGACGATCACGCGGGCGAAGTTCGAGCAGATAAGCGAGAAGCTAGTAGAGCGCTGCCGAGGGCCGGTGCAGCTAGCGCTGAGCGACGCGAAACTGGAGCCGCGGCAGATCGACGAGGTGGTGCTGGTGGGCGGAGCGACGCGCATGCCCAAGGTGCAGCAGCTCGTGCGGGAGATGTTTGGCAAGGATCCGCACAAGGGGGTGAACCCGGACGAGGTGGTGGCAATCGGCGCTGCGATACAGGGCGGGGTGCTGGCCGGCGAGGTGCACGAGGTGCTGCTGCTGGACGTTACACCGCTGTCGCTGGGCATCGAGACGCTGGGCGGCGTTATGACGAAGCTGATCGAGCGCAATACTACCATCCCCACCAGCAAGAAAGAGGTGTTCTCCACCGCGGGAGACAACCAGACGGCGGTGGACATACACGTGCTGCAAGGCGAGCGCGATATGGCGGCCGACAACCGCACGCTCGGGAAATTCCAGCTTATGGGCATTCCTCCGGCCCCGCGCGGAATCCCGCAGATCGAGGTGACGTTCGACATCGACGCCAACGGCATCTTGCACGTCAATGCGAAGGACGTGGCGACCGCCAAGGAGCAATCGATCGAGATCAAGTCGTCTTCCGGCCTCAGCGAAGAAGAAATCAGGAAGATGACACGCGACGCCGAAGCGCACGCGACCGAAGACCATCAGAGACGCGAGATGATCGAGACGCGCAACCAGGCCGATCAGTTGATTTACAGCATCGAGAAGACGCTGAAAGAGTATGGCGACAAGGTGAGCGATACGGAGAAGACGAGCATTCAGAAGGCGATCGATGAGCTCCGCGAGGCGAGCCAGAAGGAGGACCTGAACGACATCAAGGCGAAGATGGAGAATCTTACGCAGGCGTCGCACCGGTTGGCCCAGGAGATGTATGAGAAGGCGGCGCGGGAGAAAGGCGCCGGTCCGGGTGCAGGCCCTCAGCCCGGAGCAGGGCCGCAGCCGGGCGAGGAGAAGAAAGAGAAGAAGGAAGGCGAAGAGGTGATCGACGCCGATTTCGAGGTGAAAGAGTAGACAGAACCTGAGGCTCTGAGTTGAGAGTCCAGGCTCCGAGTTTCATACCAGGAGTCAGGAGTCGGGAGCCTGGAGTCAATAGCAGACCGAACGCCGCACGCGGTTGTTTGCCTGCCGACTACCAGCTTCCAGCTTCTGGCTCCTGATTCATGAGGTAGCCACATGCCCAGACTTGATAAGTTTACCATAAAAGCTCAGGAGGCGGTGCAGGCCGCGCAGAGCCTGGCCGAGACGCGCGGCAATCCGGAGGTGACGAACCTCCACCTGCTGGCGGTGCTGCTGGTGCAGGAGCAGGGCGTGGTGCCGCCGTTGCTGCAGAAGATCGGCATCGACCAGAAGGTGGTGTCGAGCAGGATCAATGCCGAGCTCGACAAGCAGCCGCAGGCTCGCGGCGGCGAGACGTATGCGTCGCGCGGGCTGAGATCGGTGCTGGATCGCGCGTGGCAGGAGGCCACGAAGCTGAAAGACGAATACGTGAGCACCGAACACCTGCTGATTGCGGTGCTGGCGGAGAAAGGCGACGCAGCGGCGAGGGTGCTGGGCGAGGCGGGCCTTACGCATGATGCGCTCATGGCCGCGTTGAAGGACATTCGCGGCGGGCAGCGCGTTACCGACCAGGCGCCGGAGAGCAAGTATCAGGCGCTCGAGAAGTTTACGCGCGACCTCGTTGAGCTTGCGCGTCGGGGCAAGCTGGATCCGGTGATCGGGCGCGACGATGAAATCCGCCGCGTGATCCAGGTGCTCAGCCGCCGCACGAAGAACAACCCGGTGCTGATAGGCGAGCCGGGTGTAGGCAAGACGGCGATAGCCGAGGGGCTGGCGCAGCGCATCGTTGCGGGCGATATTCCAGATTCGCTACGAAACAAGCGCGTGCTTGCGCTCGACATGGGCGCTCTGATAGCAGGCACGAAGTTTCGCGGCGAGTTTGAAGACCGCTTCAAGGCGGTGCTGAAAGAGATTGCGCAGTCGGAAGGCAGCGTAATGCTCTTCATCGACGAGCTGCATACGGTGGTGGGCGCCGGCGGGGCCGAAGGCGCGATGGACGCATCGAACATGCTGAAGCCGGCGCTGGCGCGCGGCGAGCTTCGCTGCATCGGCGCTACCACGCTGGACGAGTACCGCAAGTATATCGAGAAGGATGCGGCCCTCGAGCGGCGATTCCAGCCGATTCACGTGGGCGAGCCGTCGGTGGAGGATACTATTGCCATCCTGCGCGGGCTGAAGGAGCGCTACGAGGTGCACCACGGCGTGCGCGTGCAGGATTCGGCGCTCGTGGCGGCGGCCACGCTTTCGCATCGTTACATCACGGCTCGGTTCCTGCCCGACAAGGCGATAGACCTGATCGACGAGGCGGCGTCGAAGCTTAGAATCGAGATCGACAGCGTGCCCACGGAGCTCGATGAGATCAGGCGGCGCATAATGCAACTCGAGATCGAGCGCGAGGCGCTGAAGAAGGAAAGCGACCCGGCATCGAAGGACCGCCTGGAGAAGATTTCGCGGCACATCGCCCAGCTTCAGGAGCAGAACCGCGGCCTGACGGCCCATTGGGAAAACGAGAAGAAGGCGATTCACGAGATACAGGAGATCAAGGCGCGGATCGACAAGGCGAAGATGGAGGAAGCGAAGGCCCAGCGCGAGGGGAACCTCGAGGAGGCCGCGCGGCTGCGTTACGGCGTGATCCGCGATGCCGAGAAGGAACTCGAGCAGAAGAACATGCAGCTCAACGAGCTGCAGAAACAGCGCTCGATGCTGAAAGAGGAAGTGACGCCCGAAGACGTGGCGGAGGTGGTGGCAAAGTGGACGGGCGTGCCGGTTTCGCGCATGCTGGAGGGCGAGCGCGAGAAGCTGATCAAGATGGAAGACCGCATGCGGCACCGGATCATCGGGCAGGAAGAGGCGGTGCGGGCGGTGTCGGACGCGGTGCGCCGCGCGCGAGCGGGCTTGCAGGACCCGCGGCGTCCGCTGGGCTCGTTCATCTTTCTCGGCCCCACCGGCGTGGGCAAGACCGAGCTGTGCAAGGCGCTCGCCGAGTTTCTTTTCGACAACGAAGACGCAATGGTGCGGCTGGACATGTCGGAGTTTATGGAGAAGCACACGGTGTCGCGCCTGATCGGCGCGCCGCCCGGCTACGTGGGCTACGAGGAAGGCGGCCGGCTCACCGAGGCGATCCGCCGCCGGCCGTATGCGGTGATCCTGCTCGATGAGATCGAGAAGGCGCATCCCGAGGTGTTTAACATCCTGCTGCAGGTGCTGGACGACGGCCGGCTGACCGATGGCCACGGCCGCACGGTAGACTTCCGCAATACGGTGGTGATAATGACGTCGAACATCGGCAGCCAATGGATTCAGGAGCTGCCGGGCGAGGGCCACGAGCAGGAGCGCAATGAACGCGTGATGCAGGCGCTCAAGGAGTATTTCCGGCCGGAGTTTTTGAACCGCGTGGATGAGGTGATCATTTTCCACAGCCTTGGCAAGGGAGAGATCAGGCAGATCGTGGAGCTGCAGGTGAAAATCCTGAACAAGCTTCTGGCCGAGCGGCACCTTGGCCTGCGTCTGACGCCGGCCGCGGTGAGCAAGGTGGCCGACGAGGGCTACGACCCGGTGTTCGGGGCGCGTCCGCTGAAGCGCGTCATCCAGCAGAGCATCCTCACGCCGCTGTCAAAAAGGATTCTGGCCGGCGAGTTCAAGGAGGGCGACGGCATCCTGGTGGATGTGAAGGGCAATGCCTTCGTGTTTGAACACGCGGCGGCACCGATGGCGGAGAAAGCGGCGGTGGGATGATCTGGATCATGGGATTATGCACTGGTGATTTGGCCGGAGTTCGGGTATAATCGTCCTTCGTGCAGTTTTCCGCTATTGCAGCTCAGGAGCCAGATTCGATCTTGCTTTTCACCGCGAGCCGCACCAAAATACAGGGCTATGTGCAAGCAGCGTTTGAGGTTTGAAAGGAGTTCCTCAATGATGTCATTCCATCGTGTTGGCCTGCTGCTTTTCGCGGCCGCCTGTGCCGTGGCGGCATCGGGCTGCCTGGGCCAGCCGTCGTACAGGGTTGAGCCTGTTTACACGAGACCGGAACTGAAGAGCTGCCAGCGGATGGCAGTTACCGGGTTGTCGGGCGAGATGGAGCAGATTCTGATGGGCACGTATGCGCGCACCTTTCGCGATCAGGCGATTGTGTTTGTGGAGCGCGAGCGCGTGAAAGACCTTTTCGCCGAGAAGGACCTGCTGACGGGGGACATAGATAGCGACACGCGCGAGCAGATCAAGAAACTGGGGGCGGTGCAGGGGATAATCTTCGGATATTACAAGGAAACGCGGCAGGATGACCAGAAGGTGGAGACGCTGAGGCTGCGGATCCTGGATGTGGAAAGCGGCGATATCGTGGGTTCGGCCATCGTGCATGCGAAATCGAAGGAAGGTGCGAACGCGGCAGGTATGACACAGCGAGCGGCCGAGGCTTTGAGGAATCACCTGCTGGGCATCAGCCGCAAGCCCCAGCGGCCGGGCATGCGGAACACGCGGCGCTACGGTATGCAGTAAGGAAGCGGGAGGCGGTTTGGGCAGACAGGGTACACTTCGAGTGATAGCCGGCAGCGCAGGCGGGCTGCGGCTGGCGTATCCGAAGGACATGGAGATACGTCCGACGGCCGACCGCGTGCGCGAGGCGATTTTCAATATACTGGGCGACCGTGTGGCGGACGCGCGGGTGCTGGATTTGTTTGCCGGCACGGGCGCTTTCGGCGTGGAGGCGCTCAGCCGCGGCGCGGCGTGGTGCTTGTTTGTTGAGAGGCATCGCGGGTGCATTGCGGCAATAAATGACAACCTCCGCAAGACAAATCTGTCGGACCGCGCGGAGGTGGTGTGCGCCAATGCTTTCAAGTTTCCCGGCACGCGCGAGATGCCGCTGCCGTTCGACATCATATTCCTCGATCCGCCGTACCGTTTCAGCCAGAATTGTGAGCCCGGCAGCGAGATCGCGGGCCTGCTGGAGAGGCTGGGCAGCCCCGATGTGCTGGCCGCCGGCGGGCTGACGGTTGTTGAGCACGCGTCGAACGCGATTGTGCCGGAGCAGTTGCCGGGGCTGGTGTTGCTTGACGGAAGAAGGTATGGCAGCACGGGCGTGAGTTTCTTCCGGCGAGCGTGACGACGGCGGGGAAGGCCGTTTTGACGAGCGCCCCCGGCGGCTTCTTTTTTGCTTGACTTCCGGTTGTTCGCTCGCTATCCTTATGCTATGATGCGCTGTCAATGAAGCTTTGCGATGGCGGTATCTTCTAACGCCGGGCAGAGCCTTGGGCAAGCGCGGTCCCGCGCCTGATTGACGTGCAACTTGATACTCCCCCAGCAGAAGAATTTCGGAAAGCGAACGAGGCTTTGGCCTCGGCAAGCAGCAAGCTGGAATCATGAGAATCTATGGCAAAACTCTGGGCTAAGACGACCGATCTGGATGCCGAGATGGAGAAATTCACCGTCGGCAACGATTATATTCTGGATATGGAACTCGTGGAGGCTGATGTTCTGGGCAGCATCGCGCATGCGAAAATGCTGTCGACCATCGGCATCCTGACTGACGACGAATTCCAGCGGCTGCGCGATGCGCTCGCGGAGGTGTTGAGGCTTCGCGAGAAAGGCGAGTTTGCCATTGAGCGCGCGCAGGAAGACGTTCACACGGCCATAGAGGAATTTCTTACGCGCAAACTGGGCGATCTTGGCAAGAAGATCCATACGGGCCGCTCGCGAAACGACCAGGTGCTGGTAGACACACGTCTTTACACGCGCGACCGATTGCTGGAAATCCGCCATGATGTGGTGGTGATGGCTGACACGTTGGCGGTGTTTGGCCAGAAGCACAGGTGCGTGCCGATGCCCGGCCGCACGCACACGCAGCGCGCGATGCCGTCGTCGGTTGGCCTGTGGACCGGTGCTTTTGCCGAAAGCCTTGCGGATGATCTGCGGCTGCTCGAGACGGCCGCGCTGCTAAACGACCAGTGCCCGCTGGGCTCGGCTGCGAGCTACGGCGTGGCGCTGCCGCTGGACCGGCAGTTGGTGTCGGACTTGCTGGGCTTTGCGAAGGTGCAGAACAACGTGCTGTACGCGAACAACAGCCGCGGGAAGATCGAAGCGATTGTGCTTTTTGCGCTCACCGAAGTGACCCACGACCTCGCCCGGCTGGCGAACGACCTGATCCTGTTCAGCATTCCGGAATTCGGCTATTTCACGCTGCCGGAGAAATACTTCGCGGGCAGCAGTATAATGCCGCAGAAGAAGAATCCGTGCCAGCTCGAGTTGACGCGGGCGAAGAGTGCGGCCGTGGAGGCCGCATTATTCCGTGTGCTGCACATTACGCGAGCTTTGCCGTCGGGCTACAACCGTGATTTCCAGGAAACGAAGGAGCCGCTGATGCAGGGCTTGCAGGTGACGCAGGCCACGCTGAAGGTGATGCGGCTGATATTCGAGAACCTGACGGTGAACGAGGAGACGCTTGTGAAATCGTTCACGGCCGAGTTGTACGCAGCGGATGAGGCCTTGGATATGGCGCGGCGGGGAGTTCCATTTCGCGACGCGTACAAGCAGATCGGGCTGAACCTTGACAAGCTGGCAAGCCGCGATCCGCGGCAGAATATAGCGTCGAAGACGCATCTGGGCGCGCCCGGCAACCTGGGGCTGGAGGGCTTGCGCGAGAGTTTGGCAGCCGAGCTGGCGGGATTATCCGCTGAAGCCGAGCGAATACAGCAAGCGAAAAACGCGCTCCTGGCGAGATGATGTTTCGGCAAGGCGGCTAGGGCGCTCGCACCTGCGCGGTCTCTGGTAAGTCGTTTGATATTGGAGACAGAGAATGAGTATCGCAATAAACTGCGGCAAGTGCGGGAGGGCCTTTTCGGCGCCGGACGAGTGGGCGGGCAAGAAGGCCAAGTGTGCCTGCGGTGAGGTTGTGCAGGTGCCTGCTTTGATGGCGGAGAAGCCGGTGCAGGGGCTGGCCGCAGGCAGCCGAGCCGGCTGCAGTGATGCCGCAAATAGCGAAGCCGCAAACAACACGCCCGCAGATGGCAAGCCCTGCGCCACAGCGGGGCCGGCCGCAAAAGATGACCGCACGAAAGCTCGCGTGCAGCGAGTGCGGCGGCCGTCTTGCCCGGAGAAGCCAGTTCCGGCTGAGCAAGGCCTTTGTGATAATCGGCTTCATCATTCTTATTCCGTCGGTTATGGGGCTGCTGATCGGGGTGATTCTTTTTGCAACGAGCGGCAGCGCGAAGGCCGAGCTGAAACAAGCCCTGAGCCAGGATTCGAGGAGCGAATTGCAGGAGGCAGGCGTGCCGCCGGGGCTTATAGAGAAGCTTTCCGAGGGGCAGAAGCTTACATCGGACGAGATGAAGGAATTGACCGGCGAGCAGCAGGCGCTGGTGCTTGGCCAGGCGATAGGAGCCGGCATGTCTGAGCTTGGGGCGGGTATGGCCGAAGTTGGCGGGGCTTTCATCAGGTTCATTGCTACTGTAATGATGATAGGGTCGTCGGTGGGGTGCGTGGGTGGCGTGCTGCTTACGCTACGCAAGAAAATGCTTTGCTGCGTTCAATGCGGTGCAATGGCCGGTGCGCGTTAGCTTGGCAGAAATTTCTCCTACATTTACTTGACATTTGCACCAACTGGTGTATAATACTGTTGTGAGAGCAGAAGAAGCGCATTTCAAAGGATTGATAATGCGAATACACATAGAAGGACTTGGAGGAATACTCTTTCGTCGAAAGGAGAATCAACCTGAAAACGACCAGGTAGTGTGGTGAGGCGGCATAGCCGTGACTGTTCCGGCGATACCGTTTCATCTTTCTTCAGGTCTTTCTGCGCTTTAACCACGGAATGGAGTCGTTGGCCCCAGGGACGATAAAGCCTTGAAGAACGAAGACATTCGAGTGCTGGTGGTGGACGACAATGAGGATGTTTGCGAGCTGGCCAGAAAGCTGCTGAGCGAGAAAGGGTTCGCCGTCGATGTCGCATATGATGGCGCGGAGGCGCTCAAGAGCATCACGGCTGAGGCATCTTTCGATCTCGTGCTGATGGACGTGGACATGCCACACATGGACGGGATCGAGGCGCTCAAGCGAATCACGAAGTTCAACCCAGCCATACCAGTGATAATGATGTCGGGCCTTGGCCAGGTAGGCCCGGCCGTCGAGGCTATGCGGCTCGGCGCGAGAGATTACCTAACGCACAAGTTCGATCCCGACGAGCTCGAGGTAAAGATCGAGCGTGCTCTGGAGGAAACCAGGATAAGGCGGGAGGTGCGAAACCTGCGCACGATCCTGGGTCATTCGTCGGACCTGAGGGAGCTGATGGGTTCGAGCGCGCCGATGATGCACCTCTATGGGCAGCTCGAGACGGTTTCGGGAACGGACTTCACCGTGATCATCTACGGTGAGAGCGGCAGCGGCAAGGAGCTGGTGGCTCGGGCAATACACCAGAACAGCCAGCGGGCGGAGCGGCTGTTTGTGCCGGTGGATTGCGGGTCGATTCCGGAGAACCTGATCGAGAGCGAGCTGTTCGGGCACGAGCGCGGTTCGTTTACCGGCGCGTACGAGCGCAAGAAAGGCTCATTCGAGCGGGCATCAGGCGGCACTCTTTTCCTCGACGAGATAGCAAACCTCCCCAAGACAATGCAGGCGAAGCTGCTTCGCTCCCTCCAGGAGCGGCGCATCGAGCGCATCGGCGGCACCGGCCCCATCGAGGTGGATATTCGCGTGATTGCGGCCGCAAACCGCAGGCTGCCGGAAGTGATAAGCGAGGGAAAATTCCGCGAGGACCTCTTCCACAGGCTCAACGAATTCATGATAGAGATTCCGCCGCTTCGCAAGCGCAAGGATGACCTCGCGTTTCTCACGAGACGCTTCATGGACGCCACCGCCGACGAGCTGAAGAAGGGGCGGTGCGAGATATCGGACCCGGCATTCCAGATGCTGCTGGACTACGACTGGCCGGGTAACGTTCGCGAGCTTCGCAACGTGATTCGCCGGGCAGTGCTTCTGGCCGACAACGTGATCCGGCCGCAGCATCTCACCGCGCTCGCGTCGGCCGGTTATGTGTCGGCATTTCCAGTCACACGCATCGATACCTCCGCCAAGGTGCCACTGAAGGAGATGGTGCGCAGCGTGGCGAAGGACTACGAGCAGAAGCTGATCGCGCACGCTCTGGAGCAGACCGGCGGCAACAAGAGCCGAGCAGCGAAGCTTCTGGACATAGACTACAAGACCATCCTCACGAAGATAAATGAGTATAACCTTGCACCGCAACAACGAACGAGATAGCATTTCCGCTCCGTGTCGCCCCGAAGCAGATTGGCCGCGAAAATGATCGGAAAGCGCCATGCCGCACCAAGCGACGGCAAGGCAATTGCCAGCGATAGCGCCCTGAGCGCTCTGCTCGAATCAAACCCCATGCCGGCGGCTGTTGTGGACCGGCAGCTCAATATTGTGCAGTGCAACGAGCGTCTGGCGCAGGTATTTCAAGCCGCGGGGTTCGCCCTGAGTGGACCGCTTCCATTTGCATCGAGCGTGTGGGCGGGTAAGCTGCTGAAGGCGATCGAGCAATCGGCGGCGGGGCTGCATGCTTTGCCCGTAAAGGCGGTTCTCTCTGCACAAAACGGCGGCATTGCCTGCTTCTGTTTGCACGGCGGAATTCTGCGGCAGATCAATCCAAGCCTCGCGATAGTGCTTTTTGCCGATAGCCTCCCCGACGAGACAACAAGAATCCTGCGCCGCCAGATGGAGAATCTGTTATTCCTGGGTCAACTGGGCTCATCGATGACCCACGAGTTGAACAACTCGCTGACCGCCATAATCGGTTTTTCGCGGCTTCTGCTGAAGGAGCAACTGCCGCCGACGGTGAGCAGCGACATAGAGCGCGTCTGCAAAGGCGGCACGCAGTGCAGGCAGACCATCGAGAAATTTCTGGCATGCACAAGGCAGCACGCAGACGTGCAGGGCGAGTTTGACGTTAACGACCTGATCGCCGACGCGCTGGCTGCAACGGCCGACGACCTGCGGGCGCGCTCGATCGCGTGCCGCCTGTCGCTGCACGACGCGTTGCCCGCCGTCGCTGTCGATTCAGCGCGGGTAGGCGTTGGATTGAGGAACATGCTGAGGCGTGCGTGCAGCGTCATGCCCGGCGGAGGCAGCCTCTGCATCGAAACGACTGTCTCAGAAGACGCCGAAGCCAAGCCGACGGTTGGAATTCGCATCAGCGACACCGGGCCGGGCATCCCCGATGAGCTGATCGCGCACGCTTTCAAGCCATTCTTCGACCCGTGCGGCGGCCAGCAGATCGACATCGGGCTGGCGCTCTGCCGTATGATCTTCAGGCACCACAGCGGCAGCATTGCCATCGAGCAGAATTCCGCATCGGGCAGCACTTTCGCAATAAGCCTGCCGGTAAAGGCGGCAAAGGCAGCGGCGCCGGTTCAATCTGCCGTGAATCCGGCGTGCGGCAAACAGAAAACGAAAAGCGTGCTGGTGGTGGATGACGACGAACTGTGTGCCAGCCTGCTGGCAGTGGCGCTCCACAACGAGGGCTTTCACGTCGATGCCGTCAATGACGGGCTGGCGGCGCTTGCAAAGATCAGCAAGCACAGCTATGACGCCGTGGTAACCGACGTCCGTATGCCGGTGATGGACGGCTGCGAGCTATACCGCGAAATCCGCAAGCGCGACCCCGGCCTCGCAAGCAGGATGCTGTTTGTGACGGGCGACAACACAGGGGCCGAGATCGAGGAATTCCTGCAGGAGACCTCGTGCGTGTGCCTGGTGAAGCCGTTCGAGGTGCGGGACCTGGTGCGCGCGGTGAAAAACTGCGGCTGAGTGCACGCTATCATACTACTCAGTCCGTAATATGGGATACAGAGCGATTAGCCGACAGATCAGAGGGCGGACGGCTTCGCCACCGGGATTGCCCCGGTGGAAACAATGATCTATGGGCCGGGCATCCGCCGATAATCGGCCTATCGCGCTTGCTCAGAGCCTTCCGCGCCTCCCTTGGTTTGACTGCGAGGCTTGCGCTGCTCGACAAGCGCCTGAGAAATATCCTTCTCGCTCACCAGGCCCATGTCGAAGAGGATGCGGCCGATGGCTTTCTCGCACCCGAGCTGACGGGTGAGTGCATCGCGGATCTGGGCCTCGGTTACCTTTCCGTGTTCCCTGAGGATTTCCCCGATCAGTTTTCGAGCCATTGTTGCAGCCTCACTGTTTCGTAATCCGCCACTGGCAAGCACTAATGGGCAGTGAAGCGATCAGGCTTCAATGTAGTGCAATATCAATGATTATCGGCAGTTTCATTCGTTTGGATTGCGCGGTTTTCCGCTCTTCTTTCGGCCGCAGCCGCCGCCTTGCGGAGCCGGCTTCGGCTCTTCATCCAGGCAGCACTCGTGCTGGTGGCCCGTGGGCGACGGCTGCGAGCCGTTGATGCGTTTGCGGTAGTCTTCGATGGCGCTCTGCAGCGCTTCCTCGGCCAGCACCGAACAGTGCCGCTTGCGGGCCGGCAGGCCGCCGAGCGCCTGAACTACTGCTTCATTGCTCACCTTGGCGGCCTCTTCGAGCGTTTTGCCCCTTATGAGATCGGTGAGGATGGATGAGGAAGCGATGGCCGCACCGCATCCGAGCGTCTTGAATTTCACGTCAACAATCACGTTGTCAACGACTTTGATGTAGAGCTTCATGATATCGCCGCACACGGGGTTGCCCACCGTGCCCACTCCGTTGGCGTCTTCGAGCACGCCCACGTTGTGGGGTTCCATGAAATGCTCCATCACCTTATCGCTGTAAGGCTGTTCTTCTGCCACTATTGTAAACCTCCGCGAGGTAGTACTCAAAAGGGATCAATCGGACAGTTCGGACGGCAGGGGGATGTTGCGTCCTGATGTATCCGCTTTCTGTATATTTTAGCACACCTGGCAGCCAAATCAACGGGAAAACCAGCCGCGGCCACGTTACGGGTTGACGATCACCTTCACCGCTTTCGCCTTGTCATGCGCGGCCGTGCAAACGGCATCTTCAATGCGGTCGAGCGGAAAACGATGCGAAATGAAGGCGTTGGCTTCGATGCGGCCCAGCTTCAGAAACTCCAGAGCCATCGGGAAATAAAGCGCCGGCGACGCGAACGATGCTCGGAGCTGCAGTTTCTTGAAATGAAACTCGTTCGCGTCGAAGGACACCGTTGCGCCCTGGCCATACTCGATTCCGATGTACGCGATCACCGCGCCGGTAGCGGCCGCCTTGATGGCGGTTTGCAGCGTTTGCGGCGGGGCGGTGTCGAGCACGCGGGTGATGCGAGTGCCGAGATCAACGCCGGCCAGCGGCGTCTTGTCGGTCTCGATCAGCTCATCGGCGCCCAGCTTGCGGCCAAGCTTCATCCTTGCTTTCGAGTGGCTATTGCCGGCGAGGAATATCCTGCCGGCCGTCTGCCGGCGGGCCAGCGCCAGAGCCATAAGCCCTATCGGCCCGGGCCCGATCACCAGCACGTTGTCATCGAGGCCGATCTCGGCCGTCTTCACGAGATCGATCGCCACGCCCAGCGGTTCGGCGAGGCACGCGGCGTCGAAATCCAGGCCGTCGAACTGCACCACGCACTCGATGGGCGCCAGCATTTTTTCGGCAAAGCCCATCGCCGTCGCATTCCAGAAGCCCGGTGCGCGGTTGCAGAGGTCTACCCGGCCGTTGCGGCAGAGCGAGCAACTTCTGCAGAAAGACGAGCTTTCGAGCGCAACGCGATCGCCTTTTTTCACGTGGGTCACGTCGTCGCCCACGGCCTCGACGACGCCCGCGACCTCGTGGCCGAACGCCTGCCAATCGGCGGCCTGCTGTCCCGCGATATGAATGGCATCGGTGCCGCACACGCCGCAGCTTTTCACGCGCACCAGCACGTGGCGCGGGCCGGGCTTGGGAAGATTGACGTTGCGAACCTGGAATTGATACGGGGCCTTCACGTAGGCTGCTTTCATTGGCTGCTCCATCAGAAGAGGTTGTTCGCGATCGGTTGCACGGCCCGTGCCGTCGTGTGCGAAAGCACGGCAGGCTTGCCGGCAAAACATTGTGATTTTCTCGCTCTGGATAAAGGATACTATATAATCGAGCCACTATCAAGCACCAAGCGGCCCCAAGGCAAGCGAATGTATGAATTTGTAAGGCGCTTTTTTCAGAATGATTGCTTGATTTAGGCACGAGTATGGTGTATTCTTTACATGAGGCATGGAAACTGCGGTTACTGCCGTAAGGGGAATCGAAATGGAAACACGGATTCCGGTCGCACGCGATGCACGTCGTTCGACAACAGCCGTTCGTCGCGGATCAGGCTACGTAACGGCGCTCGTCCTGCTGGCCATGTTCATTACTGCCGAGCTATGCGGCAACGCCCTCGGCGATTTCGAGCCGCCTCCGCCCCCGAAGCCCAGCAGGCAAAAGGCAGGCGAAGGCCTGCCTCCGCTGCCATTGCCCGCCACCCCGCTTCGACGCTCAGAAAAGAAACGCGAGCCGGCCAAGCCCGCCCTCATCGGCAAAATCCAGTACGGCAAAGAAATGTGGATGACCACCGAAGACGGCCGCCGTTACAGCTATCTCGACTGGCAGAGCGACACCACCGACCTTTATCACCTGCTCAACTTCGCCAATGCAAAGCTCGGACTGAACTATCGCTACATCGAGACGCCCCTCTCCAATTTCTCGTTCAATCCCGCCGAGCTGCCCGTGCTCTACTTCACAGGGCACGAGGATTTCTCGTTCAACGAAAAGGAACTCCAGGGCCTCGCATGGTACCTGCGCGACGGCGGCACGCTCATCGGCGACGCCTGCTGCGGCGCCGGCAATTTCAGCATAGCGTTTACGCGGAACCTCAAGAAAATCTTCCCCGACCAACCCTTCCGAGAGATCGGCCCCGATGACCCCCTTTACCATTGCTACTATGAAATGCACGAGGTGCTATACAAGGAAGAAGGCAAGGCACCTTACAAGGCAAAGCCCAACCTTCGCGGCATGTACATCGGCTGCCGCCTTGCCGCCATACTCTCCACCCACGACGTGAGCTGCGGCTGGGCACGCCACGAGCACCCCGAAGGCAAGCGCATCGATACCGAAGACGCCATCAAACTCGGCACGAACATGATCACCTATATCCTGGCCAACTACCAATACGCAAAAGCCTATTGCGTGCAAAAGGTCTATCACGAGCAAAACGAGCCCACGCGAGAGCAGTTTGTGTTCGGTCAGGTGATCCACGGGGGCGACTGGGATCCCAACCCGACCGCCGTGCCCAACCTGCTGAAGCACCTCTCCGCCAATTCAACCGTAGACGTGCAGTTCACCCGCGCCGAAGTCGATCTGCGCAAGATCGACGTCTTCAAGTATCCCTTCATCTACATGACCGGGCACAACGATTTCGAGCTGACCGATCAGGAAGTGGCGGCGCTGCGCAGCTACCTTCGCAACGGCGGCGTGCTGCTGGCCAATCCTTGCTGCGGCCGCAAGGCATTCGACACCGCCTTCCGCCGCGAGCTGAAAAAGGTCTTCAACGAGCAGGCGCTCAAGCCCGTTCCGCTCGAGCACCCGATCTTCGCCTCGCTTTACAAAATAGAGCAGGTGCAATACAGCGACTGGCTGCGCGAGGAAAAGCCCGGCCTCACCACGCCCGTGTTCGAGGGCGTATCGTCGGGCGGACAGCTTTGCGTGATCTACACGCCCTACGATCTCGGCAACGGCTGGGAAGGCATACCGCACCCCTACTCGCAGGGCTACAGCCCGCAAGACGCCCTGCGGCTTGGCTCGAACATCGTGGTCTACTCGATGACGCATTGAAGAGGGGCAAAGGTCCAAAGTCCAAAGTCAAAGGTCCAAAGTCAAGAAGCCAAGAAGTCCGGAAATCAGAAACTCTGTATTGATAGACGTCGGTGCTTAACCAGCATGCCGCAGAGATACAATACGAACGACACATACGACCGCTTGGTGAAGCACTGGCGGACGGATCGCTGCGATCCGCAGAACGCAGCGAAGTGCAGCAGACGTTTGGGAGCATCGAAGGACGCGTCGATCATGGCTTGGGCCTCCTTGCCGCCGTGTGCGGCGCCCGGCGGATCGCTTCGATCCGCACACGAGACCTTGTGAGGACTCAGGCCATGATACCACATTTTGTGGAAAAGTCAAGCGTAAGTTGTTGCGCGCTAAGTACTTACAGCGGAACAACTTACGTCAATGTGGCGAAGAATTATTGGCAAAGCACTGCATGTAACTCTCGTCCTTGCGCAGCAACTCGATGTCGTCCAGACACGTGCCGCCGGCGAGCGCGTTGTAGGCTATGTTTAGCACGTGGTCGGATTCGTGATACGGCACGTGATGCTTGAGCAGACGCAGATTATTATTGATGGCCTTGACGAGACCGCTGTTGCGGGCGAGCAGATGAAACGCGCCGATCCCGCCGCAGGGAATCGCATTGATCCGCTCGGCCATCTCGTACGAGATATTGCGGGCCGCGAACATCGGCTCGCGCTGATTCGACCATTGCTTGCGTTCGAGGCGCCTGGCGAGTTTCATCTTACGCTTGAGGAGAACCCTGCTATCCTTGTCTTTCACTCGAAATCACCTTTCGCTGCTATGAGGAGTTCACTGATAAATGCATTATAACAGCTTGAAAGAGGTATTGCGAGGCTTTTTGCGAAGCTTCGCTAGAAACTCACGCTTGAGAGAGGACTAGACAAAAGACGCTCATTGGCAGTGGCAGCATCGTGGTGAAACACTGTTGCTGCACCGAAACCGCATGGCATCGCGAGGAGAGAGAAATAGAACAGCGTGTGCACGACTTTCTGTACGAAACTGTGTGGAGCGCTGAGCCTTTGATAGACTATGCTGATGAAGACGTCCCTCCGCATTGGCGGGTATACGAAGGACAATACAGGTACCGCCAGATGGAGAGACATCGCTTCCGTTAATACCACTGTGGACTGGGCCGGTCGTGGTGCCGGCCCAGCCCACAGGAAATCCACCAATTG
>Ga0307379_10003591_pt1 | contig 22462 bp, 13 predicted proteins | sample UN2MG_FD_202237 | JGI IMG/M metagenome (GOLD analysis project Ga0307379, IMG submission 202237) | Soil microbial communities from Risofladan, Vaasa, Finland - UN-2 | ecosystem: Environmental > Terrestrial > Soil > Coastal area > Acid sulfate soil | place: Finland: Risofladan, Vaasa | collected... | reverse complement strand
GCTACGCTCTTGATCCTATCGTTGACATTTCAGAAAGTACTTTTGTGATCATAAAACAAACACCAACAGGAATAAACAGTGTACCACTAATAGTGACGGTTATAGCATTAGCATCGTTAACAATAATTCCAGTGTTGAAACTTAAGAAACGAAATTAGAAGAAATTCATTCACTAACTGGATGAATTTTTTTTCTTTTTATTTTTTTAGTGCTAAAAAAATATTTGATTTTTTATTTTCAAAATGATTTAATACATAGCTTCCCATTATGAATTATTTTATGATGCGATCATTTTGTTAAAGAAAAAAATAAAGAAAAAGAGCTCAGTAAAGGACGCTCTTAAAATATTTGTAATAGGGGGAATAATACGATTAATGGAATGCTAAGTACTGCTAAAATTGAATAGAAAATCCTATCCCAAATTTTCCAATAAGGCTTCCGCTCTTTATTACCAACGCCTACCCAAATGAGTATCGAATAAACGAACATTGCTGCAAAAAAGACGATCGTCACGGATGCTAGTATTTTCAGTCCTACATAGCTAGTGGATAATTCGTTATAAGTTAACAAATTGATCTCCAGTATTCTTGAAGAAATAGCCAAGGTAGTGAGTGTTAATAGCACTGCTCCTAAAGGGAATAATTTTGGTAAGTCAACAAGAAAAGGATCTCGTTGTTTTTTCTTGAATTGTAGTAGAAAGTCGATGAACCACCAAACAAGCGCTAAGAGGAATAATCCTAAAACTACATAATCAACGATCAATAAGGCATCGAACTGGTCAGTATAAAGAGGATTAAGACGTTCCATGGCAAATAAACTGGTGAAAAGATTGCCATAGAAATGGGTGATCTCACCATTATCATTACGAATGAAGGCCAGTTCAAAGTCATATAAGCCACTTTTCTCGACAAAGTAATCAGGTGCAACCTGAATGAATTCATATTGACCAAAGAGTATGAGAGAACCATCACCTTTAGTGATTTCAAATGCTTGAGCCAAATAATCAGTTTCTAGAATTTCGACAGTTTGTTCTAAAGGAGTGTAATATGTAAACGTAGTGTCTTGATAATGACGCCTTGATGTTAGATAGAGCCCGATGAAATCATTGAGGTTCTTGGCAGAATCTTCCATAGGTTCAGGAGTAGCTGAATAAGGATAAAAGGTTTGGATGAAAGAATTGAATAGTATTTCTCGAGCATACATTCCCTCATAGGAGTTAAAGGAAACAAAGAAACTAAAGTCCTCATCAGGGAGAAGAGCCATTAAACTGTGGAAGAAGGATAGATCACCACCATGACCTATAACACGAACACTATTGGGAGCCATCTGGTATAGACCAAAACCGTTGAAGGGAAGGTTAGGATGGGGTTGAAATTGAGGGTCTTGCATCAATTGGATGGAAGTGCCGTTTAATATTTGCGTGCCATTGTAAAAACCATCATTAAGTAAAGCGATCATTAACTTAGCCATGTCTTTTGCGGAACTAGAACAAGCACCAGCGGGAGCTTGGGTGACATACTCAAACGAATTAGCAAAACCATAAACATCATAGCCAACCGCTGAATAAGCTGAGAGAGCAGCAGGTATCGGTTGTCTGAAAGTAGTGAAATTCATTCCTAAAGGAGTTAAAATCTCATCTTCAACATATTGGTTAAAATCCTTTCCCGAGATTTCTTGAACTATATAACCAGCTAAGGATAAACCATAGTTCGAGTATGCAGAAATATACCCAAGTTCATAGACTCTGGTAGGAATTGCATGAGGAGCAAAATCTTCTAAAGAAGGCAAATGGGACAAATAATAAACAATAGTCGTATTATGCGATTCTTCAAAACCAGCAGTATGAGTTAGGAGATGTCTTAGGGTTATAGGAGAATCAAAAGTTGCAGGTAATTGGAAGGATGTTAGGTAATTATTGACATCCTCATCTAGGTCAAGCAGACCATTTTCAACCAGCTGAAGAACGGCAATTGCTGTGAAGGTTTTCGAGATAGAACCAATTCTAAATAGACTACTATTAGGATCAACTAAAGAAACAGAATTACGATAACCGTATCCCTTAGTTAATAATATCTCATCACCTTTAACAACAGAAATAGTGGCACCTTTCAAATTATAACTATCAAACAATGAATCCATGGAAGCATCTAGAAAATCCTCCAAAACAGTTCTATTGGGTACATTTTGGAGAGTGAAGGATCCATCTATGAGAGAAGAATCCCATCCAGTTATAAGGTTATTTTGTTCAAAATTATTTGTACTATTTAATGAACCGGAGAATATTGCTGGTAAAATAACCACACAAGTAAGTAATAATAAACATGAAGCTAATAAATTGTTTTTAATTCCAGAAATAATTTTCAAACTATCCCCTCTAGCTAAGCACTATTGGGCAATCACTATTTTAAACCTAAGCAAAAAAAGAAGTTGCATATAAATTTAAAGCTGAAATAGATGACTTAATTATTTCTGCTGAATGAAGTTTTTACATCATAATCTTATCTAGTTTAAAAAATAACAAAAAATGTTTAATTAGATAGATAAAAAATACTAAATTAAAATCATAAAAAAATTAGATTAAAAAATCATAAATATTTAATATAATAAATAATAATAGCTAGGTTATTGAAAATGGGAAATTGTAAGTTTTGTAAAGCAGAATCAGGCAAATATGAGCTTTGTTATGAGTGTTATTGGGAAAAACAAAATGGTTTAATTGATATTTGTAAATGTGGAAATTACAAATATTCTAGTTTTTATTATTGTGATAAATGTGAGAAACACAATAAAACAACAAAACGTAAATTCTCGGACAGTATAATTAAAGGGCGATTAGCAGAGGCAATTATAGAAGAGCTATTCATATCATTGGGATATGAAGTTCATAGATATGGAATGGAAAATACAATACCTGGTTTTATGAATCGTTTCTCAGCAAAAGGTGAAGTAGCATTTAAAATACGAAGAATGCCTGATTTTGTTGTCGTAAAAGATTCAGAACCATTTTTTATAGAGGTAAAATATAGATCTAATGATAATTTTGACTTTATGTCCGCGTATGATAAAGAAGGAGGTTATCCTTATCCAGATGCTTATTTCATACTTGTGAGCTCTAAATATATAAAAATCCAAAAAGCATCAAAATTGGAAAAGGGTGAAGATTTTATTTATCTTGGTGATTGCACTGATTTTAATACAGATAAAGATATAATAAAACAGTATGTAGAATTCACAAGGAAATTTTTCGGTAATATTGAATAATATATTATTAAATATAATAATAGCAAATTAAAATGATTTATATTTGTAGTTTTTTTCTTTTAGATTTATAATGAATAGCAATACATCCTGCAGTAAGATATTTAGTAGTACAACATTCCATACAATTTACACATAATTTTTCATTAATTTGAAATTCTTTCGATGTAAAATCAATTGCACCATATTTACATGAATTTGTACATGCAGCACAATCTATACAATTAAGCGATTTTACAATTTGTCTTTCTATTAGTTTTTTTATTTTAGGAAAATCATCTTCGATTAATACCTCAATACTTATCATCGTTGAATTTTCAGGTATCTTGAACCTTATTGATTTACCCTCAATTATTTTGTAATTTTTAGAATTAATTTCCATCTCTTTCAATTTACCAAAAGGTTTCAAAAATTCAATTATTCTCTTATCGATTTTTCTATTCAATTTAATAAGAAAGTCATTATTTTCTAAACAGATTTTTGATTCTTTAATTTCCTCATCTACGTAATTTATATCCCCTTCATCTTCGGAATCATTATCTAGAAAAGGATCATTTTGTTCTTCAAAACTACCTTCGGATTGGTCTTTATATTGAACCTTTCGACTTTTCCAAGACCCATCCCATATCCAGCTGTGATCATATCGACCTTCTTCTTGTGTATATTTAGTTAATGCTGTTCGCCATTCATCAAACTTTTCAGGATAAAACTTTCTGAACAAATACCAATCAAACTGACTATTATTTGGACAAGCCCAACAACCACATCGAGCAAATCCTTTATCATAAACAGGATTATACTCTAATTTCCTCCAAAAGATGTACAACCAAACTGCTAATTCAGGCCAATCAATTATTGGATAAATGCTAAGTTGTTTTGTAATCTTTGTGTTTTCTTTTATGCGAGGATAACCTTTACGTAAATTTGATTCTTCTCTACGTATACCATCAAAGCTTAATACTTTTCCTTTAATTTGAGCATAATAATCGTTAATTGGCGCGCCTTTTTGGGTGAAGCAACACCATCTCATCATTCTGCTAGGTGGTCCTAATTCATCACACAATTCTAAGAAATCTCGTTTAGCATTTAAATGGACAAGATTCCCAAAATTAGGCATATATCTCTCTATATACTCTGTTGTTTCATCAAATTCTATACCTGTATTAGAATATACAATATCAAATTCTTGTGTAGTAGCTGTTTTTAATAGATTTGTTGTTACTAAACTGTCTTTACCACCACTAAAAGATGCAACTACTTTGTATTTTGGATATTTCTTTATTACATCTTGAATGAAATCAATAGCTTCATTTTCCATTTCAATAAGTGTTGATAAATTTGCATTGATTAATTTATCAAGATAATCTTGATTCTCTAAGAAATGGTTGGATTTTTTAAAAAGTGAACGTTTTAGAGTGGAATTCATTGGAATTTTGAAAACAAGATTAAATAAAATAAACTCTTTTGATGTAAGATTATAACTTAGGAACACATTCCCATTTGTAGTATCACCAATAAGATAATTTTTTCTTCTAAATAAAATCCAAGGAAAATATCTTTCGTTTAAATTTACGTTTTTAGAACTCATTATTTCATCTTTAAACATTGAGTATTCATCACGAAAAACAGGTTTTAATGATGAACCTACTCTTTTTCCAAGAGATTTGCATAAATTACACTCATTTTGTATTAATGGTACTGAACAATTTTCGCACCAATATACACTACTAGAATTTACTTGATTATCATCTACATCTTCAATATCAGTAATTTCAAGAGAGCTTTCTTGCATTAATTAACCTCGGATTATATTTCAGTGATTATATTGTCTTGTGTAATTATTTTGAAATCTGATTCATCATTAGCTAGATTTCGAGTAACAATTAGTAAAGGTATCTTTGTTGATAAATATTCGACTAGCTTTTGGAAACGTATATCATCGGCAGCATTTAATGGGTCATCTATAGCAAATATAGGAAAATCTGGATAAAATGCTCTCAAAACTGAATACGAAATAATGATACCAATAAGAATTCTTTCCATGGTTGATAATTCTTTAAAATTAGTAATTATCCCAGGTTTTCGTTTAATTATTAACTTCAAATCATCAGTCAAAATCACACTTGAAAAATCAAGAAACTTCAAAAATTTATAACACTCTTTAATTCTCTCATTAATTTTATCAATAAATTCATCTTGTATGAATGCAATTTTATCCTGAATTTCTTGATTGATTATTTGAATTACATCTAGAAGTTTTATAATATTAACCATTCTTTGATTAGAGTTTTTTATTTTATACAATTCTAATTCAATATTTGCTATTTTCTGATTTACTTCTTTTATATCTATCACCAGATTATTTTGTAATTTTTTATTTTCATCATCACTTGATGTTAAATCAATAAGTTTAGTTTGTATTTCATTATACTTTACTTCAAAGTCTGTTAGGTTTTTTTCCTCTAACAGGATTTTTCCTGGATATTCATTTATGATTTCACTAGTAAATCTAATTTTACTTTTTATAGTATCTATTTCAATCTCAAGTGTTCTTTTTCTTCTTGGTAGATTAATTTTAAAATCCTGTATTTCTTGCATCATTTTGCTTTTCTTTATTTCAAGTCTTTTAATAAGAGTATCTAGTTTATCAAATTCAGAATTCAAATCATTTTGTTCTTTAGATATTAAAAGTAGATACTTTTCAAGGTCTTTTAAATTTAATTTGCTATTACAAAAAATACAATTTTCCTTATCATCATTTATTAACTTGCTAATTTCTTCTTTAATAATATTTATCCTATCAACTTTAACTAAAAACAAACTCAATTTTTCATTTTGCATAATAATGTCAGAATCAATTTTCGCTATGCTTCTTTCTTTTTTATTAATCTCTACTTCTGCATTGTTGAATACTTTTAGAATACCTTCAAGTTGAATATTTATTTTTTCTTCAAGTTTTTTCAATTCTACAATTTTTTGTATTGAATCATCTAAATCTCCACGATATCTCCTCAATCTATTACGTATGAGACTCATTTCATAAGCTATCTTTTCATGTTGGTTCTTAAGATCTTCTATATTTGATTCTTCTTTAGTCTTTTTTCTCAAAGATAATAGTCTTTTATTCAATGAATTTTTTTTACTTGTTAATTCATTTAACTGTATTTCTAATTGACTTTCTTTGATTTTTACATTAGACTTTAGTTTTTCTAATTGTAATTGATATTCTGATCCGATTTTAGAAACTATTGTGAATGCCTTTTCATAATATTCCAAATCTGTTATTTTTTTAAGCCATTCATATACTATATCTAAATCCATTCCCTTCTCGATTGATTGGATAAATGTATTGTCATTTGAAAGAAAAGCAATCTCGTCAATTACTGAGTTATTTGAAAGTAATTTTTGATCAAGAATTTTAATTTTATTTTCTCCTCTTGAAATACTCAAGAAATAGTCATTGTCATATTTTAATCTGATTTCACCATTCATACTTGAACTATTAAGATAAACACCTATATCTAATTCATTTCTAGGAGAAGATAAAAGTCGAATTGAATTAATTAAAGATGTTTTTCCTGAAGCATTTGGTGCACCTAATATATTCAAACCTGATTTTAATCTAAAATTGTGTACTCCTTTGAAAACACCTATATTTGAAATAGTTAATTCCCAATTTTCTTTCAATACTACCTCTCCAAAAAAAGTTTTTCATTTAATGTATCTCTAATCAATTGCTCCACTACTTTTTCTGACTCTTTGGTGCCTTTTCTTAATTCAGATATGATTAAATCCAATAGATTTTCAAAATCTATTGTAATTTCATTTTTGATAGATTCTTTTCGTACTTCTGGTTCCACTCTTTTAACACCTTAATTTCTTCTGGAATGTTATTTTTGTGAATAAGGTTTATTGCATACATTGTAACCCATGGTTCAAATTTTTCATAAATTTTTTTAGCCAAATATAAGCCCTTGCCTTCATTTTTTACAATAACCCATGGATTAAAATTTGATTTATGTTCTTTGTTTTTTTCTATATAATTTGTATCACTATCTTCAACTACATCCTTATGCTTATTTAATAAATAAGCTAAATCTTTCAACTTATTTTTGTCCTTTACATATTTTATCTGAAGTAAGATTGAAGAGTACATAATTCATCATTAATATGAGCTTATAATAATAATAATACATTTTGTTTCAGCTATATGAATCCTGTGGTAATTAATACCATTTAATAAATTAGCTATATAAATTCATCAATGATTTTCAATTGATAATTAATTTTCAAATGATTACCTCAATATTGGCATTTTAGATTTCAATCATATTATAATACATTACTGTATGATTTATGATTTGAGCAAACCTTAATACTAATAATTTTTTAATTATCTTTGGTGATTAGATGTTTATTAATACCTCATGGATAAAATTTCAATTAGATATTAATTATGTAAATAGAATAATTAAATTATTACTAGATAATAGTTCAGAAGAATATACAAAAAAACAAATTGCTGATGAAATTAATTTAGCAATACCTAAAACTGAAGCTTTTATATATTGGAGTAGATATTTGGGTTTAATAAATAGAAGAAATTATACTTTAACTGATTTTGGAAAAATATATCAAGATTTATGGAAATTGGATAAAGATACAATTTATGAAATTTTATATTATAGATGTATAATATTTAATAAAACAGTAAATTATCTTGTCAATGATATTTTATATTATACATCAAAGAAATACCCAAGTGAATTCAATAATGAAGATATTGAAAATTTCTTCAAAGATAAATATAAAGAATTAAATTTCGAAAATTTAAATAACCTCCAAAAAACTAGTAATTTATATTTGAACAGTATGATTAATGAAGCGGGATTTGGTTATCTAGGAATTTTGGAAAAAACTGTTAATGCAAATTTCTATGTAAAAAAGCATTTACCTTCTTGGAAAGGAGCATTTTACATTTTAGTCATGAACTCAGTTTTGCTGAATGTTAATCAAGCAAATCTAATTATTAGTACAAATAATATTATAGAGGGAAGAAATAATCTTGGAAGAATTTTCATGCTACAAAAAGATGATGTTTCTTTTATTATTGATGAGCTAGTAACAAAATACTTATTAAAAAGAGAAAAGGTATCTACCTTTGACCAAATCTATATAAGAAATGAAATTTTAAATGAAAAGGAGTTAATCGAGGTTTTAATACATAATGACTAATATGAAATTAGTTCCTTCCCAACTTCTGGCTAGGGAATTGCTATTAGAAAAAATAAAAGATTTGGGTTCTCGTAATAATTTAATAATCACTGGTTATAATGGTGTTGGCAAATCATTTTTAGGGAAATATTTGTCTTTAAATGATGATTTTTATTATGTTGATTTAGTTAAAAATTACAACAAGGATTTTATTAATTATCAGGAAACAACTAATCACATTAAAGCTAAAGATATTTCAGAAATAATTAATAAATATATTTTAAGTAATACACAAAAAGAAAAATATAAAGGAATTATAATAGATACTTTTGATTTATTTCTACAAATTTACATCAAAAATGAGCTGCAAAATTCAAAATTAGAAAAATTTCTTAGACATTCTTATCATTTACCAGTTCTAATAATTTCTTCTTTAGTTAAAATATTTAGTATTGAAAGTGAAGGAAAAAAAGCTAATCAATTACCTATACTTGATAATTATGAAGAACATATAGTTGAAGTTAAATTTACTAAAGACGATTCACGTTTTTTTACTGAGCAAATTCTAAATGATATGCCCGTATCTACATATACAAATTTTTATGAAATTCTTAATAAGTTATCACTAAAAAATGAGGTTATATAATGAAAAAGATTGGAGATTATGTTGAAGTAAAAGATTTCGATCCAGTAATAAATCTAAACGCAATGAAAGATGAAGAGGAGAAAACTAGAAATTTAGTACAACAATATATAGTAACTGATGAAGTACAAAAATTATTTTTAAAAATCCTAACATCAATTTCTCGGAAACATTCTCCTGAATATGAAGAAAAATTAGGCAAATTTGATAATTCTGAATCAAAATTTCATTTAATAACAGCTGGTATGGGAAAGGGAAAATCATTCTTTTTATTGATGTTAAGTATGTTATTTTCATTAGATTCCAATGCCAAATCACAATTAATAAGAAAATTGTCAAAAGTAAATTCTGAATTAGAATTCCAAATCAATGAATTAAAGGAAAAAAAATACTTACAAATTTTTATAATTGGAACAGAATACTCTGAGCAAACTATTGGTAAAATAATTTTGGATGAAATTAAGGAGGAATTAAAAAGCAAAGAAATAAACCCCTTAAAATATATAAAATCATTATATTCTGAAGCTATTAACAATCTTATAAAGATTAAAGAAAATTTTGGAGAGAAATTTGAGAAAAAATTAGACAAATTATCAGGAAATGAATTTAAATCAATAAAAGATTTACAAAATGAACTTGCCAAAGAAAATGCTGAAGCTTTGAATGTTTTTTTGAAATGTTTTGAGGAACTTACCGGAAGTCCTCCAGATTTAAAAATGCCTAAATTCATGGATACAATTTTAAGTATTCTTGATGGCATTAGAAAAGATGGTTTTGATGGATTAATAATTTATTTTGATGAATTGACAACATACATGCTAAGTTCACAAGAAAACAAAACTATAAATAATGATATTGGAATTTTGCAAAATTTAGCTGAAATTGGTATAAATAGAGATGATATATTTCTTGTTAGTTCTTTACATGAAAATATTGAAGACACTATTATAGAAATACAAGCTAAGAAGAATTTTGAGAAACTGAAAGGTCGATGCCAAAATCATCCTGAGTTAGTTGAGTTTAGCTTTGATCAAATTATTACTAGTATTTTAGTTGTTGATGAAATGAATTTAGATCTTGATATACATATGGAATTGAAAGGTAAATATTCCGAATATTTCAAGAATATCCATAATTTAACACAAGAATTTAATTTTAAGTCAAATTGGAAAAAGTTTTACCCATTTCATCCATCAACAATTTTCTATCTACAAAGAATTTCAGAGTTTTCACAATCTGGTCGTACAGCATTACACTTTATAAAAAAAATTCTAAAAGAAAATTTAGATATAAAAATTATTAACGAAGACAAAATCAGATTCATAACAACTGATACTTTATGGGATTATTTCAGTTCTGGAATAAATAAGAGAAAAAGTGAGCTAGTTATTGCACTAAAAACATTGCAAGAGGGAAAATCGGATTTTGATGTTAAATTAATAAAAACAATGGGAATTGTATCAGCATCAATAGCAACAACCACCACAAGTTCTCAAGAATTAGTTAGTATTACACCAACTCAACTTTCAAATATCTATTTCATTCCAAAAGAAGATATATACAAAAAATTGATGGAAATTCATGATACTGCTCCTGGAGTTTATTGTGATGAAGATAAGTTCAACTTATTTGAATCAAGATTTCGTATAGAAATGACTCAATATAAAGGCACTGAAGAAATTATCAAACAATATCTGGATAAAACTAATCCTCAAAAAACTTTTGTAGATATAATTAGTGAGGAAATCAAATATAATTATTTTCCCGATATAATACAACATTTAGGTATTGATTGGAAAAATTTGAAATTATATAAGCACACCTTTAAAGATGACAAATATAATCCACCTGATATACGTGAAAATTATGCCAGTTTAGTACTTCTTCTCCCGGATATTATTGAAGAAAATCAAGATAAATTACAAGATTTTCTCAATATGATAAAAACTAAAATACCCAATAATACTGGTTTTCTATTGCTTAATAATACTGATTTTGATATAAGAGAACTTAAACGATATGAGGCAATTCAGCAAGGTATAAACTCAACAAGTGTAAGCCAAGAAATGAAAAATAGTTTAGATAATGATAAAAACAAATTAGAAAATAGATTTAACCGAATAAAAAAACAAATATTAACTCCTGAGAATGCAACTGTAATAACTAAAGATAAAATAATTGAAGGTAAAATACTAGCACAAAAGAATACAGATGTTTTTAATAAATATGGTTTAGCTGAATTTTTAATGGATTCTTTAAAAGAGATTATATCAAGTAGATTTCATAAATTTCCACCAATAGATAATGATAATCCTATCAAATCTAGAGCAATTACTAATGATATTATCTCTAAAATTATTATTCCTAAAGACCCTACAGATGCTACAATTAGAGGTCCAGCTAGAAATCAAGTAAAATTTAATCTTCTTAATTTAGGTTTAGTAAAAAAGAAAGGTGATAATTATATTATTCAAATACCTAATTCTCTCTCCGATTCAAAACTTTATGAAATATTTCAAATAATAGATAAAAATGCTGCATATGAAGACAATAATCTTCAATCCGTTTATTCAGATTTACAAAATGAACCTTTTGGAATTCCAGATCATCTTATTGAGCTATTTCTGATGTTTTATGTTTCCGTTGGTATGGGTTATATAGAACATAAAACTCAAGGAAAACTAACTAAGAAAAATTTTACAGAATACTTGAAAGATATTTCTATTGAAGAAGGGAAGAATTATAATATCTTTAAAACAAAAGAAGTAAAATCGGAAATGATTGAATATATAAATTCAACATTAACAGAATTACTTGATTATACCGGTCCTTCATTTGAGAAGATTACTAATGAAAACGCAATAGAGTTTTCGGATATAATTGCTCAACATTTAGATAAAATAATTGATAATGCATTAAATTCGATAGTTTATATTAAAAAAATTAACCACATTGGGAGTTATAAAGAAACAAATGATATAGATAATTTTGTAAGAACAATAGATGCATTTCAGCAAGAACTCCTAGGTCAATATAAAAAACAGGAAATATCAGGTACTGAATTCATCAATTCATTTTATGATTTTCCTTTAAGATTTATTGAAGTGAAAGATCCAAGTTTAAAGGTAAAGAATAGTACTCGATTTAATGCATTTAAAGAGAAAATAATGCAAATAAAGCTAATTTCTGATTGTAAGGATGTTTTAATGCATATTTGTAATTGGTTGGAAAATATGGGTTCCATATTTTCAGATTCAGATAAATGCAAAATAAATAAATTAGATGAAATTGCTAAAACATTTGATGAACTGAAAGCCATAATTCCAAGTAAAATATTATCAGATATTAATTCACTTAAGGATTTTTATAATAATGAAATCCTAGAAAATTGGTTTAATTATTATTCGTTTTATAAAGAATTACATATAAAATATAATAATGAGGCTAAAAAATTCATGAATAATTATGAACAATCTAATTTATACGTTTTAGCAAAATCATTGTCAAATCTTAATATTCCAAACATTTCTGATATTAATAACATTACAGCTAAAATTGAAAGAAATCGGATGACTTGTGATAATACTAATCTAACGAATATTAAAAATTTAACAGAATATAAATGCATTATTTGCAAAAAAACAATATGTGATTTTAATGTCTTTATAAAAGATAAAGATAAAAATGAATCAAGTATTGAAAATCAAGTTGAGAATATAATCCAGAAAAGATTAAGTTTTATTCAAGATAATATATCTGATTTTAATCAATATTTATTTGAAAATGAACCTGATGTGGATTCAGGTTACTTGAAGGATTTAAAATCATTAATACAAGAGTTTATGGCAGCTAATTTTGTTATTGATAAAGTATTTTTAACAAAAGTAACAAAAATTCTAGAAGATATGTATCTTGTTTATAACAAATTTGTTGATATTGGTATAGATAAAAAAGAGAAAAACAAAAAACTTATCTCACTTGATGATCTAATTGAGAAAATAATTTTCGATTATAAAAGAGAAATAAATTCGGAAGGAGTAAAAACATTACAAATAAAAGATGCTGTTAGAGCTTTTCAAAAAATACTAAATGAAATTCAAAATGAATATTCAAGCTATAATTGTAATTTAGAGGATAACTAAATGGAAAATTCTAATGAAAAATTATTCGGAACAATTTTGTTTTCAAAAATCAAAATTCCTGAATTTGATTCTACTAATTACTCTGAAACAATAGAAGTTTCTAATTTTACACATTTTATAAATTGTAGAAAAAAAATTGAATTGCTCAAAGAAAAAACTAATCAACGAATATTAATTATTGTCTATAATAAGCTTTTTTTTGATTTATTTCACGATTTAAATAATCTTTTTGAGATGAAGGAATTTAATTTCAGGGATTATATTTCTGAAAAAATAAAATTTGCTATTCCTTTACAATTACAAGATAAATCTCTAATAGATTTAAAAATAGTAGATTATCTTGAAGAATTAACGAAACTAGTGAATTCTAAAAAAATTAAAAATGACAAAGATTTTATTGATTATTTATTATCTAAAGTATTTATTTTTGATTTACAATATATTAACAAAATCGAAACCGATGAACGTAAGTTTATTTTATTTTTTGATATGATAACAAAATCAATGGATTTCAAAGATGATATATTCGATTCTATTTATTTTTTAGTGCAAATTTTTACAAATCAATCTATTCTTGAAGGATTATCATCTAGTTATTATAATTTAATTTATAATTTTATAAATAAAAATCGGAATAAATCAGATATTCAATCATTTATAAATAGAATTTGTTGGACCTATTTTGTTGGAAATTTTTCTCAAATTGATCAAAAAGAATTTTTTACTTTACAATTAAATGAAATTGAATTTTCTTCTTTCTCTAATATATCTTATCGTAATTTAGAAATAATCGTGGATTCAAATAAAAAGTATTTAAGATCCTATATTATAAAAAATCAACACATATATAATTTAATTGACAAGGAATATTCTAAGATTTTTAATAAATTATCATTAAATATTGGATTTAATAAATTCAACAGTGTTATAGATTTTTCTAAAATGAATACAATAATCTCGAATGTTCTAAAAAATCATGTTTTTTTGTTTAATATTAATGCTTTTGAATTAATTGATTCCATGATCGCAAGTTATATGATTACTTCCTTTCAATTCGGTCAATACAATGAAGAAACGATTGCTTCTTTTATTAGTTCATTAATCAATAAATCATATTTGTTATTTTCCTTAGAAAATGAAAAATCTACAAAATTTCTTAGTGATAATATTAATGAATTAGAAAATTTAAATGGTTTAATATTGTATCTGAATCGCACTTCTGAAATACCTAATGATATAACAGAATGGTTAACTTTCTATGATACAATTATGATGCCATTATATGACTATTATAGTATTGTTTTTGAAGGAAAACTAAAACCTCTTCATCTTGACAAATTAAAAAATGGATCTAATTATATTTTATCCATGAAAAATAAATATAAAGCAACATTACAAAAATTAAACGATGATTTTATAGAAGAAATAATAAATAATTTTCCTGAGTTTTGTACATCAAATTTTCAGTTGCTAAGCACATATACACCAAAACAAATTGTAAGTGAATTAGAAAATAACAATCGTGTTATATATTTAGTCTTCGATGGTTTACCTTATTTTTCTTGGATAAAAATTAAAAAATTATTTGACAAAAATAAATTTGTTTTTGATTTAAACCGTCCTGTTCTAAGTATGATACCAACAATTACTTATATGTCTCGAAAAGCTTTATTTGCTGGTATGTTACCTAGAAATTTATACCTTAAATCAAAAAATAAAACAGATTATGATAAAAATAAAGAAAAGGAAATGTTGAAAAGCTATCTTGATAAAAATTTAAACCGAGATGTAAATGTCAAATACGAAAGTGATTTAACGGTTGAAGTATTAAGATATTATTTAGATTTAGAAAAAGAAGAATTTCCTGATGTATTAGTATTTTTAATAAAAATTGTGGATAAAATACAACATAGTATTGGTAAGGCTGATGCTTCTGTTCTAAAGAATTCTATTGAAGAAATATTAGATGAACATATATCGAATATCTTAGAAATTGCTAAACAACAATCCTTAGTAGTTATATCAACATGTGATCATGGTGCAGTTATCTGTGAAACAAAATCAACTTTTCCTGACATCAAAAATTACAAAAAAGATAAAATATCAATTCATCGTGGATCTCGACACATATTTATCACCTCAAAATTAAATACTACACTACAAGAAAAAAAACAGATAATTTTAGATATAGAGGAAATGGCTACTCAAAGTAATGATATTTTTATAACACATGATCAATTCTTAAAATATAATATTCCTGATTATTGGGGTGATTATGAAGAAGAATTATTGTGTTGTATTATAGCAAATTCATTAAATAAATTTTCGTGGGCTAAACATGATTTTGCACATGGTGGTTTATCTTTAGATGAAATGATCGTTAATAATTCCTTATTAAGATGTGATGAAATTACTGAAATACAAGAATTAATAGTTGAAATATCAAAAGATTGTGAAATAATATCTAATCAAGAATCTAATATATCCTTAAAAATAATTAACAATAACAAGTTTTCCATATATAATTTCGAGTTAGAAATAACTGAACAAGATTTTAAATATAAAACTGAGGAAATAAAAACATTTGATAATTTTATATTGAAAATACCTATTTTTATTGAAGAAGGTATTAAATCATATAAACTAACATTGTTTTGCAATTATGAAATTTTAAGTGAACATAAAGAAATCAAATTATTATTTACATTAGATGTAAAAAAGGGTAAAACAGAATCAATAATAATAGATCGTTCAGCAGATAAGGCTTTAGATGATTTATTGAAAAATATGTGATAGTGATAACTTATGGACGATAAAATGGATAGTTTAGCTGAAAAGGTTATAGAAATTTTTCCCAATGTAATTGTTAATAAAAAAATTGCAAATCAACAAGATATTAACAGATTACCAAGATTTATTTCAGAATATTTAATTATGAGATTTTGCAGAGATGGAATAAATTCGGAATCTATTGAAGAAATCAGTTCATTTGTTCGCAAATATTATCCTAGAAGGAATGAAAAAGAAAGAGTGAAAGCTGATTTAATAACATTCAAAACTATTCAGTTAATTGATGATTACAAAGTAGAAACTGATCTGAAAAGAGAGCAATTTAAAGTAATTATTCCATTATTAGATATAGATTATGCGACAATTGAAAATTCCTTATTGATTGAACATGAAAATCTTTTACTTGATGGATTGTGGGGCATTGGAAAATTAGTTTACCTATCTAGTGGTGATAGTCGCAATAAAATAAAATTAACGGAATTTACTCCTTTTCAAGTTTCAAAAATCGATATTGAGGAATTCATAGAAAAAAGAGAGCATTTCTCATTAGATGAATGGATTGATTTATTGATCAATAGTATAGGTTTAAACCCTAGTGTTTATGATAAGGAGTCAAAACTTATTTTACTATCCAGATTAGTACCTTTAGTTGAATCTAATACCAATATCATTGAACTAGGACCTAAGGGAACGGGGAAAACTTATCTATTTAGAAATATTTCCGCTTATACAAGGATAATTTCAGGTGGAAATATAACACCTGCTGCACTCTTTGTTAATAATAGTAATAATTCTTTAGGATTATTAGCTACAAAAGATTTAGTTGTTTTTGATGAAATTAGTACAACCAGATTCAGTAATTCTGGTGATACGATTGGTAAATTAAAAGATTATATGGAAAGTGGACAATTTACAAGAGGTAAGAAACAACTAGCAAGTAATTCTTCTGTTATTATGATTGGTAATATTGATATAATTGATGGCCTCCCGATTGTTAACCCTTATTTTAATAGTTTACCTGAATTTTTACAAGATTCTGCCTTATTAGATAGATTACATGGTTTTATACCTGGTTGGGAATTAAAACGCATTAAACAAAGCGATGAGCATTTATCTAATTCCTATGGTTTTGTTTCAGATTATTTCGCTGAGATTTTACATCAATTTAGAGAATATGATTATAGCTCTTATATAATTAATAAAGTAAAACTCTTAGATTTTGATATACGTGATGAAAAGAGTATTAAAAAAATAGGTAGTGGTTTGATAAAAATTCTTTTTCCACATGGGAGAATAAATAACGAGGAATTAGTTATTTGTTTAAATTTAGCAATAAAATATAGACAAATAGTGATAGATCAATTACATATTATGGATCCTGAATTTAGGAAAAAGAAATTAGCCTATGAATTAATTTAACAAATTTTAAAAATTCTGGATTAATATAGATAATAGCATTAATCTAACTTTAAAATGATAGAAATTAAAAATATTTTAATATAACAAATTAGTTATACTATTTATTAAAAAAAAAGTCATTTAAAAAATTAATATTGTGGTGAAATGAGAAATTAAAAAGAATATTATCTCTATATGAGAGGACCTACTTAAGTTTCATTTTTTAAATTTAATTTTTTTAGGGAGAAAATGGTTTGTAATAAGTTCTCGTAGAAGTAATTCCTCCTCCTTTTTCAAAGATTCTTCGGGGATAACTATACCTACTTGTTTATTTTCCTATTCACAATACGGGTATATTGGATTATATTGCAACCAAGCTTTTTCCTATTATATTAAATACTGCAATTTATCTATCCTTGTTCTTTAAATAACTAACTTTATTATAGCAGGGAGTATTTTGTTATTGTTTTGCTGCATTTAAAAAAAACTTCAGAATTCGTTTAGCTATTAAACTATGTTTTTATTTACGGTTTACAAGTATATTTAATGAAATCGTTGGGAATTGGTTGGAAAAAATTAAAGTAATTAAACCATTTTATTTGATCGGTTAAAAGTAAAGGTGGATTATGAGTGAGTAACAATAGCAACAAGAGATTGGTTCTTTTTCTTCTTGTTTTTTCTTTTATTAGCATCCTCCCATTAACTTCTCTTTCACTGAACAACATTTTCTGTTCTGCAACCAGCTACGAAGCGGCATTACACTACGACTTTTTTACCACTGTCCAATTTAGTGATCCTTTTCAAACTGATTATGTTCTCAATTGGTCCTATACAATCTCAGCTTCTTATCGTCATATGGTCTTACTCTTTACGCAAGAAAATTTTGCTATAGTTAATAGTATTTTAACCTTGGACTTCCATGATAAAACTGCCGAGTATTTCGTTTTATCTGATTCTTCTATTTTGCAAGCTGAAGGGTCCTTCCAAATTCCCGCTATTGGTCTTTATGTCTTTGTTATTTACAACAATGATAGTTTCTGTGATATTTTACACGCAATTCAGGTCAATTATTCTGTTGATGTTTACGACACTATCCCTGATCCCCCCATTGCTATGATCATCTCTCTTTCTATTTTTGGTTTAATGTTACTCATTGTTGCCAGCTTAGTGACTTGGTTAAGGGAAAAAGCCAAACGCCTAGAGCTTGCTGATGAAAAAGTGCCTAAGGCTCCCCACAAACCAAAAGCTCCGAAACGCAAGATGAAACCCACGAAAAGCAGCTCGTTTCGTTGTGCCAGCTGTGGTGGGAAGATACAAGCTCTTATAGATAATTGCCCCCATTGCCATGAACCTATCTCTTGCAGTATTTGTAAACTGGTCATTAAAACCATTGATACCCTTTACAAATGCCCTTATTGTGGTTGTATTGGTCATTCTGAGCATTTCTTAGAATGGTTACAAGTTAATGCTAAATGCCCAAAATGTCAAGTAAAACTTGAAGCTAATGGTTTGAAACTTTTACAATTAAAGAAATTACCTGATAAGGAATAGTGCTACTATTAAAATCAGGAAATATGGTATTAGAAATAATATTATTATCCAGAAATTATTCTCTTGTATCACCTATAAGCACTCTAGCAATTAGACCTGGATTTTTCATATCTATAATAAACACAAAATTTACAGATTTTTTTATTTAATAAAAGGAAAAAAAGAAACACCGTTATCTAAGATAACTGGTGTAGTGTCATTTTTATCAGTTATTTGTTGTTTTCATACTGCTTACCAATAGAGGAACCAAGTATAAGGTAATTGATCATTATACATTGGATCTTGAAGTCCCAAACTTAGCAGGTCTGCAAAAATTGCTGCTGATATATAGGCACCAATATCACTATTGCCCCAGGAAACTTCATAAAAGAATTTACCAGAGAAATGTCCTCCGTTTATTCTGTTGCCAACAGATATACTATCTTGATCTGTACTTGATATAACAAATCTATTTGGTGCGCTTAGGTCATCCACAAAACCACCACTATAACATGATTCAACGATAATGAAGATATTTGTTGATTCAAACAAATCCACATAATAGGCTAATACACTTGAAGCAAGAGTTTCAACACTTGAAAGTTCCACATGTGAGTCATCATTTTGATAGTAGCCATGACCATAAAAGTATAGAAAAACATAGTCTGATGGTCCTTCCATTATGTCTATTTCACGCAGGTAAGTTGATGTAAGACTTGGATTCTCATATAAATGAGTTGTAAATCCTTCATTAGCCATAACACTAGCATAGGTTTGTACACAATTGCCAAAATTCAATTCTGAATTGTAGAAGAAGAAAGCCAATTTATCTGATGTGCTATCAATAGGCATTATATGAGCTTCAATATTTGTGTTGTAGCCTTCACCGTAATATAACGAAGTGGTCTGATATCCAGTCTTTGATATTTGCAATCTGAAATCTCCTGTAGCTGATGTAGAACCTGATAGTGTGAACCAACCACTTGCTGATGAGGTTGTCGTTGCTAATAATGATCCTCCGGATGAATATAATTTTACCGTTGCTCCTGCCAATATAGTAAAAGTATCATCAATATACACCGTTCCACTACAATAACAGTATCGATTTTTTAATAGGCTAAAATCAATTCCATTGCTTCCACTTGAATAAACAGTCTTTGTTTGTGAATTATATCCTGATTTCGAAGCTGTTATTTGACAAGTAACATATAATGATGTTTGAATAGTTATCGTATAATAACCATTTCCATCTGTTGATGTAGTAACGTAAATCCCAACATCAGGATCACCTCCTCTTACAGCAACAGTTGCACCACTTAGAGCTACTCCAGTTGTACTTTTTACAGACCCATAACATGAAAAGGTATGTGTACCAGGAGCTGCACCATTTACTGATTGAGTGATAAATACAACATTTATTGGAATAATAAATATTAAAATCAATGAAATTATAATAGTTCTTTTTTTCATTATTTTCTCTCCTTTGTAGCGAAAATTAATAATTATATAAAAATATTATTTTTATTATATAAAAATTTACTGTTTGAAATGTCCTCTCCTTAAAGAAAAATTAGAAATAGAATGATTAATAATTTACTTAAAAAAAGTTATTAGCCATTTTTTATGATTAATTGTTACGATATAGCGATTTTCGAAAAGCATAAACTAGAAGCTTTTGATTTGTTGTAAGTTCAATTCAAATACTCATAGTAAGTAAGTATAGGGGGTTTGAGAATTTACTTTCTAATGAAATCATTGGTGATTATAAAAAATATTCAATGCTCTTTTTTCATTATTTATTAATTGTGTATGTTTTGCATTCAAAGAATGCTTTTTAGTTCAAAATATAATATGACTTAATTTGAGATTATCATGTTCTATACCCCAAACCAACAAAAAGTCATTGATTTCTGGGAAGGAAATTTACAGATCATTGCTTGTGCTGGTTCGGGAAAAACCGATGTTATTACTAGAAGAATGGCTAATCTTGTTGTTTCTGGTGTTCCCACTCGAGCCATTGTTGCTTTCACTTTTACTGAGAATGCTGCTGAGGAAATGAAATTCCGAGTACGTAAACATCTTCAGGAGCTCCGCCCTGAGGACCCCGAGATTGGTGAGATGTATATCGGCACTGTCCACTCTTTTTGTTTGAAATTGCTACAAGATTTCAAGCCCATCTACAAAGGGTATGATGTTCTTGATGAACACAAACGAGTGATATTAATTTCCACGTATAATAATTTTGAACAGATTGGTCTGAACACTCTTTTCGATCGTTCTTTTGAGAATATCCAAGATTTCTGTTTTAATATCGATATCCTTCGCGAAGAGATTATCCCTCTTGAAAAAATACCCGATAATTTCTGCAAATGTTTTGAAAATTATCAAGAATTACTCCAGCAAGAACGCTTCCTTGATTTCTCTGGTATGATGTATGAGGTTTACCAATTATTACTAACCGATCAACGATTCGCTTCTCGAGTTAATGATCGTTTCAAGTATATCATTGTTGATGAATACCAAGATATTAACCCTTTACAAGAACGTATTATCGAACTCTTAGCCAGACACTCTGGTAATCTCTGTGTTGTTGGTGATGATGACCAATGTATCTATCAATGGCGTGGTTCATTTGTTGAAAATCTCCTAACTTTCAAAGAACGCTATAATGATGTCTCTTCTGTTGAGATTACCACCAATTTTCGTAGTAGTAAGATCATTGTTGATTCTGCTCGAGAGTTCATCGAACACAACCTTTTCCGGTTGCCTAAAAGCATTGCTGCTTGGGATGAAGCAAAGATCACTTACAATCCTGGTGATGTCTATGCTGTCCAATTCCATTCCGACCAAGAGGAACTACAATTCATTCTTGACCGTATTGCATCCCTTCGTGGAACTAAATACCTCAACAACAAAGGCGAAGAGTATGCTCTTGACTATCGTGATATAGCAGTCTTCTTCCGCTCAGTCAAACTCTCCGCTGATGACTATATTCGTGCTTTCAAAGACAGAGGAATTCCTTTTGTTGTTAAAGGCGGTGGTAAACTCTTCGAGCAGGAAGAGGTCGTCTTGATGACCAAAGCCTTCTCTTTTATTGCTGATTGTCAGTATGGCGACCAAATCGTTACAGTAGATGATTTACTTCAACTGTATCAGCAAACTTTCCGAGAATTGGGTGATGCAGAAAAATTCGTTGACCTTCTGGTGAACTTCAAACAAACTACTGAAATGAGCGAATTCATTAGTCTTCAAGGTGTTTTTCAGCAATTCCTAGGCTTCATGGGTGGCATGAACTTTGAATTCTCTGAAACGCAGTTGTATAACCTTGGGATGTTCAGTCAAGCAATAACTGATTTTGAAGCCATCTACAAAAGGATCAAACTTTTTCAAGTGAAATATTTCCTCGGTTTCGTGCATGCCTACGCTAAATGGAATTATGAAGAAGGTGGTTCTGATGATCCTACGAAAATCAATGCTGTCAAGATCA
>Ga0307379_10003589_pt1 | contig 22480 bp, 18 predicted proteins | sample UN2MG_FD_202237 | JGI IMG/M metagenome (GOLD analysis project Ga0307379, IMG submission 202237) | Soil microbial communities from Risofladan, Vaasa, Finland - UN-2 | ecosystem: Environmental > Terrestrial > Soil > Coastal area > Acid sulfate soil | place: Finland: Risofladan, Vaasa | collected... | reverse complement strand
CGCCAGATTCACACCGACAACCCCATCAGCCGGACTCGGCTGCCTGGCCAACATCGGCGGCTGCAGCGGGCCGGCGGGAATAATCTGCTCGGCCATCGTCGGCGTTGCCCAGGACAACTTCTGCAGGGCATTGCGGTCCCAGTCGGCGTACTCCAGGCGCAGCGTATGTATGCCCGCTTTCAGGGGTGTCGGCTGCGAGGGATACTTCGCGGGGACGTGGGACGCCCATACGTCAATGATCTTATTTCCATCGATCCACAGCCGCGTGCCGCCTTCGCTGTTGACATCGAACGTGTACGTGTCATCGACCGAAGTCAACAGGTCCGCCGTCCACCGGGCCGACCAGCCATCGGCATGCAATGGTGCGCCGGGACCTTCGGCACCCCAGTCGAAGTTGACCTCCGGGTCGATCCGCGTAAAGGCCGGTGTTCCGCTCAGACTTACATTGTTGAAGTAATCGCCCTTGAGGCCGCCCTCGCCGGTGGTAACCGTAAAGCTCCAGACTTCGCCCTTGTGCTCGAGTGGGACCTCATCAAGCTCATCGACCCGCCAGTAATAGGTCTTGCCGGCCTCGAGAGTGTCGAGGGCGAACGTCCTGGCCATTTGTGAGGTTGCTCCGGTGGCATTGCTGACTTCGTCGAAATTGTCGCCGAAATACACATAGTGCAACCTCGCACCCCAGCCCGCGCTCCAACTAAGATCCGCACCCGGATCTACGAATAGGGCGCCGTCGGGCGGATTGGGCTGCCATGCGATCTTGGGCGGAACAGTAAAACTCCAGACATCACCCACCCAGGGACTATCCGGATTGGATGGATTGATCTCATCGATCCTCAGGTAATATGTTGTGGCCGTAATTAGACCTTCCGGGATGGGAAATTCGGGTAATCCGACAATTATTTTCGCCGCACTCTGATTGCCTGCGAATGCGGCATCGGCACCGGCAACGACATCGTCACGATTATCGCTGATATATACATCGTGAGAGACTGCTTCTTCTCCGGGCGTCCAGGTAATGTCCGCCCACGTTTCAGCATGTACGGACCCATCGGCCGGGAAGGGATCGGCAGCCTTAAAGACTGGGGTCAGCAGCTCTATCTCGGCAATCTGCATGCTGTTGGCCGCGTCCGGATCGCGAACGACCGGGAACATGAGCTGGTAGTGCTTGTACTCCACGTTGTTGGCGAATGTGATCGGCGTTTCGTTCTTCGTACGCCGCGGCCAGGCCGTCGCGCCGGCGAAGTCGTCAATGGTACCTGAAGCGATCAGCGTGTAAGGCCCGCTGATGCTGTCGTTCGAGCCGGACAGTTCCCACTCAATGGGATCGCGCTCGTCGCGAGCGTTGGCCGTGGTTAAGCTGATCCCGGTCACTACTGTCGGACCGACAGATGGCGTCACCCGGATACCCGTGGGCTCGGTTTCCCCCTTGAAGTGCAGATACTTCGTCAGTACCTGATCATCAATGACATATTTCGGCAATTCGGTGGCTGGCCAGCCAAAGGAAGTATCGCCCGGTAGCCTGAGTCCGTCGTTTGGAACGCCGACGATGGCGTCACCCGGCCCCGTAATGTCGCGCCCAGCCTGCAACGTTCCATTCAACGCCAGCATCGATGCGAGCACAATGAGCATTGAAGCGTTTCTTAACATAACTCGTCTCCTTATAAAGATATATTATTGTGAATTTTGCTTAAACCACGCTTCAAAGCAGCCTGCATGTATTTCGGGCCTGATGAAAGTCCGGTAGCCCCTCACGACGACTTTTCACCTGCGCGTTGTTGACACCATCCTTCCAGAAGAAGAGGAAAATTACGGTGAATCTTCCTATCTTCAAGCCTGCAAAACCTACGGAATCCGCCTTAAACCAGATTTCACACATTGATTAATATGTACCAGATTTGGGCATGCGCGTCAAGGAAAATCCTGTTAAAGCCGGGATTTGCCATTTGACTTCATAATCGGGGCTCATGCACGCCACACTGTCAATAATACCATAATAGGGTGCTAGATTTCAATATTTCTGGCCGTCAACAGTGCAGAAAAGCCTCTATATACGCAAATTTGCTGAAACCCAACATTTTGGCACTTTTTCTACGCACCTCGATCAGTAATTTCTCATCATCTGCCAGGATTTTCACTCTGTTGCGGTCATGATGATCCCGCAAATCTTGGGCTGGCTCTCAATCGCCCGATTCGTTCAAGGATTTCACGAAAAAGTGCTCTCGGCACAAACAAAAGCAAAATGATAATATTCGTGAAGTAATACCACAATTCAACGGCGGAAATAACTGATAAGCCAAAGGATAAGTGTAAGGATAATCGATAGTATAATGCAGCTTGCTATCGGAAAATAAATCCGCCAGTTCTTAGAGCCGAATTCCAAATCACCGGGCAGCTTAAACAAACCAACTCGCCCGAGTACAATAATAAGCACACCTAACAGCGCTATTACAATACCCGCCGCGATTAACCACTTCCCAAATTGTTGTGGACCAACATCCATACTTCTCAATCTATTCTTAAAACGACCATAACAAATTATAACCATTTTCAAAACCATTCAAAACGTTAAAATATCCTATATGAGCAACCCGGCCTGCAATACTTGTCTGACGACAGTCAAGATTCGAATAGGCACATCGGGATGGTATTACGACCACTGGAAGGAGCTGTTCTACCCTGCCGAACTGCCTAAGAGTAAATGGTTCGAGCACTACGCACAGCATTTCGACACCGTCGAAATCAACAACACCTTCTACCACCTGCCGAAGGAACAGTCCGTCCAAAGGTGGCACAAGCTCGCCCCCAAAGGTTTCCTCTACGCCGTAAAGGCCAACCGATACATCACTCATATAAAGAAACTAAAGGATGCCTCCGAACCGCTGCAGCGGTTCTTCGATAGAATCAGTTTATTGAAAGGCAGCCTCGGACCAATCCTTTATCAACTGCCGCCAAGCCTCCACCAGGACCTCGACCTGCTCAAATACTTTATCAGGCTGCTTCCGGATACCCCCCCTGCCGTCTTTGAATTTAGACACAAAAGCTGGTACGCCGGAGACATGTTCGAGCTCCTTTGTAAACTTCGAGCCGGATTCTGCATTCACGACATGCCCGGCAATGAAACGCCAAGAAGCGTTGTCAGCGACATAATCTACATTCGCTTCCACGGCACAACCGGAAGATACGAAGGCAGCTATTCGAAACAGGCTTTACAGGACTGGACCGAATGGCTCAATCAACATAAGCACGAGGCGCTTGGCATCTACGTCTATTTCAACAACGATGCCCACGCCCACGCCATAAAAAACGCAAAACAACTAAAAGAGGAATTCTAAAATGTCGGCCATCTAGTCGAAAATCGAGCTTATTAAAGCATTTTCCATAAACTCGATTATATCCGCAGCTAAGCAACATCAAAGAGATAATTTGTATGACAGTCAATATGACATGACCCGAACTTATGTAATCTACAGATTTGAAGTGTTAGATTTATGCTAATAAGTAAAACTACCAAGAGCGAAAAATCCTTGACAATTATGTAATACAATTGTTAAAATTATATTTGAATTATAACTATGATAGTCAATCCATGAGGAAACCTAAAAAATGTACAAAGCAAGAAATAAATTCTTAAGCATATCAATCGTGTATTGGATGGTTTGCATGAGTGCTACCGCGTACGCTCTTTCCGCTGACCTTAGTGGACAGTGGTGTCTGGATTTTGATGCCCGCTTGTCGTCCTATCATAACAAGTGGTGCCTCCATACGGATGATCCCTCACGCACGGTATGCCGCGAGGAAGATGTCATGAATATGCCCGATTACGCCCCGTATGACAGACCTCTTGGTGCTGGGGCTTATGGTTGGGCCACTCAATCTCAGGGGAGAATAGAAGGGCATATGACACCGTTAGACCCTGCGGACAGGGACCGCGAAGTCAAACTCACAGGCACTATATCTGACGACAATCACGTAAGATTGACCTTCAGCATCGCGGGAATGGCACGATCCCTCGGTAACGGTTGGCATGTATCGGCCACAGAAATCCTGGGTTCCTTCGAAGGCGTCTATGATCCCGTCGACAAGTCTATTACCGGGACCTTTCGGTACAATCAAGAGCGAATCTACTTCGAACTTGACCTTTGGAACATGGCTGGGCATGAAGCTGGTACAGACGAATACACCCGGATAGACGTGAGCGGAGCGTTCATGATAGCCATCTATACCCCGGTCATATTGGTTCCGGGGTGGGCACATGTGCCCGACGTATGGAAGGACTTTGCGCAGTTCCTCCAGGAGGATTTTGCCAACAGACCGTGGGTAACCGAATTCTATCGGGACTTCCGTAATGTGGACGGGTGGTTTAAAAGTCCTTTTGAGGAGGTATGGCTTCCTCAATGTGCGTACCCTGAAACAAATGCTGAGATACTGGCCATGGAGATAGAAATCATAAGAGAGAAGAACGATTGGCGTGGGAAGATTGACCTCATTGCCCACAGCCAAGGTGGATTGGATGCGAGAGCCTACCTTCGTAACCTCGGAGACAAGGCGAAGGACCAAATCAAGAGCCTAACAACGATTGCAACGCCAAACCATGGGACCGACGGTGCCACAAAGCGAGACGCACTCATCACTTGGACTAAGCCAATTAGCAGTTTAATACTTGGCAAGAAGCCAACACCTTGGCTGACCCCAAGATGGGTGGAAGCATTCGACCAAAATACCCCTCTCACTGATGGCGTTAAGTATTACACGATAGCTGGTGACATAAGGATGCTAGGAATCAGCAATCCCTTGGTCTCGGGATACGATGATGGAGTCGTTCCCGTTGAGAGTGTTCTTATCAGAGACGAAAGGGTGACTCATCTCGGTACCTTCCCATACGGGCACAACGAGCTGGTAACCAGGAGGGAAGTATATGATGTTATAAAGAACAAGATAGACCCACCCTACTCCGAAGAACCGAATTCGTTAGCATTCATCGAGATAGAGGATGCGGAAGTCCTCCCTTCTCACTCTGTTACAAAATCGATTGTCATAGACGATCTGAATGAGGTTTCCTTCGTATTGATCTCTTATATGCCTCTCGATTTCACGCTTCAATCTCCAAATGGGGAATTTCTGACGCCTCAATCAAATGCCGGTGTCGCCTACGATTCTGGCTCGTGGCTCGATCTCCAGACACAGTCGTATATAGTTCGGAGTCTAGTTCCCGGCATGTGGAACGCCTACGTGACCGGTGGGACCGATCTGGACCATTTCATGCTACTTGTCACATCCGAGAATACGTTCGTCCTGGATGGGGTAACAGATAAGTACTTCATCCAACCGGGCGAGAATGTCCAAATCAAAGCCAGACTCAAGGCTGATGCAGCCATTCGAAAGATGCAGGCCGAAATCACCGGACCCGATGGTTTAAGAGAAATAGTCCTCTTTTACGATGACGGCATCCATCGTGATGACTCGCCTAATGACGGCTTGTACGGGAATAGTTTCACTCCCTCTCTTGAGGGCGAATACATTATTTTATTCTCAGCCGAAGGAGATATAGGCGGAAAGGAATTCTCCCGGGCCGATCTGGAATCCATCTTTGTGGTTGCATCTGGTGCAGACTCTTTCTAATCCTTATTTCCGCTACTATTCAAAGCAGAGCCCAAAAAAAAGAAGTATCGCCTTTCAGTGTACGGCTAACCCAAAACGTTCAGGCCCCTTTGAACCGCGTACTGCCGGACGGATTCTATTTCTCCGAAAGTCGGTCTGCGGTTTATCTTCGGATGTGAAGAAGCCTTATAACAGGGGCGGTACTGGTCCATAACGTTAATAGTAGTCCTTGAAGAAATCTGCTCAGCCAAAAAATCTATAACCTCGAAACTCCCTGCCAGATTCTCCGGTAAAACTAAATGCCTGACCAAAAGCCCCCGCGTAGCTAAGCCGTCTTTAACTTGAAGGTCACCCACCTGACGGTGCATTTCTATTAATGCCGCAAAATTCACCTCCGGATAATCCGGCGCTGCTGAAAGCTCCTCCGCAACTTTCGAATCCACATATTTCATATCCGGCATATAAATATCCACAAACCCTTCGAGCAGCTTTAGAGTCTCAAGAGAATCATAGCCGCCGGTATTATAGACCATAGGCAGTTTCAGCCCACTCTTCCTTGCCAATTCAATAGCCGCCGTAATTGCAGCAGCAACATGAGTGGGAGTAACAAAATTAATATTGCTGCATTCGTAATCCTGCAGGCCGAGCATGGCCTCAGCCAACTGCTCAATCGTCATCTTTCGTCCCTGGCGATGATGGCTGATATCGAAGTTCTGACAGAAAACACAGCCCAAATTACAGCCGGCAAAGAATATCGTACCCGACCCCCCGCCGCCTACAAGTACACTTTCCTCGCCGAAATGAGGCCCCACAGAGCTGACCACCGCCCTGGTGCCAATCCCGCAAAAGCCCATCTGCCCCCTGCCGCGATAGACTTTGCACTGCCGCGGGCATAGTGTGCAGGGATTCATCCTGTCCCACAACATCTGAACGGGTTTACTAAATGATTCGATATTGGCCGGCAAAATCGTCATAGTTTCATATTGCATACTGTCTTTTCAACTACACTCAGCTCATTATAGCATACCCACATTACCCCTTACAGGCATCCGTTTAATATTGCAGACAAAGCAATTTTAAGGTACATTGGCCTTCTCAGTAAAAAAAAAGAGCTAAAAATGACGCTAAAAAAAAAGACAAATTTAACAGAACAGAAATTCGACTCGGCGCATCCTATAACAAAACTGCGGGAACTCAACAAGCCGAAGGAGCGCTCGGAGCAAAGGCTGGATTCGCTTGTTCGGCGATTAAGGGCCGGCGACCATACAGCCGCAGCCGAGCTTGTTGATATATATTACAAGCAGATTTATTTGTTTATGAGAAGGCTTGGACACGATCGCCAGGTCAGCGAAGACCTGACCCAGGAATGCTTTCTTAACGCCTGGCACCATATAGGCCAGTTGAGGGACGGCAAAGCCTTAAACGGCTGGCTTTATCGTATTGCCGGCAACGTTTCGAAACTATACTGGCGCAGGCATAAGCACAAAAAGACAGCCGCCCTCGAAAGCATCGACATCTCTGACAGTACGAAAGCAGGCCCTGACACAGTCGAACATAACGAACAGTTGGAGCAGTTGAAAAACGCTGTTGATCGGCTGCCTATCAAATTAAGGCAAACGGTTGTTTTACATTACATGCAGCAGTTGACTATTGCCGAAGCTGCCGATGCAGCAGGCATAAGGGAAGGAACCTTCAAAAGCAGGCTCAACAGAGCATTAACAACTTTGAGAAAGCAGGCTATCTAAAAGAAGGTTGCCGCACGCAAAGTGAAAGCTGCGATGAGAAAAGAACAAGAGCTAAAAGAACTATTGAATAAATTATCCGATGCCACCACAGAGCCGGTCCCCCCTGCTCTCGGCGAGGATATAAAACGCCAGATCCCGCACAGACTTTCGCACCACAGGGCCGGGATGGATACCATCAACATTATAATTCACCTGAGAATAAATAAACTTGCTGCTGCTGCGGCTATAATCATAACAATAATATTCTGTGCCACCTTTCTTGGCGGACGGGACTCGACCGGGGGGGTACTTCAGGATAGTATGCTGTTTATTAAATATTGGGCCACTGCCGATACTGCCAACATATCGGCCGTAAAGTCAAGATATGACCGCCTGCATGGCCGCGGTGAAGACGTCGTATGGTATGGCGACCGGATTACCACTAAAGACAGCTCCACTGTGCTGATGCAGCGTAAGCTCCCCGATGGCAAGTATGAGGTAATGTTCGTCGATGGACGTGAAAAACAAGTTACTGCAGAAGAGTTGATACCACTTCTCACTAAGATGCTGCAAAAGAAGGCGAAATAACAACTATTCCACCGATAAAATTTGCCGATTTCTCCCTTGAATTAACACTTATTATATGGTAAAATACCGGGATACGGAATGTAATTTCCGAAAACTAATTTTTTTAAAGTAGCAACCGGAGTATCGCCATGAGGAGCCGAAGAGGGTTTACCCTGATAGAACTTTTAGTGGTTATCGCTATTATCGCACTATTGATGGCTATATTGATGCCCGCGCTGGCAAGGGTAAAAAAACAAGCACAGTCGGTTATCTGCCAGGCGAAACTTAAAGAATGGGGCCTTATTTTCAAGCTATATACGGACGACCATGACGGCTATTTCAATGAAGGCTGGGGAGTGGGTGAGACGACGTTGTGGATGAATGCTATGCGTCCGTATTACAAGGATGATTGGGGCATGCTTCTGTGCCCGACGGCAACCAGAGAAATGTTAAATGATGCCGACTGGGGTACATTTAAAGCCGCCTTCCGTACTATAGCAACCCCCGGAGGCGGTTCACACCGTTACGTATTCAGCTACAGTATTAATTCCTGGACCAATTATATGCACGGTCCTCGCGGAGATCGCCAGGAAGAATGGTTCTGGAAAAATGTCAATAATGCCAAAAATATGAACCAAATTCCCGTCTTCGGTGATTCCACTTGGCACGACGCATGGCCGCGCCATACCGACACGCCCATGGAGTTTATGGACGGTTTCGGGATAGGAGACCAGGGCACGTCCGGTGAAATAAACCATTTCTGCATCGACCGGCATAACGGATTCGTCAACATGCTCTTTATGGACTGGTCCGTCAGAAATACCGGGCTCAAAGAGTTGTGGACTCTGAAGTGGCATCGTGCGTTTGACATAATGGGCCCTTACACAAAAGCCGGCGGCATATTGCCCGGCGACTGGCCGCAATGGCTGCGGAGATATAAAGATTACTAAAATTACCTTCTGAATAAAAAAGGCCGGCCTCCCGGGGCTGGCCTTTCTTATGGACTGATATTATTTGAAAAGAAATCTGAAGCGAAAAAATAAGGGTTTTTCTTATGCGCAAAAGAAAAGGGTTTACTTTGATAGAACTTTTAGTGGTAATTGCCATTATCGCACTTTTGATGGCGATATTAATGCCCGCATTGAACCGGGTGAAGGGACAGGCACAGAAGGTTAGCTGCCAGGCAAGGCTGAAACAGTGGGGTCTTGCATTTAAGCTGTACACAGACGAATACGACGGCAAATTCAATAACAGGGATGTGGCTCGTGGGGTTTGGATGACAGCCCTGCGGCCGTACTACAAGGGTAATGATGAGATGCTTCTGTGCCCTACTGCCACACGACTCATGCTAAACGATAACGACTGGGGCACCTTCAAGGCCGCCTATCTCGACGCTGATTCCTATCGTTATGTTTTCAGCTATGGCTTCAATTCCTGGTGTAACGCCGTGGAGGTAGACCGCGGCGCCCGCTGGAAGGAATGGTTCTGGAGGAATGTCCAGAACAATACAACCGTAATACCTGATACCAGGACGACCGAAGGCAGACCGGTTAGTACAAATACCATACCGGTGTTGGGCGATTCGACCTGGTATGATTCCTGGCCTCGCCATACCGATTCGCCGTCGCTGACCAGCGATGCCTTCGGCATAATGGATCAGGGTACATCCGGGGAAATGAACCATTTTTGCATCAACCGGCACGATGGGTTCGTTAACCTCCTTTTCATGGACTGGTCCACAAGAAGTGTAGGACTCAAGGAGTTATGGACGTTGAAATGGCATCGTTCGTATGTCATAAACGGTCCGTGGACAAAAGCCGGCCAGGTACTGCCCGGTGACTGGCCGCAATGGCTGCAGCGCTTTAAAGATTACTAAAATTATCTGCTGAATAAAAAAGGCCGGCTTAATAAACCGGCTTTTTTATTGGCTCTGTCTCGTCACCAAGATAGTTAGTCACCTGATAAGTTCAGACTCAGACATATATCTCTTAAACGCAAAAATATAGTTATCCGCTGACGAGGTTCTATTAGATGTGCGGGGCTAATAAATAATCGCTGTGGCTTCTTCAATCCTCCTGATTACCTCTTTGGCATCGGCCGAATATGGTACGTAACCGTCGAAGCCCTTCTGCAACAGGGCCTCGGACTCAGAAGCACTTAAATTGTTCACGAGAGCTATAATCTTAATAGTCCTCAAATCCTCATGCGTATGAATGCATTCACAAATGCTCATCGCATCTATGTCCTCAGACAAAAGGCTTACAAGCAAAACATGAGGGGCAAATTTGTGAACTATCGCACCGGTGCCAAAATTGCTCCGGACGGTCTTGACTTCGTAGTCGGCCTCACTTCGCAAAACATCCGCCAAAGCCGATGCAGTCTTATCGTTGCTGTCTGCCACAAGTACCCGGATTTTGCCCACCGGAAGCGCCGAGGTCGGCATATTATGCACCTTCATAAACCGAATCAGCTCGCTGACAGGTATTCGCCTGTCCTTGCTGCCCGGTATGCGATAGCCCTTGAGTTGGCCGTTATCAAACCACTTCGAGACCGTTCGTGGAGCAACGTGACAAATCTTGGCTACGTCCCCCGTCGTTAGTACGTCTTTGCCTTTTGCCATTTCAAGATTCCTACCACTACGAATGATAATCAAACCGTATGTTTAATCGGTTCTAAATCGAAGGTTGTTTAACATTCAAAATGCAATTTTCAAATCTCTGCCGTTTTATTTCGCAAAATCCCTATAGAAGTAACAAATAAACATTTATTTCGGCAGTGATACGTCCTATAAATACAAGAGGGCTTTTCGATTTCAGACGGAAATCGAAGATATGCAATTGTTCCTCCGCAAACATCGAGTGCTCAAAATATCTTTGATTTATCGGCCCGTGGCGGTACAATTTTGGAAAAGGAGTTTTATATATGCAGATATACTTGTCTCGGCCCGACATAACCGCCAAAGAAATCGAAGCGGTCTGTGAAGTGCTTCGCGGTCCGGATCTTTCGCTCGGCCCTAAGTTAACGGAATTTGAAAAGGCTTTTACCGACTACTCCGGTATAAAGCGGGCAGTTGCCGTCAACAGTGGAACCAGCGGCCTGTTTCTGTCTATGTTGGCTCTGGGAATCGCACCGGGTGATGAAGTTATTACAACACCATTTACTTTCATTGCCTCGGCGTCTTCGGTCATGATGGCAGGAGCAAAACCCGTCTTTGTTGATATTGACCCGGAAAACCTTAATATCGACCCCGCAAAAATCGAAGCTCGAATTACTGACCGGACAAAAGCCATTTTGCCCGTGGAGGTTTTCGGCAATCCTGCCGGCCTCGACAAGGTCTCTGAAATTGCTCAACAACAAAATTTGCCCCTGATAGAAGACAGTTGTGAAGCCCTCGGTTCCGAATTGAACGGGAAAAAGACCGGGACATTCGGCACGATGAGCGTATTCGGCTTCTATCCGAACAAGCAGATAACCACCGGCGAAGGCGGGATGATTCTGACCAACAACGATTCTCTGGCCGATATGTGCGTATCACTTCGAAATCAGGGAAGGGGACCGGACGGCACATGGCTCGGACACGACAGACTGGGCTATAATTTCCGCCTGAGTGATATAAATTGTGCGCTCGGAATCGTGCAGCTCTCGAGAATAGACCAAATCAAAGCAAAACGCCTGCAGGTTGCAAAATGGTATCAGCAAATGCTCGCTGACGACCCCAGGCTGATAGTGCCCACCGAGCCCGATGGCTGTGATATGAGCTGGTTTGTCTTTGTCGTTCGGCTGGCTGATGGTTTTACTTTGGCCCACAGAGAGAGTATTCTCCGCGCCATGAGAAACGAAAACATCCAGGTCAGCAATTATTTTCCTCCTGTGCATCTGCAGCCATTTATGGTTGAGCTATTCGGATATGGCCAGGGCGATTTTCCTGTTACCGAAGCCGTCTGTAAAAGCACTATCGCACTGCCGTTTCATAACAATTTGACTAAGGATGAAGTGGCAATTGTCTGCAAAACATTGAAAGAAGTGTTGGATAAAAATCAGCCGTAGATACACATCCTGCCATCTTCGAAAAAGGTAAAAATCTATTCCTTGATAACTTGCCTGACACCTGCTGTCTAAGAGCAAAATTGACAGCACTATGCCAATAATTCTTGGGAAAATATGGTAAATATCCCAGTTTTTTACACTTATCGCTTGGCATTTGCGGACTTTTTTGTTAAATTTATAATAGTGGCAAAATCCAAAGGCTGGCGGAGGGGACCAGCCGATAATATGTTGCTTAGGAAGGGAGAAAATTTATGAGAGGATGGAGAGCTAAACTCGTTTTTATGCTGGTGGTCTATTTTGGAGGCTTTGCGACTGCGATTTATACTTTGGCGCCCGCCCCTGAAAACAACGCCAATGCATCTGCTCATTCTTCGTTTTTTCGAAGTGTAAAGGCCGATGCGGAAGAAAAAAGCTCTGTTTTTTCGGCGGTTAAATCAGACGAGTTCAAAAATTCTGTGAACTCAGGGATACACAAGTGCTTTGAGTTTAGTAAGGATGCTGCCTGGCGTACTGCCAGATTCATAAAGCAAAAGATTGATGAAAGACAAGCTCGAACTGATAGCTGAGAAAACTGCTGATTTACGATTTGCGATTGCCGATTAAAACCGAAAACCGGAAATTGCAAATCGTAAATCGATGTTCTGCCGTTCTTAATTGCAAAATTATAATTCGTATATACGTTGCCGGGTTCTTTCGGAGGGGGGGCGTATATACAATATTGAATGGCCGTGGGTCCCCCAGAGGTCCACGGCTTTCAATATATCAAGACAAAGCACTGAGTCTTATAATCTGAGTTTGACTTGCTCGTTAAATGTTCGCAACTGTACGCTTATAGTGTTTAGCACCCAGTCTATATAGTGCAATTTGTGAGCGGGCCGACGGTGTCTTTCGTTCATCAGACCTTTCCTTACGGTTTTTAAGAATCTGCTTATGGTTTGTGAGCTGATTTGAGTAGGTTCCGCAGCCCATTGCTTTAATTCTTCATATTCCCACCGTAATTTCCTGCTGCCGCGTAACTGTTCAGCGGTTAAATAATCACCGGGATTGTAATCAAGCTGAAGACCTTTGAGACACATGATTAACGGCTCATAATTGGTCTTTTCTCCAAGACGAATAAATTTATACTGATGGACATACGTAGTCGCCTGACTCGGCGGCTTATCCGCAATATCCCCTCCGCCCAGATACCACCTGCGCTTGCTCGTTCTGGCAAATACAAGCTCCTCGCCATTCGATTCTTCACTCTGTTTCTCGGCTGAATCCGGCAGTGTCGATGAAAAACGATTGGAATATTGTGTTATCTCATTGTAGCCCATTCTTGAAACCCAGAATCTGCCTGTGTCCTTTCGTTCAGGACCGCCGCCGAGCAAAAGTAGGCACTTAACAAAACCAAGCGGTAATATTTTTTGATTATCGATCTGTCTTTTTCGAAGCTGGAAAGAAAGATGCAGGCTATGCGGGCGAACGTCATAGAAATTGGTTATCTCGTGTATCAACTTATTGAGAAGCCACGGATCAGAAGTTGCCGGACGGGAAAGCTCTCCCCGAATATTCAGCCGTCCCGGAGCAAGCTCCAGAAAACCGCACCGGCGGCCCTGGTCGGCTGAGCCTGTGTGGTCGTCAATATATCCACCAAGTTTCCAGGACAAAACATCAAGCCGAAAATCGTAGAAATACTTAAACCCGTCATACACGGGGTCACTCTTATTCTGAATGCTTCTTTGCGGCTCGACAGCCGCAGGACCAAGATTGCTCAGTTCAATCTCTGCGCCTAATGGAACCAGCCCGGGCTGAAGATTCGAATGAATTTGTCTCAGTTTGGCTTGGGCAATGCGTGCATCAAACATACTATTCGATGCACGTACGGCGTATTTGACATAATCAATGAGGTCGTGATTGTCACATGGCATTGTTTCAAGACATTTTCTAATAATCATATCTACGGCCCTGCTGTTTGCATTTACCATTTGCAAAGCCGCAAGAATACTGACCGACCGCTTAAAATACCGCTCTGAAATATGCATATGCTCGAGTTCAAACCGGTATCTGGACTGGATTTTATCATCGAGCTGATTGAGCAGAACCTGCCTGACAACCAGAGTCAGATAGTTCTTCATAAACGGCCTGGTTTCCGGGTCACTGTATAAGTGTTTTATGCTCGGCCGGGGCCTGTCCAGCTCGTGCTCAAGATAATAATCGCTGACCGCATCGGTGTGATAATGGCTCATCACCAGGTCACGTTCGGTCGTCGCGAGCAGCTCCCGGTCCGCACGACGCTCCGATTCTGCGTCCGCCGTACGCTCGCCGGGCCGGATATGCCTTTTGATGAATTTCTCTATGCGTTTTCGAAGCCAAAGCTCGTGTATAAGATTAACGTGAAACCTGTCGCCAAAGTGCTTCTTCATCGAGCTGTGAGTTACAAGGTAAGCTTGTGCCTTGACCGAACCGTTTGCCGTGTTGATTTGCACTATTTCTCTTTCATAACGCTTGCCTTCATACCTGTCGATTTCCGCCATCGCCCAGCCGGGAATATCATAGACCACCAGCCCTTCGATTTTTGATGACGGAGCTGAAACGGCATAGAAATAGACATTGTCCGGACTGACTTTTCTATAATGGGCAAGAAAGGCCGGCTCCGCCCAAAGGGTCTCACTGTCAACTTTGGATGCCTTCCTGCTAAAACTTAAACCGCTGACGGATTTGAAGATTCTACTGTCCCGCAGTGAGCCGTAGATAAACAGATTTACCTTTCTCTCTTTCATAATTTGTGTCAATATGTGTATTCAGTCTTTTCGGATTTGTACCCACAATCTGAACAGCTCTTTAAATGCACGAAGAATCACACGCAAATTCGCTCCGGTTTGTGCCCCGGCCGTCCGCGGATAATGATGGACGCCATGTTGTTCCACACGATAACCTTTGCGAACAGCACGAGCTAAGATTTCAGCATCGATAAGGGCCCCGGTACTTACTAATTTAATGTTATCAAAAATTTCCCTTTTGTATAACTTGAAAGCACAGTCGATGTCGCGGATTTTCATGCCGAACAGCAGGCAAACAAGTTTCGTCCAGCACCAGGCATTGATTTTACGTACGAAATTGTCCTGACGGTTCAGTCGATAGCAGCTCACAATATCGCACTGCTCCATCAAACCCAGCAGCCCCGGCATTTCTTTAATATCGAATTGCCCGTCTCCGTCGGTATAAAAAACAAGCTCTTTTGTCGACGCTTTGAAACCCGATTGCAGCGCTGCCCCGTATCCGAGATTGGTCCGATGATGCACAACTTTGACCCTGTCATTTTCGCCGGCAAGCTCATCGGCAATTGTGCCCGTACCGTCACTGCTGCCGTCGTCAACAATAATTACTTCAAAGTCGGCGTTGAGCTTTTCCAGTACTGAAAGGGCCTTGTCTAATACGCCGGTGATATTGCCCTGTTCGTTATAGAAGGGGAAAAAAACGCTGATGGAAACATTGTTCGACGGCTCGGTCATAATCAAAATCAAAGAGCATAAGACTTATGCACTTATTTACTTACCACCTCTTGATTATAGATATCCTCAATAATTCATCTACACATTGTCTCTGAAGAGCCGCGTAATCGTTCACCAGTTTCGTGTCATTCTGTGCCTTGGCGATCTCCTCCAGATAAAAGCCTGCTAAACGTCCCGCTTCAAGCCTGTCACGATATCCGTCCTCATTGGCCCATTTAGCCTCATTTTCTGTAAACCTCTTGATATAATCTTCACAAAACTTTTGAACGTCAGGTCTTATCTCGTCGAACCTCGCGGCTACAAGTATTATTTCAAGCATAGGCGCAGGCGATTCGTTCAATTCGAAGGCCTTGACGGCAAAATCAAAACCCTTCTTCTTTTCTAATATCCCCATACGATAGTAAAGCCAGCTATGGGCGCAAATAAGGTTCCGGTGGTAATCGTCCGGGTAAAGGGTTTTACCGTCAAATATGCCATCAAAGAGCGCCTTGCCCTGCGGTGTTGTTATATCTACGAACAATTTTTGCTTGTCATTGAAGAAAACAACACGCCAATTCGGATTACGTTCAAGGCCCTGCAAAGCGTGATAGGATGTTTTTTCATAATATTCTCCCCGCGGAGGCATGCTGCAATTTGACTGAGGCATTAACACCACCCAGACGTTATATTTCTTGAACTGCTCATCCATCCACTGACCGATCTTTACATATTCGTCACTAGCCACATTCTGCTTCTTGAGTGCGGCCTGATAAAGTATCAACCCTGTCATATTCTGGCCCCCACCCATAATATCCGTCCATAAATCGAAATATCTGCGGTCATAAGCCGCCTGCGCCCTGCCGTCCATAAATAACTGTAGAGGTATTTTACCGGTATTCGGATCGGGCTCCTGACCGAAAGCTATAAAGCCGCCCTCTGTCCAGTAATTAAACATATTCCCTTTTAACTTGTTATCTTTAATAAACCTGCAAGCGTAAAACGGCTTTTGGCCCGAGTCGGTCATCCGCATAAACATTGATGTAAATTTCGGATCGCGAGGCCATGAATCCAGATAAATCCGCTTAAATTTAAGACCCCACCACACACCGAAATACATCACAGACATCGCACCGGCCAAAACAAAAAATAATTGCAGATTATACCCCATCACCCCAACAGCCAGATGTTTGTCTTTCCGAAAGTTTATAAATGCTGAAATTGCACGAACAATCTGGTCAATCAACATTGCTATAATCGGGCAGGCCGCGATGGCCGCTATAGGAATAAACCTGCGCGAACGCACAGCCATATAAATCGTAAGGGCCGCAATAAGCATCAGCGACATATCTATCTTAGGCCATTCATAGCCTACGGAAATTTTCATCTTCCGGCTGGTTTGCCGGCCAACAGACTTGGAAGTTTTTATCAGAACAACAGCCCAAACCAAAAGGGCCGCCCAGCCCATAATGTATACCACTAAAAAAGGCACCGCAGTTCCGACTGGATTAGTCCAGTCAAAAGCCGGATGCCACTCGTGAATGTTACGCCATCTCGCTGCGTTTTCGCTCACACTGATAGCAAAAGTATGAGTCAGGTTCGTCAAATGAAATGGATTGAACAAAACCACGGCCACAAACGCGGCAAAAGCAGCGCCAATGGTATGACATATACCTTTTAAATTCAAATTGAGACTAATTTTTTCCTTTAGACAAGTAAGAATAATACTCAAAAGCATTATGAAAACAGAAATGCCTAAATAGGCAAATCGGGAACTGATAATATGTTTTAAAAGTAAACTCTCTTGATACTGGGAAAGGCCTGAGGGTATAGCCGGAAAAAAACGCACCAGGAGGATTGGGAAAATAAGGACCGAAATCAAAATGTTATAAACGTATATTGTTTGATCTGTTACACGCTTTTTGGCGGAAATAGTAATGCAGATACCCACACATAAAAGTAAAAAAAAGAAAACCCAGTCTGAACCTGGAGAAATTGGTATAAGATGTTCATGTTTTAAAAACTTGTAGCTGAATGCGTACAGCGCTGTCCAGGCAAGGATGCTGTAAGCTGAGTGCGTCCACCTTTTTTGTGGCAGTATCATCAGGACATGCCAGATAATAAACGGCACGAGCATAATGAAAGCATAGATATAACCACCGTGGACATTGCACCAGAAAACCGTCACCGGAACAACCAGCCATATATACAGCACGTTGCGATACGTCGTAAGCGTAAGTATTAGCAAAAAGACCGCCACTAACATATTCGAAAAACCCGCCGGGCGGATATCGAGAAACGAACGGCCCGCAAACATCGCAAAGCAGGAAAATACCGCACACAGCCACGGATGAACACCCAGTAACCGCCCCGTGTAATAAACACATATCACAGTCAATATATAAATAGCAAACTTCCAATAAACCAAAGCGTTGGAAGTAAAACTTACTCCGTCCGAATATGATGATTTGGGAATCAACGAATAGAACATCATGTGCGTCAGCCAGTTCTGATTTATCCAGCCCGTCGGGTGCCAGTATTTGACCGTTTCTATGCCGACTTTATCCGTAATCCACTGGGCCCAGTTTGGCCACTTTTTAATCTCCTCTTCCGTCGGCCCTGCTTTGTGCGAATTCGCGCTGAAAGGCTCGATTGTATCGACCCCGTGATTGACAAAATGACGCCCGCAAGCCATCGCAACCCACGTATCACCCGCGGCCACCATGTGTGTGCACGCGTGAAATGTAAAAATAAGCATCGCCACCCAGCAGATAACAATGGACAGACGCCGCAAAGCATCTAACTTCTGACTTTCGACTTCCGAATTCTGATTTCCGACTTCTACTGACTTAGCCATTCTTCCAGTCTGTTTAATCCTTTGGTAATCTGCTCAAGCGAACAGGCAAAACTCAAACGAACGTTATTATCACACCCAAAAGGCAGCCCCGGAACCAGCGCAACATTAGTCTGTTCCAGAAGCGCCTTTGCAAAATCCATACTGCCGTTAATCTGCGCACCATTAATATTTCGGCCATAATGACTTGAAACATCAGGGAAACAGTAAAAAGCACCCGTACATTCGGGACATTCCACGCCTTCAATGCCGTTCAACCGCTCCACCATATACTTGCCCCGACGCTCGAATTCCTGCCTCATAGTCTCTATGGCCTGCTCGGCGGGTTCTCCCAAAGCTGCAATCGCCGCATACTGGCCGAAGGTTACGGCATTCGATGTCATATGAGACTGAAGGCGTCCCATCGCCTTGATAACCTCAAGCGGCCCCGCCGTATATCCCAGACGCCAGCCGGTCATGGAGAATGTCTTGCTGAACCCGTTAAGAGTCAAAGTCCTGTTGTAAGCATCGTCACTCAGCGAAGCAAAGCTCACAAACCTCGTATCGCCATATATCAGCTTTTCGTAGATTTCATCCGAGAGCACCATTATATCTGTACCTTCGAGCACCTTTGCAATGGCCTTTAGCTCTTCCGGCGTATAGGTAAAACCGCCCGGATTACTCGGCGAGTTAATCAAAACCATAGCAGTCTTATCAGTTATGGCCTCTTTCAACTGCGACGGCGTCATCTTATAGCTGTTTTTCTTATCGGTTTGAACAATCTTAGCAACCGCCCCGGCCAGCTTTATCGTCTCCGGATAAGTTACCCAGTAAGGTGTAGGCAAAATAACCTCGTCACCCGGGTCAAGCACCGCCTGCATCACAAGATAGACTGAGTGTTTGCCCCCGATATTAACAATAACCTGCTCGGGGCTGTATTCCAGACCGTTTTCCTTTTTGAGCTTCTCAGCGATAGCCTTTCGCAGCTCGATTATACCCGCCGCAGCCGTATATTTCGTCTTACCAGCCTTCAGCGCCTCGATGGCCGCCTCCTTGATATATTCCGGCGTATCGAAATCCGGAGCCCCTGCCCCAAAACCAACTACGTCTTCTCCCTGAGCTTTTAATTCCTGAGCACGCGCCAAAACCGCCAAAGTCGCCGACGGCGGTACTTCCTGCGCTCGTTTACTAACTTTCATTCTAATCGCACCTTTCTAAATTTGATTCCTAAACACACATACCAATCGCACTATTAAATACAAAACCACTACAACGGTCAAGAAAATTGATTTTTACCAAATACTCAGTATGTGGACCAGCAAACTTAAGGGGGCTATTTAAAATACTTGTCATTGCGAGGAGGCCGAAGGCCGACGCGGCAATCTTCAAAATAATAGTAAACTGAAGCGAAGCGAAAGTCCTGAGCAAGGTCGAAGGATAATCAATAGGAAATATTAAATATTCAATTGAATGGGTTTACCACCGGTGAGTGCTTTCTTGCTTTTCTACCTGAAATCGGGGGCCAAGCAACCTTTTCAGCCAAAATAATTAACCGGAAATTCTTCTTAAAAGCCCCAAGCTCCACTTTCACCTGTTCAATTCTCTCGACATTAGCATTTAAGCTTCCCAAGCTATTCAACCTGCCCTTAATAATCCCAATACACATATCTGCATCAACTTGAAAAAGCTTTTCAATACTCTTAAATCTCAGGTGAATTCCGGTATCAAATTCAATCGCAATCTTCTTGCCATTCTTAAACGCTACTAAATCTAAATTTCCATCTCTGGAAACCTTATCTCCGCTTTTTCTGATTCTCGATTCAAAATGAAATGGATATTCTAAATGAACTTTGTACCCGCCATTAACAAACAACGCCTTTAATCTATCTAACACATCACGGTGAAGCCCTTCTCTGTTTTCAACATTAATCCTAAAGCACACAAGTTTGACTTGTTCTATAACTGTCATATCCTAAATACTACAAAATAACTCTACCTTTTCATGGAGGGGACTAAGGGGCATCTTCTGCTTTCCTAACCTCTATCGAACATTTTCTCACCCACTTCGCCCGTGAAGCTTCGCCCTCATATCCCAAATACCACGCAAAAATACTCCACCTTTTATTGGAGGGGATCAAGGGGCCACCTCCACTTCTATAACCACAATCAAATATCTTCCCCCCCAAATCATCAATATTGTAGCGCAGCGGAAATCCGGCCTTCCTTGGACGGACTGAAATCCCCATAAATCCCAAAAGGCATCCAAAACGTAGGGGCAACCCCGTGTGGTTGCCCGGATATGCCAACCGCATTTTTACCTGCGGTTCGCACTATTTTTTTCACTCCGAAGTTTACCCTCAATTTAGCTCACTTGCTTTGGAGTTTACCCTCGATGTTAGCTCACTTGCTTTTCTGTCGGGGGTCGGGGGCTTCGCGTCTGCGTGATTGTTTGATACTCATGCTGGCCTACGGTAGAAATAAAGCTTTTTGAATTTTGATTTGTAATTTTCAATAATCAATTATACCCCCCCCTTATGGAGGGGACAAAAGGGGCCCCCTCCACTTCTTACCACAATCAAATATCTTCTCCACAAAAATCCCAATAATCAATATTCATTAGAAAATAGTAAATTGAAATGCTTGCCCCACCAATTTTAACTTCTAACTTCTCAATTCTAAATTCTTTCTTCATCCTCAAGAAGGCTCATATCGTCGAATGCGCCACAATTCGACCAGCATAAACTTAATTTATCTCTCATCTTAAATTTCTCCCTAACCCCAATAATCACTCATCATTAAACAAAGGCCGATTCATACTGTTCTGGTAAAGTGTGCTTTGTCCCCTAATCAGCAGGGAACTTCGTGTATTCTATTGAATTCTGTTCAATCACTCGTAACCTCTGCTTATGCCGCTCGCCAGTTTCACGCAGTTGTTAGGCGGTACCTTGATTATCCCTCGGCCAGATGAACATCAAGGAAAAACCCAGATAGCAGATACCAAGTATCGCCTGACTCATTACGGTGAGGCGAGTCAAACGCGCATTTGGTACGATATCGCCATACCCAAGCGTAGTCATCGTAACCGAACTGAAGTATACGAAATCCAAGAAGTCCCATGGCATATCTCCAGACACTGCTCGCTTGAGCTCGGCGAGCAAACGATTTCGCTCGCTTTCCTGGTGATCTATCAGGGCCCGAAGCCGATGGAGGAAGGCCTCTGCATCTTTGCCATGTGAGAGACCACCAATCAGTGGCGTGATGGGATCAATCGGGTTTGTCGTGTCATAGTCCAAGACTTCTACCTCATCTTCATAAACATTGAAGAATATCGTCGTATTATACGAGCCCCACAGAATGCTGTACTTGACTGTGTGCGTAGTATCAATCGAGACATTCCGCCCGCTATTCGTGACCGCGCTGGCTCCCGCCTGTGGATGAGCTTCTAACAGGCTGAGATAATACAGCCTTCGATTGTACTCTCGAACAGAGTTGTAGGTGTCGTCGAAAACCTGCAATGCCTTTCCTTCTTTTCCCTCAGTGTTGACCAGAAACGCATCTGGCCTTCGCTGAAACTGAAAGTGATAAACAGCCCCGTAGAAAAAGACTAGAGTAACGTATCCTACTACTACGGCGAGAATTCGTCCCCTTAGGCTCGCGTGTCGTGCTAAGAAGAACGCAATTGTTCCGACGCAGACCGCAGCAACAGTTACCGTGGTTGCCGCGAAGACAGCCGATCCGAAGTGAGCGGCGAATCTTTGCATCAGGTACATCAGAGTGAATGCTGAAACCGGTATGCCTAGCTGAAACAGGCATACGAGGAATCCCTCGTCTCCCTTGCTCTTGGGCTTCGTTGATGCGGTGTTCATCTCTTGTACCATGTTGGTTCTTCTGTTACCGGGACAATAGAGCGCCACAGGCTTCTGGCTGCCTAACTATGTATATAATGTTTCCGCACAACATCAAGCTCCTTTGTACCTCAATCATGCTTCTTCTTTCTCTTTGATTTCTTTCTGTAGTATTTTTGCAGCCACTCAAACTGTGATGGAAGCCCAAGATATTCTTCTTGGCTAGCGCTACACAAATCAAGCATATTACACTCCCCTCTCTCCATCCGCTTTGCAAGGCCAGTTGCGGTGTCTCTATACGTCTGGTGTTTGAAGGAACCAGGTTCCATCAGGCATAATTCGTTTCCAGTAAGAATAAGCACAGGTGTGGGCCAAGAAAGACCGTGTTTTGGTCTC
>Ga0307379_10003588_pt1 | contig 22481 bp, 21 predicted proteins | sample UN2MG_FD_202237 | JGI IMG/M metagenome (GOLD analysis project Ga0307379, IMG submission 202237) | Soil microbial communities from Risofladan, Vaasa, Finland - UN-2 | ecosystem: Environmental > Terrestrial > Soil > Coastal area > Acid sulfate soil | place: Finland: Risofladan, Vaasa | collected... | reverse complement strand
GATATTTAACATCAAATATCTATAAACTATTCTTATGTAGGTTAACGATACCCATATTCCTAAAGACCTATCAAATCCAAAACCTCCAGTAAAACTTGAAAAGAAAAAACATAAAATTGTAAGATAAAGTGAAATGTTAATATAATGCAAATGGAAATTATTTTTCACTCTTGGTAAAATATAGAATATATCTTTAATAAAAATAATAAAAAATAAAAAATAAAAAATAAAACCAACTATACCTTGTTCAACCAAAATATTTACCCATCCAATTCCACTGTAACCAAATGTAAATCCTGCATATCTTTTAAAAGCTAATAGATAATTCCCCAACCCCCAACCAAATAAAAAACTTAAAGGTGACTGTAGCCAAAGCACTAAGCCTGAAAATGATAAGGAAAGCCTCATTGTAATTGAATCTAAATTTGTAAATAAAACAGGATTTTTAATATACAAAGAAAAACTTCTATTTATTGTATATAACCTGTATAACAAAGAACTCCATATTTTTAGCCCAAAAGTATTTGAAAAAATTAATATTAAAGCAAATGTAGCAATAAATAACTTATTGATATTGCGAAATATTAGTTTCTTTTGTATTTTGTAATAATATGTAATATAAAATACTAATAAAACGAAAACCATTAACAAATAAGTGCCTATTGAAACACTTAAAATTATTCCAATAAAAATTATGAATAATAAAGATCGTATATATTGGCGATTATGTTTTTCTTTTAATAACCCCATGCCTATAAAAAGATAATATATTAAATAATGACCAAACCAAGAAGGTTCAGCAAAAACAGAAGAAGGACGTTCATATGTCCCAAATAAACTTGCCCTTTGCGTTCCTGTTACTGGGCTATTTAGTTTAAAATACAAATCCGGTAATAAATTTGAATTATTTGCAATTGCTTGATATATACCTATAATAGCTATAATAGAACCTAATATTAATTGAATTAATAAAAAATATTTTATCTCTCTTTCGCTTAATTGTATCTGAGAAACAAATATAAAAAACATTGAAAGAAAGAAAATATATATAAAAGACTTTATGTATTCTAATAAAGACATGTCTTTATTTATTACATTAAAACCTGTTAAAGTACCAGCAATCAGTATCAAAAAAACAATTGAATATAACTGATCTATTACAATGCGTCCCTTGCATATTATTTCTAGTATTGCAGTAAATAATAAAAGTATTGAAAAAAATAAGGGTATGCTAATTGAAAATATCGAATTAGAAAATATTACAAAACCCTCGAAAGGTAATGAAATTAAAACTACACAGAGAAATATTTTCGAAATAAAATATCTTTTACTTATTCTAAATACCATTTTTTTACCTAAAATTAAAACTTGTTTTGTTTAAAAAAAATCTTAAAGCCATCAACAACTCCTTTTAATACTGCATTCGCCGAATCTTTGTTTTTTCTTAATAAAAATATTAAAAAACGCTTAAATGATCCGACTAAATAAAATAATACAAATACTGGCCCGTTAAATATCCTTGTATTATTTTTAAAAAATCTCATTCTGTTAACTGTTAGAAAGTATTCTGCTGTAGAACTCATCGTTGAGGCGCCTCCCTTGTGCCATACTTTTGAGCTCGGTACCACATATATTTTAAAATTTTGTCTTTTCGCCCTAAAACATAAATCTGTTTCTTCGTAGAAAAGAAAATATCTTATATCAAATAAATCAATTTTTTGAAAAATTGAACTTTTAATAAACATTATAGCTCCTGAAATCCAATCTACTTCAGATATAGTGTTATATTTATTACCATTATCATATTCTTTATTACCAATAAATAAACCTCTGCCCGTCCACATATTCATTCTTGCTCCAATAGATTGAATAATATTTGGCCTATCATAATAATAGATTTTTGAGCCTATAATTCCCGGTATAAGCTCGTCTTTTTCTGCAACTTCTAATAATGATTTTAAAAAATATTTATCAACAACTAAATCATTGTTTAAAAGTAAAATATACCTACTATTTTTTTTTAAAATATATTTTATCCCTATATTATTTCCTCCAGCGAAACCAAGATTCTCATCTGTTTGAATGAAAATTAAAGGATAAGATGAAGTAGGATTTAATTTTTTACTATTAACTTTTTTTCGTTCTTGCCATTCCTTTGTTACTTTTTCTTCTAATTTAAAATTGCCACCTCTTTCTGCTTCTTCAGGGCTATAATAAATATAAGGGATAGGCTTTTTAACAGCTGGATGAGAAAGATGATATAAAGGATGTGAAGATTCAGGGGCCAAAACTTCCTGCGTTCCATCTGCCCAGGCTTTTATTTTTTTTATTGAGCCATTTGTAGAACCATTATCAATAACTATTACCTGATAATTAGGATAAGTATTTCTAAAAACACTTTCTAGGCATTCTATTGTATCTTTCCAGCCATTCCAATTAAGAATAATAATTGCTACTTTTGGCCAGTTATTTAATAATTTTGTGTTAATCTTTTTTGTCCCCTTTACATATTTTATCTATCCTAATTTCATTAAAAAATATAAAATACTCCATCATTAAGATATTATTATATTTAATTCAATTTGAACACGCGAAGTAGAAAACACGCTTTTTAAAAATAATATATTTTCAATAGTTTATATACATTTAAATTTATTTCTAATTTTTATAGGATATTATAAAATAAAATATGCCTTAAACATATTAATGATACATTATCTGTGCTTTTCTTATAACGGCTCTAAAGCAATAAATATTTAAATCTGACGAATAAATTGCATCTTTAGGAATCTCTAATATTACATCGCTAGCAAATTCTAACTTTAATTCTGAAAAAACTTCGTATAAATGTTTGGTGTTTATATAGGGATAATCAAATGTTAAAATAATCAAACCATCATCCTTTAGAATTCTTTTAAATTCTTTTAATGCAAAATATATATTATCACGATAAGAAAAAAAACTAAGAAATTTTAAAATAAAAGGATATTTTGTAAAAATAATATTATTCAAATGCTCCAAAACAGAAATGCAAAATATTTTATCAAATTGTTTATTCTTATATGGCAATAAAGTTAATGATGATTTACAGTATTTAATCTTTTTATAATTTTGGGGGATATTTTTCAAAGAATTTTTTCCAAAAGCACTTTGAACTTCCTTTACAATTTCATTATTTGAAGTAATTTTATCATCGATATCACAAGCAAATACTTCGTTGCAAATATCTGATAAATAAAATTTTAATGGATGAATAATCCCACAAGCAGCGTCTAGCACAACGTCTTGTTTATTAGCAAATTGGGCAGCCCAAGCATATTCATATGGCCTACTATACCAATATTTAGACTCTGGAAGTTTAAAAATAAAATTATTTCTCTTCAAATCATTTTCATTAAAAAAACGTGAAACAAATTTATCCAATTTACTATACCCTTCAATAATTTATTTGCCTTAATGCCATTACTAAAAAATAAATTCTATTTAAATTTATAATTCTACCTACGTAATATGAACAAATTCTTTAATATCTAAAATAAACTAATAATTCTTAAAATTTAATATAATTTTTATTTTAAATCCAAATATCAATCGCTCTCATCTCAAATCATAATTTTTTTCCATCCACTTCCTATACTCCCCACTTCTCACTCTATCCACCCAATCCTGATTATCCATATACCATCTAATAGTAGAATCTAACCCTTCTTTAAAATCAAATTGCCTCTCCCAGTTTATCTCCCTCTTTATTTTATCGCAGTTTATGGCATATCTTCTATCATGCCCAGGTCTATCTTTAACAAATGTAATTAATTTTTTATAATAATCTCTATCTTCCCCTTCTAACTTGGCTATCTTCTCACAAAGATAATCAACCAGCTTAATATTCTCCCATTCATTCTCTCCGCCAATATTGTAAGTCTCTCCGATCTCTCCTTTATTCAATATCTCCCAGATAGCCTGACAGTGGTCTTCTACATACAACCAATCCCGCACATTTCTTCCATCACCATATACCGGCAAAGCCTTCTCTTCTAAAATATTTAAAATCATCAAGGGAATTAATTTCTCTGGGAATTGATAGGGACCATAATTGTTGGAGCAATTAGAAACGGTGACCGGCAAACTATAAGTTTTATGATAAGCTCTTACCAAATGATCTGAGGAAGCTTTAGAGGCAGAATAAGGACTATTGGGTTTGTAGGCAGTATTCTCATAAAAATATTTCCCCTCTTCAATAGAACCATAGACCTCATCAGTACTAATATGATGAAAGAGCATACCTTCTTTCTCTTTCTCCTTTTCCCAGCTTTCACGAGCCACTTCCAATAGAGTAAATGTGCCAATTATATTAGTCTGCACAAAATCCTTGGGTCCAAAAATAGACCTATCTACATGAGATTCTGCGGCAAAGTTCACTACGGTGTCAATATCATATTTCTCAAATATCTTTTTAATCTCACCAAAATCACAGATATCCGCCTTCTCAAAAAAATATCTCTCTCCTCCATATTTATTCTCTATCTCTACTAAATTCCCTAAATTACCGGCATAGGTCAACTTATCTACATTAATAATCTTTCCACAAAAAGAGGTATTTTTAAAAACATAATGGATAAAGTTTGAGCCGATAAATCCTGCTCCTCCGGTTACTAAAATATTTTCTAATCTTCTTGTCATTTCTCTACCACACTTTCTATCCCTTCCCTATTCTCCCTCAAAGATATCAGAAAATCTTCCAATGCCTCATCCCACTCTCTAATTTTTAGACCAAATTCTCTCTTTATCTTCTCTTTAGATAAAACCGAATATCCTGGCCTCCTGGCTGCTGTAGGATAATCTTCGGTCTTGATAGGCTGTATCTCTATTTTTTTATTGCCCTCAATCAATCCTAACCTTTTAGCTTTTTTATAAATAGTCCGGGCAAATTCATACCAGCTGGTCACACCTTCATTGGTAAAATGATATATCCCATAACTAACTGAATCATCTTCTATTATCTTTAAAATAGCTCCCGCTAAATCCACTGTATAAGTCGGAGAACCCCACTGGTCTTCTACTACCTTTACCAAATCTCTTTCTTTAAATAATCTTAACATAGTATGGACAAAGTTATTCCCCTGTAATCCATAGAGCCAGGCCGTACGGATAATAAAATATTCCTCTAATATCTTTTTTATTTTCTCTTCTCCCGCTAATTTGCTCTTACCATATATATTTATAGAATTAGTTTTATCATCTTCTCTATAAGCAACGGTACTCCCCTCTTGCCGGCCATCAAAGACATAGTCAGTAGAGATATGAATTAATCTAATCTGCCTCTTTGTTGAAAATAAGGCAATATTCCTAACCCCATCTTTGTTTATCCTAAAGGCCTCATCTATTTCTTCTTCTGCCTTATCTACCTTAGTATATCCTGCACAATTGATTGCCCATTTAATCTTCTTATCTTTTCCAAATTTCTCCAGTGCTTTATAATCACCAATATCGACTTCATTATCACTAGCCCAATAAGTAAGCCCTCGCTCTTTCAATAATTTTTCTACCTCAGTACCCAGCATTCCTTTATTTCCAATAAGCCAGATCATAGATTATACATCCTCTTTAATAAAATCTAAATAAAATTCATCCTCTTTATCTTCGTGTCTTATTTCATCTACTTCTTCTTTCTTGTCCCAACCTCGATATAATTTATCAGGATAATTTAACACCATTCCATCTACCTCTTCTGAGATATTTTTATAGCCATGCACTACCCCGCGAGGAACAATTACTCTTATGGGATTGTCTTTTCCTCCAATTATCTCCATACAACATCCAAAAGTCTTACTTTCTTTCCGATTGTCCCACAGTTTTATCTTAAAATTACCCGGTCCTATGAAACAGAATATATCGGTCTGCTTAAGATGTTCATGAGGTCCTCGAGCTATTCCTGGCTTGGTATAAGAGACGTAACTCATCACTGGCTGTAAATTATCTGGCAGATTATCTATCCTGAAGGTCTCTACCAAAAAACCTCTCTCGTCAGAAAATTTAATTATTTTTTCTATTATTACCCCTTCGATTTCACCTTTTTTAAATTCCATAGCCACCCTCTACTTTATCCTTTGTTCTTCTTTTAAAATCATTTCCAGATATTTTCTATAATCATTTACCAGCAATCTCTCAATTACTCCCTCAAACTTATTCTTATCAATATAGCCCATCCTAAAAGCTACCTCTTCTATACAGCCTATCTTTAATCCCTGTCTTCTCTCCATAGTAGCAATGTAATTGGAGGCATCAAGCAGACTATCCGGAGTGCCAGTATCCAGCCAGGCATAACCCCGGCCTAAAAGTTCTACCTTAAGATTCCCTTTCTTTAAATAAGTTAAGTTTACATCAGTTATCTCCAGTTCCCCCCGGGCAGAAGGCTTTAGATTTTTAGCTATATTTACAACCTCGTTATCATAAAAATAAATACCAGGGACAGCGTAATTTGATTTAGGATATTGGGGCTTTTCTTCTATACTTATAACTTCATTATTTTCATTAAACTCCACTACTCCATACCTTTGAGGATTGGCTACCCAGTAGCCAAAGATACAAGCTCCCTCTTTCAGCCTTGCCATCTTCTGTAAAGTCTTCGATAAATTATGTCCATAGAATATATTATCCCCCAATATCAAACATACCGACTCTTTACCTATAAATTCTTCTCCAATAATAAAGGCCTGGGCAATACCCTCCGGTTTGGGTTGTTCTTTATAGGAAATACTTAAGCCAATCTCTTTACCATCTCCAAATAGATCTATAAATTTTGGTAAATCCTGGGGAGTAGAAATGACTAAAATATCTTTAATACCTGCTAACATCAATGTAGATAAAGGATAATATATCATCGGTTTATCATAAACCGGAATTAATTGCTTACTGGTTACTTTCGTTAAAGGATTAAGTCTGCTTCCTACTCCACCGGCTAAGATTATACCTTTCATTTTTTACTCCTTTATTTTATCAAAATTATATTTAAAATAACTATTTTTTAAATAGTGCCTTTTTTTATTGTATAAGGTGCAAATTGCCGATACGCAAAGATATTATTTTTTATAATACACATAATATTAATTTGTTTCTTATATAAAATTAAATATTTTATACTTTTTTAATCATATTTTTCTTTAGTAATAATGCAAATCTGTTTTTTATTATAGATTGAACTCTTTGAAAACATAATGGATATTTCGTTTTATAAATCCCACAAGTTGTATAGATTTTTTCATAATAATTTTTATGTTTATATAATACTTTTTTTAAAGATAGATAATAACTTCTTTGTAGCGGACCCCTTAATATTCTTTCAAGTTTTCCTATTGGTTTAAACCCTGATGATAAATGATAAATATATGTAGGTATGACATAAACATTATAACCCAGTTTTTTTATAGACAAAGAATAATCTACGGAATATAAGTGCCAATCATTACAAACTTTCTCATCAAATCGAAGTTTATTGAATACAGATTTTGGAATTATTACCAAACACTCATCCACTGTTTGTACTTCCCTATGTTTTCTAATTTGTATTTTTCCAGCAAATCTTATAGGAGTACCATGTTTAATATTTGTTATGACTCCTTCTTTATTCCTGGATCTACCAGCAACTCCAACAATTCCAATATTAGATAATCTGTCCAATATCTTCTCAGCTTCATTCAACCAAATATTTGAACACAAATCGACATCTTGATGGACAAACATTATATATTCACCTTTTGCTTTTCTTCCTCCATAATTTAATGCTTCTGCTGCTGACTTAAATTTTCCTTTAGTATTATCTATTGTAATCAGTTCATAATCTACTGTTTGACTTTTTAGACTTTTTAGTAGATAATTATTTAGGATTTTTCCATTGTTATATACACATACGACTGAAATCATTTATTTCACCTCTGCCACCGCATATAACCTATAATTTATCTCACCTTTAATTATTTTTAATCGATATAACACTAATATGGGATATCGCAACCACCAAGGCAACCCAATTGCTCCAAATGCTAACGGCTCTATCTCTTCAACTCTAAACTTTTAAAAATGTACTCAAGTTTTTCGATTTTATGTGGTAACCATACATCATCTTGATCACTTAAAGCAATAATTTCTCCCTTACATAACATTATTGACTTTTCGAAATTTTTAGTAGCACCCAGCCTTATCTTATTGCAATGGATTCTTACTGGAAATGAGACCTTTTTTTAAATTCATTTAAAATTTGCAAAGTTGAATCAGTAGAACCATCACCGCACACAATAAGTTCATCTGGTAAACGAGTTTGTTCCGCAATGCTAATAATTTGCTCATCAAGATATGACTCGCCATTATAAGTACACATAGCAACAGATATAGAAAAAGGGTTAGATTTTATCATTTAATATTCCATTCTTCATACATAATATTACATTTAATTTTATTCTCTATATATAAGTTAATCCTTAACTTTCTTACTCGACTTTTGGCTCATTATGTTTTTAATTTTTAAAAAATATCTAATATATATCCAATAATTTTAAAATAAAATATAAACAAAAAAGCCATCTTCTGTAAAGTCTTCGATAAATTATGTCCATAGAATATATTGTCCCCTAATATCAAACATACTGAATCTTTTCCTATAAATTCTTCTCCAATGATAAAGGCCTGGGCAATTCCCTCTGGCTTGGGCTGCTCTTTATAGGAAATATTAAGTCCAACCTCCCTCCCGTCTTCAAAAAGCTCCCTAATTTTTGGTAAATCCTGAGGAGTAGAGATTATTAGAATATCTTTAATCCCTGCTAACATCAGAGTAGATAAGGGATAATATATCATCGGTTTATCATATACCGGGATTAACTGTTTGCTTATTGCTTTAGTTAAAGGGTTAAGCCTGGTCCCCGCCCCACCAGCTAAGATTATACCTTTCATTGGTTATACTCCTTTTTGTTACTTTTAAGTATAAATCTATTTTTTAATTTTCGATAAATTTTAACAATTCTGTAAAAAAAACTTTGTCCTAAAAATGAAACCAAAGTTATTAATAAATATTTAATATTATAAGGATATATATTAATGGCCTTTATAAGATAATTTCTACCCTTTTCAAAATTATTATTCAAACATAAATTAAGACCAATACTAAAATAATGTTTTGATAATATCTTTTTATGTTTATTAAAATCTTCATGATATTTATTTATGATAAAATTTAATACATTTACACCAACAAAAATTGGCTTTTCATTAACACCACCTGATGTATAATATGATATAACCAATGGTTCAGGAATATATTTAAATTCATAATATTTTGAAATTCTTATCCATAAATCCCAATCTTGAAGGCAAGAAATTGTTGTATCAAACATTCCTACTTTATCAAAACACTCCCTTTTTACAATACTAGTAGGCATGCCAATAAAATTTCCTTTAAGAAGTTCTTCATGTATATTACCTTCCTTTTGAATAACGTGCGTAGAAGGTATATATAATTTTTTGCCATCTTTAATTTTCCAAAAACCTGAATACACTACCCCAGTTTTCTTCTTTGCATTCTTAAAAATCATCATCTGTCTATAAAGTTTTTCAGGAAACCATTCATCATCATCATCTTGAAATGCAATGTAACTTCCCCTTGCTAAATTTAATCCTTTATTTAATGCTTCTGGGTATCCTTTGTTTTTTTCATGGTAATAATATCTGATTCTTTTATCAACAAAACTTTTAACTATTTCCCTTGTATTATCTGTTGAACCGTCATCAACAACAATAATTTCAAAGTCTTGAAAAGTTTGATTTAACACACTCTTAATCGCTCTGCCTATTAAATGTGCTCGATTATATGTTGGAATAATTACACTAACTTTTGGAATATTATTTTTATTTGGCAACATCTTGGTTTATACCCTATATTTTCTTTCTATTATAATGATTTCAAGATTTAAAAATTAAGCCCAAGCTCTTTTATTTTAAAACCATATTACTAGTTGTCAACATTTCAGATTGGTTTATCTGTGCATTAATTAAATAACTATTCTATTTCCTTTGATATAAAGATTGCTTTATATATTTTAAAAAAATAATAAATGATTTAGGAAAGAACGACACTATTATTGTTTTAAAAAGCAAAAGCCAATTATTTATATCTAAAGGATAAATAATAAAAGATTTTGTCACTAATTTTAATGCCCCTTTATAATCTCTTCCATTAAGTAAAACTAACCCATAAGAAAAATATCCCTTGGCAGCTTCTTTCTTATTTTGGCCCTCACTTGATGAAATTAATTCATCTAAAAGGTTGTCTATTTCCTCTTTCTTAAGAGATTGAAGTTTATCTTTTCCTGATTGTCTCCTCTCTTTGGCAAATTCAATGGCCATTAAAGCATATTTATCCTGCAGCGCTTTCTTCTTTACCGAAACTGATTCAATATTAATTCTCCATTTATAAAGAAATTCAGGAATATTTGACACTTCGAACTTTTCAGAAATGCGAAGTATTAAATCATAGTCTAGGGCCAACATAAACTCCTCTCGATAAAACCCAACTTTTTTTGTACATTCTTTTTTAAACATAATAGAACCATGAGCAAACTGATTTCCCTCTAATAATTTTATTTTTAATTCTCTATATCCATTTATACATCTTACAGCATGAATTACTTTTCCTTTCTCATTTATAATCAAATAATCTGTTCCCACAAGCCCCATATTTCTATTTTGTTCAAGAAATTCTACCTCTTTTTCTAAACGACGGGGTAAGGAAATATCATCAGCATCCATCACAGCAATATATTTTCCCCGGGCAATTCTTAAACCTTTATTGCGTGATTTTGAAATGCCTATATTTTTATTATTATTAATTATTTCAATTCTCGGGTCGTTATAACTTTCTAAAATCTCCCCAGATTTATCGGTAGAACCATCGTTAACAATCAAAAATTCAAAATCTTTAAAAGTTTGTCCTAAAATACTATCAACGGCTTCTCGAAGATATTTTTCTCCATTATATACAGACATAAGAACCGTAACTTTAGGATTTTTCATTTTTATACCACTCGACAAATCTTTTTATCCCTTCTTCTATTTTTATTTGGGGATTATAGTTTAGCATTCTTTTAGGTTTACTAATATCAGCAAAAGTAATAGAGGGGTCGCCAGGTTGTTCAGGTAGGTATTTAATCTTTGCTGATTTGTTTAGACTTTTTTCAATTAAAGAGATCAGACGAGAAAGATTTGTTGGATTAGAATTACCAAGATTAAATATTTCATAATCAAAATCCTTATCTAACGCAGACATAATTCCTTCTACAATATCAGATATGTAAGTATAATCCCGGCTAGTTTCACCATCACCATATAAATAAATCTCTTTGCCTTCATTAATCAATTTAGTAAATTTATGAATCGCCATATCAGGTCTTTGTCTTGGTCCATAAACCGTGAAAAAACGCAAGACTGTAACTGTAAGATTATACAGATGGTTATATGTAGAGCACAGAAGTTCACCGGCTCTTTTGCTCACCCCATAATGCGAAATTGGTTTTAATTTGCCTTCTTCTGAAAAAGGAATTTCCTTTGTTGCTCCATAGACAGATGAAGATGAAGCAAAAATAAAACTCTTTATTTTATATTCCCTACTCAACTCCAAAAGATTTAAAGTTCCGTTTATATTCACATCTACATATAGATTGGGTTGTTTTAAAGATAATCTTACCCCTGCTTGAGCTGCAAGATGAATTATTTTACGAAATTTATATTTTTCAAATATTCTTTTTAAAGCATCTTTATCTCTAATATCTGCTTCTACCAAATTAAAATTTCTTTTCCCTAAAAAAGGTCTAATATTATTTCTCTTTATTTGTGGATTATAATAATCATTAAAATTATCCAAACCAACTACTTCATATCCTTCTTCTATTAATCTCTCTATTAAATTGCTTCCGATAAATCCCGCTCCACCAGTTACTAATATTTTTATTTCTTCTTGGAATTGATTATTCATAATTTAAACCTATTTTTTTAAACAATTCTTCAAATCTATTTTCCCATGTATGATCTTTTAAGGCTCTCTTATGACCTTTTATTCGTATAGTTTCAGCTTCATCTTGGTGTTTTAGATAATATCGCACTTTATCAAGTAAATCTTCTTTTATTTCATAACAGATTATCTCTTTTCCTATTTCATAATATTCCTTTAATTCCTCTTGATAGCCGGTCATATAAAATGCTCCACTCATAGGGGCTTCGAAATCCCGTAAACGAATATGTCTTTTCAATTTGCCAAAATCCTCATTTTTATCCTGTACAGATACTTCAGAAAAATTTAGGCTAATTTTAGACCTGCTATAATTTTTGACTAATTCGTCATCTGTTAAGGGTCCGCCTACATTTGTGTTTGGTAATATCGGTTTATTTAAACTAATCTTGGATTTTATTCTATTTATCAAACCATTGTTGTTTGGCCTCAAAGCTCTCTCCCAACCTGGACCCCAGACATGTATATCAATGCTATTTTTATATAAATATTCTGCATAATTCTGCCTGAATAAATAATTTTGTCCTACAAAAGTTACATCATATTCTCTCTTTAAATTATACGGTTTATAAAAATCAGGATTGGCAGCCATCTGAATGTGTATTGGATTTGCTCCTATGTCTAAATATTTTATCGTAGCCTCCTTTTCAGGAAACATACAGTAATCATAATGTGGAGCAATTTCCGAAACTAAATCAAATTGATGGATATTATTACAATAAAAATTTACCGTTATTATGCCCAAAGCACTAATTCTATCTATTACCTCTGGTAAAATACATTTACTATAATAGTATGAAAAAAATAAATTAATGTGCCTTTTATTTTCTTCTTTTTTAATATCTTCGAAAAGTTTATTGCTGTAATATTTTCTTGCTTCTTCAGGTGTTCTTGATGATTTTATTCTTGTAAAACATTCAGCATATTGTCTGGATACACTAAAACTAGGCAGAATAACATTGCCTAACTTAACAAGAGAATTATATAAATTATTATTCCATACATTTGACCATGGCATTGCGTAGTTATTTGCACTATCTAACGAGCAATAAAAAATTCTCATTTCATCTTTCTCCATTTTTTTAGAAGTTCTTTGTCTTCATTAATAATAAAACTTCTTTTTCCTTTTTTTGTGGCAGTAACATTTTCCACAAAATTAATTTTTATCTCCATCCCAATCGCAATTTCATATAATTTATTTTTTAATTCAACAATTTCACTATTACAAAACCATTGATTTTTAATACAATTTACTTCTAAAATATAACCTGGTTTTTGAATATATTGAATTGCTCGAATTCCAGATCTAAATTTCGGATCAGATTTATCTATGCCTACAAGACCAATGCCATGATGGAGTAAAAACGATGGACTTATTACCCCTTTCTTTGTAATAATTATATCGTTATTTCTGCCTTTAACTTTTATTAGTGGCAATTTTCTTCCACAAGAACATTTTTTATTTAAAAATTTAACTGAATCTCCATTTCTATATCGTATAAATGGCATGGCTTTGTTCCATAAATCCGTCACTATCATTTCTCCATTTACATCTTCAATAATTGCCCTTTCCATAAAATAATGCAACCACTCGTGTGCTTCGCATTCCCACGCACAAGCACCACCATCATTGCAAACATATTCATCAAATACTTCGCAATTAAACGCTTTTTCCATCGCCTCTCTCTGAAAATCATACAAATTTTCCGAAATCGTATTTATCGATTCAATTCCCCCCAATCTTACACCATTATCTATACAGTATTTCGCTAATATATATAATGAACCGACATATCCCCTTATATGCTGAGGTTTAAATTCAATTAACCTTTCCACATTTTTTTTGAGGTTTTCTGTAGTGAGATCTCCGATAAGATTAATTGTATTCTCCGCTTTAACTACACCTTGAGCGGAAGAAACAACAGCGAGTCTTTTACCCGGAATATACCCATTCCATGACCAGCCCCTTAAATGAGAGTTCCAACGAATTTTACCACTCTCCGCACATTCATAGTATTTTAAAGATGTGCCTGTGGAGCCGCCAGTATACAGAGTACTAGAAATCAATTTTATATTTACGAAATCTTTATTATTCTGTAATTCCTCCCTCGTAGTAATAGGTACCTTCCATAAATCATCTTTAGTTTTTATATCTTCTGGTTTTAATTTAGCTTTTATAAATTTTTCATGATAGCCCGGAATATTATCATATGCATATTTAATAATTTTTCTTAAACGCTGATTCTGAAAATCTTCTAATTTATCGATAGACCACCATTGACTTTTATTTAAATCGATAATTCTTTTAAATTTAAATCTTTCTATTAGCTTATTTATTTTGTTAATCATCTTCTCTCTCCGATTACATGATAACCGACTGTAAAATCTTCAATAAATAGCTTATTATCTAAATCATATAAAAAGGCAGGAATAAATTTTAGAAATATAAAACTAACTACTATTCTTTCAATGTTAAACCTTGAATATCTTTTATTCCTCAATACTTGCCCTCCAACTCTATTTGATTCCTGTAAAAAATGCTTTAATAAACCTCCGTTTGGTTCAATATGGATTAATTTGATACAAAATATTTCTTATAAAAACTTGGAGTAAATCCTCCGTAATAGTGATAAGGCATCATATGAAGACCGCAACCAAGGGGTGCAGTTATGTATAATCTGCCACCCTTTCTTAATATTCTTGAAAATTCCATAATTGCTTTGATTGGTTCCGGAACATGCTCTAAGACTTCAGTACATAAGATTGCATCAAAAGATTCATCTATAACAGGAATATCTGTAATATCTGAAACATAATCTATCTTCCCATATTTGAATTTACTATTATATATTCCTTCTGCCTTGCAAAAATCCTGGGTAAAATATTTACAATGTTTAAATAATTCTTTATACCTACATGTTCCTGCTCCCACATCTAATACTTTTGAATTATCAGGAATTTCAGAAGCTATCTTTTTTACCCATTCATCTCGATTTCTTTGATTAAAATTTACGTAATATCCTGATTTTTTTATTTTTCGAGAAATAAATTTTAACATTTTTCTTTGTCCTTCTTCAACCAAAATAATCCACAAGCATAGTTTGATTTTTCTAAAATATCAATACCAATATTTTCAATAAATCTTCCCGAATCTGTTACTCCAGAAACTTCAATTAATTTCAAATCCTTAAAATAATTAATAATTGTTTGGGGTGAGTGCACTCTATGTGCGTTAAAATATGTTTTTTCTTTCCCAATTGGAACCGAAAAATATAAATTTCCCTCTGGTGCCAAGATGCGAGATAATTCCTTACATGCCTTTTTTGTCCCTTCTGGATCGAGTTTGTCACCATATCTCCCCAAGCCAATATGTTCTGCTACATGTAAGCAAGACAGAGATTTTATTGAACTATCATCAAAAGGTATATTTAATATATCACCTTTATTAACCACCAAATCTTTCAAATCCGTTTTAAATGGTCTAATATCTATGAATGTAGTTTTTGTAATAGCACTTAACAATCCTACCCATCTAACTTCAGAACCAACATCAATATGATTTTTAACTCCTCTTTCTTTTATTTTTTTGAAAGCCCAAACGCCCTGATAAAAATAATGTGTATCAAAAGGAGTTATTGGTGTATCATCGTTGATGCAGGGGTAGAAATCAGAAATACTAAGTTCTTCAGCGCCATTTAAAATTCTATATTTCTTGTAAGTTCCATAAAATCTTATTAGTTTTGGAATATTGCTAGTCTTAAAATTAATTATTAAGTTAATGTGCTTTTTTACCAATTTATAATAATTTATCAATTTCATTTTAGTACCTTAAAATAGCTTAATATTTTTCTAAATATTCTCTCTGTTATTGATTTCTGCTATTAACACCAGCAGTTTTTTCATCAAGTCTAATAAAATATTCCTAATAAAATGAAACATCTTCTAATTACTAAGAGATGTTTTTATGAATTCTTATAATATCATCTTTAACTTCAAATACCCAACTCGGTTTTTCTCTAGTAATAAAATTTCTTAAATCTTTAATAGTTGGATAATCTTCTTGTCCTCTAAAGCATCGAGCATCATCTATAAGTATCACATGATCTTTTATTGTATGTGCAAAGATGTGTTTTAATTCCTCCCATATCGGAGTATTCAAATTTTCTTTTACTGTTATATCTCCCGAATAGTGAGCGTCAATCCAAAATAAACATGGTTGTTTGATCGAAGTAAGTAGATTCGGTAAAACTTTAGCGCTGTTTCCTTGAATAATGTGTATATTTGAGGCATTGGCGAATCGTTCTTTGGCTTTTACGTAAAGGTTATTACTTAATTCTATGGAATAAATTTGATTAAAAATGTCTTTCATTGCAGTTACCATATCACCCTTATAGGTACCAGTCTCAATTAGTATGTCTATAGAGAATTTATATGCGTATTCTTTAACGGTTTCCTGTTTTATTAAATGAGGGGGGGGTATAGGTTTACCTATTTTCTGCCAATTATCAATTACTTTCTTCTTTTCCCTTTCCAATTTGACTTTGCTCAAGATTGAATAAATAGGAGTTCTTTTCAAAAGTTTTTTTAAAGAAATCATCTTTTTCATATTAAGCCTCTCCAGGTTTTATACCAATCAATTGCCTTCTTAAGCCCTTATCTAAAATCAATTTTAACTTCGGACTCAAAATTTTTTTGGCTATTCCTCTATTTTTGTAGCATCCTATATTTTTTCACTATAAAATTTTGTAAGTTTTATTATCAATACAACAAAATTCTTAATTTTTATTTTAGAATAATTTTTATTTCAAAATCAGTCCCAAAAGATTTTGTAATAATCTAAAATATTCAATTAAATTACCACCAAAAATTAGTATTTTATTGCAGTAATGTATACCAATATTTTATTTTTATACTTTTAAAGACCACTTAGGAAACGGATTAATTAAAGCATTATTTGTTATGCCGCTTTTTATATTAAATGTATGACATTTTTCATGCCATTCTAAAACATTTGAAACTTCTTTCTCCGCAAAAGTAATAGAACATATATATTTAGATGGTTTAAATACTAATTTATCTATACAAAAATCAACATAACCCTCGCCTGAAATTTTATCAATATTATATCCATCAAAATTAGAATAACTTGAACTGATTAATAAACCCTCTATATTATATAAAGATACCGTAAATACAGGTTTATTAACAATCCTTCTGCAATTGAAATATATTCGTAATTTAAAATAATCACCCACTTTAAAATTGTTGCGTATTTGGCCATTATTATCCAAAAACTCTATCTTTAAAATCCTAGCCGTTGGATCATAATTAAGCTGACTCCCTATTGCTTCATAATCACTTTTGCTATTCACAACAATATCTGCTTCATATAAGTTACAGATATGATGAACTTCTCCAATTTCTTTTATTTTTCCATTATTTAGCCAAAGGACCTTTTTACACATATTTCTAATTGCTTGCAAATTATGACTCACCATTACAACCGTTCTACCGCTTTGTCTAAACTCACTCATTTTTCTATGGCATTTTAACGCAAATGCCAAATCCCCCACCGCCAGCACCTCATCCACCAGCAAAATATCTGGCTCGCAATGTGCTGCAACAGCAAAACCCAAGCGTACAAACATACCGCTAGAATAATGTTTTACCGGCGCATCTAAAAAATCACCAATATCTGCAAATTCTATAATTTCATCAAATTTTTTGTCTACTTCTTTTTTGGTCATCCCCAGTATTGCTGCATTGATATAAATATTTTCACGGCCAGTAAGTAAGGGATGAAATCCTGCACCCACTTCAATTAACGCGCCTACCCTGCCTTTAACTGTGATTTTACCTTTGTCAGGCCAGAAAATACCATTGAGCATCTTAAGCATCGTGGTTTTACCCGAACCATTAGGACCGATAATACCCAGAGTCTCTCCTTTTTTTATTTCAAAAGAAACATCATCAACTGCCCAAAATTCTCCTTTTCTTAATTTATATGAATGAGAACTTAAGCCAAGGGTATTCCGAGCAATATCTTTAATGCCGTATAGCATAGAATGTTTTAGGGATTTAGAGTATTTTTTAGAAATACTTTCTACTTTTATGGCAAAATTATTCTCCATTTTTTCTTTTTTATTTAACATAAACTATTAGTAAATTCTCCTTATATTTCTTGATGACAGTTTTTTAATATCTATCTTCCATAATTTTATTTTCCTTATACCACTTAATCGTACTCTTCAGTCCTTCTTCAAAATCCATCCTGGCCTTAAAGCCAAACTCTCGCTCTGCCTTACTCGTATCTAATTTTCTTTTCGGTTGCCCGTCAGGCTTACTGGTATCCCATCTAATTTTACCTTTAAACCCCACTAGTTTAACAATTAATTCCGATAGATCTTTTATAGATATCTCTAAATCGCTCCCCAGATTGATCGGTTCACTTTTATTATATTTTTCAGTCGCCAGTAATATACCTTCAGCTGCATCTTCTACATATAAAAATCCTCGGGTAGGTTTACCTGTTCCCCAAACCACTACCTCATCTTCATACCTATTCTTTGCCTCCATAAATTTCCTTATCAAAGCCGGGACTACATGGGAACTCTTGGGATTAAAATTATCTCTCGGTCCATATAGATTTAAGGGAAGTAAAAATATCGAATTAAAACCGTATTGTGTCCTATAGGCTTGAGACTGAACTAACATCATCTTTTTAGCCAATCCATAAGGGGCATTAGTCTCCTCTGGATAGCCATTCCAAAGATCTTCTTCTTTAAAGGGAACCGGGGTAAATTTAGGATAGGCACAAATTGTTCCAATAGCTACAAATTTATCTACCTGAAACTGTCGGGCATATTCCATTAACATGGCTCCCATTACCATATTATCATAATAAAACTTACCCGGATTTTCTCTATTTGCTCCAATCCCACCTACTACTGCAGCTAAATGGATCACCATATCAGCGGGAAAATCTTGATACAAGCGAACCACATTTTTTTCTTTGGTCAAATCATATTCTTCGACCAGAGGAATAAATATATCCTTACATCCTCGCTCTCTTAATTTCTCTACCACATAAGAGCCTAAAAATCCGGCTCCACCGGTAACAACAATTTTTTTATCTTCCCAAAAATTCATACTTTTCTCCTCTCTAACCCACCGTCAAATGATTCTTGGTCCAGCCAATACCCTTTTTTTCCAATATTTTCTTCCCTTCTCCAGGTGATTCCAATCCTGCTAATCCCATATCACTATCCACCATAATCTTTACCAATTCTTTAAAAGTTATTCTGGGAGACCAGCTTATTTCTTTTCTGGCTTTAGAAGAATCAGCAAGTAGAATCTCCACTTCTGTAGGTCTAAAGTAACGGGAATCTATCTCCACATATTTTTTATAATCTAAATTAACATAATTAAAGGCTTCCATTAGAAATTCTTTTACTGAATGCGTTTCTCCGGTACCGATTACATAATCTTCTGCTTTTTCCTGCTGTAACATCAACCACATTGCCTCTACATAATCAGGAGCATAACCCCAGTCTCTCTTTGCATTTAGATTTCCCAAATAAAGTTTCTTTTGATTATCAGCAATGATATTGGCAATTGCCCTGGTTATCTTTCTAGTTACAAAGGTTTCTCCCCTTCTGGGTGATTCATGGTTAAAGAGTATCCCATTGCAAGCAAAGATGTTATAACCTTCTCGATAGTTATTGACCATCCAGTAAGAATAAATCTTAGCAGCTGCATAAGGGCTTCTTGATCTTAAAGGAGTATTTTCATTCTGGGGAGCAGGGGCATCACCAAACATCTCGCTACTTGATGCTTGGTAAAACTTGCACTTTATTCCACTTCTTCTTATGGCTTCCAATATTCTGGTTGTCCCTAATCCGGTGATATCCCCCGTATATTCCGGTATATCAAAACTGACTCTTACATGGCTTTGGGCTCCTAAGTGATAAATCTCATCAGGCTTTATACTGTAGATAAGATTGGTAATTTGTGAAGAATCACTAAGGTCTCCATAATGTAAATATAATTTTACACCTCTTAAATGAGGGTCTTTATAGATATGGTCTATCCTATTGGTATTAAAGGTGCTGGCTCGTCTTATAATACCATGAACTTCATATCCTTTGAAGAGTAAAAACTCAGCTAAATAAGAACCGTCCTGACCGGTAATGCCAGTAATTAAGGCTTTTTTTACCATTTATAACAGCAACTCCTTCCCAATATTTATTTTAAAATACACTTTTAAAAAAAATGCTCTCCTAAATTACTCAATAATCTAAATAATTTTTTATATAAATTTCTCATTAATTTTTAATTCATTCAATATTCATACTCTTATTTTTATACTCTCTCCGTCACTCTAGTTTCAGTTAGATGAAAAATAATTGTAAACACTAAAAAGACAATAATTGATAATATTATTGAGCTAATGAATCCTCTCATCTCTAAAATAGTCCCTTTTAGCACCAATTCCCGTGGAGCAGAAATAAGATAATAAAATGGGTTAAAGCGAGTAATTTGAGCTAATATTCCTGTCTGCGGACGGGCATATAAGACCGGAGTTAGAAACATTAAAAAAGTCATCAAAGTAGAAATAATATTACCTATATCTCTCATGATTCCATTAAGTAAGGATAAAATAAAACCAAATCCTAAAGTCATTAGAAACAAAGGAATTAACATAAAGGGAATTAATAAAATAGCAATATTGGGAGTAAATTGATAATAAATTAACAATAGTATTACTAAAATAAATTGCACTAAAAAAACGACAATAGCCTGCCCCATTGAAGCAATCACTAAAGATTTTTTAGAAAAATTAATTTTTGCAATCATTGAACCTGCGTTTACCAAGGAATTTGAAGCGGCGACTATCCCTCTGGAAAAGAATTGCCAAAAAGCCATTCCCAAAATAGCGAAAATGGGATAAGGAACATCAATTTCTCCCATGAAAAAAACTTTTGAACTTCTTAATAAAATAAAGGTAGCTACACTAACAATGGGTATAATCACTGCCCATAAGACACCGATAAAAGATTGTTTATATATTGCAAAAAAATCCCTTTTAAATAATTGATAAATAAGCCAATGATTATCTCTTATTTCATTAAATATTTCTTTAATAATTCCAAAATAACCTTTTTTTAAAGAATTATCCGGTTCATAAGTAGTAATGATTTCAGACATAAATTTACTCTCCCATTTCTTATTTCCTCCCTACTCCCTCATAAACAAAGCCTAAGGATTTTGCTTTTGCTGGGTCATATAAGTTTCTTAAGTCAAGCAGAATGGGAGATTTGAGTAATCTTTTTATTTTTATTAAATCCAGATTGCGGAATTGATTCCATTCGGTAGCAATGACTAAGGCGTCACTTCCTTGAGCGGTTTCGTATTCATCATTACAATAAATTAAGTCAGGAAGAATTTTTCTGGTATTTTCCATTGCCAGAGGGTCAAAACATCTGATGTGTGTGCCTTCTTTAAGTAAGAGTTTAATAATATCAATAGAGGGAGATTGGCGAATATCATCGGTATTCTGCTTAAAGGAGAGGCCTAAGATAGCAATAGTTTTTCCCTTAAGGTGGTTGCCAAGATGGCGTTTTATTTTTTCTATCATTAGTTCTCTTTGACGTTTGTTGGCAGAGATTACTCCCTTTAAGAGTTTAAAATCATAGCCACAGGTGGAGGCAAAGTGGCAAAGGGCCTCAGTATCCTTGGGGAAACAGGAGCCACCATAGCCGGGACCGGGATGGAGAAATTTGGGACTGATGCGACCATCTAAACCCATCGCTTTGGCTACCTGATGCACATCTGCCCCTACTTTGTCACAGAGATTGGCAATCTCGTTAATAAAAGTAATCTTGGTAGCCAAGAAGGCATTACAGGCATATTTGATTAATTCTGCTGTTTCAGGATTGGTAATCACAAAAGGTGTATCTATAAGATAGAGGGGACGGTAGATTTCTTGCATTATTTTTAAGGCTTTGGGGCTGTTGGTGCCGATTACTATTTTGTCCGGATGGGTAAAGTCATAGACTGCTGAGCCTTCTCGGAGGAATTCGGGGTTGGAGACGAGGGAAATGGGAATGACAGAAGGAGGGATTGCCGCGCTCCCTTCGGTCGCTCGCAATGACATAGTCTGATATTTATTAATTATTTCTTTAATTTTAGCGGTTGTACCGATGGGGACAGTGCTTTTGTTGACAATAATTTTATAACCTTTATAGTCCTTAAGGGAAATAGCAATCTGTTGGGTGACTTCTTCAATCTGTTTGAGATTAACTGAGCCATCATTGTTGGAGGGTGTGCCTACGGCAATAAAGATGACTTTGGATTCTTTTACCGCTTTTTCAAGATCAGTAGTAAAAGTGAGTCGGCCAGCTGAAATGTTTTTTTCTATAAGGGGGGCAAG
>Ga0307379_10003587_pt1 | contig 22482 bp, 24 predicted proteins | sample UN2MG_FD_202237 | JGI IMG/M metagenome (GOLD analysis project Ga0307379, IMG submission 202237) | Soil microbial communities from Risofladan, Vaasa, Finland - UN-2 | ecosystem: Environmental > Terrestrial > Soil > Coastal area > Acid sulfate soil | place: Finland: Risofladan, Vaasa | collected... | reverse complement strand
ACCATTACGGCCGCCAGCTCTTCACCGATGCCCATTGGCTACTAATGTTATATGTTTGTAAAAGGCAAAAAAAAGCACCGGTTGACCGGTGCTTTATTTGGGGGGGGTATACTATTTATCTTTTATAACTATTTAAAATCAAAGCTTGATTGCTTAAAATAGACTGACCAACCATAGTTGGCCAGTGCTTGCCGTTGGTGGGGGGTGATTTCTCCAAACACAATAAAAGCACTTGGGAACGGTGCCGAGTTTACAACCCCTCCAAATTTAAGGCGGCCTTTTATAAAGGTTACTTGGGTAGCGGCTGATATATTATTTTGCCACCATTTAGTATCAACTCTAGCCGGTACTAAACAAACGGCGGCACAATCTTTCTTATCACCGTGATCACGGGCACGGGCGATCCATAGGCCGATTTTACCTATACGGCCATATGGGGGGTTTAACCATACTAAACCATGCCACGGCTTGATCAAGCCGTTGTCATTTTCAGTATAGTATTTTTTACAAACATTGGCGGCTGATGCCGCCGGATCAAGATCAAAGGTGAAATAATCAGATAAATAACGGATCATATCTTTGGGCGTATCCCATTCACCCTTGGCCGAACTATAGGCCGTTTTTGCAAAGTGCCAAGGCTCTTTTTTTGTATCTTTCATAATACCTCTAATCATAAAAATCATTTAATTTTAATTGTTTTAACTCAGCCAGATCGGCTACCGAGGCCAGATCGGTTAGCTTTTCTATTTCATGATTAATTGCACGGTACTTTTTTTGATGATACTCGGCCAATTGTTCAAGATCGAATAGATGATCAGATACATTTTTTGGCACGCCAAAAGGTGCCCGCCGCCGCTTGATCATGTAATGATAAGTGAAGTTGATCATATAGTCGATCATATCGGCCGAGGATGAAATAGAACGGAAAATATTATAATGGGCTATTGTAGAATCTAAATAATAATCTATTTTTTGATCGGCATTTTGCCCAAATTCTAGCGGCCGAAAATTATCGGCTAATGATGATAAGCGATCTTTTGCTTCTTTTGTTATGCGTGCAACCAACCGTTCTTGCCGGTGCCCTTTTGTACTATGTCTTTTTGTGGTCATTTTTTGCCCTTTTGCCTAAATTAGTAACAATAAAACTAAACAGGTGCACAGTATACCACTATTGTATACACAATACAAGAACGGCCGTTTGTCCCTGTTTTTGTTAATGTAGGTACAATAAGGCGGCCAATACCAGCCTTTTAAGGAAAGGTGTTAAAACTTGACTATATGAGCTGATCTATACTAAAATGTAGTTGGTGGTATTATTTTTTATTGATGAGGCACTAAGTATTAAAATGAGTGACCAGCCTATACAACCTTCATTATTTGAGGGATTAGAGCCAAAAGGCGAGATACAAGATCAAAAACACTTGGCAAAATTTACTGAGATACAGTACCAGTTGTCTGGTATGGTATGGGGTGAATATATGGCCGAGTTAATGGCCGCTGGTTGGTCGTGGCGAAAGGCGGCTTTTGTTGCTTGGTCAATTTGCCCGCCCAATTTACGGGCACCAGATACTAAAAATGGCTTTGCTCTATTGGTTGGTGTTAACCGTGCAACGGTTAGCAAGTGGGCAAGCGATCCTAATTTGCAAGCTGAAATATTTAAGATCAGGGGTGAGGCATTGGCCAACCATGATCAAGCCGTTTTAGATGCCTTGGCCAGCAGTGCCAGCAATGATAGTTATAAACATGCACCGGATCGGCGCGTGTTTTTAGAGATTAGGGGTTATTATACCCCTCGGCAAAATGTTAACATTGCCCCCATTGGCGGCACTGGTGAAGTAGATTATAGTAAGATAAGCGAAGCTGATTTAGAAAGGCAAGCAAGATTAGAGGCGGCGGCCGATGATTAGATCGGCCCTGGCCCCGGCCAGCTCCCCAGCCGAGGAACTAGCACGGCGGCGGTTAGCACGGATCAACCCTTACGTGTTTGCTTGTTACGTCGATCCACATTATGCCGTACCCTATTCTTACCCCCATGCCAAATTAATTTTTGATTATTTCCGCCGGGCCGAGGCTGGCGATCTATGGCAAGGCCAAAGCGGCCACGGTGCCAAGATTTTGATCGTTACTCTCCCTCCTAACCATTTAAAAAGCAGTATACTTAACAAGTGTATAGCATGGTATCTTGGCAAGCGATCAACGGCTGGCCAACCCCACCAAATTGCCTTGGTTAGTTATGGTGCTGATTTAGCAGAAACTAACAGCAAAACAATTTTAAACACAATACAAGAGCCAAATTATAAAAATGTATTTCCAACCGTGGTATTGTCTCACCCTTCACCCTCACCCAAAAAATGGAGCTTAGACGATCAGGCAAACGGTGATACTTGTAAAGCGGTTGGGATCGGGGGTGCTCTAACCGGTCACCGTGCCCACTTATTAGCTATTGATGATCCTATAAAATCGCCAGCTGATGCCGCCAGCGCGTCAGCTAGAAAAGGCCGCCGCGATTGGTGGTTGAACGTAGCCGCTACCCGCCTCACCCAAGAAAGTTTTGTTGTTCTTATTCTTACCCGTTGGCGTGAAGATGATTTAGCGGGCTGGTTACTGGCCGAGGCGGCCGATCATCCCAATACCTACCAAATAGAGCTTTTAAGGATACCGGCCATTGCCGAGACACAAAAGGATCGAGAGGCGGCCGGTAAAATGGGGTTAACAATTGACAAGGCCGATCCCATTGGTAGGGAAGCTGGTGAAGCATTATGCCCACAAATTAAAACACTTGATCAGCACTTAGCACGGCGGCGGTTAGCACCGGCCGAATTTGCCAGCCTTGATCAGGGGTTGCCGAGGCGGCAAGGCGGGTATCTTATTGGCCGTGATAATTTCACAGTGATCACCGTGCCGCCAGCCCAAGGCAAAATTAGTTGGGCGTGGTGTGTTGATTTTGCCTATACTGAAAAAGAAGCAACCCCCAAAAGGAAGAGCGATCCCGATTTTACAGCACTTGGGAAGATCGGGATTTGGCGGCCAGCGGGCACCGGTAAAGATGAGGCACGGATCATTATTGGTCAAATTGTAAGAAAACAATTAAAAATGAATGATGCTAAAGAGATGATCAAACGAACAATTTTAAATGATAGCGGCCGCTGGCCGGTTGTGGCTTTTGCTCAAAATATAGACAAAATTGGTATGCAATCATTAATGAGCGATCCCGATCTTTTTGGTTATTCAATGAAGCTTATAAAACCGCCCAAAGGTGATAAAGTGGCACGGGCGCAACCTTGGATCGATCGAGCGGCTAATGGGTTGGTGTTTGCTTTGGCCGGTGCTTGGTTAGAAGATTTCTTATTAGAGGCTGAAAGCTTCCCAAGGGGTGCCCATGATGATCAGATTGATATGGTTACCGTTGGATTTTATTATCACGGGCTGGCCAGAAAACAAGCCGGATCACGGCTAAAACCAAGGGGATTTTATTAATGAGTGACAAGATAACAAGTATTTGGGATCGGCCAGAATATAGCCCCTATAAGGCCGCCTTTCAGTCAAGAGCGGCGGTATTTGCAGAAAGGGAAGCATACTACAATGGGGATGTTTATAAGCCAATAACGGTTGATAATTATAAGCAAGATAATGGGGTTGCGGCTCTTTTATCGGCTAGATTAGCGGCACCGGTTGGCCAGATAAACAGCTTAATTAGGGGATTATTTCAACCCTTAAGTGAAACTGTCAAAATTGATGTGGGGTTAGTTGGCGGTGATTGGCTATTAATACCAGGACAAGAGGATCGGCAAAAAGATCTTGATGATTTTTTGAGCGGCACCGGTGATCTTTATATCCATTATGCTAGTATGATGGGCAATGGTACCCTAATGATCATCGACAACCGCCAAAGTAACCCCCCTACCGTTAAAATGATAGCTATTAGGCCAGATATAATACTACCCATTTACGGCGGCGGCCGTGCTGGCGATCGTCAATTGGCCATGGCAATTATGATCGAGATGGTTACCAATGCCGAGGGCGAACATGATGAGCAAGCGGTCATTATTACTGAAAACACAATACAAACTTTTCTAAATGGTGAGGCGGCGATCTTGTATGGTGACAAGGCCGAGTACCCAAATTTGCTTGGTTTTGTACCTATTGTTGATCAGCAATTTATAGACGTTGGCGATCCCATTGGTGAAAATACCTATTTGCACACAATGAAGCAATTAGATGAAATTAATACAATGGCCAGCCAGCTAAATGATAATATACGTAAAAATAGTAATCCACAATGGGCGGTGATGAGTGATGATGAGATGCCGGATCAACCCATTGGCCGATCCGACGATCAATTATGGCTCTTAAGTGCCGGATCGGCGGTTGAAGCTATCATAGCCCAAATAGACATTAGCGCGATCATGTTATTTATTGATAAGGTTTATAGCGAGCTTGAAAAGAAACTACCACAATATTTATTATACAAGCTTGTTGGCCTTCAGAGGATCGCCGTAGCAGGGATAAAAATACAATTAATGCCGCTAACAATACACGTTTTGCGAACACGGCGATCGATGGATCGCGGTATGCAATCGGCCTTGGCATTGGCCTATAAAGCGGCAATTAGCATTGGCCAAGAGGCGGTTTATAGTTGGATGGATGGGATCAAGATCAACGGCAACCGCCGTATTATTCCTTTTGATGAGTTAACAGTATTGGAAATAGAGGCTAAACAATTAGCCGTGGCAACCCAAAAACAGATACTAGAGGCGCAACGGGCATTGGCCAGCGGTGAAGGGGTAACCAATGCCTAATGAAAGGGATCAGCTCATCAAATTGGTCACCGCCAGCCAAGCGGCTTTAATGCGATCTGAAAATCGGCTAGTTAATGAAGTATTGGCCGATTATGATCAGGTTAGACGGGAATTGATGGCCGATTTTATGAACCGATTTTCACAATTGCCCGACGATCCAACCCAAGCGCAAATTAGAGCATTGGCCAATGATCAAACCTTGATCGCCGCTATTGATCGGCGTATGGTTGAGTTAAACGGGATACTAAACCAAAGCATTGATCCGGCGGTCACTCAGATCGCAAATACCGCCTTTGCCAATGCCGCCCAAGAGGTAGCTATTATAGCCGGTTCGTTAGGGGTTGCTTCTTTTGTGTTTGATGTTGATCCCCTTTTAGAAATTGTTGTTAAGGCGGCTATTGATCAGATACCGTTAGAGGTTGAGACATTTAGAGCACTTTTGATTAGTGAATTAAGGCAAGGATTAGCGGCCGGTGAAAGTATGCAAACAATAAGCCGCCGTTTATTTCAAGCAACGCCGGTTGATGGCCGCCCAAGTGTTTTTAGCCGTGGCCAAGTATCAGCCGAATTAATGACAAGGCGGGCAGTTATTCAATCTAATAATAACTCAAAAAGTATTTATTTGGATCAAGCTGGTGAGCAAGTGCCTATACAAAAGCAAGCAATAGCAAGTATTAACGCCAGGACAACCCAAACATGTTTAAGAGTGCACGGCCAAATAAGAGATTTAGATCAACCTTTTGAGCTTACCGGAGAACCAAGGTTTGAGAGGGAAATGCAACAACCCCCCTTTCATTGGAACTGCAGAACCGAGATCGTGGCCTATAATCAATCTTTTGAAGAGGGATCAGCATTAAGCACGGCCAACATGAGAAAACAAGCAATTGATCAAGAGGCCGCCAATAGAACAGCGGCGGTTAATAAGTAAAGGATACAATCATGAGTGATGATAACACCCCCCTACCCTCACCAATACCGGCCGATGCCACGGCCGCCAGTACCACGGCCGCCAGTACCACGGCCGCCAGTACCACGGCCGCCAGCCATATGATCCCCAAAGAACGGTTTGATCAAGTGAATGAAAAGAGAAAGGCGGCCGAGGAAATAGCGGCAAAATTGGCGGCTCAATTGGAAAGCTTGACGGCTGGCGATAATGGGTTAACCGCTTTGGAAAAGAAGCTACAGGATCAAGAAAGCCGATTTGGGGAATTAGAGGCAACATTAGCGGCGGAGCGACGCCAGCGGCAAGCATTGGAGATCGCCACGGCGGCCGGTATTGGTGAGTGGGCGGCCGATCTTAAGGGTAGCACAATAGAAGAGATAACCAACCATGCCGCTACTCTTAAGGATAGAATTGATCGAGCGGTACGATCAAGCACCGTTGGCACGCCAGCACCGATTGGCGGCCAGCCAGCGGCGGCGGTTGATATGCAAAAACTAAACGATCATAAATGGGTTGCCAGCAACCCCAGAACCGCCTTGGCTATGGAATTAGCACGGGCGGCCGGATCAAAATAGTTATTTTTAGGGCAACGGATCGCAACCGATAACAGCGCAATAGCCCATTATTTAATGCAAATAAAATAAAGGATACTGATAATGGCAGTTATTACAAACACCCAAGCGGCCAGCGCGATCGCCAATGTGATCGCTAAGATGTTGGTTCGTAATTTACGGGCAAATACAATTTTACCAATGTTAGTTGGTCGTGATTATGACGCTGATGATATTAGAGAACAAGGGGATCGGATCACGATCAATACCTTGGGTAGCCTTAACGTTAACCCCAAAGTACAAGGATCGTCGGTTATTCTCCAAAACCCAAGCACGGCGGGCACTGTGATCCAATTACAGCAACCGGAAGTAAGCTTTGCTATTGATAATGTGACCAAAATTCAAGCACGGCCTGATCTTATGATGGGCTATGCAAACAAAGCAGGGATCGCACTGGCCGAGTATATTAATAGTACGATCGCGGCCACGGTTTGGCCGCTGGCGGGTAATACCTTGGCCTTGCAAGCACCGTTATTAGCACCGGCTTGGTTTGAGGCGGATCGGCTCTTAAATGTGGGCAAATTGCCGCAAGGTGATCGGTATGCAGTGTTAGGCACCGATGCCAAAAAAGAAGCAATGAGCATTGCACAATTTACAAATTGGGACTTTCAAGGGGATGAAGGCCAAGTAGCCTTGAAAACTGGTATCTTGGGTACCCTTTCTAGTTTTAGAACGGCCATGAGCCAAGGGATTAGCGAAGATACCGGCCAGGTTAAAAATCTTTTCTTTTCCAAAGAATCGATCCAATTAGTTACCCGGCCGTTGGATACAAGCATGAATGGTTTAGGGGTTGCGGCCGTGTTAACGGAAGATACCGGCGAAGATGGCACCGGGTTAGCTTTCCGTACTTTGATCTGGTTTGACAGTGCCGTGCAATCTTGGAATATGACGGTAGACGCCTTGTTTGGTGTCAATGTAGTTGAACCGGCGGGGGTTGTCGTTGTCCCTACCGTTGATGTTTAGTCGTTAATTAGAACAAATTAGGCCAGCGGCTATAGTGCCGCTGGCCGTTTAGAGGTGATATGATGGCAGGAAAAAAAGCCTATTTTTTACAAAACCCTAGCGGGATCGTTTTTGAGGTGAGCAAAGAAAAAGCAGAAGAGCTATTAGCAACCGGTGCTTTTAAGCAAGTAACAGATAAAAGCATTATTGCCCAAGTTGGCAAAGGTAGCCAAAGCAAAGCGGCGGGCACTGGCCTAGCCGAGCCAATGACCAGTACAAAATTGATTGATATAGATTAGGTGATATGATGCCCATAGATTGTAATTGGATCATTAACGGCCGTTTTAACGGATCGGATAATTGGAGCTTATTAGGGGGTGCCGAATATAGCCCAAGCATTGGTGAAGTTGACGATCAGGGGGTTACCAGCTTTGGATCGGCGCGTTTGTTTGGAGCTGGCCAAAGCATAGAGCAATTAAGTATTTATTTGCCAAGGTGCCCTAATTTTACTTTCTCTTTTGGTTACCGTGCCGCCGGTGCTGGCCAGCTCCAAATAAGTTTTTATAATAGCGATAATGATCCGGTGATTAATCAAACAATAGCGGTTATAGGCAATGGGGTAACCTGGTCGAATTATTCTCAAGTGCTTGGCCTTTTGGAAGGTACCTATAATAAAATAGTTTTTGCTTGGGTTAATATTGAAATATATTTAGATAATATAAGCCTAGCCCATATCCCCATGACTAAATTAAAACTTGCCCAAGAAACGGCAAATACCCTTGGGAATGATCTAACGGTAGGGATTAGCCCGCCAGTAAGTGAAGATGATTTAGGGGATTATACCCAAGCAGTAGATGAGGGTTTGAGATGGGTTGAAGCTATTAATAGCCAACGCGAGGCCGATCCAAGATGCCTTGATCCGGATCGGTTGGCCGATTGCTTAGATCAAATTTTGCAAGTTATGGCCACGGGTAAAGTATTAAATTATTTCCAAACATTAACAGATACTACCCTTGGATCGCGGTCAGAAAGATTTAGTCAAATTGCCCGATCGATCAGAGAACAATATGGGTTAGTTGCGGGCGGCACCGATAAAATTCGCCGCCGCTTTACAACGGTACCCCTTTTACACCCTAGGCCAAGGGGTGATAAATGGGATTAGGGGCGCAACGTATGGCCACGGAAGCGGCCACAATTGAAAGGCTGGCCAATGGGCAACCGTGCTTGGTCGATCCGGTACTGGCGGCCGTTATGGTGCCGCCTTTACCGGTCACTAGCGAATTGTTTTTAGCCTATTCTTTTAACTCACCACGGGCAAGATATGAAACTTATTTATTTGCAAGCGGGGTTGGGGGTTGGGATCAATTGCCCGATGTCAATAACGGCGATCGCCTTGTTTGGGATAGTCAATCAATCAGCTATGAAATAATGGGTATTGAAAGATGGGCACGGCAAAGCGTTAGCCCTTTTGATGGGCAAAGTTATTTGCGCGTATTAATTGAACAAGTGACGATCAATGATTAGTATTGATTTTAAAACAAGTGCCGGTAGTGCCATTGGCGATCTTGATCGTTATAAGCTTGGGCTACAATTGGCTAAAAATTCAATAAGTGAAGATAGCGGCGGCCTATTAACGGTACTTTTACCGGCCGCTTTACAGCTTGATCGGTTCGTGGCGGCCAATATACAGGTTGATACCGGCCGAACAAAAAATAGCATTTTCATAAGTAGCGGCAAGGATAATAATGGGGTGTTTGCTGGCCTATTTTCCAATGTTAATTATGCCCCTTATGTAGGTTATAAACAGCGTGAAAGCTCCAAACAATTCTTTTTATATGCGGCCGATATAGAGGCACCACGGGCACTTAACACGGCCGCCAATGCTTTGGTTGAAAAGATCGAGGATGGTTTTTTATAATGGCTTATCTTGCCCCTGATTTTAACGCGATCACCAATGAAATATATTGTATTTTGCTCCAATTGGAGCAATGTGAAATCGCTTGCCAAGTGTTTGATTACCCCCCATTAAGATTAAGTGGCCGATCGCCTATTGTTACATTGCATGATGATGGCACCACAAAGCAAGATTATAGACAATCTTGGGCGGTTTATTATCGGATCACAATTTTTGTTAATCGCCAGATTGACGGTAGCCAAGCGGCCGAGCGTACACTTAGCACGGTGCGATCCGCTCTTCACCGGCTCTTAGCCGCTAACCGGCGGGGGGTTTATTTCTCGGCCTTGTCAGAGGTCATTGGTAGTCGATCGGTGCCCTTATTTCAAGTTGTCGATGGGCAACCATATAGACAAGAAGAGGTACAAATAGCGGCTTATGTGGAAGCTTGCGATATTTCTAAACCATTTATAAGCATTGGCCAAGGGGGTTGGCTCTTATTATCTTCTTGCGATTTGCTTAGATATGCGGATCGGTTTATACCTTGCAAAGTATGCGATACGGATAATTTACCACTATTTTTATTGAAAACAAATAATGGGGCTGGCCGTTTAAGTTTAGGTCAAAATTGCTTATTGCTAAGGTTTAGAGCTTCATTATTAGATAATTTAGTTGCTTATTATAAACTTGACGAAGTAGACGGCGAACGGTTTGATTCTAGTATAAATAATTTAAATTTATCAGCTATAAATACCGTGCCCAATGCCGTGGGTAAAATTGGCAATGCGGCTTTATTTACCGCCGCCAACCAAGAAAGTTTAGTAACAACGGGCACCGATAAAACGGCGTTTAGTTTTCCTAATGAATCGTACTCATTTTGTTTGTGGATTTATGCCAATACAATAACAACTTCATTTATTTTGTCTAAATTTGGAATTGTTGGGCAACGTCAATATAGGATTTTGTTTAGCCCAACCCAAATTAGATTTGAGCATATAGGCGCAGGACAAATAATAGCAATCGCTAGTAATTCTTTTATCCCCAACCCCTTACAATGGTATTTTGTGGCGGCGGTTTATGACCACTCATCCCAAACTATAACCCTCTATGTTAACAATGATACACCAGCGGTAGCGGCGGCAACGGGCGGATCGGCAACGGTAGATGCTGCTGAATTTTATATTGGGTCATCCAATGGCGTGACGTCATGGTTTGATGGCCGTATAGATGAAGTTGGATCATGGCGGCGGGCCCTAACCTCAGCAGAAATAGAACAACTTTATAATAATGGTGCTGGTCTTACTTATCCATTTGAGGGTGTTTAAAATGTCAATGACATTAACAGAAACAAAAGAAGCAACCGATTTGATTTACTCAGAACGTGAGAGCGGTATGATTGACCGCCAAAATGCATACGTACTAAAGAATAAGGGTAAGTATTTTCAAGGCTTAAATACCAATGATCCGCTACCGAATGATGGCAATGAGATGATCCCCAATTTTATGCACCAACCGACCGATCAGATCGCCACCTGGACAGCGGCCGATTTTCCACCTACCGTACCGGCCAGCTTGCAAATAGACGTTTACAATGGCAGCATAGCCGGTTGGGTTGCAACCCTGTCTTTTACTTATGACGGCCTCTTATGGGCCAAGGTACATGGTTATGTTGATTTAGCTTACCTTAGCCATGATTGGAGAATAGAGGATATTAATTAATTATGTTTAATGAGGTGATATTATTATGACAGAACCAATACAGGATAAAAGAATTGTAGACTTGACCGAACAAGGCGGCCTTGTAAGTGGTGATCAGTTTGTTCTTGATAATGTGGGATTAGTTGAAGCACGAAGGATCGATCAAGCTAATTTAGTGATCGCAATTAGCGATCAAGTTAAGGCTATTTCTCCCCTTAGATTGGTACAAGACCCCCCTATCAGTGAAGATTGGCGGCCAAGTATTTATGAAGTAATCGGCCTTAACGTACCTGATGGCGGGGGTGCTAGTAGTGTAAGCTTTGAAATAGATATTTCACCTTATATTACTGATGCAGTTAAGGGGGTGTGGCTTTTGGTTTTTGTAGAACATTTTAGCGGCCCTGGCACTTTATCAGCTAGAATATCACCGCTAAATGTTTTCCCAACCGGCGTTATAGTTGCCGGTAGCTTACAAGGCTCTTTTGTAATTAATACTACTTTTACCGCACTAAACAATAGTATTGACAAACGTTTTTATATCCGTTTTAGCTCTAGTGGTGGGGCGTCGGTAGCCAATGCCGAGATCAACTTATTAGCCGCTTTATAAGCCTAAAGGAGGCCATAACATGGCAACAATTCAACAAGCAGGATTAGAAAAAATCCAAATTAATTTGAGGCCGGCGGGGGTAGCAACTACGATCCCTTTGGCCAATATGATCGTATTAAAGAACGTCGATCCGGCCATGCCGTTAGATGTTGCGGATCGCGATTATAGCGGGGCAAGTACCGGCACTTTTACCAGCTTCATTAGCTCAAGTAAACAAGCGGGCGGATCGTCGATGGCGATCGATTTTACTACCCTTTCGTACCGCGATCTTACCCTTCTTTTTGAAATGTTTTTACAAGGGGGTGTGGTGCCGGTTGAGACACCAGCGGCCAGCGGCCGTTATGTTTGGACACACGGATCGCAAAGCACTATTGACGATCTGGCAAGGGCTGGTATACAAGCTGGCGGCGATATTGGCAAATTACAAGCTATTGATATGCTAGGATCACAGCTTACGATCAACGGCACGGCCACGGCGGGCAAATTGACGGCCGCCGCCCAATTGTTGGGGGGTGCCCCTACTGACCAGGTGTCATTTAATGCACCAATAGCCTATGATAGCGGCGAACAAGTGGTATTTGGTGAAGATGTGGCCGTTTTTGTCGATGATTTAGCAGGGAATATTGGAACTACTCGGCTAGATTGTGAGCTTGTAAAGAATATTGCTGTCTCAATTAATAACGCGGTTAGCAGTGTTGATACCACGTGTGGTAAACAATACGGCCGTGAAAAACGTTATTTAGAAGTAACAATAGAGGCTCTTATGGGCCAGGGTGCATGGGATGAGTTAGTTAATGAAATTACTGATCAAAAACGGTACTTTCAACTTTATATTCCTAATGATCCGGTACCAGCCTCGGCCACGGCTTATTGGAAGCTTAATGTAGCCGGATTTTGGAAACCATATACTTTATCAATTGATGGTGCCTTTCGTTCGGTTGCCCTAACCGTATGGTCAGAGTATGATGAGACTTTGGGTTATGATTGGTTAAGTGAATTATATAATAATTTGGCTACTTTCCCAGCTTACCAACCCTAATAAATACCGTGGCCGTGCTATGGTGATCACCTTAGCACGGCCACGGCCAAGGATCGATTATGAGCAAAGAAAAGAGAAAGCAAGAATTGATCGCCGTGCCCTTGCCTATTGATGTTTTTGATTATGATGGGGCAACAATTGATCGCGTTAAGCGGGTAAGTGTTAGACGGGCTAATGATCTTAGAGATATGAGCCGCTTAGATAATGATCATTTTTTTGAAGAGCTGGCGGCCATTTACCCCACTTGGCAAGGGGTGTTAGATTGTGATTATTTAGAACCGATCGAGAGCCAGCCAAAAGATGATCCGCAAGTGTTTAAGCTTTTGGACGTATCCCAATTAAATTGGCTTATTATACATGGATTAGCATACCGCCCAAAAGCCATTGGCCTAGCGTAGCACGGATCGAAGTGGCGGCCGTGGCCGTGGCTCTTCACAGCTTGCCAAGTTTAATTGAAAAAGAAGAGTATGGGCATATATTGGACGTTATAGAGGCAATCAATAGGCCGATTTTAGCGGCTCAAAAACAGCGGCAAGAGCTGGTTAAGAATAAAGAAGAGATCGCGGCTAAAATAGAACATGATAAGTGGTTAACAGCACAAAGAAAAGCATTAGGCCGAGGGTGAAAAGATGGCAGTTAATAGTATAGTATCTCTTATTTTAAGGGGTGAGGATCAAGGGGCAACCGCCGTATTAGATGATACGGCCACGGCCACGGATGGGCTAGTTGGATCACTTGGCAAATTAGCGGCGGGGGGTGCCGCCTTGGGTACTATAGCGGCCGTTGGTGCCGCCTTATATGAGCTGGCCAGTTTTGCCGGTGCCGCTGAATCCGATCTTAGCGATCTACAAATTAGAACCGGATCAACGGCCGATGAAATGGCCGCCTTTCGTGGCAATATTTTAGCGGTTCGGGCCGCTGGTTTAGGTGATGATTTTGAGACAGCGGCCAAGGCGATCGGCACGGTTGAAACGGTGCTTGGATCAACCGGTGAAGAGTTAGAACGGATTACAAGTAAAGTGATCGTTTTAGATAATGTTTTTGAAACTGGTCTTAATGTGACAGTAAGAGCCACCGATATTGTTATGGAAGCTTTTGGAGGCACGGCGGATCGAACATTAGATATTATAACTAAAGGATTACAAGCAACCGGCGATCCGGCTGAAGATTTATTAGATAGCTTGATAGAGTACTCATCGACCCTGGCCGCCGCCGGTTTTGAGGCCGAACAATTTACCGATATTTTGGCTGATGGGTTGGCGGCCGGTGCCCGTAATACCGACGATATAGCCGATGCCTTAAGAGAGTTTAGCATTAAAGTTGTAGACGGATCGGAAGCTACCCGCCGTGGTTTTGCTACCCTTGGGATCGATGTTGCAATTGTAGAAGAGCAATTAGAAAGCGGGGCATTAACGATCGCTGGTGTTTTTGATATTGTTCAAAATAGGCTAAATGATGCCGAATTTGCCACGGTTGCCAACCAAGCGGCGATCGATCTTTATGGTACAAAAGCGGAAGATGTAGGGTTGGCCGTGATCCAAAGCTTGGATCGGCAAATAAATAGCTTGGGTGACTTTGAAAATGCCTCTCAAGATGCAGTAGATACTTTTACAAGTGGTTTTGCCAATAGTACCGCCCAAGCTGATGCCTTGATCGAGCGTATGAAGCTATTAGCCGGTGATAGTATTTTACCCGTGGCAACGGCCAGCCTTGAAAGGTTAGTTGGATTATTCGAGGTAAGCTTTGAACTTGATCGAGCCGTGGCCGAGCTGGCCAGTGTTAAGGATGCTAGTCATGATGCGGCGGCCGAGTTAGTTAATTTGGCGTTAGATGTTGATTTAGTTAGTGTGGCCGCTGGCGGCCAGCGTGAGGCACTAACCGCCGCTAACCAAGCTTTGGTGATTTTAGAAAATACCTATAATGTGGCCGGTCATTCTATATCTGATGTTGAACAAAGCATAGTAGCGATCAACATTGCCAACGATCTATTAGCGGGCGGTTTTAGGGGCACTGGTGAAGAGCTGGCGGCGGTGACCATTGGCCTATTAGAAAATAGCACGGCCACGGCCGAGGCGGCGGTATTGGCTCTTAGCTTTTCCGATGTTGAAAGCATAGCCGCTTTAAAAACGGCTGATCGGGCTGATCAAGGTGAAAGATTAGCGGCCGTGCTTGATAGCGTAGCACTGGCCGAGGTTGAAAGTGCCGAGGCCACGGCCAAGGCGGCGGCGGCGATCGAGGCGGCGGCGGCGGCCGAGGCGGATCGGTTGGTTGCAATAGAGGCAAGCACGGCGGCGATCAATCAATTAAATGATGAATTATCAGCCGGTTTTATATCCACTTTGGGGGCGTTAGAATCTGAGCAAGAATTAGCAACCCTTAATGATACAATTTTTGAGACAGTAGCGGCCAGCGGTGCCGGTGCTGTTGAGTTGGCCGCATTAGCTTTTGCTTTGGGAGATGCTGGCGAAGAGGCCATAACGGAAGCTTTGAAATTTGAAATTTTACAACAAGGATTAGCCGCTTTGGCGCGATCGGCGGCCGAGGATGGGCAAATAACGGCCGAGGAGATACAAGGGATAATAGAGGGTGCCAATACCTTGCAACGTGAATTAGATCAACAATTTACCGTGGCTTTTGCAAGTGAAGGATCGGAGGGGGTGATCGCTACTGGCGAAAGGTTGGTTAGTGATTTAGAGGCGGTCACCGCCGCTACTTTTGGGATCACCTTAACGACCAATGCGGCGGCCGTTGATCTAGAATTTGTGGGATTAGTGGGCAAATTGGATCAAGTGGATGAAGCAGTAGAGGCCACGATCACGGCCGATACTACCACGGCCACGGCCGATATTTTGGAAGTTGGCAACCAATTAAGTACCCTTAGCTCTTCATTATACAATGTTGATATTGCCGATAATTCAACTCAAATTGATGAAAATATTAGTTTTATATCAGCCGATCTTAATGGGCTGGTAGCCCCCATATATGGCATAACATTAGAGGATAACAGCGAAAGAATAGCAAGCGATATTGCTACGATAAATGGCGATCTAACCGGCCTAACAAGTGAAGTATATGATATAAAGTTTAGCGATAATAGTAATGAAGTTGCAACCGGCCTTGGCACTCTTACCGGTGCTCTTGACGGTCTAAATGGTAGTACCTATACTTTTTTTGTTACAGCCGATACTAGCGGGGTGCCGCCTTGGGCGATCCCTGAATCACCGCTACCAATAGCGGTTGCTTGGGAAAATTTCTTAGATTTAGTTAATAATACGCCCATCGATCCAAGCTTGGCCGGTGCCGGATCATTATTGCCCCCTACCCTATCAGGTGAGGCGGTTAGTGCTGGCGGCCTTGGCCAATTGGCCACGGCACCAACCCAAGGCGGCGGCGGTAATAGGTTGATTATAAATGGGAATATAATCATTAATGATCAGAATGATCCGGCGGCCGTGGCCTTGGTCGAGTTTTTACAAGATCAGATTAGAATAAGTAATAATGAGGGGTTTTAAATGAGCCATATAGATTATTTAACCGATGGTACCCAAATAGTTAATTTAGCAACTAATGCTAATAATGCTTTTGCCCAAATAAGTGGAAGCTATAAACAGAAAATAACAGAGCTTGATCCACTTGGCCGCTACCCGTTAGTATGGGAAGAATGGGCATTAAATTGGAGCGCAACGGTTGACGATCAACGCGGCGATCTGCACGTTATTTTGATGAATTTTAAACGGCAAGCAAAACAATGGGCTAATCGCCTATGGCGTGATCCGCCGGTCTGGCGGGTAACAAAAACACCAACGGAAGATCAACCAAGATATAGTTTTGTGCATGATTTGCAAATACCGGAATTATCACCCCAATTTTATGAGCCGGGCCAAAGAACAAAAAGAGTATTGATCCGTGTTTTGCGTGATGGCGTTTGGCGGGGTGATGATCCGGCCGCTAGTGTATTGGCTGGCGGTGATGGATCAACGTGGATCGGATCGCCACAAGTGGCCGTTTATGATTATCAGGTAGGGTTAAATACTAACGCCCTCACCATTGCCCCTAACGCTGGCGGCTTTTCCGGGGATGCTGAAAGTTTAGTAAAATTAAAATTAGATTATGGGGTGTTTTCGCCTATAGAAGATCAAAATTTAATCATAGGCCGTAAAAGTGGCACTTTGGCCGAACTTGATCCCTTTAATTCGCAATTTAACCCTATTGATGCCGCTTTAATACCCGATCCGCCTATCTTGCCCATTTTAGTGCTTGATCCTAATATAGCTGGCGGTAGTCGGATTGATGTTGCTAATGGGGTGCCAGGGGTTGCAGAAGTTGGGGTACAATGGCCTATTAATAACATGGTTGCATACCAGGGCAACTATTTAGCCTATGCCCAAGTAAGAGTGGTAACCAATACCGGTTTAATTTTGCAATTTGCCCAAGGTTTTGGTATTGGTGCTGATTATGTAGGTATTGATAAGGTTGATATTAGCAATATGACCAGCGCGATGAGCTGGCGGTATGCTTTTCTTGGGTTGGCTAGTTTACCCGCCTATGGATCGATCCCAAGAGGGATCACCCAAGCGGGAAGCTATAATATAAGATTGACTATATTTATACCGCAAGGATCGAGTATCCAAATTGGCAAACTTTTTTTAGTGCCAGTAGATGAGGGGGTTTTTTCGGTTAGAAATATTCAAGCGGCGGGGGGTACCACCGGCCTTTTGATAAATGGTGATTTGCCGGTTACTTATCCAATTATTGCAAGTAATGGAAATATCACCAGCTTACCGGTTGATCCTAACGGCCGTTATCTTACGGCCGCTTTTGATCGCTATACAAGATTATATTTTTTTAAAAGTGGCCCCCCTACCCTTGGCTATGATGCCGCCTATTATGGTTTATCGGCTACTTTGATCCAGCCTTTTGTTATTCCTCGCCTTAAGGCATTAAGGAATAGTAGCTAATGGCAAATAAAGAGCAAGCTATAGGGTTAACATTAGAAAATACTAGCGGCCGCCGGTATGATACCACCGATCTTTTGTGGCCGAGGTATCAAAGGCAAAGTGCCGCTATTGGCGGCGATCTAACGGCGCGATCAAGCTTTGGTACTGATATAAATACCGCCAATATTTGGCTTGACCGCCTTGGGTGGGGTTTTGTTGAGTCTTATGCAGGGGTGCCCACTTGGATCGGTAAGCTGGCCAAAATAACCGCCGATCTATATGGCCAAGTGGTTAGTATAAACTTAAGAGATGTTTATAACTCGATCATTGTTGTTTATTATAAAACTATAGGCGGCTCAATTAATGAGACAACGGCCATAAATGATCAAGCCAGTATTGATCGCTTTGGTTTTAGACAATTGGTCTATACCTCCCCTATTCTTTTAGATGATAGCGGGGCATTGGAGGTTAGAGATGGCCTATTAATCAAAAGTGCTTGGCCAAGGGTAAAGGCCGAACAATTAAGAGCCAGCGGCGGCGGGGGTGTTACCGTATCATTAGAATTTGACGGATTGATCAAAACTTTACAATATCAAAATTATGAATTGACAACCGGATCGACGTTATCAGCCGATCAAGCCGTTTTATTAGCCTTGGCCAGTGCTACCGAGATAGATATAGGAATAATAGAGGTCAATACATTATCAGTATCACGGCGATCAGGAATAACAGATATTTGGAGCAGGTTGAAAGGGATCGCCGATTTAGGCGACCAAGCGGGCAACTTTTGGGCTATTGGTGCCTACTCATCAAATAACCTTGATTATTATAAGCCTGATTTTGAGATTGTTAGTTATTATGCCGAATTAGATCGAGATAATAGGTTAGTTTATTTTGATGCCCAAAATAACATGATACCCCCTGCCCTCATTAAACCGGTTAAAATAGTTTGGAGGCGCGATCTATTAGCTGGCCGCCAAATAGCCTATCCTTTGCTGAATGATCACCGGGCTATGGTTACCGGCGCGATCCAATTTTCAAGGGCTGGCGTGCAAATAACCGGCTTATCTTTTGATGCCAACGCAACTTGGCAAGCTTTAATAAATCGGCTGGCCGTGGTTTAGGTGATCAATTCTTTGGGTTGGTGGTGGTGATGCTTGTCAATTCGCCTTGACAATATAAAAACATGGTGCCGTGGCGGCGACCATAACACCAACCCAAAATATTGATCATCTCACCCCCCTACCCTATTCTAACGGTCACCGATGCCCATCGACCACCACGGCCGCCAGCCCTGGTCACCGATTCCCATTGGCCACGGCCGCCAGCCCTGGTCACCGATTCCCATTGGCCACGGCCGCCAGCCCTGGTCACCGATTCCCATTGGCCACGGCCGGCAGCTCTTCACCGATGCCCATCGACCACCACGGCCGCCAGCTCTTCACCGATGCCCATCGACCACGGCCGCCAGCTGGTCAATTTTGACCATTAAGCATTGGTGAAGGGCTGGCCGGTGCTGGCCGCTTTATTGTGTACACAATAGGCACTGGCGGGCAATTTGCCGCCTTTCTTTGCCTATATAGTATCTTTATGCTATAGTTTTTAGATGTTACGTAAGTAACAAACAAAAGAAAAGGGCTACTGAGAATGAGAGTAATCAGTAGCCCAAATACCCTAATTGACACCAGCAAATAGGGCACTTGATAGTAAGTATACCTGAAAGTGCCCCCAAAAGGCACTTTTTTTATGCTTTTCCAATGCCCCCACAAAAAAGTATATCTAATAAAAAATAGACCAAACTATGTTTGGTTTAAGTGCTATGTTTGCTGGTCAGTTTTTGAGGTTGCCTATATTGGCGGCCGTTTAGAGTTTATTGTTTTCTATCACTCCCCTAACCAAATTATGATCCCCATATATTATGATCAAGAGATGGCAATGATCCAATTAGTTGGCGGCCGTCGGTTGCTTGGGTGAAAAAAGGCCAACCCCCCTACCCTAATAGAGGGATTGACCAAAAGAGAAAACAGAGACTTATTATACAGGAGGTAAAGAAAAGAACTAAGATCAAATAAACGAAAGGCACCAACGCCAGCGGCCGAGGGGTTGGAAATATTAGGCCATATTTTAAAGAGAAAACAATTAGAGAAAGGATCAGTTTTAAATGAGTGAAAATAATTTCTTTGAAGGTGAAGATTTTGAGCAAGATAGCGGGGTTAGTGGTGTGATGGGAAAGATCGGCCTTGGCTTGTTGCACTTTACTAAAATAACGTTTTTAGTATATAGCGGGTATCATGGGATTAGCGCAACCTTGGCCAATGCCGGTACTAATGAAATAGCCAAAGTGGCCCAAGTGGTTGGGATCGTTACATTGGAGCTAACCTTATTAGGTTTATATATATCTTACCATAACCAAAAGATCACCGGATCGGCTCAATTGCTGGCGGCCGTTGGTACCTATTTAATAGGTTTTGTTATGGCTTGTTTGGGGATTGTTGCCGATTCTCAGTTACATGCTGGTTATGATATGAGCGGCTGGTTATTAGCTTATATGCAATGGGTTTTGCCTTTATCACCGGCTATTATGGCTTTTGGTGCTGGTTTAACTCATGAATTATCACCAGAACAAAAGGCCAAAAGAGCGGAGGCACGCAACAAAGCCGATATTATAACGATCAATAGCGCGTCAAGATTAGCCATGAAAAAAGCAGAACTGCACCGGTCACAACAACGGGCAAGCATGATATTAGGTGCTCAATTAAGCGCAATTGAACAAGAACGCGCTTGGTATAACACTGATACCGCCCAACGGGCGATCACGGCGGCCGCAATGCGAGGGGCACCGGCAACCCTTAAGGCGGCCGGTTTTGATATAGATGTTACTGATTTGCTACCGGCCAATGCCACGGCCGAGGAAGCGGCGGCCGTGAAAGTAGCACCGGCACCAATGCCAATTAATCGGCCAGTAATGATCCGGCCAGTGCAACCGGCACCGGCCGAGGAAGTAGCGGCCGAGGTAGTAGCACCGGCCGAGGAAGTAGCGGCCGAGGTAGTAGCACCGGCTAATAACCCCCCTACCCTATCTAATGGAGTAATAAAAAATGGATTTGATAATATTAATGGTACTCACCCAAAAGCATAACCAAAGGAGACGATCATGATAAAAGAAAGCTTAGAAAATGTGGATACTGTGAAGGAAGGATCACAAAAGGAGAAAATGGGAAAAGATTATATTGCAACGACAGTTGCCGCCAGCTTGCCCACCGTGCCCGACGTAAAGAACAAAGGGAAATTGCAAAAACCCTTGGCCAGCGTTAACAACGTTAACACGGCCGATCGGGTTGCATGGTGTCAACAATGCCAAGCTTATATGATCAAACAACGACCAACAAAGAAATTTTGTTCTAATAAATGCCGTCAATTGGCATATGTCCAAAGAAAGAATAACCAATAGGTCTTTCGTATAGTAATCATGACAACCACGGCTAATCAACCCTCACAAGCTTTAATAGAAGCAAACAAGCGACTATTAGAGTTAAGATCAAAACAAGCGGCACCACGGCAAATAGAGCCGGTAGCCGCCGATCCGCCGTGGTTGTCAGTAGGGGATAATGATCCCGAATTGTTAACGCTGGCCCGGCTGGCCGGTGCTGGTATTGGTTTTGGTAGTGGTGTAATAACCGCAGCCTTATTAGCAATGGAAGATCGCGAAAGGGTAGAAGATGATCCGGAATGCTGGCCAATATCGGCACCGGTGCCAACGCTGGCCAAGGTGCCAACCTTGGCCACGGTGCCAACGGCCGCTGATTATATTGTTGTGTACCCCACATTAGCTTTGGCTATATTGGATCACAAGTTCTCAAGTGCTGGCCGGTTATGGCTTTTATTTAGGTATCTTGATCACCGTGGCCAAGGTTGGATCAATTTGCCAGAAGCGAGGCGGCTATTATGTGAAGATGGCGATCTTAAGCTATGCAACCGGCGGCGGTTGCGGCAAGTGCTTAATGATGGCAATGGGTTATTTTGGCTATGGGATAAAAGAGCGGATCGGGTATGGTTGCGATCCGTGGTAAAAGTAGCTGATGCCTTAAATGTTGATTGGCTGGCGGGTAAAGTGGTGAGGATAAAGGTTAGTGATTTATTGGCCGGTATGGGTGAGGCACGCGCGGCCTTGTATGCAAGCTTTCATATTAGCCGCCAGCCAGAAAAGGGTACCGCTAGACCGATCAGCCGTGCAACCCTCGGCCAGCTAACCGGCACCAGTACCAGTACCTTGATCCGTTATGAAAAGAGACAGGGGATCGAGGTAAAGTATAATTATGTGATCGGCAATAGAGCCGATCCCTTTGAAATAGAAACAAGCGCATATAGAGAGGGATCACGGTATTTTATTTTAAATGATGGCAATGGTAAGCACGGCAATAAAGGTATTAAATATAGTGCTTGGCAATTACCAAACAGCTTTGGTACCAATAAGCGGCACCACGGCCGAGGGCGACAAAGGGCAATAAACAAAGAATTGATTGACTTATGCAATAATAGGGGCGTGAGGAACGATCAAAACTTTAATGCACTTTATCACCTGACCGGCAATGATGCGGTAAAGGCGGCCAGCGGAGATAGTATTACTTATTGGAAAGGCGGCACCACTAACCGATCCGGTGCTGGCCTATGGTATTTTTTTATGTAATATAGGCGGCAATTTTTGCGATCCGTTATTAGGGGTTTTAGGGGTAACTTTTTTATCGATCGCTATGCGTAATTCTTGATCCTGATCGGCCGAAAAAAGTTAATTTTAAGTGATATGCTAACCGGTCAGATCAAAAGAGCACCAATAATATTTGGTGCTCTTTTTTTTGTATAGCTGGCGGCCGTGGTGGTCGATGGGCATCGGTGACCAGCTGGCGGCCGTGGTCGATGGGCATTGGTGACCAGCTGGCGGCCGCCCTGGTCGATGCGAATCGGTGACCAGCTGGCGGCCATGGTCGATGGGCATCGGTGACCAGGGCTGGCGG